>Ga0315298_1003611_pt1 | contig 24315 bp, 23 predicted proteins | sample WHS_1_MG_FD_203077 | JGI IMG/M metagenome (GOLD analysis project Ga0315298, IMG submission 203077) | Extremophilic microbial mat communities from Washburn Hot Springs, YNP, Wyoming, USA - WHS_1_MG | ecosystem: Environmental > Aquatic > Thermal springs > Hot (42-90C) | place: USA: Wyoming...
CTCCTCCAGGAGCTTGCGGGCCTCCTGACTTCTTGAGGCAGCGTATATCACCAGGAGCGTCTTCTTGCCCCTCCTTAGGTCACTATACACGGGTTTCCCTGTCTTGCTGGGGTCGCCGAAGAGACCTAGTATATCGTCCCTTATCTGGAAGGCGAGCCCTACAAGCCTACCGTACTCACCTATGGCCTCGACTACTTCGTCCTTGGCCATGGCCGCCAGGGCGCCCATCTTTGCTGACGCCTCTATGAGCGCTGACGTCTTCAAGTATATCATAAGAAGGTAGTCATTAGGACCCACCTCCCAGCTCTTCTCGAACAACATGTCATATGCCTGACCCTCAGCCACCTTCCTGGCGGCCTCCGCTAGCGTCCTCACGGCCTTATTTACATAGGTCTCTGGCAGGCCTGCCTTCATGGCATCAAATATCGAGAGGAATGAAAGCGAGAACATGAGATCCCCTGCAGTTATAGCCATTGGCACGCCAAAGACCTTGTGGACCGTGGGTATACCCCTCCTGAAGTCATCGTTGTCCATAATGTCGTCATGCACCAGCGTGAAGTTATGAAAGACCTCAACGGCGACAGCAAGGGGCAGGGCCCTTGGCTCAGCCTCAGCGCCCCCCAGCGCCCTGGCCGCCATGAGCAGGACCAATGGCCTGAGCCTCTTGCCGCCACCCTTAAGGAGGTGGGCGCTGGCCCTGTAAAGCTCCTCAGGCGATCCCCTGAGGACCTCAAATATGGCCGAGTCTATCAGGGGAACGTACTTCTTTGAGGCTTCCTCAAGCGCCTCAAACGGCAAGCTTATTCCGCCAGAGTAGGGGCTCAAGCCGAGAAGTTAATATGTATCTCTCAACGTCTACGCCTCTAACCTTTAGCTCCTCGTTTAGCCTCCCCCATATAGTAAGGCCTGACCTCCACAGGTCCTCAACCTTTGTCCCTCCTACCATAAATATTGCCGTCTTAAGCTGGTAGATCAGCCCCTCTATAAATGAAGTGAGGCCCTGGGGGCCTTTTGAGAGGGCCCTGAGCGCAGGCGCTGCAAAGCCCGCTACGTCGGCCCCAAGGGCTATCACCTTAGCCACGTCAAGGCCGTTCCTCACCCCTCCGCTACCAACTATGTAAGCCCAAGGCGCAGCCGCCCTAGCCTCAACGACCGCGACGGCGGTTGGGTTCCCCCAGCGGTCAGCTAAAGGTCCAGGGTCCCTTAACGGCAAGCCCCCATGACGAGCTGCCGACCTCAGGGCCTCGACCTTTATCCAGTTAGTTCCGCCAAGCCCTGCTACGTCAAAGCACTTAACGCCTATTGAGCTCAGTAAGGCTACGTCCTCCCTGCTGAGGCCTGTGCCAACCTCCTTCACTATAACTGGGACCGACAGCTCCTCTACCAGCTCCTCTAACTTAGCCAGGACACCGCTAAAGCCGGTGTCTCCTTCGTCCTGGTATGCCTCCTGGCCAGGATTAAAGTGAACGGCTATAGCGTCAGCCTCTATCATTTCAATTGCGGCCACCGCCTCCCTTGTGCCGTAGCCCTTGCCCAGCTGAGGCGCCCCCAGGTTAGCCACTATGAAGGCCGACGGCGCCTTCTCCCTCACAACTGAGTACGTGCGGGCGAGGGACGGGCTCTCTATGCCAGCCCTCTGGCTGCCCACGCCTAACGCTATCCCAAACCTCTCTGCCACCTCGGCAAGCTGCGCGTTCACCCTCTCGGCCTCGGGGTGACCGCCTGTCATGCCTGTTATCATGAGCGGCGCCCGAAGCTCCTTACCACAGAAGTCCTTAGTTAGGTCTACGTGGCTCAGATCAGTGAGCGGGGAGGCCCTGTGGACCAGCCTGACGTACTCAAGCAGCGTGCTCTCGCTGGCTTCGGTCGATCCCTTAGAGACTAGCTCTAGGTGCTCGAGCTTCCTCCTCGACGTCTCGCTCAAGTCCTAGCCCTTACCCTGACCAAAGGAGCTGGCTTAAGAGCTCTGCGACTGAGAAGCCCTTCCCATTATCTCGTCTATAACCTCAGCATATATGAAGCCTACGATGATCCAGAGCAGGAATAGGTACGTCTCGCCGCTGAGAGTTCCCATGCTGGTTGTTAACGTCCAGACGCTGTAAATAATGGCAACTAGGCCAAGTATAATAAGCAGCAACCTCCTGCTAATCCAGCCCATGAACCTTAGGGAGCTATAAGTCAGCGCCCTCTTCATAGTCCTGAACTCCTGAATAACGAACGAGACGCCGGCCGATATGTGAACAAATAGGTTAGCCATGCCCGCTAGGCCTCCGTAGACCAGGAACAGCTCGAAGGGCCTCCCGGCCAAGGCGAGCGGAGGCACCACCACCAACGAGTAAGCAAGTATTGTGGCCAGGACGGCGTTGAAGGGATGGCCGTCCTTCGTGTTGGAAAGCGAGTAAGGCAACATGTTGTTCTTCGCCATGGCATAGATAGTTCTTGAGGTCGCTGCCATGAATGACAGCGGCGCGAGCACGCCGTCGTTGAACGCACCGAATAACAAGATTATCAGGGCGAACTCCCTGTAGTAAAGCCTCAGGAAGTCCATGATAGGGACCTTAGCTGAAAGTATATAATTTAACTTGCCTGAGTACATCCCTGCATCTATGATTGAGTATTCCACCAAGGCGCTCAGCAGGCCCCCAAGCACTACGACCAAAAGGGCTGCCCTGCCTATGTCCTCACGCTTTAAGGCCTCGCCTCCGAGCGGCGTTATCGAGCCGTAGCCCGTTGGAATGCCAACGGCGAACAGTATCGCTGTAGCGAGCAATGACGGGCTTAGCCTTATAGCTGTGGAGAACGGGTTGTAAAACTTAAACCCGACGATCGCAAGGTTTGCAACGACTATGAATATCAACGCTATAAGCTCTGCTATCGCAGCTACCTCCGCATATCTGGCAGAGGGCCTTATGCCTAAGGCCAGGAATGCAGAGGCCACGACGAAAATAGTGATCGCCCAGAACATTGGGTGAAGGCCCGTAACGTATTGAAGTACATAGGTTGCCCCCATTATGTAGGCTGTCCCATACATCACCGAGTAAAATATGTAAACCCATCCCGTCTCAAGCCCTAGCCTTCGCGTCATAGTGTAGAGCGCATATATGTAATAGCCGCCGGCCTCCGCGTACCTCCTCGATAGGCCATAGACAGGGACAGCGTTCAGAAGCACGAGAATGGTTCCAAGGACGATAGCTATGGGCGAGAATTGGCCCACGTAAACCAAGACCCCCGTCGCATAGCTCAGGAGGCTGAGCAGGGCGGCCTGGCCGCCGAAGGAGAGGAACACTAGTTCACGAAAGCTAAGGGTCCTCGCAAGGCCTGAGCTCCTGGGCTTATCGCCGTCGGTCCTCTCGCCACCGTTCATGTCGCTTTTATGGCTATGAGTTCTGCCCCCTTAAAAAGTTTTAAAGAATCCCTTAACAGGGCCTACGCGGGCATTATGGCCAGTGAGCCCTGCAGGTACTTAGAGGAACTGAAGGAGGCCGTTAACAAGTTCGAGGCCCTTAGGCTTCGGTACGAGTCGACGGTTGCCGACCTGAAGACCATAATATCGGCTGAGAGCGAACTGATATCATGTCTAAGGCTTCACGCGTCCAGCTACTTTGATAACCTGGACGTCCCGACTTTAACGGCTTCCGTTAACCTAGAGACGCCAGGCCTAAGCGGCTTAAAGGGCTGCGATGAAGCCCTCAGGGCCCTGCTCTCCCTCAGGTCGCGGGAGTCCTCACTGTCATTTATGATATCAGAGCTGCACAGACTCTTGGTCAATGAGGTCATAAGGCTCTCAGGCCTCGTAGCCTTATGCAGACATTATGAGCCCCAGCTCGCTGAAAGGGTTTACTCAGAGGTCTTAGACGGGCTAGTGGCCAAGTACCTGGGGCTCTGAGGCCTGGCCTCTCCCTGGCCTCGCGCTTACTAAACGGTATAACAGATACACGACCTCAGCCAGCAGGAGTACCTGGACCGGATCAACGTTAAGGCTGACGTGACCCGTTAAGCTAACTAAGACCCACATAGGTGGATATATGACGACCTTCGCGGCAAGGGCCCTCGCCACGTAAATCAGGTGACCTACGTCAGACCCGGCCACGAACCCCAGCGGCAGAAGCCTCAGCCTAGGGTATAGCAAGAGGGTCACCAGGTATACCAGGATCCCAAGGTCTACAGCGAGGCCTGATGCGAGAGGGCCCCCGTCGCCGATCATTACGCCTAGGGCCAGGAGGAGAAAAGTGAAGAGGCCTATGACTGCCCACTCAACCCACTTGAGGCGCCTCTCCAAGCCCTCAGGCGTTAACTGGTTCGTCAAGCCTTCCTGGGTCTAGGGATAATATGAGGGCTTTTAAAGCCCTTTATTTAACGGTTAACCGAACTATGCACGCCTTTAGATATGGTCGTCACGGACCATTAGGCGGCGGAGAGGCGGTCGTTAACGTGCTCAGCGCCCTTGACCTAAAGGAGGGCATGACCGTAGCTGACTTAGGCTCAGGGCCAGGCAGGTTCGCAATACCTATAGCAAAGGCCGTGGGGGCCAAGGGTAAGGTCTACGCCATAGACATTGACGAAGGCTCCCTGAAGGAGCTATCGGAGGCCGCGAGGTCGGAGGGCCTCAGCAACGTCGAGACCATAAGGGCTGACCTGACCAAGGGCATCCCCTTGCCCGAATCTCACTTGGACCTCGTCTTCATGGCTAACGTCCTTCACGACCTTGTCCACTCGGGGACGGGTGACTTCATAATCAAGGAGGTCGAGAGGGTCCTGAAGCCCGGGGGCACCTTTGCCGTGCTTGAGTTCAAGAAGTCCTTTACCCTATTTGGGCCGCCGCTATGGCTAAGGCTCAGCCCTGAGGAAGTGCTGGAGCTGGTAGGCAGGGCCTCTAGGTCGCTTAGGCCCGAGCCGGCAATTAATGATATAGGCGAGCACCACTACTTACTGAAGTTCAGGAAGCTCGGGGAGTGAAGCCCCTTTGACCCCTCACGTGAGCAGGGACGAGCTGCTTAGGAGGCTTAAGGCGTTAAGGGACGAGGCCTCTAAGTCGGGCTGCGACCTTGTGTACATAGCGAACGCCACCTCGATATTCTACTTCACTAACCTTTACTTAATACAAACTGAAAGGCCCTTGGCGCTCCTGGTGCCTCTTGACTCGGACCCCATGATCATAGCGCCGTCCGTGGAGAAGGGGCATATCGAGTACAGGAACAAGGCGTTCGGTGGCGTAGTCAACGAGGTAGTGTACTACTTCGACTACCCTGGCGAGACGAGCTTCGTGGAGCTAGCCGCTAACGTCATAGCTTCCCAGCTAGGGGCCAAGTGCGTCATGGGAGACCTTCAGTCGGGCGCCCAGCCCCTATACGGCTACAGGGGCGTCAGCCTAGCTGACGTGCTTAAGTCTAGGGGGCTCAGGTGGCTGGACCTGGGTGATTTCGTTTACGGCCTGAGGCTTCGCAAGAGCGATGAGGAGCTCAAGCTCATAGAGGAGAGCGGCAGGTGGGCCGCGAGAGCCCTTGAGGTAGCCCTTCAGGTAACCCGCCCAGGCATGTGGGACTGGGAGGTCATGCTGGACGCCGGCAGGCAGGTCCTAATGGAGATGAATAACTTCTATAAGCCCTACACCCCCCTCAAGGAGCCCGTAGGCCCTGTCGTGGGCTTCAGGGGCCAGGTCGGCGAGTTCTCAGCGTTCCCTCACGCTCTGTTCTCAGAGAGGCCGATCAGGGAGGGTGATGTGCTGGGCGTAGGATCAGGGCCTGAGATAGGCGGCTACTACGCGGAGCTTGAGAGGACCCTCGTCGTCGGGGCGCCCAATAACGATATCAGGAGGCTCTTTGAGTACATGTTGAGACTGAGGAAGGCTGCCATAGAGGCCGCGGCGCCGGGCGTCGAGGTCTCTAAGATAGACGCGGCGGTAAGGGAGGAGGCCAAAAGGCTCGGCATCGCCGACCTGCTAAGACATCACGTAGGTCACGGCATAGGCATTGAAATTCATGAGCCGCCGTACCTTGACATAGGCTACAGGGCCAGGCTTGAGCCAGGCATTGTCTTCACTATCGAGCCGGGCATTTACGTACCTGGGGTCGGGGGCTTCAGGCACAGCGACACGTTCGTCGTCACAAGGGAAGGCGTAAGGCAGCTCACGAGGTTCCCTGAGGACCTTGACGAGCTAGTCGTGAGGCCCTAGCAGAGGTCAACGACGTCAGGGTTCCTGATCTTGAACCTCTCGTTCCTCTGGACAAGCCCTCTCTCGTGATAGCCTAGCGCCTCCCAGAAGCCGTCTATGTAGTCCTTCTCAAGGCTTATCTTAGCGAGCCACTTAGCGCCCTTCCAGCCATACAGCGAGGGGTTGAAGAGCCTCGCGGGCCCCCCGTTCTCGGGCGGCAGGCGCTGACCATCGATGCCAAGCACTATTAGGGTCCTATGGGCCTCCTCGATCGGGATTACCGTAGAGTACCCGGTGGCGCTCTCCGCGAAGACCCACTTGGCCTCTGATAGGTCTCCCATCCCCCTAAGGAGTTCGTCCAGGGTGACGCCCGTGTATCGCTTCCCTTTGACGCTCCACCCCGTGACGCAGTGAAAGTCCATAGCTCCCAGGTCCTTTGATCGCTCGAGAAGCTCCTGATAGGTTAAGGTCCTTCTGGAGCCTTTCCACTCTAAGGCTAAAGACCACGACTCAGGGGGTATCCTTGGTATCTCGCCCTCCGCTGAGTAGATAACGAACTTCGGTATGGTTACCTGGCCTACGGGGGTCTCGCCCTGCTCACATTCCCTCGCGGCCTCCCTATAGCCCAGGTTAGTGCCGACGGTCACGGCCTCACCTTTAGCAAGCCTCTCCAAGGCCTCCCTTCCAAGCACGGGCAACGACGTCGCTGACAGGACCCCGGTCACGTTCAGAGGGACGTTCTTCCTGACGACGAGCCTCAGCTCCCCGAGCTCGTTAACACCGAAGGTCAGGCGGAACTTGTAGAGGTCGAAGGACCTGCCTATCAGCTCCCTCTCTGAGAGGAGCGGGGCCAGCTTGGTCCCCAGCGCATCTCCGAGCGTCCTGCTGGCTTCCTCAGCCATGGCCCTGATTTCCGCAACTCCGCTTAGGCTCCCAGACACTGTGCACTCAAAGACCACAGCTATGCCTAAGCGTGCCAGCCTCCTGTTGAGGTAAGCCCTGCACCCTGTAACAGTGCCGCTCAGGCCTGTCACCTTCCGACAGGGGGCCCCAGCCCTCCTTAATTTTAAGCCAGGGTACCGGGGACCGCTTGATATCGGAAAAGCTCGACAAGGTCCCAAGAAAGTACAGGCCCCTTGGGGCCGCCCTAGCGGCGCCGCTCGTGGCCAGGCTACTTCACCTGAGCCCTCCAGCCGCCGTCGTGGACTCGGTGGCGATAGCGGCTGGCCTTGGGGCCGGCCTGGTGATAGCCTTCAAGTTCCTTCGCAGGCCAAGGCGTGAAGACTCTAAGTTTGAGGTGAGGGCGCTCGAGATTGAGGTAGGGGGCTCGGCCGAGGAGAGGGCCCAGGGGGCGAGGCAGATCGAGGAGGTCCTTAAGCAGAGGGCAAAGGCAGGCAAGGTCAGGTACTTGGTCCTCTCGGCGCTTCAAGGAGGCTTCACTAGGACCATAGTGGGCGTGGGAGGCGATCCGAAGGATGTTGGAGTGGAGTTTGAAGTCGTTAAGACCCTCATGGCTATGAACCTCAAGAACCTCAGGCTAAGGGACGTAGACGCCGAGACTCTTGAGGTCGTTTCAAGGGTCCTCTCAGCGGTGGCCCCCTCTTCGAGGGCCGAGCCTCTCTTCATAACGCCAGAGACGGGGCTCGTCACGGTAGAGCGTCCAGGTGGTATATACCTCGGCACGGCCTACGAGGGCGCCTATCCAAAGCCCACTTACCTGACGGAAGACGACATAAAGGGACACGTAGCAATATTCGGGTCAACGGGCACTGGGAAGACCACCACCTTGACTCTGCTGACCCTGAGGGCTTCCTCGGCAGGGTTCAGAGTTATAGCGCTTGACTGGGCTGGCGAGATGCAGAAGGTCCTCAACAGGCTAGGCGTTGACCGCGAGCTATCGGTCATAGACCCAACGAGAGATGGTGGCGTGAACCCCTTCGCCGAGGAAGGCCTCGCCAACAGGCCCGAGCTCTTAGTCGACATGCTGTCCGACGCCCTCGACCTGACCCAGCCCCAGGCCTACCTCCTCCTCAGGGTCATAGAGGACAGGGGCCTGCCCTCTGACTTCAACGAGCTTGAGAGGGCTGTGGAGGCCTACCCTGAGGAAGCCCGGTGGGACAGGGACGTTAAGAGAGGCCTGCTGAGGAAGGTAGCGGTCCTTACGAGCGGCGAGTCCAGGAGGCTCTTTAGCGGGTCAGTGAGCCTTGATGAGGTAGAGAGTCGTGACAAGGTGGTGGCCATAGATCGCATAGAGAGCCCCTCGGTCCGCAGGGCCTACTCCCTGGTCCTCCTCTCAGCGCTCTTCACCAAGAGGGACCGGGCAGAGCCACTGCTAGTGGCTATAGATGAGGCCCATAACCTGATGGGCAACGAGAACGATATAGTTGGAAGGATAATGGCGGAGGCCAGGAAGTACAGGCTTCATGTGGCCCTGGCCACGCAGTCCCCCTCTTCAATCCCTAACAGCGTGCTGCTTAATGCCAACACTAAGATAGTTCACGCCCTTAGGAGCTCGCGCGACAAGGAGATAATATCACAGTCCATGAACCTGCACTACGCCCTACTTGAGGAGCTCGACAAGCTCGGGCCAGGGGAGGCGATAGTTCAGTCCCCCTCGCTGTCAAGACCCGTTCTCGTGAAGGTCGAGCTCGGCTCCCCAGCTCGCCACGGTAACGGCTATCTCGTCAAGGGAAAGCCAGTCCAGCTTAACACCGCTGTCCCACCTCACAAGCTTTTCAAAGAAGACGTCCAGGGCCTCGTTAACTTCAATCCCTGAGACGTCTATTTCGAAGACCATGTCGCCGTAGTCAAGCACTTCATACGCCACGGAGCCAAGGGCCTCAGCCATGACGTTCTCGAGGACCTTCCTTCTCTCCCAGCCCCTCCCCTCCAGCCTCCTCATCAGTATGAGCGGGTTAAGGCGGAGGAGCGCTACGGCCGCCGTGACATCGTAAAGGGAAGGGTCATCAAGGAATAACGAGGGGTAATGCGTCGATATTATAGTGCACGGCCTCGAGAGCTCGTCCCTGACGGCTCTCAATAACGCCTCTTCATCTATTATGAGGGTTCCAGGCCTCTCTGGGTCAGGCCTGCCGAGCGACCTCTTCACGGCTATCAGAGAAGGCTCTACCACCTTGCACTGAAGCTCCTCTGCGAGGGCGCGGGAGAAGGTGCTTTTCCCAACGCCTGGGGTCCCAGCAACCATTATCACGAAGGGCTCCACGCGCTTCTCCCCTTCCACAGCCTCGCTATCTCATCCTCAGGCGCGGAGTAGTAGGCCTCTTCGCCGGCTAAGCCAATAACCCTCACCATAGGCCTCTCAGAGGCCTCGCCTACACGACCTATGACCGAGTACTCAACGCCGAGCTTTCTGAGCAGCGCCTCAAGCTCCTCAAGCCTCTGAGGGGGCACGGTGGCAATCAGGGACCCGCTACCCATCGACTTGAGGAGGTCGAGGGAGAGAGCCCCTAGGACCCTCCTAGTGATATCGAGCGCCTTAACTCTTGACCTCTCCACCGTGACCTCCTTGCCTGAGGCCGCTGACAGCTCGTACAGGGCGCCTATGAGGCCGCCTTCAGTGACGTCATGCATGCCCGTAACTAGGCCGCGCTCTGCCAGCGCTAAGGCGTAGTTGACGACGCTTAGCCTGCTAAAGAGTGACACCGCGGCATCTAGGTCCTCGGGCGAGACGCCCTTGGCGAGGGCCTGCTCCCTGAAGTCGGTGGCCACTATCACCGTGGCCTCAAGGGCTGCCGGACCTACCTGAACTACCACGTCGCCTGTCTTAGCTCCACCAGTCCTTAGGGCGCAGCCGCGGCAGGCGCAGCCCATAACTGTGGCCACAACGATAGGTGCCCTAAGGTTGGGCGCGGCCTCAGTATGGCCCCCAACTATCTCGATGCCCAGCCTTCTGGCCTCGTTACTTGCGTCCTCCATTATCGCAGCTAACGATGAAAGCCTTGAGCCGGCTGGCATCAGGACGTCAAGGAGGGCCCACGCAGGCCTCGCGCCCCTGGTCGCAACGTCATTTGACGCCACGTCTATGGCCAGCGCCCCAGCCCTGTATGAGGCCTCCGTTATGGGGTCGCTGTGAACAGCTAGGATGCAGCTACCAAGGTCTATAAGGGCTGCGTCCTCGCCCACGGCAGGCCCAAGGACCGTGGAGAGCCTGACAAAGCCCTTCGCCCTACTAAGGACAAGGCGCTCAAGTTCATCAGTGGGCAGCTTCCCTACCCACCCTCCCTCATAGAGCTCAGGCTTCACCACTCCTCCCTTGCTAGCCTGGCCGCCTTGACCATGTTAATGAGCTTGGCCTTAGCGACCTCCCTTGGGAGCCTCTTCAGGCCGCAGTCGGGGTTTATGTACACCCTCTCGGGCGCCAGGATCCCGAGCTTCATAAGGCGGTCTATATCCCTCTTCACCTCCTCAACGGTCTCTACCTGAAGGGAGTGGACGTCTATAACTCCATAGCCTAGCTCCTTGTTGTACCCGTACTCCTTAAGGTATGGTAGTAGCCTGAAGTCGCTGTTCTTGAACTCCAACGCGAACTGGTCCACTGGGTAGTCAAGTATGTAGGGCAGCAGCCTCTCGAGGCGCCCATAGCATATGTGGACCACGCGCTTCGCCTCAACCCCTGCGAACACGTACTTTAGGGCCTCGCCCGCTAGCTGCGCCTCCTCCGGCCACGGCCTCGTTGACAGCGCGGGTTCGTCGACCTGAACGTACTTGGCCCCCGCCTTAACGGCGTCCATTACCTCCTCCCTTATGATCTTGGCCAGCGCCATTATCAGCTCGGCCCTGTCCCTGTAGAAGACGTTGAAGCTCCACTCCATCATGGTGTACGGGCCTGTTATTATGAACTTGACGGGCCTGCCCTGGCTAATTGATGAGGTATAGGCCCAGTCCTCGATGGCCAGGGACTTCTCCCTTCTCAGCTCGCCAACTATGATGGGCTTCCTGAAGTACATGTTGTCAAATATCCTGACCCACTCGCCCTCCGCGTACCCCTTAACCCTCTGAGCGAAGTAGACAACCATGTCCTCGCGGGACTGCTCGCCGTCGCTTATTATGTCGACCCCTGCCTCAAGGTAGTCCTTGACGACCTCTGATATTGGGGCCCTGATGAGCCTGTGGAACTCCTCCTCACTTATCTCGCCACGGTCCCTCCTCTTTATGATCTCAGAGGCGCCCGCTATCTTAGGGTAGCTCCCTATGACTGTCGTTGGGAACTTGGATGGAACCTGATAGCTCAAGCCCTTTCACCCCTCAGCCTCTCAGTATAATATCCCAGCAGGAACGTCTTTCTTAAGCTGTAGGTATACGGTATTACGTCAAACCACGTGGTTGTCGTGAGCCCGGCCTCGCCGTCATAGCCCTTTAAGGCCTGCTTCACCCACTCCCTCACCCTCTCAAAGTTGTCGTCCTCTATCCTCCTGGCGTCTATAACTCCAAGGACAGGCCTGTGGTCGCCGAAGCCCTGGCCTCCTATGAGGTCAAGGGCCCTCTTGGGGGCGTCAGCCACGTCCAAAGATAAGTAATTGACCTTCGCCTCAAGGAGCTCCCTGTACACCTCGGCGCGCGGAACGTCGAAGTATATAGCTAACACTGTAGGGACCTTCAGCTGAGACGTTATTACGTTTATGAGCTCGACTGCCAGCCTCGCGTCGTCCTCTGTGACCTCTTGGTCAGAGAGGGCTGGCTCGTCTATCTGTATGGCCCCCGCGCCTGCCGCCTCAGCACGCTGGGCCTCAACGGCCAGTGCTGAGGCTATGCCTTCAGCTAGATCCTCCCTGCTCAGCCCAGAGGAGTTCTTTGAGAGCGTGACGAACGTGAAAGGGCCAGGGATGATCGCCTTAAGGGGTGAAGGCTCCGCCAGGTGCAGGAACGACCTGAGCCTGGGCGGCCAGACGAAGTCAGAGGGGTCAGGCCTGTCATTAAATACGGGCACCCTATAGAAGAAGTTGTTGTCAAAGTACCTCAGGAGGCCGTCAACGCTCACGTTTCTCCAGGCGGTCACGAAGGGTCTAAATATGTCGTGCCAGTCAACCATGCCGTCCACGACGAATTTCATGCCTGCGGCCTCCTGCGCTCCTATGATTCCAGCGCCCGCTGAGAGCACCCTCCAAGCGCTCTCGTGATAAGATATGTCGCCTCTCTCCACATCACGAAGCGCGTGCCTGACCTCCCTAGCCCTTGGGTAACCCCCTAAAACCATTGCCCACAGCTCCAAGTTAGACGCCGTAGAGCCTGCCTACAGGAAAGTAAAAAAGAACTCTCTGCACGATCGGGACGCTTTATAGCGCTTAGTTATGTGCTTACTCCTCGCTTTTTAACTTCTCAACCTTAAGAAACGTGGGCTACGGCTTGCCTAGGCTTTCGAGGAACGTCTATATAGTTGACGGCGTCAGGGTGCCTGTAGGCAAGTTCGGAGGGGCCTACAAGGAAGTCCCAGCTGTGGAGTTAGCCGCGTTCACGCTGAAGGAGCTCCTCTCGAGGGTAGACCTTAAGCCATCGGATGTTAATATGGTCATCTACGGCCACGTCATAAGGGCTGGCACAGGCATGGACACGGCCCGTCAGGTCGCGCTGAAGAGCGGCATACCTAGTGAGGTGGACTCTATGACTGTTGACATGGTGTGCGCCAGCGGCATGGCGGCGATAATCACGGCCGCCAATTACATAGCGGCGGGAAGCTATGACCTGATAGTCGCTGGGGGCATGGAGTCCATGAGCATGGCGCCCTTCCTGCTGAGCCCCACCGCCAGGTGGGGCGTGAAGCACCTCATAGGGAGGGAGTGGAAGATCCTGGACTCCATGGTTTACGATGGGCTATGGGACGTCATGCTTAACAAGGTTATGGGCGAGGAGGCTGACATGACCGCAAGGGAGTACAACGCGCCAAGGGACGAGCTTGACAGGATATCATTTGAGAGCCACGTAAGGGCCGCTAAGGCCTGGGACTCGGGCGCCATGAAGGACTTCGTGATCCCCTTCGAGAGGAACGGTAAGGTCCTCCTCGACCAAGACGAGGGCATAAGGAGGGATACCAGCATAGAGAAGCTGAAGGCGCTGCCTTACGCCTTCACTTCAGAGGGACCTCACACTGCGGGGTCCAGCTCACAGCTCAGCGATGGGGCTGCATCGCTGCTCATAGCGAGCGAGGATGCCGTCAAGGGCATGGGGCTGAGGCCCCTGGCCCGTATAGTAGGCTTCTCGTATTATGGCCTAGAGACGTGGAGGTTCCCTGCGGCGCCCGTGGGCGCCATAAAGAGGCTGCTAAGCGACGTCGGTTGGACAAAGGATATGGTCGACTACTGGGAGAACAATGAGGCCTTTGCTGTAAACAGCTACATCCTTCACACCGAGCTAGGAGTGCCTTATGACAGGCTTAACGTCCATGGTGGCGCAATAGCGATAGGACACCCCCTTGGGATGAGCGGGGCCAGGGTGACCCTTGAGCTGATAAACGTCCTTAAGAGGCATGGAGGGAGAAGGGGGGTGGCCTCTATCTGCCATGGGCTTGGAGGCGCCGCTTCCATAGCGCTTGAGCTCGTTTAATGAACCATTTTATTAATCGGACATTAGAAGAAGTCGCAAGCCCAAATCAACTCCTTTGTGAACACCGCGTAAGAATGCTAGAACTCCTGCCTAGCAAAGCCCAGAGCCATTCATTATCTTCAGGAGGAATATGCGAAGGGCCAGGCCCTCTGAGCTAACATAGCCCTTACCCTTTCAGCGTTCTCCTTGAAGGCCTGCAGCTCCCCTAGCCTGGCCTGTCTCCTTCTCTCGGCCTCTGCTAGCAAGTCCTTCTGCCAGTCCTCCTTGGCCTCGAAGGGCGGCACCGGCTCACTCCTACCGGTTGGACCTATGTGAACTAGCGTAAAGTAGCTGGTGGTAGCGTGCCTCTCCTCGCCAGTTATTTCGTCCCTCTTCACGACCTTGGCAGTGACCTCCATGCTTGACCTGCCTACGTATGTCAGTGCGCTGTATACTATCAGTGTCTCGCCGAGCAGTATTGGCGTGTAGAAGTCGGTATTATCGACGGAGGCCGTAACTACAGGCCCCCTCGCATATCTAGTAGCCACTATGGCCGTTGCCTCGTCAAGTATTCTCATGAGTTTCCCGGCGAAGAGGGCGTTTATCTGCATGACGTCCTCAGGCATCACAACCTTGTTAGTAACTATCATGTACTCCTTTGAAAGCGGTCTCGGGGGACTAACATCAAAGGCCCTCTGCCTACGGTCCCTTATTCTCTCCTCGCGGGCCTTCCTCCTCTTAAGGGCGTCCTCATAGAGCGCCTCCTCCTCGTGCGTCCTAGGCTCTATGCATATGCCAACTGGTGCCGGTCTCAGGTCCTTTCCAACGGCGACGTAAGTCATGTGGGCCAGCGTTGTTAGCCTCCTCTCACCCATGACGGGGTTCTCAGCCTCTACTAGAAGGTCCAGCTCAATGCTGCTCCTGCCAACGTAATCAACCCACGTGGTTATCACAGCGTTCTCACCTATGAGCACAGGTGATACGAAGAATAGGTCCTCAAGGCTTGCTAGAAGGGTTGGCCTCCTGGCGACCCTTGTGGCCTCAAGGCTAGATACCTGGACCATCCAGTCCTCAATCACGCCACCGAACAACATGCCTAACGGGTTAGCGTGCATAGGGAGAACCTGAAATATGGCAGCGGAAAGGGTCTGGAACGGCGATAAGGTTCTCTCACACATTGTTTCCTCCAAGCAAGGCCCTAGACAACTATTAGCAAGGTCCTTTATTTAAGCCTGCCATGTTAGGGACAGTTGGCCTCAACTATGACTTTCCTTACTTGTATACCCCTCTCCCTCAGCATCGTCGAGAAGTCCTCCATTACTTGGCCGTCAACGTCAAACACCTTGCCCGTATTTTTGCAGTAGACGTTTACGTGCGGCATTGGCTGATCAATCCGCAACTTGTCATCAACTGTGAAGGTGTCTATGACACCCATGGACTCCAGCATCTTTATCGTGTTATAGACCGTCGAGATCCCTACCCTTGGAAGCTGTTCCTGAGCTTCCTGGAAGAGGTCCTTGAGGGAGGCATGATCTTTAACTCTCGCTAATATTAACTTAGTCAAAAGCACCCTCTGCGGTGTTACCCTCTTCTCCTCTTCGCTTATCTTCCTGATTACCTCCTGCAGCTTAACCTGTAGCTCCTCGCCCTCTTCAGCCTTCATTTTTGGTCATTATCGCATTCTTAGAAGAGAGCTTTTATACCTAAATTTATGTTAGATCCTGGCCTCTCATGTACTCTGTTAACTTTCTCTGCCTCTTTATAAGGCTTAAGAGATAACTTGACTGAAAAACGTAGGAAGGGTCGGCCTTAAGCCACCTTGATATGAAGCTGGCCAGCTCCTCCTTACTGTTGACGGTCTCAGGCCTCTTAGATAGGGCCAGCCTGACGCTCTCCCTGATGTGCCAGTTGCCGACAGGGGCGTAATACGTGGGCAGGATCTCCCTTATGATAAGCGCGTCGGCCCTCCTCCTTATTGAGGCCAAGTGCTCAAGGACCGCCAGCCTGGCCGCCGAGAAGCCGCCGTCCATCGCCGTAGCCCTGCCCAATGGGTCCTCCCTGACCACCCACAGGATAGGCTTCGACGCAGCGTTGGCCCAGACGCTCATGGGGTGCCAGATCTCAATCCACTCAAACGATCCCTCGCCTGGCAGCAGGGCTATTAGGAACCTGTTCCCGAGGTACTCGTGGGTGTAGACCCTGATCTCGCTGATCTCCTCCAAGTCCCTTATCTGCTCCCTTAACATCCTCGACAGCGAGTCGTCAACTGCTGTTATGGCCCAGCGCGTTGGGACCATCTTACGCCCTCTGAGCCTCCCAAGGAAGCCAAGGCTCAATAGGTCCTGGATCTTGTACACGTCAACGCCTGACCTGTAGAGCTCCCAGATGGCCTCCTCCGCCTTAGCGTCATCCCATATAATTCTCTCAACAGGCGCCCTCAGCTTTGGCGACCCAGTTATCACCATTCTCTCAACAGGCGCCCTTGGTCCTACTGGCTTAGTTACCCCGTCAAACCTGAGCGTTGGCACTGGGGGAGCCTTCAGTATCAGCTCTGAGTCCACGGGCCTCTCGGAGACCATGGCTAGCCCGATCTCAGCCTCGTACAGCCTCCAGGGCTCGTGGACGCTCGCTCTCTGAAATGCTGACACCAGGCTCCCCCTGAGCCTGACTATCCTAGCCAGCGACTCTGACCTCAGGGCCCACTCGACAGGCGCGTCATGATATGCCGCCTCCTCCCCCTTCTCGCCCGGGGGTACCATGAAGTAGATCAGTACCTTAGGATAGCCGTACTCTCCCACGAGGGCGCTTGGAGGCGTCGCCCCATCAACGTCCCTTCCTGACGTCAGCTGGACCGCCCTGAGCTGGGCCCTGAACTTCTCAAGGATCGGGCAGTAGGGCAGACCGCACAGCAGCCTATAGCCCTTACATCTGGCGCAGAGCTCAGGCGGTATCCTCGGCAAGCCTCTCTCCTTCTCAGGAGTAAAGTAGGGCTGCGTGCAGTTTTGAGGATCTAGGGTATAGCCTCACGGCCTCAAGGTTCTCGGGCACTATGACCTCTGGCGACGTCTCAAAGCCCAGCTTGTCCCAGCGGGTCTTGATAGTTGAGGCCAGGGACGCCAGCTGAGCGGTCTCGCCGTGGTTAAGCACCACTATCCTTGGCTTCGGCGTGAGCCTCCTCAGGAAGGCCAGTAGCTCACTCCTGTTAGCGTGCCCTGAGAAGCCCTCTATCCTCTGGACCTCCAGGTTCACCTTAAAGGTCCTCAGCTTGCCCTCGTCCTCGAGCTGCACCTCCTTCTCGCCATCAGCTATCCTCCTGCCCAGGGTGCCTGAGGCCTGGTAGCTCACGAAGACCAAGGCATTCCTAGCGTCCTCCGCCAGCCTCTTGAAGTACTCCAGTATGGGGCCGCCTACCATCATGCCGCTCGTAGATATTATTATGGCGGGTCCCTGGGTGTAAATGGCCTCATCCCTCTTGCTCTGATCGTTAACGAACACCATCTGTGGCGTTATGAAGGGGTTGCTGCCTTGGTTCAGCATCTCATCCCTTACCTCCTTAGACAGGAGCTCAGGGTAGGCAGTATAGATGGCCGTGACCTCATATATGAGCCCGTCTATGTAGATGGGCATCTCAGGTATCTTCTTCTCGGCCATGGCCTTACCTAGGAGGACCATCATGTCCTGGGCACGGCCCACGGCCATAACCGGTATGAGGACCTTGCCCCCTCTCTGGTGAACAGCGTTTATGAGCTGGAACAGCCGCTGCTCCGCCTCCTCGCGTGGAGGTGTGTCGGTCCCCCCGTACGTGCTCTCCATGATCAACGCCTCAACCCTATGATATTCTGTGTTCGCGGGCGGCTGAAGACGAAGGGCCTTGTTCTCCTTTATGCTGTAGTACTTTATGTCGCCCGTGTAGAGTATGTTGAAGAGGCCCTGACCTATGTGGATGTGAACTAGGGCGGAGCCCAAGACGTGGCCGGCGTCGCTGAACGTGAGCTTGGCGTCCGGGGACAGGTCAGTAACTACATCATAGTTCACGGTTATAGTATGGTTAAGCATTGTGGTCAGGTCCTTGAGCGTGAAGGGGGGCTCCTTGCCCTCCTTGACAAAGACGTCTATGAAGTCCTTCAGGAGCAGGGTCGCTATATCCCTTGTTGGCGGGGTCATGTAGATGGGCCCCCTGTAGCCGTACTTGTAAAGCAACGGCGCCAAGCCTACGTGATCCATGTGGGCGTGGGAGATCACCACCGCGTCAAGCTCGTCTATCCTCAGCTCGGGCGCGTCAAACCTAGGGTAGGAGTCAGGCCCGAAGCCGCTCTGTGAGAACCCCACGTCAAGAAGTATCTTGCTCTCGGCCGTGTCCACTAGAACGCATGACCTTCCGACCTCGCCAAAGCCCCCAAGGCCTACGACCCTTACATGCCTTGGTCCTACTATCATGTCCCTGTAGATCCTCTCCCCTATGTCCCTTAGGGCCTTCCTGCGCTCTGCTGACGCCATAAGGTAGAGCTCATTAATTGAGTACAGGGTCTTGCTCAGCAGCGGCGGCTTCCTCTGAACCTCAAGCCTCCAGCCCGTCTGCGCAAGGACCTGGTTCCTGAAGGCCTTGCCCTTGCCTATTAGCTTCCCTGGCTTATCCGTCAGTACCCTTACCTCGCCCAGGACCTCGTCAAACTGTATATCGCTAGGGTCTATCGTGACGTCCTCGGGGGCGTTCTCAATTATGTACCTTAACGTGAACTCCTTCGTAGCCCTGGCCTTCGGGTCGCTCCTTACAACTATCCTCTTCCTCAGCTGCTTCGCTAACTCCTTTACCTTCTCCTCGCCCTCTAACATCCACCTCGGGTTCTTGACGTAGATCGCTATCTCAGGGCCCTCGAACTCTATCTTCGTGATCTCGGCGTCGCCCAGGTTCTTATAAATCTCAGTAACTATGAGCCTACGTAGCTGCGTGCCTGATACCAGGCGGCGCTCCTCTCCTGCCTGGGGCTGACTCTCCAACGCGATCACCTGGTGATAGGTCTCCAGGAAGCAGGCTCTGCGGGTCTCTAACTTGCTCTGAAAGGTATAAACCTTTCCTGATACGTTTTATGACCTATTATAGTGACGTCTATTCCGTCGCCAGTCGCGGCGTCCCTTAATATCGCGGACCTAACGGCTTCAGAGGCCAGCTTGACAGCGCCTTCAAGGTCAAGGTCCTCAGAGTAGCCCCTCTCAAGGACTCCCAGCGCCACTGGCGAGCCTGAACCGCTCGCCGTCATCTTCTCTTCCGTAACTCCTCCATAAGGGTCTATAGCGTAAAGCCGAGGGGCCGTGTCGTAACCCCCTATGATCAGCTGAACTATGTAAGGGAAGTATTTGCTCGAGGAAAGCACGTTAGCGAGGAGGGTAGCCATGCCGTAAATGCTGAGCCTCTTACCCGTGTTCATCTCGTAATACCTTGCCTCCTCCCTGACTACATCTGCGAGGGCCTGGGCGTCCGCGACGAGGCCCGAGATCGTCATGGCGGCGTAGTCAGTGACCTTCACTATCTTCTTGACGGACCTGCTCGCTATCAGGAAGCCAGCCGTGGCCCGCTTGTCGGCGGCAAGCACTACGTAGTCCTTAATGACGAGACCCACTGTAGTGGTTCCATGCCAGGCCTTAACGCTGTAACCCCAGTAGTTATCGCTCATGTTCTTTGCCCTATTCATATACGGGCGTCTCCCCTTAAAATGTGATTCTATCAAAAGCTACCCTATGACCTTGGTCCTTATAGCCAGCTCCTCGGCCGCCTCCCTCGTCAGGCCCTCCTCACCAAGTATTGTGTACCTCTCCGGCCTTATTGAGGCCGCCTTAACGAGGGCCTCTATGACCTCCTCCTCCTTAACGCCAAGCTCCTTGGCACTCGTCGGCGCCCCGGCCTCCTTGAGGAGCCTCCTAACGCGTGACCACCTGAGACCGTGAAGATACGACATCATTATTGTGCCAACGCCTACGGCCTCGCCGTGGAGCGGGGAGCTCTGGCTAATCATCTCGAGCGCGTGGGCGAAGAGGTGCTCAGAGCCGCTCGCCGGCCTGCTGCTTCCAGCTATGCACATGGCGACGCCGCTGCTCACTAGGGCCTCGACCAGCGCTCTAAGGCCTTCCCTGTTGCCTGCGCCTATCTGCCTAGCGTAAGCGCTCACGTGCTTAGCGCTCATCAGTGCCAGGCTTGCAGCGTAGGCGCCGTAGTACTCACCCCTGAGCCTATGGGCCAGCCTCCAGTCAAGGACTGCCGTGAACTTGCCTATCAGGTCGCCAAAGCCCGCCGCCGCAAGCCTCCTAGGCGCGGAGGCCAGAACGTCTATGTCAAGCAGCAACAGCTTAGGCGGCTTAGCGAGCTTGGAGTAAGGCCTCTCGAACCCCCTAAGAGTAGCAAAGGGGCTGGTTATACCGTCATGGCTTGGTGAAGTCGGGACGCTCACGAAATCCTTCCCCAGCTCGGCTGCCGCGTACTTAGCCAGGTCAATGCTTCTGCCCCCTCCAAGTCCCATGAGGATGTCAGCACGGTCCTTCTCAGCCTCGGACGCGACCCTCCTGGCCTCATCAACGGTGGCTGGCCCTGTCACTAGGTACGTCACGCTAAAGCCCGCGTCCTCAAGCATTTCCTTAACCTTTTTATAATATAACTGTAGTATATTTTGGCCTGTGACCACGTAGACAAGGCCTCCCTTGTTGAAGAGCTCCTTAAAGTGAGTACCTAGCTGGGAGAGGACGCCCTCCCCCACAACAATCCTCTTGGGCAGATCAATTATGTGTTGACCCTGATACACCTAGTTGGCCTCCCTAGTTCCGAGAAGCCCCTGGACATTATGAAAGTAACTGACGTCTCGTCAAGGAGAAAAAGACTTCAGTCAGAGGAGGAAGAAGTTGACGACTTACTGCTCTCCTCCTCTTCCTTCTTCTCCTCGGGCTTCTTGCCGGCGCCCGTCTCGGTCCTCTTGGCCGCGACCATGTCGTCTATCCTGAGTATCAGCGTTGCAGCCTCGGTGCCCGCCTTGTAAGCGTTGAGCTTGACTCTGAGAGGCTCTATGACCCCCGAGGCCCACATGTCTATGGGGTTCCCGGTATTGAGGTCAACGCCATACCACTTCTTGGAGGCGTCCGAGTGAGAGCTCCTGAGCTTCATCAACACGTCAATAGGGTCATGACCGGCGTTCGTGGCCAATGTCTGGGGTAGTGACTCAAGGGCCCTCGCGAAGGCCTCAACGGCCAGCTGTATCTTGCCCGGCACCGTCTTAGCCCACTCCCTCAGGTGCTTTGCCAGCTCCACCTCTACAGAGCCGCCCCCGGCGACCACCTTGCCGTCCATTATGGCGTCAGCTACGGCGCTCAGGGCGTCATGTATGGACCTCTCAGCCTCATCAACTATCCTTTCGAAGCCGCCCCTTATCAGTATGGTCACGCTCCTCGGGTTCTTGGCGCCCTCTATGAAGACCATCTTGTCCTCCCCTATCTTCCTCTCCTCCACGAGGTCGGCGTAGCCCAGGTCCTCAGGCTTGAGGTCGTCTATGTTAGTCACTATCTTTGCGCCGGTGGCCCTGGCGAGCTTCTCTACGTCGCTCCTCTTGACCCTCCTCACGGCGAGTATGCCCTTCTTGGCCAGGAAGTGCTGGGCGACGTCGTCAATTCCCTTCTGGGTTATTACAACGTTGGCGCCGGTCGCGGCTATCTTCTCAACCTTCTCCTGGAGGATCTTCTCCTGCTTATCAAGGAGCCTCTTTATGGCGTCGGGGGAGGATATGCTTATTTCCATGTCTATCTCAGGCTTCTGTATCTCGAGGGGCGCGTCGAGGACCGCTATCTTGGCGTTGGTCACCCTCTTCGGCATGTCTGGGTGCACGACCTCCTTATCTATAACGATCCCGTTGACGAGCTGAGTGTCGAGGAGGCTGCCTCCGTGCTTCTTAACTATCTGAACGTTATTTATGTCAACGTACCACTTGTCGCCCCTCTTCTCAGCCACGGCCTTAACCGCCTGGACCACCAGCTTAGCGAAGTAATCGCGGGCCTCGCTGACGGCCTTGCTGCTCAGGCTCGTCTTAGCTACCTTCACCAGGATGTCGTCGTCCTCATACCTAACGGTCTCTGCCAGCTTGTCTATGAGCTCACTCGTCTTATCAAGGGCCATCTTGTAGCCCTGAATTATGATCGTTGGGTGTATGTTCCTGTCCAGCAAGTCCTCCGCCTGCCTGAGAAGGTCACCCGCGAAGATCACCGACGTCTTAGTGCCATCCCCTGCCTCCTCGTCCTGGCCCTTGGCGGCCTGAACTAGCATCTTGCCAGCTGGGTGCTGGATGTCCATCTTGTCAAGTATGGTGGCCCCGTCGTTAGTTATCGTCACGTCGCCAAGGCTATCGACAAGCATCTTGTCCATGCCCTTAGGTCCATAAGTCGTCTTAAGTATCTCCGCGACCGCCATGGCTGCCATCATGTTGTTCCTAAGGGCCTCACGGCCTGCAGCCCTCTGAGTGCCCTCCTTGAGTATAATCACTGGAACCCCCATGGTCTCAAGAGGGACTGACATCTCTTTTCACCTTCTTCCCTAATCCTATGGTCTATGCTAGACCGCCTCTATAAAAGATTTTCGCTCAAATGCCCAAGTCGTCTTAACGCTTTTTAGTCCTAGGCAAGGGAAGGCTAGTCGGTGCATTGCTTGGGGAAGGTCAGGACGTCGCTAGTGAAGAGGACCGCTAGGGAGCTCCTCGCGAAGTACCCAGACCTGTTCACCGAGGACTTTCAGCACAATAAGAAGGCTGTGTCCCAGCTGACGGCCTGGGGTTCTAAGAAGCTCAGGAACCAGGTGGCCGGCTACGTGACGAGCCTGGTCAAGCTACAGAAGAAGAGACAGCAGCTCAGGGCAGCCGAGGAGGGCCAGGCTGCTCAGTGAGGGTTCGGCTTGGCCCAGGTCAGGGTAAGGCTTCTGGGGGCCCTCAAGGAGAGAACTGATGGCAAGCAGGAGGTCTGGGTAGAGGCCAGGAGCTGGAGCGAGGCCCTAAGGGCTCTGTTAGCGTCCTACCCTCAGCTCTCAGTCGCCGTTGATGACCGCGGGAGGCCAAGGCCAGGCTTCCTAGTGTTCGTGGACGGCGTTGACTGCAGGCTCCTTGATGAGGGAGCGCCGGCAAACGAGGTAGACCTGCTCCCCGTCAACCACGGCGGCGTGGAGTTCAGGTTCGTAACGTGGAATGATGTAGAGGAGGCGATCAGGAGGATCGCAGATAAGATCCAGGCCTCCTCATTTAAGCCCGAGGTCATAGTCGGCGTTATGAGAGGGGGCGTCGTACCTGGGAGACTTCTGGCTGACAGGCTCGGCATAGAGGACATAGGGGTCATTGAGGTGAAGCTTTACATTTCGGCCGGCCAGAGAGGCGAGAGGCCTTACCTCAGGCAGCCGTTGACGCTTTCGATCAAGGATAGGAGGGTCCTGCTAGTTGATGACGTAAGCGACTCAGGTCTCACCCTTCAGTTCTCGGTTCAGGCGCTGTCGCTATACATGCCAGCTGAAATAAAGACGGCGACCCTTTACATAAAGCCCTGGACCAAATACGTCCCCGATTACTACGCTGAGCAGGTAAACGAGTGGGTAATATTTCCGTGGGAGACGGAAGAGTTTGAAAGGGAATATAGGACGCATAGGTAATCCTGAATTCCCTGCGGTGCCCTATGAGAATAGTCATGGCCCTGGGAGGTAACGCCCTTCAGAAGCCTAACGAGAAGGGGGCACCCTCTCAGCTCTGGGACAACGTACGGAGGACCGCTAGGCTCCTCGCAGCCTCTATAGGCGATAACGAGGTGGTGATAACCCACGGCAACGGTCCTCAGGTAGGTCAGCTGCTAGAGTCCATGATTATGGCAGCCGACGTGTATCCTGTCCAAACCATCGACATAGCTGACGCTATGACCCAGGGGTGGCTTGGCTACCTGATTCAGACGGCCCTTGAGGAGGCCCTGGGCTTCAGGCGACGCGTCATTGCGCTGATCACAAGGGTTTTGGTAGACGCTAAGGACCCCTCCTTCCTAAACCCCTCCAAGCCTGTGGGCAGGATAGTAAGCCAAAGGGAGGCCGAGGAGCTCTCCAAGAGGTATGGGTGGAAGTTCGAGCGGGACCCCAGAGGGGGCTACAGGAGGGTTGTGCCCAGTCCTGAGCCCCTGGAAGTTCTTGAGCTGCCAATCATAGAGCGCCTTATCAGGGATGGAACGGTAGTCATTGCGGCAGGAGGAGGAGGAGTACCGCTCGTAAGGCAGGGCGATAGGCTGAGGCCCGTTGAAGCTGTGATAGACAAGGACCTGGCCAGCGCTCTCCTGGCGATCGGGCTGAGAGCTGACACGTTCGTAATATTGACTGACGTCGAGGGCGTGGCAATCAATTACGGGAGACAGGACCAGAGGTGGCTTAGGGAGGTCACAAGTGAAGAGCTAAAGGCCCTTTACGCTAAGGGCGAGTTCCCTCCCGGCTCCATGGGTCCAAAGGTCCTGGCGGCTCTCAGGTTCGCCGAGGCCACAGGCAACCCGGCAATCATAGGAAGCCTTGACGAGGCACCTGACGTAATAGCTGGCCGCCGCGGGACTATCGTAAGGCGGCCCTAGCCTGAGAGACCGTTAGGAGGACG
>Ga0315298_1003612_pt1 | contig 24313 bp, 18 predicted proteins | sample WHS_1_MG_FD_203077 | JGI IMG/M metagenome (GOLD analysis project Ga0315298, IMG submission 203077) | Extremophilic microbial mat communities from Washburn Hot Springs, YNP, Wyoming, USA - WHS_1_MG | ecosystem: Environmental > Aquatic > Thermal springs > Hot (42-90C) | place: USA: Wyoming...
AGCTCATCGACAAGACGGCCAGCCAACTGGTCGGCCTCGTCCAGGCGGGCGAGGTTTCCCGGCAGGAGGTCGTCGAAGCGTTCCTCGACCGGATCGCGGCGGTCGAGGAGGCGGTGGGCGCCTTCCTTACCGTCACCGCCGACCTGGCCCGCCGCCAGGCGCGGTTGGCCGACAAGGCCGCCGAAGGCGGGGCCGCGCCGCCCGGAGGCATCCCCTTCGCTCTCAAGGACAACCTGTGCACCAAGGGCGTCCCGACCACGGCCGGTTCACGGATACTGGAAGGTTACCGCCCGCCCTACGACGCCACCGTGGCGGTGCGCCTGGCCGAGGCGGGGTTCATTCTGCTCGGCAAGACTAACTGCGACGAGTTCGCCATGGGGTCTTCCACGGAGAACTCGGGTTTTCACCCGACGGCCAACCCGTGGGACCTCAGGCGGGTGCCGGGCGGCTCCAGCGGCGGTTCGGCCGCGGCCGTAGCGGCTTTCGAGGCACCCTTCGCCCTGGGCTCCGATACCGGTGGCTCCATCCGCCAACCGGCGAGTTTCTGCGGGGTGGTCGGGCTCAAACCCACCTACGGACTCGTTTCCCGCTACGGTCTGGTGGCTTTCGCCTCGTCTTTAGACCAGGTCGGCCCCATCACCCGCGATGTGACCGACGCCGCCATGGTCCTGGGAGTCATCGCCGGCCCGGACCCGCTGGATTCCACTTCGGCCAGGATGAAACCGCCCGATTACACGCGGGCGCTGGTCCCGGACGTCGACGGCCTCGTGGCGGGCCTGCCGCGGGAGCTGATGGGGGAGGGCATCGACCCCGAGGTGCGCGACCGCGTCCGCGAGGCGGCGGATGTCCTGGTCGAACTCGGGGTGGAGGTCGAGGAGTGCTCCCTGCCCCACCTGGCCTACGCCCTGGACACCTACTACATCATCGCGCCGGCCGAGGCCTCTTCGAACCTGGCCCGCTACGACGGGACCCGTTACGGTTTCCGGGCGGCGGGACCCAACGGCGGGGAAGAAGAGGACCTTCTGACGATGTACGTGCGGACGCGGCGCGAGGGGTTCGGGCCGGAGGTCAAGCGGCGCATCATGCTCGGAACCTACGCCCTGTCGGCCGGCTATTACGAAGCCTATTACCTCAAAGCCCTGAAGGCCCGCACGCTGCTCCGACAGGACTTCGAGAAGGCCTTCTCGCGCTACGACGTGCTCATCTCGCCGACGTCGCCGACCGTGGCCTTTCCTCTCGGCGAGCGCGTCGACAACCCGCTGGCGATGTACCTGGCCGACCTCTGCACCATCCCGGCCAACCTCGCCGGGATTCCCGCCATCTCGGTACCGTGCGGTTTCGTCGACGGTCTGCCGGTGGGACTGCAAATCATGGGCCCGGCCTGGAGCGAGGAGCTTCTCCTCAAGGTGGCTTTCGCCTACGAGCAGCACACCGACCATCACACCAAGCGCCCGCCGCTTTTGGGGGTGAAGCGCCGGTGACCAGTCAGCCCGATAGCGGTCAGCCCGACACCGGTCAGCCCGACACCGGTCAGCCCGACGCCCGTCAGCCCGACGCCCACGACTCGAGGGTCGGCCGCGCCTCCGCCGGTCGCTACGAGGCCGTCATCGCCCTGGAGGTCCACGTGGAGCTGGCCACGCGCACCAAGGCCTTCTGCGGCTGCCCGACGACCTTCGGAGCCGAGCCGAACACCCAGGTCTGCCCCATCTGCCTGGGGCACCCGGGGGTGCTGCCCGTACTCAACCGGCGGGCTGTGGAGTACGCGGTCAAGGCGGCCCTGGCTCTCAACTGCGAGGTGCACCTCGAGTCGGTCTTCGCCCGCAAGAACTACTTCTATCCCGACCTTACCAAGGGCTACCAGATAACGCAGTACGACCGGCCGCTGGCCACGGGCGGCTACCTCGACATCGAGGTCGAGGGGCGCACGCGGCGCGTCCGCATCCGCCGCCTTCACCTGGAGGAAGACACCGGCAAGTCGTTCCACGTGAGCGCCGGGCGGCGGAACGGGGGCAAGCAGGACGCGGACGGCGCCTGGAGCACCGCCGGGGACGCAACCGGGGCTGCTGCCCGTAACGCCGCGGGCGAGGAGGGCGACTATTCGCTGGTCGACTATAACCGCGCCGGGGTCCCCCTCATCGAGATTGTCTCCGAGCCGGACTGCCGCTCGGCTGCGGAGGCCGCAGCCTACCTCGAGGCCCTGCGTTCGGTGCTGGAGTACACCGGGGTTTCCGATGTCCGCATGGAGCAGGGGTCGATGCGCTGCGAGCCCAATGTTTCCCTGCGCCCGGTCGGCGGCGGCGAGCTGGGGGTGCCGGTCGAGCTGAAGAACCTCAACTCCTTCCGGGCGGTGGAGCGCGCCCTGGCCTACGAGATAGAGCGTCAGGCCGCCGTCCTTGACGGCGGAGGCCGGGTCGAGAGGGAGACGAGGCGCTGGGACGAGGCCTCCGGCACGACGAGGTTCATGCGCCGCAAAGAGGGCGCGGACGATTACCGCTATTTCCCGGAGCCCGACCTCCTGCCGCTCAGGCTGGAGGCCCAATGGGTGGAGGCGGTGCGGCGCTCCCTTCCGGAACTGCGCCCGGCCCGGCGGGATCGTTTCGTCCGCGATTACGGGTTGCCCCCTTACGACGCCGGTGTGTTGACCGCCTCCCGCCACCTGGCCGACTACTTCGAGGAGACCGTGAAGCTCGGGGCGGACGCCAAGACGGTTTCCAACTGGCTCATGGGCGACGTCAGCCGCCTCATGAACGAAGCCGGTCTCGAACCCCACGCGATGCGGGCCAAAGGGTTCACCCTGCCCCCGGCGGCCCTGGCGGAGCTCATCGCTCTGGTCCGGGAAGGGACCATCAGCGGGAAGATGGCCAAGGACGTTCTGGAGGAGGCCTTCCGTGACGGCAAGTCGCCGCGGGCCATCGTAGCCGAAAGAGGGCTTTCCCAGATAACCGACGAGGGCGCCCTGGCGGCCGTCGTGGCCAGGGTCGTGGCCTCAAACCCGTCCGTAGTGGCTGAGTTCAAAGCCGGCAAGGAGAAAGCCCTGGGCTACCTCGTGGGGCAGGTCATGAAAGAGACCAGCGGCAAAGCCAACCCCAAGCTGGTGAACGAACTCATCCGACGGTATACGGCCTGAGGGGCTCACCCAGGCCTATCCCAGCACGTTTTCCTAAGGGGGCGCTCCGTGTCCGGCCATACGTTAGCTTTTGGCGCGGGCCTTCCTCCTGGCGGAAGGAGAGAAGGGGTTCCACGCCCAATCCTCTGTCCGCACCCTGGTGCACTGTGCACCTCGGGCTTGAGCGGCATTGGGCTTATTGGAGGTCCTCCCTTTGGGTCTTACCGTCGGCGAGGCCATCGAGCTCGAAGGGGTCCGGGAGCTGCTTTTGGACGCTGGTCGGGCCGGGCTGGGCCGCGAAATCCAGCATGTCACCGTGGTCGAGGTTGCCGAGGACGTGATGTGGAAGGGGAAAGAGTTCCTTATCACGGCCTTCGCCAACTGCCGAGAACAGGTCGACCGTCAACTCGAGCTGATGGAATCAGCGGCCCACCGGGGGTGCGCCGCGCTGGCCATTTTGTTACACCCGCGCGGGGCCTATATGGGCGAGCTTCCCTCCGTGCTTTTGGACCGTGCGGATGAACTCGCGCTACCGCTTTTCCGCATTCCCACTCACGTTCCTTACATCGACATCATTTTTCCGATATACCGCGAAATAGTAAACCGTCAGGCCCGCGAACTGCAGTTCGCCCTCGAAGCTCATAACCGGATGAGCGAACTGGTGTTGTCAGGGCGCCAGCTGCCGGAGTTGGTCGCCCTAGTAGCTTCCCTGGTCGGAAACCCGGTGCTAGTACTCGACCGCTGGGGTTCGCCTCTGGCCGGCGCGGACCCTGCGCGCCGGATATCGCCGGTAATGTTTCGCCAGCGGATGAGCCGTCCTGAAGCGGTTGTGGTGGACCTTGGTGCTCCGTCCGAACTTAGGCGCCGAGCCGCAGCAGAGGTAACAGTGGAGACAGAAAGCGGCTCCGGCGACACCTTCGCCAAGTACCCGATTCGTGCGGGGCGGACACGGTACGGAGACGTGGTCGTCTGGTTAAGAGAGGCCGGGCTGACGCATCTGCATCTCATGGCCTTGGAGCAGGCCTGTACCGTTCTGGCTTTTTACATGGAGAAGGAGCGAGTCGTAGAGGAGGCCAGAGCTCACCTGCGGCGCGACCTCCTGGATGAGATTGTCATGGGTGCTGACCCGGCTTACATTGAAGCCCGCCTCGGAGCGCACGGCTGGCCTCCCGAGACGTCCGGGGTCGTCATGGTTCTGAAGCCGGAAGGTCTGGATGGGCCCCACGGGCCGGAGTCCGGGGAGGGCATGGGTATCAGTGACGACGATTACCACGCAATACGATGCCTTCTCGACGGGCAGGCATTACCCCACATAGTCATTCGCCGAGGAGACTCGGTAGTGGCGCTGGTTGCTACGCGAGGCCTCCCCGCGGATAAGGCGGCCTCAGCAGGTGCTAGCCTGGCCCGGGCCATGGTGGATGCTTTCTCGACCCGGAAATCGCGATTGGCCGTCGGTGTGGGGGGCCCCTTTGGCGAGGTAGCGGAGCTTCGCCGGAGTTACGATGAGGCGGTGAACGCTCTCGCCATTGGGAAGCGGGTCGACCCCTTACGCGGTGTCTTCGAGATAAGGGACCTGGCCGGTTACTACTATCTGGCCCGCGCCGCCGACCCTGCGGGCCTCAACGATCTCGTCATGACGGTCCTTGGTCCACTTCAGCGATACGACGATCGGCACGGAACCACCTTGGTAGAGACCCTGCGGATATACTTCACTTGCGACGGTAACGTGACGGAGGCGGCCCGGCGTCTTTACGTCCACCGGAACACTTTGCTGCGCCGCCTTCAGAGGATTAGGGAAGTCCTTGGTTTCGACCCTTTCGAAGGTTCCCACCGTCTAAACTTCCAATTGGCCTTTGCTGCTCACGTCTTACGCGGCTAGGCGACCACCTCGCGGCCTGAGGCATCGCTATTGGCACGCCAGTCCGGGTAGGGCAGTATGCACAGCTGACCCCGACCAATTGTGTGCACTTTGCACCGGGGTTTCCGTTCTGGCTTAGCAAAGGGTGAAATAAGTCGCTCAATCTTGTCATCGCGGGAGGTCACCATGCCAGAGCAGGCGCTCCGGAACGCAACCGATGTAGAGGACTTCGTTCGCGGCTGCACTTTCATGGGAACGGGAGGGGGAGGGCAGCCCGAGGACGGCGTGCGTTCCCTCAAGACCCTCTTAGACCAGGGGATCACCATTAAGTGGGTGGATCCTGACTCGGTTCCTGATGACGCGTGGACTGTCTGTCCTTTCCTGATGGGTTCCATTGCGCCCGTGACCGAGGAGACACAACGCAGGATGAAGCTATTCGGACTCACGCGGCGGGTGTACGACCAGCGCCAGGTCCTAGCGGAGGCCATGAAGGAACTGGCCGCCTTCAAGGGGGTGAAGTTAACCGCGGTCGTGCCCATTGAGCTCGGAGGAGCCAACACGGCCGGAGGCCTGGCCGCCGGTCTTTCACTCGGTCTTTGCGTCGTCGACGGCGACTATACCGGCCGAGCCATCCCGGAAGCCCAGCAGACGACCCCTTACCTGGCCGAGAAGCCCATGTGGCCCATTACGTCGGTGGATGAGTGGGGCAACGTGGCTATCCTGAGGGACGCGGCGAACTACCTGATTGCCGAGCGCATCGGGAAGTTTTTGAGCGCGGCTGCTTTTGGCTTGACGGGCGATGCCGGATTTCTCCTTCCCGCGAGGGACATGAAGAGGATAGTGGTCCGCGGGACCCTGACCAAGTGCCTAACGGTGGGCAGGACCATCCGCGAGGCCAGGGACAACGGCAGGGACCCCGTTGTCGAAGTCGCAAGGCTCCTCGGTGGGTGGATTCTCCTGCGCGGGCGCGTCTCCCGGAAGGAGTGGGAGGACCGTGACGGCTACTATTGGGGCTTCCACACCTTCACGGGCGAGGGGGATTACGCCGGTCAGGAACTCAAAATCTGGTTCAAGAACGAGAACCACGTGTCTTGGAAGAACGGCCGCCCCTTCGTAACGAGTCCGGATTCGCTGAACGTCGTCGATGACGAGACGGGGGAGCCGATAACCAACACCAAGATAGCCGAAGGGCGCAAGGTTGCGGTCGTGGCCTTAAAGGCCGTCCCGCAGTTCCGGACCCCCCGCGGGCTTGGCATCCTGGGTCCTCGCTACTTCGGCTTCGACCTGGATTACAGCCCGGTCGAACAAATCCTCGGTGAAGCCCGGCCCGCGTGAGGGCTGCCCTGACCCGGCCCCGCTTCTCGCGGATGCTTTGGGTGGATGAGGCACAGAAAGGAGCGCTGTCGGAAATGCCCGTGATACAGGACTTAGAGCTAGCCCGCACGGCTCGGGTCATAATCGAGGAGCTTTGTCGGGTGAAGCCGGGGGAAAGCGTGCTCATAACGGTCGATTCAGCGGCCGATTTCCGCCCGGCGGAGGAGACAGCCAAGGCGGCCGAGGCTGCGGGAGCCAAGGTCATGCTCGCCTACCACTCCACCCCGAAAGGTTACGGCAAGATGGCCGATCCGCGCCTGCCGGACTGCCTGAGAGCGGCCATCCCCAATTGCGACGTATGGATCGAGTACAACAACCAGTGGCTCTTGTATTCGGCCGGTTGGCAGGAGGCCATGGCCGGCTCGAGGGTTCGGTACCTTTTCCTCGGCGGGCTCAATACCGACCAGATGATAAGGTGCATCGGGAACATCAACATCCAGGGGCAGGCCGCCTTTCAAGGTGAGCTCGTTGAGATGACGCGTCGCGCGGCTCGCATGCGAATTGTCACGCCAGCCGGTACCGACGTATCCTTCGAGAACGGCGGCCGGCCGGTCACCAACGAACTCTTCGCGGATGTCCCGGGGCCGCATTTCCTTCTGGGCCAGATAGGATGGGCTCCCCTTGAGGAGACCATTAACGGGACGATTGTCTTTGACGGCTCGTTCTCCGGAGGCGGCGACGCCGACCTTGGCATTCTCAAGCAACCTATCCGCCTCCGGGTTGAGCGGGGGGTCATCAAGTCTATCGAAGGAGGCGAGGAGGCCGGGAAAGTCCGGGACTGGCTTGAAAGCTTGAACGACCCGAAGATGTACCACCTGGCTCACGTCTGCTACGGCTTTAACCGCGGTGCGCGGCTGAGTGGGCTCTGCACCGAGGACGAAAGGGTTTGGGGTAGTACGGAATGGGGTCTCGGCTACCAGGGTCCCATGTTTAAGGGTAAGGTCGGAGAGGCCATTTCCCACGCGGATGGTATCTGCCTCAACTCCTCGGTATGGATGGACGGCGAGCAAATAACAGCCGAAGGTAAGATCATCCATCCGAAGTTGGCCGAACTGGCTAGCCACCTCAGCCGCTGACACGCGAAATGAGATACGAAGGAGGCGAACCTACACGATGTCGGCTCTGACGAAGAGAGTCATCCTTGTATTGCTGACCCTGGTGCTGCTTGTCCCCGCGCTCTCGGGATGCGGCAAGAAGGAGGCTCAAGTATCGCCTGAGGATTATATTATCCGAGCGACGGAAGACTGGCCCACTTACATCGACCCGGCTGTGGGTAGTGACTTCTCGGATTCCATCTCCCTAGTCAACCTCTACGATTCGCTTGTGTTCCCCCAGCCGGACGGCACGGTCGTCCCTCATCTTGCCACAGGATGGTCGGTCTCCCCGGATGGCCTGACCTACACCTTCACCTTAAGGGACGGGGTCAAGTTCCACAACGGCGACACGCTTAAGGCGGAGGATGTGGAGTTCAGTCTGCAAAGATTGATGACCATCGGCGAAGGGTACGGCTACCTCTTCACCAGCACGGTTAAGGGTGTCAAGGCCACTGACGATAAGACCGTGGTTATCACGCTGAAGCGGCCGTTCGGACCCTTCATTCTCTCCTTGGTCCGCCTTTACATCCTAAACAAGGACGAGGTCATGTCCCACATCGTCGCCAACGGGCAGTACGGCGAGTTCGGTGACTACGGGAAGAACTGGCTCCTCACCAACGACGCCGGGTGCGGTCCGTACAAGGTCAAGGAGATGAAGATGGAGGAGTATCTCCTTGCTGAGAAGTTCGACGACTACTGGGGCGGCTGGGACGCGAACGCGCCGAAGTACTTCAAGCTCATGGGCACCGTGGAACCGGTAAGCGTACGAACCATGGTTGCCAACCGCGAGCTGGAGATAACCGACGAGCTCCAGCCTCTTGAGAACTATGAAACCATGGACAAGATGGACGGGGTCGACCTCGCGACCTTCTTCAACGGTCACAATCTGAACATCATGCTCAATACTAAGAAGGCCCCGACCGATGACGTGCACTTCCGCAAAGCGCTGGCATACTGCCTTGACTACACCACGATAACGACCCAAATCTACCCGGGATCCAAACCCTGCAAGGGACCGGTGCCCTTCAATTTGCCGGGTCACGATGACACGGTGATGCAGTACACGCGGGACCTTGAAAAGGCCAAGGCCGAGCTGGCCCAGTCCAAGTATGCCGGTCAGCTGGACAAGTACCCCGTCGAACTCACCTGGTGCGCCGAGGCCCCGGAGGAAGAGAAGATTGCCCTGTTGTTCCAAGCCAACGCGGCGGAGATCGGCGTCACCGTCAACATTACAAAGAAGCCGTTCGGGTCGATGATTGCCGACGCACAGCACCCGGATACAACTCCCAATGCCTCAATTGTATTCGTGGCTCCGCACTACGCAGAAGCCGGGTCGATGCTCATGACGCGTTACCACTCAAGCTCCTGCGGCACCTGGGAGCAGATGGAGTGGCTGCAGAACAAGGATATCGACCGGATGATCGAGGACGCACTGGCGACGCTGGACCAAACGGAGCGTTTCGCTAAGTACGCCGAGATTCAGAAGAAAATTGTCGACCTCTGCCCGACCATCTGGTTGTTCGACCAGGCGGAAAAGCGTGCGTATCAGGCTGCCTACATTTACTGGCCGGCTGCCGAACGGGCGAAGACGGGCGTTGTCTCCTGCGCCGTCATGGGCTACGACGAATACGCTCACGACATGAAGGTGTTCCCGGAGAAGCGTCTCGAATTGCTTAATAAGAAGTAGCAAGAACTGATTAGCACTGACCAGTCGTCCGGGGCCCGCGCCCCGTGCGGGCCCCGGACGTCCGCTTCAGGCCGGGGCCGGACCAGCTGTCTCGCGGCCTCGGGCTGGCCGGGAAGAGGGGTGGCGCTGAATGGGTAGAGAGCTGCTTAGGCGGATCGGACTGTCCATCTTCGTCCTCTTCGGCCTATCAATACTGATTTTTGTAATCGCGAGGGTGGTACCGGGCGACCCTGCCAGGCTCGCTCTCGGCCCGCGAGCTCCGGAGTGGGCGGTACAGAATCTTCGGCTGGAGATGCATCTGGACAAGCCTATTTATGAGCAATACTGGCTTTGGCTTGTGGGCCTGGTGCATGGCGACCTGGGCAAGTCTCTAGTAACGCGCCGACCAGTCACGGCCGACATTAGGGAATTCCTACCGGCAACCCTGGAGATAGTGCTCCTTTCGGCTCTAGTCATGGCCCTTGGGGGCATCTCGCTGGGCGTGTTGTCGGCTAAGTACAGCAACTCCTGGTTCGATGGTGTGATGAGGATTGTCTCTTATCTGGGTATTGTTACACCGGCCTTTGTTTGGGCCATAATTTTCATGCTCATCTTCGGTTACGTCTTTCCTCTGTTGCCGACCACCGGACGTCTCAGTCCAGGGGTATCGGCTCCCCCGACGATTACGGGGATGATGGTCCTCGATAGCCTTTTGAGTGGTAACCTGGCCAAGGCTTGGGACGCGTTCTTGCATCTTATCCTGCCGGCCGTAGCCCTGGCTATGGGTGGACTTGCCCAGGCGGCGCGGATAACTCGCGCTAGTATGACGGACAACATGGGCAAAGATTATGTGGCGGCTGAGACAGCTTACGGGATACCCTTCAGACGAATCTTGACGAAGTACCTCTTGAAGCCTTCCCTGATACCTACAGTGTCGGTCATGGCTCTCGACATCGCTGCTTTGTTCGGTAATGCGTTTCTGGTGGAGCTCATCTTCAATTATCCGGGTCTCTCGCGCTACGGCATCCAGGCGATGCTCAACAAGGACCTCAATGCGATATCGGCAGTGATTATGGTCCTAGGCGTGGTCTTCGTCAGTGTGAACATCATCATCGACATTGTGGTCGCGTATCTCGACCCGCGCATCGGACTGGCTGGGAGGCGGAACGGATGACCGTTGACACGAGGAAAGGCCACCCCGAAGCGGGTCGCCCTCTCACGTTACGGGGCGAGAACCTGCGCCGCGCCTGGTACCGATTTTCCAGGCACCCGATGTCTGTTGTCGGGCTCGTCATGGTAGCGGCTATCATTCTCCTAGCAATCCTGGCCCCATATGTTACCCCCTATCCGAAGCACGCCGGGGCCTTTGTGGATTACAGGAACGCCGGTAAGCCGCCCAGTGCCGCCCATTGGCTGGGCACCGACGTCTTCGGGCGGGACATACTGACTCGCATCATCTTCGCTTTCCGGGGGGCGCTAGTGATGGGCATAGGAGTTCTCGTCCTTGTGGTGCCCCTAGGCGTGGTGCTGGGTCTAATCGCTGGTTATGCGAAAGGCACGTTACTCGAGACTGTCATCATGCGGGTCACAGACGTGTTCCTGGCCTTACCGCCCCTGATCTTAGCCCTGGCTGTCTGCGCCGTTATGAGGCCTACGCTCTTCAACTCGATGATGGCAGTCTGCGTATCCTGGTGGCCGTGGTATACCAGGCTGGTGTACGGAATGACCTCCTCGGTGCGGAACGAGTTCTACGTGAAGGCGGCGGAGCTGACCGGTGCAAGCCGCTTCCATATCCTCTTCCGTGAGATACTGCCGAACTGCATCGCGCCTATTTTCACTAAGATGACCCTTGATATGGGATGGGTCATCCTGACGGGTGCGTCCCTGAGTTTTGTCGGCCTTGGAGAGCAGCCGCCGAAACCCGCCCTTGGAACGATGGTGTCCGACGGGGCCAAATATCTACCGGCTCAGTGGTGGATAGCAGTCTTCCCGGCGATAGCTATCATGGTCGTTGTCCTCGCCTTCAACCTCCTGGGGGACGGCGTCAAGGACATGCTGGCTACCGAGGAGGGTTCGTGAATGGACGATAAACTCGTTGTTATAAAGGACCTTCACGTATGGTTTCGCGTGTTTGGCGGCTACCTGAAAGTTCTGAACGGCGTGAACTTCACCGTCAGGGCGGGAGAGAAGGTTGCCATTGTCGGCGAAACCGGATGCGGGAAGACCACCACGGTGAAGTCCATCCTGAGAATTCTGGCGCCCCAAGCCAAAGTAGTCCGGGGGGAAATCTTTTTCAAAGGCGAGGATGTTTTGAAGATGCGCCCGCCCAGGCTGCAGCACCTGAGGGGCTCGGGAGCCTCAATGATATTCCAGGACCCCACTGCGGCCTTGAACCCGGTCTTCACTCTAGGCGATCAGATTTCGGAGATAATCCGCTATTCCGGGAGTAGACCGGAAGGATCGGGGGCTGAGATTAGACAGCTCGCCATAAAGGCCCTGAGGGAAGCCATGCTCCCGGACCCAGAGCGGATGCTCGATAACTATCCTTTCCAGCTCAGCGGAGGAATGAGGCAGCGAGCGTGCATCGCTATGGCTCTAGCGACCCCGCGTGAGCTCCTGATTGCGGACGAACCCACGACCAATCTTGATGTGACTATCCAGGACCAGGTTTTGAGACTGGTGAAGACCCTCGTCGTTCAACGGGGGATGTCGCTCATACTAATCACTCATTCGCTTGGCGTGGCCCGCGAGACGAGTGACAGGGTGTACATCATGTATGCGGGGAGTATGGTCGAAGCAGCCCCGACGGGGGAAATCTTTGAGCGTCCGCTCCACCCGTACACGCAAGGACTCCTAAGCTGCATCCCCAAATTGACCGGTGAGGGTGTGGCAGAAGGGATTCCCGGCCGCATACCCGACTACCTGAACCCGCCTCCGGGTTGTCGTTTCGAACCACGCTGCCCCCACGCGACCGAGCGATGCAGGCGGAGCAAGCCCGAGTTCGCGCGAGTCGGAGACGGGCACGAAGTTGCCTGTTTCCTTTACTATTGAGTTATCGCCGGGGCGGTTGTCAACACGGCGGTTCTGGATGGAGGCTCCGATACGGTGCCAGGAGACATCCTAGTTGTCGAAAATCTAAAAAAGTATTTCCCGATTGATAAGTCAACCCTGCTTAAACGCAAGACTTTGTATCTCAGGGCGGTTGACGGTATCGATTTTACAGTGAGGGAGGGCGAGACCCTCGGGCTTGTAGGAGAGTCGGGCTCTGGCAAGAGTACGACCGCCTATACGGTTATCGGTATGTACGCGCCGACGGGCGGCCGAATACTGTTCAAGGGCAGGGAGGTGGCCGGGCAGGCTTCCGAACGCCCGCTGGACATCAAGAAGGACATGCAGATGGTCTTCCAGGATCCCGGCACGTCCCTCAACCCCCAGCGCACAATCGGGCAGATAATAGCCTTGCCGGCGCGGGTCCATGGTCTGGTCTCCGGCGGAAGCGTGGAGCGGAAAGTGATCGACCTTCTCGAGGCGGTGGAGCTACCGGCTGACTACCGTTACAAGTACCCCAGGTCTATAGGCGGGGGCGAGCGGCAGATGGTCGCTATTGCACGAGCCCTGGCCACCGAACCATCCTTCGTCGTACTCGATGAGCCCACCTCGGCCCTGGACGTTTCAGTCCAAGCTAAAATTATCAACATGCTTATCCGGCTACAGAAGCAGTTTAAGCTATCTTACCTTTTCATCACTCATGATCTCAGCCTGATGCGTAATCTGGCCACCCGCGTGGCCATAATGTATCTTGGTAAGATAGCCGAGATTGCTCCGACGGTGGAGTTCTTCCGCTCGCCCAAGCACCCGTATACACAAATGCTCCTGTCGTCCATCCCAGTGGTGTCGAAAGCCGAAGAAGAGCTCAGACCACGGCGAGTCGAGTCGAGGGGCGAGATTCCCAGCCCGGTCAACGTGCCGCCGGGCTGCGGGTTCCACCCGCGCTGCCCGATGGCAATGGATATCTGTGGACAGGTGGACCCCGTCATGGTTGCTACGGGTCAAGACCACTTGGTGCGCTGCCATCTATATAGCGGGGCGGCGCGGAGCTTTAGCGCCGCTGATTAGCCGTGGATCGGGGCTGGTGGCGTACTGCGTAAAGAACCCCGCAATCGAGATGGAAAGGAAGGGAATTCTTGTGCTTGAGCTCGGTCCAGCGGCGGAGAATGTTCTTCGGCGGTGCTTGAAGGTCAGCCCGTCCGAGGTGGTTCTTGTCGTCACGGACGAAGCTTGCCGCGTTCCGGCATTCTCCTTCTGGGAGAAGGCGCGCGAGCTGGGGTGCGAGGCGGTCCTGGCGGAGATTAAAGCTCGCGTCACCCACGGTGAGGAGCCCCCGGCTCCCGTGGCCCAGGCGATGAGAGCTTCACAAGTCTGCCTGCTGGTCACGAGCAAATCGCTCTCTCATACGAAGGCCCGAAGAGAGGCCTGTTGTGCCGGGAGCCGGATAGCGAGCTTGCCGGGTATAACGTCTGACATGATGGCCCGGACTCTTGACGCCGATTATGGAGAGATTGCTGACTTTACCCTTAGGGTCGCCGCCAAGCTGGCGGACTCGAGGGACATCCTTGTGACCACGCCTTCCGGCACCCACTTGAGCTTACGAGCGGAAGGCAGACCTGTTCACCCCGATACGGGTATCTATGCCGAGCCGGGAGCCTTCGGCAACCTCCCGGCCGGGGAGGTGTACCTAGCTCCGCTGGAAGGTACCGCCACCGGTGTGGTCGTAATCGATGGAAGCATTGCCGGCGTTGGCCTTGTCGATGTGCCTGTTCGCGTTGAGATTCGAGACGGTCTCGCCGGCGAAATTACTGGGGGCAAAGCCGCCCAGGCCCTCCGAAGTCTCCTGGACTCGGCCGGGCGAGAGGCCAGGAACGTGGGCGAACTCGGCTTGGGCACAAACAGTAGGGCAACCCTCGTTGGTAACATCCTCGAGGATGAAAAGGTCCTCGGCACGGCCCACATCGCGTTCGGCAGCAACGCCACGTTCGGTGGAATGGTCTCGGTCGCTAGTCACCTCGACGGCATCCTACTGAGGCCTACTGTCGTCGTCGACGGAAGAGTGCTTGTGCGCGACGGCAGTCTCCTCGTCTGAAAAGGGATAAAGGGCATGCTCCTGCAGGAGGCCATAAGGTCGCGGCGGAGCGTCCGACGCTACGACCAACGCGAGGTTGAGCTGGATTGTCTTCTGGCTCTCGTGGATTGTGGTCGCCAGGCTCCCACGGCTGCTAACCTCCAGGCCTGGGAGTTCATTCTGGTACGTGAAACCCAAGCCGTCGAAGCCCTGGTGAGCCTGGCCCCGGGTATCGCGGCAGGGGCCCGCGCCGTCATCGTCATCTGCGCCGACCGAGAGAAGGCCCGTCGGAAGGCCGGTCAGGGCGGCGAGCTGTTCGGCCTTATGGACGCGTGCTTCGCCGCTCAGAACATCCTCCTCGCGGCCACGGAAGCCGGTCTTGGTGCGTGCGTCGTTCGTTCATTCCACCAGCAGGCTGTTCAGCGTCTTGTAGGTGCGCCGGAGCAGGTTGTTCCAGAATTGCTCATAACCCTTGGATATCCAGACGGGGCGCTTCCTAAGGGACCGAGAAGGCGTCCTCTGGAAGACGTTGTACACCTCGAACGTTGGGGACGCCGGTGTGAAGTTGACCAGTATGGGGACCAATCGGGGGGTCGAGACAAACCGGCGGAGGAGGCTGACCCAATCTCACCGGTGGGCGACGCCTGGAGTACCGTTGGGGTGGACTCGCCCTGGCCGCCCCAGACCGATAAGCGATTGACCGAGACGGTGGGCCCGGTCGGGTCGAAGTCGTGGGTACTGGCGCTTCAGAGCACGCTGGCGCAATACCTCGGCTATCTTGCTACCAGTGCGTGCGGTCTCCTTTCCGAACCGGCGGCGTACGGGCCCTACCGCCTGATTGACTTCCTGGGCCGTCTGATAGACACAATGGACCGGTTCGGATTGGCTGAACCGAAGCTCCGTACGGTCCGTCGCCTCGTTGAAGACGGCAAGCTGAGCGTCATGGACGACCCCGGAACGTTCCGGCGGGTCCTCGACGAGGCCCTGAGGGTCCTCACGGAAAGGGTCCCGTGAGTTCTCACGCGGCGGGGCTCTCCCTGTGGCCCGCCATCGGCGGCGGTTTCAGGCGGCGCGGGCGGCGGCGCGCCCACCAAAACCCGGTGCCGGCCGCGGCGAGCAGGGTCGCCGCGACGGCGGCCACTCGAATGACGTCGCTCGGATTCGTAGGAACCGGGATTTCGGCCACGTTATTGGAGTAGTCGTAGTCCAGGAGCCAAATGTTGGGGTCCAGGGTCAGCTGCAGCGGCCGCCCCGGGACCGTCAACTCGACCCTGGTGATGTCTCCGGTCAAGTCGACCCTGGCGGTGATGATTCTGGGGCCGGAACCGGGGCCGGACCGGTTGTCGCCGCCAGCCGTGCTCACCGCGACCTCTACCGAGGGAACGGTCTGACGAGCCGGCGGCGCGGCCGCCTGTCTTACGTCGCGGATGTCGAACGACACCACCCATTGCTCCGGGGCGGCGGCCGCTGTCCCGGGCGAAGCGCTCCCGCCCTCGACGGCCGGCGAAGCGCTCCCGCCCTCGGCGGCCGGCGAGCCGCTCCCGCTTCCGGCTGCCGTCGCTCCCGTCCCGGCCGGTCGGGCGGCGACGTTCTCCACAGCTAGGTCCAGGCGGTAGGTACCGTCGAACCACCGGTCGAAGAAGGCGCCCGCCCTGACCCCCGCGGCCGGACCGCCGGCGGCCTCGGCCGCGGCAATCGCGTCGGCCCGGTAGACGGCGAAATAGGCGTCCCAGAGCGCCGGGTCGCTCCAGTCGCCGACCGGGACCGACCAGCCCCGCGTCCGGAAATCGCGCTGAAGGGCCTGGAGAAGGTCGGTGAAGGCCTGCTTGCCGAAAAGACCGCGGTAGCTGTTCCAGACCAGGGCCGGCTTCACATAGACGTAGGCGTGCCATTCGGGCAGGTCGCCCGGACCGAAGTGTCTTTTGGTCGCCTCCCGGATGTCGAAATCGCCGTGCTTGGCGACCGCGTCGAGGAAGTAATCGCGGGCGGCGCCCAGCTCCGCCGCGAAGCGCTGGGGGTACTCCTCGGCGACGTAGTACAGGGCCAGGGTCTCCGCCCAACCCTCATCGCCGAAGTAGGCGAGACTGTGGGCGAACTCGTGACACCACAGGGCCTCGGTGCTGGCCAGGCCGAACTTGCTCTTCGTCCCCAGCGGGGAGACCGCGGTCAACCCCTCGCCGGAGGAGACTCCGCCGCCCTGGTCCGGGTGCACCTGGACGACCCTCATCTCGATGGGCGGAAGCTCGCCCAGGGCGCGGCCCAGGAAGCTTATCATTCTCGGGGTCTCGGTCGCCAGGGGCCGGGCCTGCTTTTCCCAACCCGGCAGCGACCATACGGAATAGGGGACTCCGGCGGCCTGACCGGAGGCGACTTTGGTGTAGCGGCCCGCCAACCACCAGCAGGGGACGGCCGGGTCGCCGGCCCTGGATTGGTAGACGAAGGTGCGCCGGCCGTCCTCGGCGGGAGGGTCCCACGTTGCCGGTAGACCGGGGGCGAAAACGGTCCAGTCGGCGGGCACCGTCACGGCCAGCCGGAAATCGGCGTCGGACGCCCTCCAGCGGACATAGGGGGAAGGCATCCAGGCGTTGGTATCCGTGACCCAGACGGCCTCCTGACGGGCCCGGCTCCAGTAGCGGTCCTGGGCGGCGTCGTAATCGCTGGGGCTTCCTTTATAGGTCCAGACGGCGTTGAGCGTCTGGCCCGCGCGGAGGGGGCCGGCGGTCCGGTATTGGCGCCAGTCGCCCGAAACGCCGGCGGAGACCCAGCCGACCAGACCCGCTCCCTGAGCTATCTCCGGCGGGTCGAACCAGGTACGCAACCCGACCGTGAGAGCTGGCCCGTCGCGCAGGACGTCGAACTTCATCGCGCACGTAACGGAAAGGGTCTGGGTCGGGGGGTCGTAGCGGGCCTCGATGTCGAAGGCGCGGGCCCGGATAGGGATGTCGGGTTGGGCGGCACCCGCCTCGGCCGATAGTGGAGCCGGGGGGGACGGCGGGACCAGGACGGCCAGCGCGAGGAGGACGGCCAGGACGGACGCAGCGAGTCTGGCGGGGGGCGGCGGTGTTCCGGTCCGGTGCACGGGCGGACCACCTCGCTTTCCGGGCGCGGGTTTCCGGGCGTGTTCGGCTACCCCGGCTTCTTTGACCCTTCTTCAACGTTTCTTAGACGGCCCGCCGGGCCATCCCTGCCGGGTCCCCGCCGCCGCGCCGCTCCAGCCGAACCGTCCGGGCCCTTATCCGCGGCCGGGGGTGCGGCTCTGGACCTGAGTCCAACGCGACTCCTCCCCGCGGTACGTTCCCGGCCGCACCGGCTGATGGTAGGATGAGTTCGGCGATGAAACGGGTTTGGCGATGAGATGGGTTTGGCGATGAGATGGGTTCGGCGATGAGTCAGGCCGCGGGCCGAACGGAAGAGAGGAACGGAAAAGAGGAACCGAGGTCGATGTTCCGGCGCAGCGGGTGGGGTCTCATCCTCGTGGTAATCGGCCTGCTGCTTTTGGCCGCCAACCTCGGCTACATTCCGCCTTTCAGCGTCTGGGACCTTTGGCCTTTGCTCATCCTGTGGCCGGCCCTCAAACTCACCTTCGGGCGTGTCAGTGTTGAGGTCCACGCCGACGCCCGGGTGCGCGGGACAGAGGCCCGGGTGCGCGGGACCGACGCCCGGCACGAATTCCGGTTCCGGCCGCCCCTGGGCCTGAGGCTCGTCGGCCTTTGGCTTGCGGTCGGGTCCGGTACGCAGCTTTTCCACAACGTCCATCTCCTCCGCTATGATTGGGGCAGCGTGTTCTACTGGACTGCGCCGCTGCTTCTGGTCGGCCTCGGTCTGGCCCTGATGGCACGCCCGGGCGGCAGCCTGTGGCGGTGGTCGCCGTGGTCGCCGCCGAACCGGGCAAAGGAGTTCGGCCGGCCCGCCTCGGGGGCCTCGGTCATCGCGGGCGACCTCCGCTTCGGGTCGCGTCCGTGGGTCTTTCGGTCGCCGATGGTCGTCAGCCTCTGGGCGGGCGACGTGGACGTGGACCTGACGACGGCCCGTCTGGCCCCCGGGGATAACTATCTGGCCATGCGGGCCTGGGCCGGCGAGTTCACGGTCCGGGTGCCGGACGACGTGGAGGTTACGGTCGAGGCCCACTGCGGAGCGGGCGAACTGGAGGTTTTCGACGAGCGCCGCGAGGGTATCGGCTGCGACCTCCGGATCACACGGCCCGCCCGGATTCCGGCCGGCGCGGAGCCGCCCGAAGGTCCGTCGGGGGCTCCGGTTCAGCCGCCGGTTCAGGCTCCGGCTCAGCCGGCGGCCCGCCTCTTCATCGCCGCCGCTCTCACCTTCGGAGACGTGAGGGTCAAATGAGGGGTCAAATGAAATGAACCGGGTTCAGGCCCCGGCGCAACGCTTCTTCGGCGTGCAGTGGCGCCTCATCCTCACCCACGTGACCGTGGGCGTCGCGACCGCCGCCGCGGCGACGCTCCTCATGCTCGTTCCCTTCTTCGGGGAGCGCGGTCCCGGCGGCGTCATCCTCGGCGGGGTAATCATCCTTGCGGCGAGCGCGGTCGGCGGAGCCTGGCTCGGCCTGCGTTCCGCGCGGGACGTCAAGCGCCGCCTGCGGGAAGCCGGCCGCTTCGCGGCGGCCCTCGCCCGGGGCGACTACCGCCACCGCATCAGTTTCCCTCACGCCGGCGCAAGGGAGCATTACGACGAGATCGACCAGCTGGCGGAAGAGCTGAACGCTATGGCCGACAACCTTGAGGCGGCCATCGGGGAGCTCCGGGACCTGGCGGAACGCAATCGGGCTCTGGCCGAGGAAGCCGGGCGGCTGGCGTCCCTTGAGGAGCGCACCAAGCTCGCGCGGGACCTTCACGACACGGTGAACCAGCAGGTCTTCTCTCTGTCCATGCAGGCGGCCTCAGCCCGGCGGCGGCTCGATGCTCTACGGGTGCACGGCGGCCCCGCCGCCGATTCCGAAGCGGCGCTGGCCGAGGTCTCCGCGCTGCTGGGCGAGGTCGAGGAACTCGCTCGGTCGGCGCACCGGCAGATGCGGGACCTCATTCTACAACTCCGCCCGACCACCTTGGAACAGCAGGGCGTGGGCCCGGCTCTCGAGGAGTATGTCAAGGCTTTCGCGGAGCGGGAAGGGCTCCAGTGCCGCTGCCGGGTGGAGGCGGGCGGTCGTTTCGGCCGTGCCGTGGAGGAAGCCGTCTTCCGCATCGCCCAGGAGGCCCTCAACAACGTGGCCAAGCACGCGGGGGCCAAGGAGGTGGAGGTCCTTTTGGCTCTTGACGGCCCTGCCCAGAGCGCCCGGGACGGGGACACGGAGACCGCGGGATGGTGCCTCATTCTTACGGTGCGCGACGACGGCCGCGGTTTCGACCCCGAAGGCCCGGTACGGCCGACGGCCATGGGCTTACGCGGCCTGCGGGAAAGGGCGGCGGCCCTGGGCGGCCGGGTGAAGGTCGAGAGCTCGCCGGGCCGAGGCACCCTCGTCGAGGTCCGGCTTCCCGTGAGCGGAACCTGACAGTGGGGGAGGCGCGGCGGATGATCTCCATCCTTGTCTGCGACGACCACGAGATTGTAAGGCGCGGACTGCGCAGCTACCTTGAGACGGAGGGGGACTTCACGGTCGTCGGCGAGGCGGCCGACGGCGAACAGGCCGTCCGGCTGGCCTCGGAGCTCAAGCCGGACGTCATCCTGATGGATTTGGTGATGCCCGGCGTCGACGGCGTGGAGGCCACGCGGCGAATCGTGGCGGCCGACCCCAAGGCCTGTGTCGTGGTCCTGACCAGTTTCAGCGACGACAGCCGCGTCCTTCCGGCTCTCAAGGCCGGAGCCCGGAGCTACCTGCTCAAGGACGTGGCGGCCGAGGAGCTCGGTCAATCCATCCGGCGGGCCTACCGCGGCGAGTCCGTCCTCCACCCCGTGGCCGCGCAGCGTGTGCTGCGGGAAATGACGGCGCCGAAAGGTTCGGAGCCGACGGAGAGGGAGCTCGAGGTCCTGCTCCTTGTGGCCCAGGGTCTTTCCAACCAGGAGATAGGCGAGAGACTTTTCATCACCGAGCGCACGGTAAAGGCCCATGTCACGTCGCTCTTGGCGAAACTGGGTCTGTCTGACCGGACGCAGCTGGCCATCTACGCCCATACCCACGGGCTCGTAAAATAGGTGGGCGGCGCGATTCCCCGTCAGCCCCGGTCCGGCGGGGACGGGCCGACCGCCTCCGGCCGGAGAACGGAAGCCAGACCCAAGAGGCACAGGGCCGGCAAGAGCACGAAGAGGCTGGTCCTTATTTCGGCGGCCAGGGACGTCGCCCCGGCCTGCGGGCCCGTCCAGGTCGCCCACAGCGCGGCGAGCAGAGTGATGTCGCTGAAGGCCCATATCCCGGCGGCCCAGGCGGCCGCCGCCGGTATCCGTCGCCGTCGGGCGGCCGCGAGCACCGCGCCGAGCCCGACGGCACCGGCCAGACCCTTCAATACCATCGGGGCCTGGCTGAGGAAGTAGGCCTTCCCGGCCCCGAGGACGGAGGACAGCGCCCCGGGCAGCGGCGCCAGGCGGAGGACGTAGTCCAGGAGCGGCATGATACCGGCCTGGAAGGCCAGAGCGCCGAGGAAGACCAGCCCGGCTGAAGTGAAGCCCCGGCTGGGCCCCGAGCCGGCCCGCGCCGCCGCGCGTGTAAGCCACACGGCCCCGGCCAGCACCGCCAGGTCCCCGGCCAGTCCCAGAGCGGTGTCCAGGCGCACAAAGAAGCCGACCAGCCCGGCGAACGGGTTGCCGCCCGCCAGTGAACCGTAAACGCTGCGAATCCCGTAAACGAGGGCTGCCGACGCGAGAGCGACCCGCGCCGCCGGGGACAGAAGGCCGCGGGTGAGGACAAGGCCTCCGGCCAGCAGGACCGCCAGGCCGAACAGAGCCCAGAGAAGGGCGCCGGCTTTGCCGACCGCGGTCACGTACTCACCGGTCCTGAGCGCCAACGACAAGTATCCGCCTGAATACAAGGCCAGAAAGAGCCCAAGCCAGAACTCCAGCGGAGCGGCCCCGCCGCCCGCCGCCGGAGCGGACCGACCGGTTGGTCCTCCGCTTGATCCTTCGCCTGGCTGCCTTTGGTCTATGGCCATCCTTCTTCGCACCCCCGTCCGCTGGGCGTCCCGGGTTCATTGGGTTCATCCCGCCCGCCGGCCCGCCCGGAGTGTTAGGGCCGTCAGCGGTTAGGGCCGTCAGCGGAGTGCCCGGCGTCAGGTGCTTCGCCTACCTACGGCGGCTTCCTCTTTGGCTTTCGGCCGTGTCGTCGCGGCGGCCCGGGAGGCTCGGGTGGCCCGGGTGGTCCGGCGGCCCGGGCGGCTGTCATCTCGTCAGGGGTAAAACGAGCAGCCGGGCCGTGGCCGGGCAGGCTCCGGCGAACTCCGCCGCAGCCGCCAGCGGAGGCGGAGCAGAGTCGCGGCCGACGGCCGTGAAGCCCAGACTTCGGAAGTAGTCTGCTGCATCCGTGGTCAGCAGGTACACCGCCTTGAGTCCGCCGGCGCGCGCCCGCTCGAGCCGGTCCTCGACCAGGGCGCGGCCCACGCCTTGCCCGCGCCAGGCGTAATCGACCGCGACCGAGCGCAAGAGTCCTAACTCGCCGTACCTCTCCAGGCCGGCCACCCCGATTACGCGTCCGGCACCCTCCGCCACGGCGTAACCCCCGGGATACTGCTCTTCCAGACCGGCCCTCGTAAGGTCGCAGGCCGCCAGTAGTCTTCTCACCGCCGCGAGGTCTTGCGGGCGGGCCGCCCGGACCGCGAACCGCCCGTCACCGGGCTTGCGCGCCCGGAAAAAACCGCTCGCCAGACGGATACCGGCCGGCAGGCGGTCGGTCTCCGAAAGGCTTTGCGGAAGAGCGCACTCGCAGCAAGCCCCGCCCGGCGCCGTGTACTCCGAAGTCACTTCCACTCCGACGCCGATGAAGCCGGCCTCGCGGAGCCCAAGGAGATACTCCTCCTCGCTGAGGGCACCGGCCACGCAGGCTCCCCAGGCCTCGACCGAGTGCTTGAGCTCCGGCGGAAGGAGCGAGCGGTCCCCCCTGAAGACGGTGTCGGATACGGCCAGCCGGCCCCCCGGCCGCAGGACCCGGAACGCCTCGCGGAAGACCTTGGCCTTGTCCGTAGCCAGGTTGATGACACAGTTGGAAACAATCACGTCGACAGAGCCGTCCGGCAGGGGGATGTTTTCAATATCCCCCTTGATGAACTCTACGTTCTCCAGGCCCGCCTGCCGCTGGTTCCGTCGCGCCAGCTCCAGCATCTCGTCAGTGAAGTCCAGGCCCCAGACCTTGCCGGTCGGCCCCACCCGACGGGCGGCCAAAAAGGCGTCCAGTCCGCCGCCGCTGCCCAGGTCGAGCACGGTCTCGCCCGGTGCCATCTCGGCGAGCGCGACGGGATTGCCGCAGCCGAGGGTCGACTCGACGGCGGTGTCCGGCAGACCGCGGAGCTCGTCCTCGTCATAAAGGCGACCCACCGAGCCGCAGCAGTCGATTCCGGCCGAGCCGCAGCAATCGACTGCCGCCGAGCCGCAGCCGCCGGCCCCGACCACGCCCGCGGCCGCCTTCTTTGCCAGGTTCCCGTACCTCACTCTCACGCTGTCCTTGAGTCTTTCGTCCATACCGACTCCTCCCGGCACCAGCCGCGGCCGGCTCTAGCGGCGGGTCCGCGGCGTTCCGAACACCGAACACGGCAGTCGCGTCGCCTCAGGATTGCGCTCCGTAGTACCGCTTCGAAAAGCCTAGGGCCACGTTCACCAGGGCCAGCATCACCGGCACTTCGATGAGCGGACCAACGACCGCCGCGAAGGCCTGGCCCGAGTTGAGGCCGAAGACGCCAACGGCTACGGCGATGGCCAGCTCGAAGTCGTTCGAGGCCGCCGTGAACGAAATGCTGGTCGTGCGGGCGTAGCCAAACCCGAGGCGCCGGCCTACGAAGAACGAGGCTAGGAACATGATGAAGAAGTAAAGCGCCAGGGGAATAGCGACGCGGACCACGTCGAGCGGCAGCCGGACGATGTAACTGCCCTTGAGCGAGAACATCACCACGATGGTGAAGAGGAGGGCGACCAGGGCCAGGGGGCTTATCCTGGGGACGAACTTGGTCTCGTACCACTCCTTGCTCTTGGCCGGCACCAGCAGGGTCCGGGTCAGGAAGCCAGCCGCGAAGGGAATTCCCAGGAAGGTGGCGACGGTCTTGGCCACCTGCCCGATGGTGATATGGACCTTAGTCACGGTTAGCCCGAACCAGCCGGGCAGAACGGTCAAGAAAACGTAGGCGTAAACCGAGTAGAAGAAGACCTGAAACAGGGCGTTAAGCGCCACGAGGCCCGCTGCGTAATCGTTATCGCCCTTGGCCAGGCTGTTCCAGACGATGACCATGGCGATGCAGCGGGCGATGCCGACAAGGATGAGGCCGGCCATGTAGTCAGGGTAGCCGCGCAGGAAGATTACGGCCAGGGTGAACATCAGGACCGGGCCGACCAGCCAGTTCTGCACCAGGGACAGGGCCAGGACCTTACCGTTGCGGAAGACTTTGCCCAGCTCGTTGTACTTCACCTTGGCCAGGGGCGGGTACATCATGACGATGAGGCCGATGGCGATGGGCACCGATGTCGTCCCAATCGACAGACGGTCGAGGAGCGTGGCCACACCGGGGAAGACGTAGCCCAATCCGACCCCCAGGGCCATCGCCGCCAGAATCCAGACCGTAAGCAGCCGGTCGAGAAGTGAGAGCCTCGCCGCGGCTGCCCCTTGCTCTACCTGGTTAGTCTTTTCGTTCATTCGTGCCACTCCTTCGACCTGCTGATGCTTTCGGGTGATGCGGTTCATCTCGCCGCCTTCCCGTCGCTTGCCGGGTTGCGGCCTTCGCGGCCGCGCTGTCGGGGCGACCGCTCTCTTGAACTTCAGGCTTAGGTGATGACCCAATTAAAGAGGTAACCGATAAGGGTGATGGTGACGGCGCCGATGGCGAAGTACACCGCGAGGAGCTTAGGTTTCAGGACCTTCCTCAGGATGATGGCCTCCGGGAGCGACAGGGCGGTGACCGCCATCATGAAGGCCAGCGCCGTACCCGTAGCCATACCCTTCTCCATCAGAGCC
>Ga0315298_1003613_pt1 | contig 24313 bp, 22 predicted proteins | sample WHS_1_MG_FD_203077 | JGI IMG/M metagenome (GOLD analysis project Ga0315298, IMG submission 203077) | Extremophilic microbial mat communities from Washburn Hot Springs, YNP, Wyoming, USA - WHS_1_MG | ecosystem: Environmental > Aquatic > Thermal springs > Hot (42-90C) | place: USA: Wyoming...
TTCATGTCAAAATTATAACATGGCTGGACGAAATATGCTCGCTTTGATGAATTTAATTTTCTCCATGGCTCTCTTCATCAAGAAGTCTTTTTTCTCCTTTTAACTGCCTGATCTCTGTAACATCTTGAGTTACCTCAAGTGTACCGAAATATTCTCCTTTTTCATCGTAAACTGGAAAGTATCTTATGTAAAGGAATTTCCCGTTGCTGTCTATCCAGAAATCCGCAGAGTTTCTTTTTTTCGATCTGAAATCGTCCAGTATTTTCTGGACTACATGAACGCTTTTTGGAGGATGACACTTTTGCACTTTACGGCCGATGTCCAATTTTGTTCTCACAAACACCCTTCCTCTCGGCGGAAGGTTGAAATAAGTAACGACATCATCTTTATCCACGAAAGAAATGTCAACCGGTAAAGTATCGAAGATCTTCAACAGAGTTTCAATCGGCAAATCTCCAAACAAATCTTGCGAACTTTCATTCATCTTCTAAAACCTCCTTTGGCAATTCGAAATATCCAATCTCGTCAGACTCTTTTTTTATGTCTTGCCAGTCCTGATCCGATAACAGATCGAGCGCCACGTTGTAAAGTATCTCTTGTTCTTTTTTGGTGTGCTGAGAAAAAGTTTCCAAAAGATAGACGAAATTTCCTTCCATTAAATCGGTGAATTCTTTGTAAGGCCTTGATGAAGTTTCATGGATGAACTTTTCGATCTGGGCTCTTTTGTTTTTCATGTTGTAATGTTCTTCCCACATTATCGATGGAGGCTCTTCGATGCCGTATTTTTCCACAACCGGGAATAAAGTGTTTTCCTGTCTTACATCGTGATTTTCGGCCTCTTTCAAATGTTCCATCACCTCTTTCAGGCGATTTATGAGATCCGATGCATCATCGTATCCTTTACGTTTTTTCAATTCACGCGCTATGGAAAGACCCTCTTCAATCCAAAACATCATCGCATCGTGATCTTTTATGAATCTCCACAGAGGATGATCCTTTGATACCCTTTTTCGTGAACTTGAGATCTGATCTTTGAAAAGTTCGAGATGGATATCGCATGCCTTCATAAGGTCTTGGACCGTGTACCCTTCGCTTGTAAGTTCACCTTCGACGACCGCTATCAGAATAGGATCGGCTTTGCTTATCAACTCTTTGAATTCTTTTTTCACATTTTCAACGTCTTTGCCATCGTAGAGCATCTTCAAAAGCATTTTCATCCGATCTTTCAGCTCTTTCATGTTTGCGATTGGATGTTGAACATCACTCTTGAGTTTTCCCTCTCTAATGCCCTCAATTATTTTCGAATTGAGTTCTTCGAATGTCCATCCTCCCCTTTGGGCAACGTGGCCAAGATCGATCTTTTTTGACATGAGTTCGACTATGACAGGGTTCTTCAAAAGTTTGTACTTTGGATTTACGGAAAACAAATATTCTGTGAGGTTCGGATAATTGTCAATGACCTCCGACAGTTTTGTCGTTTTTTTCAATTCCAATTTGAATCCCTCCAATCTATACCTTTCAAGTATAGTATAATCTTCTTCTCTGTTCGTTAATCAAACCATAATTGAAAGTTAATATCAGATCGAGGGCGAATATCATACATCGACCATTTGTGCAATTTCAAGGTACAAATCATAAAATATCGAATGCATCGTCTCGATATCCGATTTTTTTAAGGTATTTGACTTTATCTTTTCATGAATTTGTTTGTGAATTTCTTCGGCTTCTTTGAAATGATTCAAAACTCCGTAGATCAATCTTCTTCTTTCAAACCACGATGTCATCGGGCACTTCGAAAATTCTGAATCGCAGTAACAAGCCTTCATATGTTCGGTGTCCATAAAAGCGTATTTTAGGACTATAAAGTCTATAAACAAAAATGGTCTTAATTGTTTATAATTCAAATGCTTAGAAGTGTTTATCCATTTGAAGAATTCTTCCTCTTCCATTGGCTTTGCAACGAAATATCCCTGAACATATCTGCCTCTCATCCTCATCCACAATTCCATGTTTTGTGCTGTTTCAATGCCTTCCGCAACGACATGCCTGTTTGAAAGCTCGCCAAGTGTTAAAACTGATACTGCCACTGTGAAAGCGTTGGAATTCGTTCTGAGCGCCTGAACGAAAAATTGGTCTAATTTTATCTCATCAACGGGCAAATTCGCGTGGATGAGAGAAGAGTAACCCGTTCCGAAATCATCCAAAGAAAAAGTAAATCCCCTCTCTTTGAGTGATTCTATCATGTATTTTGTCATTTCCATATCTTTTACGGCAGAACTTTCCGTGATCTCTATTTTCAAATTATGCCCATCTTTTATTCTGTCTGTGACATCCTTCAAAAAATTTTTATCGAGAAAATGCTTTGCACCTATGTTGAAAGATATTTCAGATATTCCGACCGTTTTAATTTTTTCTCTGAGTACAGAGGCCTTTTCAAGTACATAGCAGTCAAGTGTGCGGATCAAATCGTGATCTTTTTCAACGATGTCTATGAATTCACTCGGTGGCATCCATCCATTTTCGGTTTTCCATCTTGCAAGCATTTCCACACCGTATATCTTTCCTTCAAAACAATCGCATTTTGGCTGCAAAAAAAATTGTATATCACCTTTCTCAATGGCTTTATGAAACTCAAGATATACTTTGTTTGCTTGCTGAAATCTATCCATCCATGTCTTGTTCAAAATTCCATAATCATTCCCCCCTTTTTGCTTGATTGTGTATGAAACTTTGTCGGCAAGGTTGATAAGATTTTCTAAATTCTCTCCATCCGCAGGATAAATTGCCCATCCTAAACTGCACGTGATTTTCATTTGAGACATTTCGAGATCGGACATCGATTTCAGCAGGCGCTTGGAGATGATCTCTAAATCTTCCACGTCATCTATCATAACGTGAAAAAGGAACTCGTCTCCTCCCATTCTCGAGACGATATCTCCACCACGTAAGACAGATTGAAAGACGCTGCCTATTTTCTTCAGCAATTCATCTCCGGCGATATGACCGAAGGTATCGTTCCACAACTTGAAGTCATCGAGATCGGCAATACCTATTGCAAGATATCGCTTTTCTCTTTTGGCACGTTTCATAGCGCTTATCACAGATTGTTCGAAATATCTTCTGTTTGTAAGGCCTGTCAGTTCATCGTGAAGTGCCATCCATTCTATTTGTTTTTTCGCATCATATTGCCTTATTGCCGCTTCGATGTTTGATATTATCTGTTCGACAAGCATTCGAAGTTCTGGATTGAAATATCTTGGATTAAGGCTGTGTATTGTGAGTACCGCAATTGGAAAGGTATCTTTTTCCGAAAAAATCGGCCAACTTCCCACGGCACCAATTTTTAGTTCCGGATGTATCGACCAGAGTTCCTGAAAATCAGGATCTTCTTGCGAATTATCCACTATAACAGGCTTTTTATCCCTGAAAGCGCGTCCAGTTGAGGTGTTGCCGTAAGGATGATTTGCAGGATCTTTAGACTCTATCTTTTGATCTAAAAATGTATCGGCATGCTTTCCTGACGCAGATACAACTTTCATCCAATCGGAATCAGGATCGGGAACGGAAACACGAGCGGTAAGTGCATCCGTGTGTTGCGTGATCATTTTAACCGCAAGTTTGTAGATTGCGTCCGGAGGAGGATTTTTTATGAGTGCTTTTTGAATTTGCATAAGGGCCTCTTGATACCCTTTAAGTCTTTGAATTTCAAGATAACTTAATCTTCGATCCACGAAAATTTTGAGATTTTTGGAGAGATCGTCAAGCAAGTCTTCGATATATGCCGGCATTTCCTGATCAACTCTGGCATACATCATCGTTATCCATTTCCGACCGTAGAAATCTTCAAAAGGCACGCCCGCGGCTTGACCGAGTCCATAACTCTTTGCCGTTTGACGCCAAACTTCAAATTTCGGATCATCGAAATCTCTTATTATTGAGACTTTGCCAGATCGTAGTGAAATGCCAGATGGCCCTTTTCCATATGGACTTTTTTCGTCTATCGATATGCGCAGGTTATTCGTGTATCCAATGGCATCTCCGGCGGATCCTTTTATCTTTACCCATCCATCTTCATCCACATTTCCTATCCAAACAAGGCCTAAATTGAGATCTTTTACAAGCATTTCGGTTGTCAATTTGAGAATTTCATCTAAAGACATTTGATCGTTTTCATTCCACAATCGGCTTACATTCACAAGGGCATGGTAAATTTCTTCTCGCTTTTTAAGTCTTGAATTTTGCACTTCCAAAACTTTATCAACATTGAAGAACATTATGAAATTTATGCGTTTGAAAACCGCAACAGTCAGAATTTGTTTATCTGTAAAAGATGTGATGGAGTTTATCGCGTTGAGGATCTCTTTGTGATATGCGTTGCAAATTTCTACGATTTTAGCGGTTGAAATTTCAAAGTTTTTGAAATCATTTATTGAATCAACGACCGCTTTGCATTGTTGGTCTTCTATCGAAAAAATTTCAAGATATTTTCTGATCCACGCTTTGGAATCTTCGGCAGATAAATCACGAATCAAAGGAGATAGAATTCGATCGTTTAAAATCGTTTCATACACTTTTGATGCAAATTCATCGGCCACTTTGGATAGAAGTGGTTCATAACGGTTAAGTGTTTCTCGTTCGTAATTCGAAAGTTTCAAAAATTCCGGAATCATGAAGTTCACCTCATATAATAAGTTAGTAAAAAAATATCTTTTTCATAAGATCACTTTCTATTTTTATGAATTCCGTGTTTGATATGTCCCTTTCACCTTCTTGAAGGTTGATTTTCACGTCTTCGACGATTTTGGAAGGACGTTTTGAAAGTATCAAGACCCGATCGGCCATCGATATGGCTTCTTTTGTGTCATGCGTGATCATGATGATCGCGAATCTTTTTTGGTTTCTAAGCGCATTTATATCTTCTATTATCGCAAATTTAACCGGCATATCCAACGATGCAAACGGTTCGTCGAGAATGAGAATTTCCGGATCCACTATAAGCGCTCTGACCAGATTCACCCTTTGCTTCATTCCGCCACTGAGTTGAGAAGGCAGGTAATTTTCAAATCCTTCAAGACGCATCGCTTTAAGGAAGAAGATGATCTTATCTTCATCGGATGAAACGAAAGTCAGATTTTCCATCACACTTATCCATGGAATCAATCTCGGTTCCTGAAAGACAAAGCCAATCCTTTCGAAATTCCTCTCAACATTGCCCAAAAAATTTCTGTCGAGATCGGCGATTATCTTTAAAAATGTGGTTTTACCACAACCGGAAGGTCCAATCATCGCGATACGTTCTTCCTTTACCAATTCGAGATTCCACCCGTCTATAACGGGCAAAGCACCGAAATCTTTTTTCAGGTTTTCAACTCTTAGGATGGTATCTGCCATTTGCCGAGTATTTTTCGGAAAGCCATTTTTGCAACCCTTTCAGAGGCTATGCCAAGCGCAACGGTGATGATCGTAAGGGCGTAAATTTTCGGAACATCGACGTATTGTCTTGCCCACGATATCAAGACGCCTATCCCGCTTGATCCGCACAGGTATTCCGCAACAACTATGACTTTCCACACGTCTCCTATGATCACTTCAACTGTTGAAAATATAAAAGGTACCAAAGAACCAAGATATATGGTTTTCACAATTTTAAATTTAGGGACTCTGTAAACTTTAGCCATTTCTATGAGATTTTTGTCAGTACTTCTTACTCCAGATGCCGTTGTGAAAATCGAGATCGGAAGCAGTGATAAAAAGCCTATCACAACGGGCCCTTTCCATCCTATTCCCCACACGAAGATCACAAGCGCAAGCCACGATATGACGGGCACAGCCTGAACAACCGTAACTGCCGGTCTGAAAATTTCGTACACGCTTTCACTGATACCCATAAAAAAGCCTATTGGAATGCCGACCGCTATGACCGTTAAAAGCACCAAAAGACTCTTCCACACGGTGCTAAGGATCGCCTGATAGGTATCTAACTGGACTGCAAGATGGGAAAGAGATTCAAAGGTTAGGTAAGGAGAAGGTAGAATCAAAGGTACGTTAAGAACGACTGAAAAAACCTGCCAGGCGATCAAAAAGATGAGAATGCCAAGAAGTATTTTCAATCTCCGTAAAAGCCCTCTCCAGGAACGGATGGCATGCCTTCAGGGTAAAGTTCGTTCAATTTCGAAAGAAAAGTCTCCACATCCGCTTTGCATTGTGAGACAGGCACGTAATAAAATGAAGTTCTTTGCATCGATTCTTTCAAAATGGGAATTGGTATGGCAAGGTATGATTTTGAAAGTTCAAGCGCCTGATCGATATTCTGATTCATCCAATCTATCGATTTTTCAAAGGTTTGTTCAACGTCCGTGACCGTTTGAGGGTGTAACTGTGCGAAATTATCCATCACAAAAAGACCCGCTATTGGTATTCTGGCGGGAAGATGCATCTCTTCTCCCCATGCTTTTTGGAAATCAAGCGCTATTTTGCCATATCCTCCCGAAATAGCCATCGTCACAAATGGTTCAGGCAGGGCTGCATAATCTATCTTTCCGGATCTGAAAAGTGCCACTATCTCTTGTGGTTGTAGATAATATATCTTCACATCTTTGTCCGGCATCACGCCATCCTGCGCCATCATGTATCTCATGAGTATGTCAACGGTCTGGCCGCGGCCTTCTGGTGTGTAGATGGCTTTTCCGACAAGGCTTTTCCATCCCGTAAAGGTTGCGTTGTTCGAAACGACCAAATAGAAGACATTCCACTCGTAAACGCCAAGCAACGATATCTTTATACCTTTTGAGTAGAGAATGGCACCGAGGGTAACGGGCAAAACCGCAAAATCAGCCTGTTTTGCGGCTATCATCGCTATTGCCTCATCGCTACTCTGCCAGAGTTTTACGTTTATCGTTGCGTTGCCGGTGATAACCCCTTTCATGATCGGAGCGATGGGTATCGTTGTAGGGCCAAGCGGATTTATAAAAGTTACGCTCTGAGCCAGTGCAACAGTCGAAATGGTCAAAATCAAAAGCAATAAGATAATTCTTTTCATCTCTAATCATCTCCTTGATCGTCTTTATCGGTCAGCATACTTTTAACCGATACATCTCTCACCCTGCCGAGTTTTCCTGTCATGGCGCCAATTTCATCCGTTGTCCCATCTACAATTATAGCCATGATCGAGAGATTCCTGTCTTTGTAAGGAATTCCCATTCTTCCAACGACTATCTTTCCGTAAAGATGCAAGATATCGTTCACAGCGGCATAAGATTCATTTCTGTCCTTTATAACAATTGCAATAACACCGAGTCTTCTTTTACTTATCGTCTCTGTCATCTTCTATCTCCCTTTTTCTAAGCCATTTTCTTGATCTGATGATCAAGAACACCCCAAGCCATATTAAAAACACTGTTATTCCGCCGACTATAAGAATTTTGATCAGATTTTTCGAAAAAGATTCGCTGAGTATGAATTCGGAATAAACAAGCAAAAAAATGAATAACCATATGATTATTTCACCCCATATTGCCGAAACGGTAAAGATTTGATCCGCAGATCCTTTTAATACCTTTTTTTCTTTTTCCCAATCTTCTTTGCTCATGTATTCACCTCTTTTCTTAAGCGCTTCGAATACATATCGGCTAACCTTGTCGGCTCTGGTAACCTGTACCCTTTACACGTTTTGAGCGTGTAATCGATCGAATCTTGAATGCTGAGGAAACTGCCGGGAGACACAAAAAGTGGCTTTACGTTTGATTTTGTCCTTAACACCGCACCTATGATGTCGGCATGATCGTAGATGTATTCAAAAGCGCCTTTGTTTGAAGATGGCATTTTGTATTGTCCAAAGAGATGGGATTTAGCAACTCCGATGGAAGGTTTTTGAAATTTCAAAGACATGTAAGCAGCGATTCCAAGGCCCCGAGGGTGAGCGATGCCCTGGCCGTCGAAGAAAAGTAAATCTGGTACTTCATCGATCATGGAATAAACTTTTTCTATGGCCGGCCCTTCCCTGAATGCAAGGAAGGTGGGAATGTAAGGCGTGTCTATCTCTGCCTCTGTCCATTTCATCTCGCAAAGTTCAAGGTCCGGATACGTCATCACGACACAAACGGCTATGGCCGTATTTTTAGATGGGTAAGACAGATCAAAGCCTGCTATTTTTTCAGGGACATGAACCATCGGATCTAATTTTATCTCTTTGACGAGAGACTTTTGAATCTCGATCATTTTTTCAGTGTTTAATATACGTAACTCACCACCCATCTGAGATGTTTGTAAGGCTCTCCGGTCGCAGAAGAAATTGCCCTCATGACGATCGCATGAAATGTCTTTTTCGATCCCGAAACAAGTTGTGCTTCGATTGTGTAAGTATAGGCCGCAAATTGTGGAATTTTCTCTCTTGCCGTGAGCATTGACTGGATCGATGCGATGTTGTAATTTTGAAAACTGGAATTCAGCGCAGTCGCACTTTTGGATTGAACTATTCCCATACTTTTCATCATTTCAAAGGTTGATGGATTTACAAAGGTGTAATTTGAAAAGATATTCGCTATTTCAGTTGCACCAATACTCTTTTTACCCACCACGTTTAAATTTTTCACCGCCGTGCCTATGTAAGTTGAAAAGAAAAGTTGAGGTATTTCGGAAACGGTTATCGCTTTGTCCACAAGGCCATAAGTTTTGGCGTTGATCATGGCATTGGTGTAAACGGGATCTACATTTTCGATGTTTGCCTTTCCGTTTGACAGAAAAACGTTATTTATGACTTTGTCGGGCGTATCTCCCAAAGCAAAAATAAGCCACATGACAATCGCGACGGCTATAATACCTATAAGAATCTTGAGTTCTATCGAAAGTTTCAACTTTTATTCTCCTTTCCTATGCTGAGTATAGACAAAAAGGTTTCTTTGGGTATTTCAACATTTCCGAGCATCTTCATCTTTTTCTTTCCTTCTTTTTGCTTTTTTAGCAGTTTCATCTTCCTTGTAACATCTCCACCATAGCATTTGGCAAGCACATCTTTTCTGAATGGATTAACGGTCGCCCTTGCAATTATTCTACCATGAGCGGTAGCCTGGATGGGTATTTCAAATTGATGGCGCGGTATGCTGTCTGCTATGCTCTCGACCAATGATTTTGCAACGCTGAAAGCCTTTGAAGCATGCACGACCGTGTCCAACGCCTCAACGCGTTCTCTGTTGACAAGCACTCCAATCACGACGAGATCTGATTTTCTGTATTCCTCGATTTCGTAATCCATGGACGCGTAGCCGTGACTTATGGCTTTTATCTTATCGAAGAAATCGAAGATCATCTCTCCCATAGGCATTTTGAAATGCAATGCAACTCTGTTTTTGCCGGCATTTTCGGTTGAAACGAATTCTCCCCTTTTTTCGTTTTGAATGAAGTTGACAAGATCTCCCATTGAATTGATGGGGGTTATCACGGTCAAATCGACGTAAGGCTCTCTTATCTCGATATAAGTGCCTTCCGGTGGAATTTTTGACGGATCTGTTATTTTCTTAATCGATCCATCCAACATGATTATTTCGTATATGACGTTCGGCGCCGTCGCTATGATATCGAGATCGTATTCGTCTTCAAGGCGTTCAACGACTATCTCCATGTGAAGCAACCCTAAGAATCCGCATCTAAAGCCAAAACCCAGCGCAGTCGAATTGTCCGGCTCAAATGTAAATGCCGCGTCGTTTAACTTGTACCTTTCTATCGCCTTTCTCAAATTTTCGTAATCTTGAGGATCTGAAGGGTATATTCCCGCGTAGACGACTGATTTCATTTCTTTGTAGCCTGAAAGCGGTTTTTCGGCTGGATCCGAACTGAGTGTTATGGTATCTCCAAGCCTTGCCTGAGAGACCTCTTTCATGTTGGCGGCCAAATAGCCAACTTCACCTGCCGAAAGTGAATCTGTCGGCACCATCTCGGGAATGAAGATGCCTATTTCCGAGATCTCATGGGATTGACCAGAAGACATCATCTTCACAACGTCATTTTGTGAAAGTTTACCGTCGAATATCTTGATGTGCGCCACTGCTCCCTTGTAAGCATCGTAATTTGCGCCGAAGATAAGCGCGCGCAACTTTGCATCTTCTGAGCCGGCTGGAGGTGGCACTTTTTTTACGATTTCTTCCATCAACTCGTGAACACCCTGTCCCGTTTTGGCACTTATAAGCAAGGTTTCTTCAGGTTTTATGCCGAGGGTATCGTAAAGTTCTCTTTGCGTTTCATCTATGTTGGCATTTGGCATGTCTATTTTGTTTATGGCCGTTACGATCTCAAGGTTGTTGTCTATCGCAAGGTACGCGTTCGCTATAGTTTGTGCCTCGACTCCTTGAGTGGCATCCACGAGCAATATGACGCCTTCGCACGCAGCCAAACTTCTTGAAACCTCATAGGTGAAGTCCACGTGTCCTGGGGTATCTATAAGGTTTATCTCGTAACGATTGCCATCGTCAGAATCGTACATTACCTTGACAGGCTGGGCCTTTATGGTTATGCCTCTTTCCCTTTCTATGTCCATGTTGTCGAGATATTGATCGCGCATCTTTCTCAATTCTATTGAATGCGTTATCTCCAATATTCTGTCTGCCAAAGTGGATTTCCCGTGATCTATGTGGGCTATTATCGATATGTTTCTTATGAATTTGCGTTCATACATTTCATTCATCTACCTTTGCGGGAGAAAAGTCGGAAAGTTCAACGGGTATTATCGTCGATGTGCCATCGATCATCGTTATGCCGTAAAGCATGTTTGCCCTTTCCATTATGAATTTGTTATGGGTTATAACTATGAAGGTTGCCTTTTTTGAATATTCTTCGAGCAAGTCTATGAACCTTTGCGTGCTAAAATCATCCAAAGCAGCATCGACTTCATCAAGTATGTAAAACGGGCTCGGATTTATCATCAAAAGCGAAAAAATGAAGGCTATTCCAACGAGAGATTTCTCTCCCCCTGACATCGTGTAGAGTTTTTGCATTTTTTTACCCGGTATCTTCACGCTTATCTCAACGGGCGCATCGAGTATATCCAGTCCTTCGGTAAAAGACAACATGCCCGTGCCTTCTGAAAAGAGCACGGAGATCATGCGACCAAAATTTTCGTTTATACGCTCGATGGTTGTGGTAAGCCTTATTCTCGCCTCATCATCAGTCTTTTTTATGACGTCCTGAAGTGAATTGTAGGAGTTTTCAAGGTCATCTTTTTGAACCTTTAACTCGTTAAAGCGCTTTTCGGTTTCATCGTACTCTTCGATCGAAGAGAGATCCACAGGCCCTAAAAATTTCAATTTTCTTTCGTAATCTTCTATTTCTTTTCCGAGATTTTCGAATGTCTGATCGTCGAGTGCCTTTGCGTCTTCAACTTGTCCCTCTACCTTTTGAAGTTCGGCAAGCGCGTTTTGTATCGATGATTCGATAGAAACCCTTTCAACGTCAAAAGCGTGCAACTCTTCTCTGACAGATGAAATTTCATCTCTTTTTTGCGTTGACATTTTGTCCATCTCTTCCATTTTTTTAATCAATTCTTCCCTATCTCCACGCGTATCTTTCGATCTCTCAAAAAGTTTTTCGGCATCTTTTCTTACAGATTCAAGTTCTTTTTCCGAGTTCTTCAACCTTTCTTCCGATGTGTTTATCTCTGAGATTAAATTTTTGAGTTGATTTTCTATCGAAGAAACCTCGGTGGACAACTCTTCGGCTCTTGAAGATAATCTCATTGTTTCTCCGGAATATCCGCTGAAACGTTCTCTTATCGAATTCAACTGCATTTTCAGATCTATCATTTGCTCCTGAAGTTTTTCCATTTCCTGACGTCTTCTTATATCTTCGGTTGAATCGTTTCTCTTGACAAGTTCCAATTCCGAAAGTTCAGAGTCGATATTTCTTATCCTTTCTTCTGATTCCGAAATTGTCTTTTCGTTCTTTTCAAGTCTTGCGGCATAATCATTTCTCATTTTTTCAAGATTGTCTACTTCTTTTTGGAGTTCAGCAAGTTTGGAAAGTAAAGCATTTTTATTTCCCCTTGAGTTGTTGAGCGATATGTTTTCCTTAAGCAGTGCACTTTCAATTTCTTTCCTTTCGTAAAGAATTTCTTCCATCCTGGCTTGAGACTCGGATAAATGCGCTTCGATCTTTTTGATCTCTTTAGATACGTTTATGATCTCGTTTTCAATGTCTTTCATTACCCTTCTTTGGGAAATCAGATCTGTGCGCTCGGATCTGTCCATGCTGCCGCCCGTTATGGTGCCGGTCGGAGAGATGAGTTGCCCATCTAAACTCACGATTCTCGATCTGAAATTGAAATGCCTTTTTACCTCTATGGCGTCATCAAGGGTTTTAACTATGAGATCTGTTCCAAACAAAAAATTGACAAGGGATTCGTATCCTTTTACAGCCCTGACTATCTTGAATCCATAACCAACGACGCCCTTAAACGCAATTACGGATGATTGAATGCCGGGTTCTTTGAGATCGACCATATCGAGAGGAATGAAGGTGGTACGGCCAGCATCGTTTTGTTTTAGAAATTCGACACATGCCTTGGCGACGTCGGAATTTTTCACCACTATGTTTTGCATCCTGCCGCCCAAAAGTACGGAGATCGCAACTTCAACGTCTACTGGAACATCTATCATGTTGGCAACGACATCGATGATACCTTTTATCCCCGATCCCATGACGATTCTCGTTGCATTCGAATATCCAGCATAACTTTCTATGTTTTTCAACAAAATTTCATGCTTTGATTTCAACTCCACGAGTTTCGAAGAAATGTTATCCTTCCTGTTCTTTGTGTCTTTTACGTCATCTTCCAATTGCTTTCTTTCCACGTCTATTTCCTGAAGTCTTTTGCTCTTGCTTTCAACGCTCGCAAGGAATTTAGACTCTTCTGCTGAGAATTTATCAAGGTTTTCAGAGATCTTTGAGGCGTTATCCGTCTTTTCCCGTATCTGGGCGTTGAGTATATCAAGACGCTGTCTTAAATCTTTCGTGTTCTCGAAAACTTTCGATCTTTCCACTTCTTTGGAATTTCTTTCCTTTGTGAGTGCGGATATCCTGCTTTCGATCGAGGCGCGTTTTTTCTGTTCTTTGCTTACCTCTTCAACCATCGCGTTGTAACGATCTCCGATTTCTTTTAGATTGGAAGAGATCTTGTCTTCTTCGGATTTAAGACTTGAGACAAGTCTTCTCAATTCTTCAAGCCTTACGTTGCTTCTTTCAATTTCGCTTTTCATCCCATCTTTTTTTGTTCCAAGTTCGACGTAAGCAGACCTCATGGTTGAAAGTTTGGCCGATATCGAATCTTTCAGATCGGACAACGTTCTTTCTCTTTGCCTGTAAGTTCCCATTTCGTCCTCGAATCTCTTTATGTCTTCTTGGGCATTTGCAGAAAATTCTTTGAGTTTTGAGGTTTCTATCTCAAGGCTGAAAAGTGCTTTTTGAAGTTCTTCGACTTTTTTTGTACGCTCGTCGATCTTAGACTTTAACTCTTCATTTGCTTTCATGCCGACACTTAAAAGATGACCAAAATACAACCGCTTTTTTTCTGCTATGATATTCTCGTATTCTTTGTATTTTTTTGCCCTTTTTGATTTCAAATTCAGCGATTTCATCGTATGATCTACTTCATCCATGACAGTGCTGAGTTTTTCAAGATTTTCATTGACTTCTTTGAGTTTGGAAAGGGCTTCGTTTTTACGTTCTTTGTAAATTAAAACACCGGCCGCTTCTTCGATAAGTGCTTTTATCTGCATTGGAGAGGAATTAACGAGATTTGATATCTCTCCCTGACCCACTATGGAGTAAAAATCTTTTCCCGTGCCAGTACCGAAAAATACCTCCTCCATATCTTTCAAACGTGATACCGTACCGTTCAGTAGATAATAACTCTTACCGTCTGCCTGATAAGTCCTTTCCACGGATATTTCTTTTCCGTCATCATAGAAGATGGCTTTAACAGAGGCTTTGTCAGCTTTTTTCATCGAATTCGATCCAAAGTAAAGCACATCCGTCGTGTCGGACATCCTCAATTTTGAATTTGCCCTTTCTCCGAAAAGCCATCTTACGGCATCAACTATGTTTGACTTCCCGGATCCGTTGGGACCGACGATCGAAACTATTCCATCTTTTATTTCAAAATTCACGTGAGAACCAAAAGATTTGAATCCTTCAATCTCCAATCTTACGAGTTTCATTCGATCAACTCCTTAAGATGCGAAACGTATTCCGAAAGCCACCTGTCAAAATAAACAGTTCCGTCTGCATTCACGATCGAGATCTCATTTGCAGTTTCAAAAATAACATTTTTGATTTTTTTTCTTCCAACGATCTGTGATCTCAAATTCTTTGGACCGTAAACTTTTGTTGCTTTCGTTGTCTTCAAAAATTTCTCGTAAATCGTCGAAATGACGAGTTCTCCAAAAGCGGGATGGTAAGGGCCCGCTATGACATTTTTGATCGTTTCCGCATCTTGATACATCCCTGTTCTTTCTATCTGTATTTTATCATTTTTAAAAATCGATACCATATCGGAAACCACATCTATCGCTTCTTCAACGCTTTGTGGCTTGTAAGCACCATTCAAATACATTTTTTCAAGTTGAGTTTCTTTTAAAACCAAAGTTGGATGAATTCTAACGCCGTCAGGAGAAAGTTTGGCAACCTCAAAGGCTGAAAAGATATCGTCTCTTTTGGAATCAAGCGGAAGACCAGTCATGAGATGCACCGAAACCTTTATCTTTTTCTTTTTGATCCGTTCAACCGCATGTCTTACATCCTCGACGGTATGATCTCGTCCGGCTGCGTCAAGTACCTTTTGAACCATCGATTGAGCGCCTATCTCAACGAGAGATACCCCGTTATCTGCTAAAAAGTCAACGTCTTCGATTTCATCGGGCCTTGTGGATATCCTTATTCCCTTCATGCCGATCTCACAAACAACTGAATTGACTGCTTTTAAAATCTCTTTCCAGTCTTTGATGGCCGTAAACGTGCCGCCGTACAAGCCTATTTCAGAATTTTCATCTCCATGGTAAAGCGCATAAGCTTTCAGGATCTCGTCTCTTATCGAGTAAGGAGACGATTTCATCGTTGCCATCCATTCGTTGCAAAAAGTGCATCTGTGCTTACATCCGGCATTTGGAAAGAAAATTGGAATTACCTTCACTTTATCAACCTTTCGTAAGCCGTTTTGGCCGCCAATTGCTCAGCTTCCTTTTTGGATTTTCCTTTTCCCTGTCCGTAAAATTCACCGTTGACTTTAACCTCGAAGACATAGTGCTTTTTATGGGCGGGTCCGCTTTCTTCGATCAAAATGTATTCTGGCAGAGTCGCGAATTTGTTTTGAGTGTATTCCTGAAGGGCAGTTTTGTAATCGAAAAACAGTTTTTTCTGTGCCACATCAATTATTTTCTCCGTCAACAAATTTGACACGATATTTTCGGTTGTTTCGAAACCAAAATTCAAAAAGACTGCTGCTATCGTCGATTCAAAAGTATCGGCATAAATCGAATCAAGTTCATCCGGAGAGGCCGAACTCAAACTTTTGCCAACGAGCACAAGATTCGCAAGGCCAATTTTTTTGCTTATATCGGCAAGCACTTTTTCGCTTCCCACAACTGCTTTGATCTTTGCAAGTTCTCCTTCTCTTATGTTTTTGAAAAGTTCAAAAGTCCTGTGCGCTATCACAAGCCCCACCATTGCATCGCCAAGAAATTCTAACCTTTCGTAAGAATCTGTTCCGTTTTCATTGGCGTAAGAACTGTGAGTTATCGCACAGCGAAAGTATTCCGGAAAAGGTATCATCTTGTCTATTTTTAAAATCTTCAAAATTTCTTCAACGCCGTCCATTCCCAGTTAAACCTCCAGAAGGTTACCTTTGTATAGATTTTTCACGAAAGCCGAATAAGTTACGGGACACGAAATTTGGAAACATCGTGCTACGGCAATGGCATATCTTTGAATTTCATATTGTGCATGGGAATCTGCCCTCTGATTTAAAAAATTCATAAGGCTTCGCGCGTTTATCGTCCAGTACCATTCGGTGTAAAGACTTAAAGGTAGCACCATTCTCGCGACCTCTTTTTTTACGCCGCTTGAAATCAGCGAGTTGTAAGTTTCAAAAGATTTTTTCATAGATTCTTCCATTATTTCAGATGAATTTCCAGCCCTTTCATCGGTGGGTACGTAAAATTCCTCTTCAAATTCCGTGAATCTACCGGATCTTTCGTTTATGCTTGCAATCCTGTGACGCATCCACTGGCGGGCCACGAAGATCGGTGCTTTGACATGAAAGGTGAAAACGATATGTTCAAATGGAGATTCATGGCCCAATTTTGCAAGTAACTCTATGAGACGCTTATCTTCTTCACTTGAATTTGATTTTGACATGTAAGATATCCTTGCTGCCATCGCAACTGCTTTGTCACCTCCAAAAAAATCCACAAGTTCAACATACCCTTTGTCAAGGACTTTGATCTTCTCCACTTTTGTTCTCCTTCCATTGATTTATCTTGTTGTGCAAGGTGCTTAAACCTATGTTAAGCACCTTTGCGGCTTGCGTCTTGTTACCGTTAAAGTATTCGAGAGTCGCTTCTATGAAACGTTTTTCCGCCAATTCGAGACTTTCCCCTATCTGCAATTTCACGTAATTTCTTTCAACGTCTTGGACTTGCAAGGAAAGATCTTCAACCTCAACTTCATTTCCTTTTGCGAATATAAGCGCCGATCTGACTATATTTTGCAATTCTCTGACATTTCCCGGAAAAGGATAAGATTTCAAAAATTCTATCGCCTTTGGTGAAAATTTTTTGTACTCGGTTTGCATTTGTTTTGAATAGAATTTTGAGAAATAATCTATGAGTACCGAAATATCTTCAACTCTGTCGCGAAGCGGCGGAACTTCTATTTTGACAACGTTTATCCTGTAATAAAGATCGTCCCTGAAATTCCCGCTTTTAACTTCATCTTCGAGGGATCTGTTCGTCGCCGATATCACGCGCACGTTTACATGAATGGGATTAACGCCTCCAAGCCTTTCAAAAGTCGAATTTTCAAGCACCCTTAAAAGCTTTACCTGAACGTTTTTCGGAAGTTCACCTATTTCATCCAAGAAAATCACGCCATTGTTTGCCACCTCAAACTTTCCGGGCTTGGCCACATTTGCACCAGTGAAAGCACCACGTTCATACCCAAAAAGTTCGGATTCAAAAAGTTCTGCAGGTATGGCTCCGCAATTGACGGCGACGAAATCGTTTTTTGACCTTGCACTGAGTTCCCATATCGATCTTGCAACGAGTTCTTTGCCCGTACCAGATTCACCGGTTATCAAAACAGGCACATCTCTTGACGCGATGACTTCTATTATATCCCTTAATTTTCTTATTGATTGGCTTTCTCCGATTATCTTAGTGGGCAACTTGAGTGAGATGTTTTCAAGTTTTAAAGTTCGGCTTTCTATGGCCCGATTGACCTCGATTATAAGATTTTCGAGTTCGAATGGCTTTGGAACGAAATTGAACGCTCCAAGTTGAACGGCTTTGACTGCGACGGTAACATCTGCGTGGGCACTTATGACTATGACGGACGCATCTTTTACAACCTTCTCGATTATATCCATGCCATTTCCATCTGGCAGCATAAGATCAAGAAGCACGAGATCGTAGGGTGAATTTTCTAATTCTTTGATCGCTTCAGCCTTCGTTTTCACACTTTTTACCAAATGTCCTTCGATATCGAGAGATCTCGAAATTAACCTGTTAAGGCTTAAATCATCCTCGACAACAAGTATTCTTCCCATTGGATCACCTCGAAAGCGGCAACCTTATAAAAACAGTTGTCCCTATTCCTTCCTGACTTTTTATCTCAACCTTTCCACCGTGCGAGTTTATGACCCTCTTGACGATGCTCATGCCAAGGCCTGTTCCGTTGGTTTTAAGCGTAAAAAAAGGTTCAAAAATGTAATCTATGTGATCCGGAGATATCCCGTTTCCGTGATCTGTGAAAGTGATCGAAACGTAATTTTTGATTTGATCGACTCTTACCTCTATTTTCCCATTTTCATTTGAGGCATCCATTCCATTGACAAGCACGTTCAAAAAAGCCGAGTTCAAGGCGTTATCGTCTCCATCTATCATGATTTGATTGAATGGCGTCGCAAAATCTATCGTTATGCCTCTTTCTCTGGCCCTTATCCTTGCGAGTTTGATCGACTCTTCCAAAACCTCGATCACGTTCAGGGTTTTCAGATCAAAGGTTGTCTTTGAAAAAGTCAAAAATTGCATGGATCTTTCTTCAAGCCGTCTTATCTCTTTATCGAGAATTTCCAAAGTTTCTGCCGGCTCATCCGGTATCTGGCCAAGTTGCTTTTTTAACAACTGAACGGAAAGTTTCATCGAGGCAACAGGTGTTTTTATCTCATGCGCTATGGATGCCGTCATCTTTCCCAAAAGTGCAAGTTGTTCAGCACGGCCGAGGGCTTTTTCAAGGTTGGAGAGCATGGTTATATCCCCAAAGATGTAAAGCGTTACAGGATTAGAAGCGCTTTCTATCGGCATTTCCTGAAAAATAAGCCTTTTGTCGAGTGCTTTCACCCTCACCACGTTTTTCGTTTCATCGAGTATGATACCGTAAAAGCGCAAAAAATCTTCAAACTCTCTTCCTCTCCATTCACCTCTGGTTGTCGAAAATATATTCTCAATTCCACGATTCATCGTCATTATCTTGCTGTTTTTGTCAATTGTGAGAATGCCTTCTTCCAACGATTCGACTATATTCCTGTATTCGCCGTAGGTTTCAAGCAAACCCTCTCTTTCTCTTTTAAGTGTCTCGGCGAGTCTATCCACATCGTTTAAAATCTCTCCGAATTCGCCTCTCAGCCCTTTTTTCTCCATGGGGCTGAGTGTTATGGAGGTGTGCTTAACCCGGTTAAGCAATTGAATAAGCGGCTCACTGAGAAATTGAAAGAGAAAGATCGACGATGCGAAATAAATGACAAGATCGATGGAAATCATTATCAGCCAGTACTGAAGAGGAGGTGGGAAAAAGAGCACGTACATGAAAAATTCAATAAAGCCTAAGACTGACATCAAAAATATGAGTATAACGGTACCGTAAGATGTTGAACTTTCACTTCTTGAAAATGGCCAAATTTTCAAAATTTCAAACCTCCAGAATCAAATTGGATCTCGGAGAAAGTTTGAGTATATCGCAGGCTCTTGCGTATCTCGAAGTAATTTCAAGATATCCTCCAAGGCCTTCGCAAACTATGAGTTCATTTTTTCGTCCCGCTCTTCTGTCAAGCATGATACTCGATGGCTTTCCGTTTATCATGAGTTTATCCTCCTGATGCACTCCAACCTTTTCAAGATAATCGAAGGGAATATTGGTGGCCAGATCTCCAAGATCGTTTATAAAAGAAATTTCGCCATCTATTCTTTTATCATCTATGTTTGCCTTTTTGTGTTTTAAATCGTAAAAAGTCATGTAAACACTTCCTATACTCTCAAAAGATTTTCCATTCGAAAATTCAATGGCAACGGGTATGAGTATGTCAAGCACAGATCTTGTGAAAGACAAAGAAAATTTAGTTTTTGAAATGTTCATCTCTCTTATTTGTTTGATACCGAACCTTTCAATTGGCAACGTGAATGTTCCGTTATCGAATCCTATGAACAAACGGTCATCCTTGGTTCTTAAGCCTATCGGCCTGCGCGCGCTTTCGTTTTGGCCATCGACGATTATCATGAATATCGTTGATTTTGGAAGATGGCACGCAAGACGTTCCGTTATGCACGAAGCAGTGTACACATCTCCGAATTCAATTGGACGCGTTACCTCTATGATTTCCTCTTTTGGAGCAAGGGCAGAAAAATTTCCTTTCAATACCCCCATGAATAATTCGTCTGAGCCATGATCTGTTATAACGGCTATCATTTCTTTCACCTTTTCTTTTGAAGTTTTTCATTAGAATTATATACCAAATGGATTCTCAATTGACAATTTTATCTTACCAAATGCAAATCCATCGGGCGCAAATTTTTCTAAATTGAAAAAATTGTTTGATAAGTTTTCTTTTTGTAATTTGATTGACAGCTTTTATTTAAAAAACAGGTGATAAAATTCATTTAAAACAGCACATGGAGGATAAGATGCTTGTAGTCCAAAAATACGGTGGTACATCCGTTGAAACTACCGAAAAGATACTCAAGATAGCCGAAAAAATCTCCAATGATTACGATCGTGGCGATAAAATCGTCGTGGTCGTTTCGGCCATGGGGAAGACGACAAATTACCTTATAAATTTGCTCGATCAGGTCAACCCGAATGCCAACTCAAGAGAATATGACATGATAGCATCAACCGGCGAGCAAATATCCATTGCGCTTATGGCCTCGGCACTTTCGAGATACGGGAAAAAATCCCTATCTTTAACGGGATTCCAAGCGGGAATAGATACCGATTCGACTTACTCGAGAGCTGCTTTGAAAAGGGTGTACAGAGGGAAGTTGATGTCTCTCATAGATGATGGGATCATACCGGTAGTTGCTGGTTTCCAAGGGATTAGCCCGTCAGGAGACATCACGACGCTTGGACGTGGCGGATCTGACACAACTGCTGTTGCCGTTGCCTATGGCATAGGTGCCGATCTGTGTGAGATATACACGGATGTTGACGGAGTATATGCCGCTGATCCGAGATACGTCGAAAAACCAAAAAAACTTGATAAAATTTCTTACGACGAGATGATAGAAATGGCAGCACACGGTGCAAAGGTACTTCACCTAAGGTCCGTTGAACTTGCGCGCAGGTACCATGTGAAACTTGTCGTTAAACATGCTCACATGAAATCTGAAGGTACAATCATAGAGGAGGTTGGACGATTGGAAGAGCCTTTGGTCAGATCCTTAACTGTCGATGAAGGCATAGTAAAAATAGTCATAGAAGATGTGCCTGACATACCGGGAATAGCGGCCAAGACCTTTAAACAACTTTCGGACAGGCATATCTCTTTGGACATGATAGTTCAAAGCATGCATAGAGACGGAAAGAATGATATCGCCTTCACCGTCTCAAAAGAAGAATTCAAAGATGCTTTGGAAGCCGTCAATCATGTGAAAGAGGAAATTAAAGCGGGTAATATCCATTCAGATGATACAATGGCAAAGATATCGATCGTTGGAGTGAACATAATAGGATCATCTGAAATAGTTTACAACATGTTCGACGCCATAGCCTCGGTTGGAGTGAACATAGACATGATAAGCACATCTAACAGCAGGATATCATGTGTCATAAAAAGAGAAAAATTGAGAGAAGTTGCAAAAACTGTGGCTAACAGATTTGGATTGGAGGAATGACATGAAAGCAGGAGTTGTTGGAGCAACCGGAGAAGTTGGAAGGACCATGATAAAGGTACTTGAGGAAAGAAACCATCATTTTGAAGATTTCAGACTTTTTGCGTCCGAAAGATCGCGCGGGGTTAAACTTTCCTTTCACGGAGAAAAGATAGAAGTTGAAACTTTGACAGAAGAATCGATGAAAGCGGGGTTTGATTTTTTACTCTTTTCCGCTGGAAAAGATATATCCAAACATTTTGCACCAATAGCATCGGCGCATGGAACAACTGTCATAGACAATTCTTCGGCCTTCAGAATGGATCCCAAAATTCCGTTAGTCGTTCCGGATGTCAATTCGCATGTCTTGAAAGGGTACAAGGGAATAATTGCAAATCCGAATTGCTCAACGATACAACTTGTGATGGCCCTCAAGCCTATTCATGACATTTACACTCTTAAAAGGGTTATCGTGACAACTATGCAGGCAGTTTCAGGAAGTGGACACAAAGGAATAGAAGAACTCGAAATGGAAATGAAAAATATGGGATCTCCGAAAGTTTATCCTCGAGAAATCGCTTACAATTGCATTCCTCAAATTGGTCCCATCTTCGATAACGGATTTTCGGAAGAAGAAATGAAAATGTTCAACGAAACAAGGAAGATAATGGAATGTGATTGTATCGTTGAAGCGACTACCGTCAGAGTTCCTGTTTTTTACGGACATTCGGAATCAGTTCTTGCCGAATTTAGAAGCAAAGTGGATTTGGAAACGGTTTTAAAAGCATGGAAAGCCGCTCCTTACTTGAAAGTATGGGACGACTATCCAACACCAATAGAGATAAAAGGAAGTGATCTTTCTCACATCGGCAGGGCACGAATCTCTTCAACCGGCGCTTTGATGTTCTGGAACGTTGCGGACAACGTCAGAGTAGGTGCCGCGACAAACGCTGTGAGAATTTTGGAGTACTTTACAGATACCGAACGATGATGCCTTCTATGGATGTCTTTTTGTGAAGCAGTTGCCATCCCTGTGGTACCGTGATATCGTGCGGGCCCATGATGGCAATTGCTGTACCAGAACCGCAAAGAAAGATCGGATCTTCAACCTTGGATTTCGTTTCCTCAAAAAAAGCCTTCAATTCAGGATGAAGAGAAAGCCTTAAATCCTGATGAAGTTTATCTTCAAAAAACTCTTGAAGCATTCTTCTGTCTCTGTAATTTGCAAGCACCATTGTGGCACGTTGAAGGTTAAAAACGGCATCTTCAAGAGGCACCATTTTGGGTAAAATTTTTCTTGCTTCTTTAGTTGAAGTTGAAAAGGGTGGAATCACAATTGTGATCTCCCTGCACATGGGCTCCATCGAAACGGCACTGTAACCACTTTTGAGATGTGCACTCACCGTAAAGCCACCGAAAACTGAAGCGGCCACGTTATCCGGATGACCTTCTATTTTAGTTGCCATTTCAAATATCTTTTGCCTTGAAAAGTTTCTGTTTATTTCCATCGCCGTTGCTATACCGAGAATTATAGAGGCAGCACTTGAACCGAGACCTTTCTGAGGTGGTATCATCGATATTTTTCTTATCTTGTATCTCCAGTCTATGCCATTGCTTTCCATCACTTCTTTGAAGGTTTTAAAAAACAGATCTTCTCCTTCAACTTTTATACCCTTCTCGATGATAGATAGTTCTGTGTCGTATTCTATCTCGACCTCGTTTCGGAGATCTATGGCAAGGCCAAAAGTATCGAACCCACTTCCGAGGTTTGCTATCGATGCGGGCACCGAAACTAAAAGTTTCATGAACTCACCTCCCTCGAAAATATTTCGAAGTCAACAGGTATCGTTTTTATCCTGTCTGCGTACTCATGATCAACAACGTTTGGATCTTTAAGTCCATTACCTGTCAACGTCGCGACCACTGTTTCTCCACCCCTGAAAATGTCTTTCATCTTTAAAATGCCAGCAACGGATGCTGCCGATGCCGGTTCACAGAATATGCCTTCATCAACGGCGATCAATTGCTGAGCATGTAGTATTTCTCTGTCCGTGACAGTACCTATCATGCCTTTAGATTCATCCCTTGCCATGATGGCCTTTTGCCAACTTGCAGGATTTCCTATTCTTATCGCAGTCGCTATTGTTTCAGGATTTTCTATGGGGTAGCCTTTGACAATGGGCGCGGCACCTTCGGCCTGAAATCCCATCATATGTGGTAATTTAGACGATTTACCGTATGATCTGTACTCTTTGTATCCCATCCAGTATGCGGTTATGTTACCGGCATTTCCTACCGGAAGAAAATGGTAATCGGGTGCCTCTCTAAGTTCATCGACGATCTCAAAAGCCGCAGTTTTTTGTCCTTGAAGTCTGTAAGGATTTATCGAATTGACAACGGTTACAGGAAATTTTTCACTTGCAAGTCTGACCATTTTAAGACAATCATCGAAGTTCCCGTTTATCTGAACAACTTTTGCCCCGTATATCAAAGACTGGGCAAGTTTACCGATTGCAATTTTGCCCGAAGGTATAACCACAATGGCTTTCAGATCGAAAGCCGTCGCGTAAGCCGCAGCAGATGCAGAGGTGTTACCTGTTGATGCGCATATAACGGTCTTTGCCCCTTCTTCAATGGATTTTGCAATGGCAACGACCATTCCTCTATCCTTGAAAGAACCGGTTGGATTCATCCCTTCATACTTGAGATAAAGATCGATACCTAACATCTTTCCAAGATGTTTTGTCTTTATAAGGGGCGTAAAGCCTTCTCCCAACGTTATCACAGGAGTTTTTTCATTTACAGGCAAAAATTTTGCGTATTTATCAAGAATTTTTTCCACAGTTGCCTCCTAATGGTTAACGTATTTTATGTGCTTTTAATCAATTATATACTAATTCTGTTTCAAAAATAAAATATGCGAATTGATAAGGAACAATGAGCAATGGCGTGTAACTCAGAAATGACGGTGTGAG
>Ga0315298_1003616_pt1 | contig 24304 bp, 21 predicted proteins | sample WHS_1_MG_FD_203077 | JGI IMG/M metagenome (GOLD analysis project Ga0315298, IMG submission 203077) | Extremophilic microbial mat communities from Washburn Hot Springs, YNP, Wyoming, USA - WHS_1_MG | ecosystem: Environmental > Aquatic > Thermal springs > Hot (42-90C) | place: USA: Wyoming...
CCTGCTCAAAAAATCGCAACCCTCCGCGTATAACATATGCCACACGCAGTTTATTCAATTCAATTTCCAGTTCAGCCGCCTGGTAACGTGAACGAAAAAGCACCCCAATTTCCTGCGGCTTTACGCCGCCTGCAAGAAGCTGGTTAATGCGCTGGCTGACAAAAACGGCTTCGCTTTTTCTGTCGCGGCAGCATACGAGAACCGGCTTCACACCAGAACTCCGCACGCTTCTGAGAACCTTTGGGAACTGGAAACGGTTCCTTGCTATGACATCGTTTGCAAGAGACAGTATTTCCGGCGTGGACCTGTAGTTTGTCTCAAGATAGAAAATGCGCGCATCAGGAAATATTTTTGGGAACTCCAGAATATTCTGAACTGTCGCACCGCGGAAACTGTAGATTGACTGTGCATCGTCGCCAACCACCATTATGTTGCGATGCGCCCGGGCGAGTTGATAAAGTATAATGGCCTGGATGCGGTTGGTGTCCTGGTACTCATCAACAAGGATGTGGCGAAATCTTTCAGAGATTTTGTGCCCGGTATTTTCCTGCGAGAGAAGTTTTTTCCAGAATAAAAGGAGGTCGTCGTAATCAACAACGCCAAGTGCACGTTTCTTCTTTTCGTATGCCTGTGCAATGGACTCAATCTGCGGGATGAATCCTGACAATTCCATATAACGATTCATAACCACATCACGAATGCTTTCTTCGCCGCATGCTGACAGCCCGATAATTTCCCGCACCGCTTCAGCAGACACCCTCATATCCGGGATTGCTTCCTTTGCGATGGCCTTGATTAAAGAGGTAGCATCCTCCTGGTCAAGGATAAGATAGTTGGAAGGAAGATTAACGTATCTGGCATACCTGCGCAGGAAAAAATTTGCCGCATGGTGAAATGTGCCTGCAAGCAAACCCTGCGGCATGGCGCCCAGAATTCGTTCAATCCTTAAAACCATCTCCCGGGCGGCCTTGTTTGTGAAGGTTAAAAGACAGATGGAATGCGGATCAATGCCGCGTTCTATGAGCGATGCTGCGCGATAGGTAAGCACCCTTGTTTTTCCTGAGCCCGCCCCGGCCAGCACAAGCACAGGGCCTTCCCCTTCCCTTATAACCCTGAGTTGCTCTTCGTTAAGCACTCGTTCATATTCTATGCGCGTTCCGCTTGAAATATTGATATTCATCGCACCCGGCCAACTGTAAGATACAAGACCGCCATTCTAACTGCAATACCATTGGTAACCTGCTGAAGAATGAGAGCGTTTTCCTGTTCTGCAGCATCTGTCCTGATTTCCAGACCGCGATTCATCGGGCCAGGATGCATCAGCACAAAACCTTTTCTGGGCAGGTTGAAACTCTCCATATCAAAACCGTAAAGGTTTCTATATTCGCGCGAAGAGGGGAAGAAATTCTCCTGCTGGCGTTCTTTCTGAACCCTGAGCAGGTACACCACATCAACTCCTTTTACAGCGTCTTTCAGAGAATAGGATATTTTTACCCCGAGACCCTCAACGAAAGGGGGTATAAGCGTTGGGGGGCCACAAACCGTCACGCGCGCTCCAAGCTTGGTCATTCCCCAGATGTTGGAACGTGCAACGCGACTGTGAAAAATATCTCCGATAATGGCCACCCGGAGACCACGAATCCTGCCGAAGACCTCTCTGAGGGTGAAAAGGTCCAGTAGCGCCTGCGTCGGATGTTCATGGCAGCCATCTCCTGCATTAATGATGGCGGATTTTACGGCGCGGCTTATAAGAGCAGGTGCTCCAGACACCGAGTGCCGCACAATGAAACAATCCACCTTCATCGCCTCAATGTTGCGCGCAGTGTCTGTGATGGTTTCTCCCTTTGACACGCTTGATGTAGCAACCTCAAAGTTGAGCACGTCTGCAGAAAGGCGCTTTGCTGCAAGTTCAAAAGATGTCTTTGTCCTGGTGCTTGGCTCAAAAAAGAGGTTAACAACTGTTTTCCCGCGCAGCGCTGGAACCTTTTTCACAGGACGCGCACTTACCTCCTTAAGAGAACTTGCGGTCTCAAGCACATACTCAATTTCCTGCGCGCTCAATTCCTCAAGCCCAAGCAGGTCCTTCTTTGTCCATGTCATGGTTCCCCCACTATAACAACTTCATCGCGCCCATCAATTTCCTTAAGTCGCACTTCCACCATCTGTGATTTCCCGGCAATCACCCTTATACCTGTGAAATCTGGCTGGATGGGCAGTTCGCGGCTCCCGCGATCAACGAGAGTAAAAAGCCGAATCAGTTTCGGTCTGCCAAAATCCATCAACTGGTCAAGTGCCGCCCGAATTGTCCTGCCTGTGAACATCACATCATCTATAAGCAGAACGTTCTTGCCATCCAGATCAAACATTATTTCTGTTCCCGAAACAACAGGGTTATGTGAAAGGGCGCTGAAATCATCCCGGTACAGCGAGATATCAAGAAAACCAAGCGGAACATCGCTGACACCGCGCTTCCCAAGCACGGCCTTCAGCCGGCTTGCAAGAATCGCCCCACGTCTTTTGATTCCAATGATTGCAAGTTTATTCCCTGCTTGTTTGATGGCAAGGTCTGCGAATCTGCCGATAATGGCACGAATCTGCCGCCCATCCATAATTTTCTCTTCCATGGTTATATTGTAACTCAAAATGGGCAAAGATGCACAAGGCCTGTAATATTAACCCGCCTTATCTTTATGATACAATATCAGGAGGAAATCGCATGGCAAAAGAAACCATTATTGTGACAGGCGGGGCAGGTTTTATTGGCAGTGCTCTTATCTGGGGACTGAACCAACAGGGTTTTGATGATATTATTGTTGTTGATTCTCCAGGAAAAAATGAGTCATGGCGAAATCTTGTCAATCTTCGTTTTTCTGATTTTATTGATAAGAATGCCTTTATAGAAAAACTTGAGCGTGGCAGTTTTGGCTGCGCGATAGGCGGTATTCTTCATATGGGAGCCTGCAGCGACACGACTGAGACAGACGTAAGTTTCTTTATGAAGAACAATTTTGAATATACCAGGCGGCTTGCTCTCTGGGCAGTAAATAAGAGAAAACGTTTCATCTATGCGTCTTCTGCTGCGACCTATGGGAACGGCCATAATTTCTCAGATGATGAAAAATTGCTTCCTTTTCTCCGACCTCTGAATATTTACGGCTATTCTAAACACCTGTTTGACCTGTGGGCGCTAAAACATGGATTCTTGAAGAAAATCGCTGGCCTTAAGTACTTCAATGTATTTGGCCCGAATGAATACCATAAGGGCCAGATGAAAAGCGTCGTATGCAAGAAATTCTATGAAATTCTCTCATGCGGCAAGGCGACCCTCTTTAAGTCATACCGTAAGGATATCTCTGACGGCGAACAGAAACGGGACTTTATCTACATTAAGGACGCTGTTGATATTACGCTCTATGTATACCAGCATCAGGACAAGAACGGCATTTACAATGTTGGAACAGGGCTTGCGCGCAGTTTTCTTGATGTTGTGCGCACTGTATTTACCATCCTGAACAAACAGCCCTGCATTGAGTTTATTGACATGCCTGAGGGACTGCGAGATGCTTACCAGTATTTCACCCAGGCAGATATTTCAAAACTGCGGAAGGCGGGTTACAAAAAGGAACTGTTTGCCCTTGAAGAGGCCGTCGGAGATTACTTGAAAAACTACCTTCTTACTGGCGACCCTTATTTGAAATGTCTGCCATAGACAATCCTGCATTTAACACATAAATCCTTATTTATCCTGCCTGCGCTGTATATTCCTCCGGGCTATTCCCGGCTGAATTTCTTGCGAAGATTGCTGCAACGAGCAAACATCAAACCGAATGCCTAGCTCAAGGTCCATGATTATGTATCTGAACGGCAGCTCAGATAGCGAGGGCGCTGTGGCATAGGCGGTATCTCCGTCAAATACGACAGGACTACCAGCATGAAAATGTCCGCTGATTGAAAGTAAAACATTTGCCTTACGATACCTTGCGGCAACTTCATCTGCCCTATCTATATTGTATGGATAAGGGTCGTCAATGGGTGGGAGAACGACATGATGCTGAAGTGCCACAATCTTCTTTTCGCCATTTGATCTGACTGCAGAATCCAACCTTGACCATTCGCCCGCGGGCCTAACACAATGCCCTGATGCGTCAAAATCGTCATGAAAAGGGAAAAAAAGGTAATTCTTGACAACAAGATAGTCCGGCGAGCAAGTAATGGAAAAAAATTTTTCAGCAGCGATATCGTGATTTCCCCTGACAAATATGGCGGTAGCAGGAAAGGTTTTCACTACCGCGCTAATCTCTTCCAGATCCCGGATAGCATCTATTCCTTCCTGCCTGTCGGTGCTATCGCCAAGTATGGCAAGAAGGTCTATTCCTGACCCTTTGTGTTTCTGCAGGACCTCTTCCAGATGTTTTTTCCCATCGCAGGTCGCAATGCCTGGTGAGGCAGAAGCATAACTGGCGTCTCCAGCATAATGAATATCTGAAACAATGAGAATTCTCATATTATCAACCTCAGCGTTTTCGGCCATCTAATGACCATCTGTTTGGCTCTTTATCACCGCGGAATTTTAAAATCAAGTTCAAGTATCCGTTCAAATGGCGGAATTTCAAGAAAACTCTGCTTTATATCGCTGTTGCTTTCATGGAAAAGAAACAGAAACTGGTTGAGTGTGCTTTTGCCTACAAGTGTCACGGTCAGCCGATTGTTCTCAAATGAATAAGTGCGGATTAGAGAATCTGTTCTGTTCTTCGCATAATGCAGGATAAAATCATACGGCTTGAAGATATGGGGGACCCTTCTGAGTTGCAGGTATACCTGATGGATGATGCGCTCAAACTCGCCAGGCGCAAGCGCGTTGATAGACGGCTCGTTGATGGTAATGCAGCCGAAGGTCAGGTTTTCCAGGCCGCGCATAATTTCAAAAAGCCCTTCTTCAACTGCAGGCCGTCCCCTTGACAGGAAATCTCCTGTTGCGCCCTGAGCATCCTGTCTTGCAGGCCGCGAAACGCCGTTAAAAATTTCCCTTGCCTCTTCAAATGAATCCAGGCAGAACTCAGGCCTTCCAAAGGGTTTTGGCTCCCAGCGGTGCGCGCGGACATCTGAAAACAACTTTCCAGGACGTATAAGGTGCATGGCAAATGTCTGCTTGCGCTCTTTTAAAAAAGGGATGCTTGCAAGTCCGAGTTGTGAACGGTGTGCATTGATAGTTTGCGCGGGTTTTATGTTCCAGGAATCAAACAGGGTGTCTATCTCATCAAAGTTACGCTTCATTTCAGAAGGCGTGAATTCTGTGCCGTCATTCTTCAAATAAATCGGACTTGGCCAGATGTCATCGCGGGCAGAGAAAGCATGCGCGGAGAACTCTGCCTTCCCTTCATGAAATTTCTCCCGAAGCGCACCGACATGCTGCCTTTCTATGTCCCGGATATACAACCCGACATGCGGGATAAAACCTGCCTCGTTGAGGGCATCCAGATAAGAAAACCCGGATTCGCCGCTTCCTGAAGCGTCATTCACCCTGCATGCTACAAAAGGTGGCATGCCTTTGAATATAAAGGGTTTGCGTGCGGCATAAACAAGGGCCCTCCAGAAAACCCCGTCAAGCCCGCATCCGCGCCCGAGGTATAAATCGTGCCAGATCCCTGACGAGAGAAAAAAAACAACAATTCGGCCCTTGCCAAGTTTTCGATTTAGAGCGATCGGTCTCTTTGAGCCGTCCTGCAGGAACGGCTTCCATTCTTCAGAGAAATCATCCGGTATCTGAGAAAGGGTTGGTTGCTTCAAGCAGACGTGCGTTTCAGCAGAGAAAGCAGTTATCCATGAATCTTCTGTAATTATTTCTTCCACATTCGCTGACTTAAATGAGAATATGCCAAGATCCTTGAGAAGGTGTGATTCAAACGATGAGACAGATGCATCAACAACAGCAAGCCCGGCACCTGATGCAACCTGCTTAAGAATTGCCCTCCAGTCAGCAGGACCAAGTTTTCTGCCGAGTCCCTCCTGGGCAAGAATAATAAGAGAAGTGTCTTTAAGTTCTACATGGTCTATGATGGTGTGGGATATGTCGCAGATGGAATAGTAGAACTGGTAGAAGTCAATAGCATCCAGAATCGCTTTCTCAAAGCGCTGGTAGCCGACCGGGTCTGAAGAATCCGCAAGAACAACCGTTTTCATCTGTCACTCCCAGTTTGCGTGATTTTTCTCCATAACTGAAAACGGGATGTGCTGCTTCTTGCGGTAGAAATGGACTGCTTCTTCAAGAAGAATAAATGCCGCCTGTTCAAAAAGAGACCCGGCAAATTGAACGGAAGATGGCAGTCGCAATGCGATTGCGGCATCTGAGACCTTGCGCAACCTGTTCTCTCCTGTCGTAACAGAGAGAATCCTCCCTCCGGCTTTCCTTGCGGCTGTGATTGGAGGAAAAAGCATTTTCTTCTTACCGCTGCTGGAGATAATCAGAAGAAGGTCCCCGGCAGAAATAGGCGGACAGAGGTCTCCTATGAAATACGCCTGTTTGCCGAGATGGCAGAGCCGTATTGCAAACGCCCTACCTGCAAGGCCGCTACGGCCAAGGCCCCATACAAAGATGCGCTTTGCGCGCTTGATTTCCTGCGCAATCGTAACAATATCAGAGTGATTCATCCACTCAATTGCATCACAGAGTTCTTTAAGTACAACGCTTTTCATGTTTTCATTGTATTGCTTACAGTCCTTGCCGTCAACAATTTACCACCCCAGCATTCTCCCGGGACATGCAAGTATGCAATTACGAGTTCCAGAGAAAGCAAGAATGTCTCCTGATGCTGGTTAATAGGGGGCGGAAACATAAGGCAGGCAATTTGCTGTTTTGACAATCTCGGCTTATATCCTAAAATTGCTATGGTATGAAAGTCGCTCATATTATTACGCGAATGATTGTTGGCGGCGCGCAGGAAAACACCCTTTCCACTGTTGCGGGACTTCTTGCAAAAGGACACCTTGTACTGCTTGTTTCAGGCCCCTCACGCGGGCCTGAGGGGTCATTTGAAAATGAAATCCGCGAGCGCAACATACCCTTTCTTGTAATCCCGGAACTTGTGCGAGACCTCAATCCGCTTAAAGACACAATTGCGCTGATCAAACTTGGGCTGCTCTTCCGTCGTCAACGTTTTGACATCATTCATACCCACAGCGCAAAGGCGGGCATTATCGGACGACTCGCAGCACGTCTTTTCTCTCCTTCTTCAAAAGTTATCCACACGGTTCACGGGCTTCCGTTTCACCCTTACCAGAACTGTCTTGCGCGGTTTCTGTACGTGATGGCAGAGCGGCTGGTGCTTCCATGCACAGATGCTTTCATTGCCGTTGGAGAAGTAATGGCAGGAAAATCTATCCGGGCCGGGATCGGAACAAAAAGGGACTATACTGTCATTTATAGCGGTTTTGATTTGCGCCCTTACCTGGACGCAGAAACAATCGGCGCAGAAACGCGCAGAAAGCTTGGCGTTTCTGAAAATGAGCGCCTCCTGGGCATGATAGGCCGGCTCTTTCCTTTGAAGGGTCATTTATATCTTCTGAGGGTCTTTGCACGAATTGTTAGAAACTATCCGGATGTGAAACTCCTTCTGGTTGGAGATGGCATTTTGAGGGGTGAGTTTGAACGGTTTGTTAAACAAAATGGGCTTGTCGGCAGGGTATTGTTTGCTGGCCTTGTGCCGCCGCAAGAGATTGTCAGATATGCTGCTGCCATGGACATTGGCTGCCATACAAGTTTACGCGAGGGGTTGCCGCGCGCAGTGGCACAGATAATGGCTGCAGGCAAACCTGTCGTCGCATTTGATGTTGATGGTGCAGGAGAGATTGTTGTTGACGGGGAAACCGGGTTTCTCGTTCCGCCAGAAGATGAAGCAACCCTTGAAAAAAGAATTTGCACTCTTCTTGACGATTCGGAATTGGCACGAAGAATGGGAAAAAGCGCACAGAGTCGGGTCATGTTGAAGTTCTCCAGGGAAACAATGGTTGCAGAAATTGAGAAATTATATTTAAATATTCTGGCAAGGTGATTCAGATAGATAAACATGTGCAAGGAGGCAGATGGGAGGCCGTATCGTTGTACCTGCATACCTTGAAAATCTCAGCATTGTTTCTGATTTTGTCCAGGAACAGGCACGGGCAATACACCTTCCTTCCCGCAAGACATGGGAACTCCTTCTGGTAATGGATGAAATCTGCTCCCAGATTATCCAATACATGGATTTTGACCAGCAGATGGGTAGTATTGGCATATCGTGGGAAAATAACCCGGAATTTGTGACGTTGACGGTTGAAGCAAACGGACTACCTTTCAATCCGCTGGACGTCAATAAATACAATTCAGAAAGTGAATCTGAAGAGCAGACCCTCGGGGGCATGGGCATCTATCTTGTCAGTAAAATGGTGGATGGGGTTCATTATGAAAGATGCGGTAATTCCAATGTCCTTAAAATCGTAAAATACAGAAGAACATACAGAAAAAATGGCGCTTCCAAAGAAGCCACTGACGCCTGCCCAAGAAACTGCAATTCCCGCAAGAAGGCCCAGCAGAATTCTTGATGAAAACCCGGCTGTCTCTTTTGGTCTATTATCCCTGCGCTTACAAAAGATTTCCTGCTTCTTTAAGAATATCCCCGGCAAGGTAGAGGGACCCACAGATAACCTTCGGATTATTGCCTTTGATTGACATAAGACGGGAAAGGGCGCCAGATGGGGATTGATGAATTTCAAAGGGAATACCTGGCGCGATTTCAGACAAAACTTCAGCCAGTTCTTCAGGGGAACATGCCCGCGGATTATCCGGCTTTGTGAAAATCATCAACTCAGAATGCGCCGCAAGCAATTCAAGCATTTTCCGATACTGTTTGTCCTTGAGTATTCCCACAAGAAAAACATATCTGGTATCAGGAAAATAACTTGTAAGGGTTGAAAGAAGGGTGCTGGTGCCAGCAGGATTGTGTGCACCGTCAAGGATGACAGGAGGGTTGTAAGAAAGCGCCTGGAATCTTGCTGGCCAGCGAGCCCTTTCTATTCCAGAGCGCACCGCACTCTCCGGCACGCGAATGCCTTTTCCATCAAGCGCTTCAATAGCAGCAAGAGCAACCGCCGCATTATGGACCTGGTACCTGCCAAGAAGGCAGGTCTTCATATTCCGCAGACAGGAGCGCCTCCCATAAAAGTGGAAAAGTTGGCCGTCTGAGAATGATGCCGAAACTGTTCTGTATGAGAAATCCCGAGGATATCTTATAAGAGCCGCCTTTTTGAGCCGTGCTGTCCGCTCAATAACAGTAGCCGCTTCCTTTTTCTGGCGGCCTGAAATAACGGTTGATTTTTCTTTAATGATACCTGCTTTTTCTGCTGCAATCGCTTCAATGCTGGTACCAAGGAATTCCATATGGTCAAAAGAGACAGGGGTAATGATTTCCAGTTCCGGGGCAAGGACATTTGTCGCATCAAATCTGCCGCCCATCCCTACTTCACAAACAAGAAAATCAACCTTTTTCCTTTCAAAATATGCAAATGCAAGCCCTGTCAGCGCTTCAAAATATGTTGGCTGATAATGAAGCGGAAATTTTGCTATAACTGCTTTCAGTTCCAGGCAGAGTTTATCAAATTCCTGAGCAGGAATATTGCACCCGTTGACCTGTATCCGCTCTTCAACATCAACCAGGTGCGGGCTGGTGTATAGCGCTGTTGTGTACCCGGATTCCTGAAGAACCGTTGCAAGGAATTTTGCCACAGAACCCTTGCCGTTTGTCCCGGCTATAAGAACCGACCTGTATGCTTTCTCGGGATTTCCAAGCCGCTTGAGAAGATAGCGGATTTTGTCAAGGCCAAGTTTTATTCCAAAATCAGACAACTTCTCAAGGAAAAGATGTCCTTCCTTTTCTTTATGGTTCATATTGGCCATCCTTTAAACAGTCCTCTTGATTTGTCCTGTGGCATAAACAGCAGGATGCGTGAGAACTCGCGGCAACAGAGAAAAATCATTGGGCAGGGGAAAAAATAGACAGGATTTTGATAATCCGCACCTTCAGATTCTCGCGGGATACAATTTCGTCCAGCATGCCGCGCTCAAAAAGAAATTCGGCCCGCTGGAAACCGGGCGGGAGTTTCTGTTTTATCGTCTGTTCTATGACGCGCGGACCTGCAAAACCAATCAGAGCCCGCGGTTCAGCAAGAAGAATTTCTCCAAGAAAAGCAAAACTTGCAGCAACTCCACCCATCGTGGGGTCTGTGAGTACGGATATGTAAAGAATGCCGCTATTTTTCAATTTTCCAACTGCCTGGGCGGTTTTGGCCATCTGCATCAATGAGAAAAGCCCTTCATACATCCGGGCTCCGCCACCGCCGCCTGAAATAGAGATAAGAGGCCTCCTCTCAGCCATTGCAAGTTCGCATGCCCTCACAAACTTTTCTCCCACAACTGACCCCATACTGCCCATAATGAAATTGCTGTCCAGTACAGAGAAAACTATCGGATATTGCCCGATATTCGCCCTGCCGAATGCAAGCGCCTCTTTCAGCTGGGTCCGCTCCATTTCCTCTTTTAGTTTCTCGCGATATGCTTTCGGGCCCTGGAAATTAAGCGGGTCAGACGAGACCATATCCGGGTCCATCTCCTGGAAACTGCCCGGCTCTGTCAGAAGTGCCACCCATTCCTTTGTGGTGAGGCGAAAGTGATAGTTGCAATTTGGACATCGTTTTGCATTTTCTCTTAACTTCCCCTCATAAACAAGTTTCCCGCACTCCGGACATCTCTGCCATAACTCTTTCTTTACATCCGGCCTTTCCTTTGGCTGGATTGGAATATATTTCTTTTTCTTAAAAAGCATTTCAGATTACCCCGAGTTGGCTGAGAACTGCCTGTATTTTCTTTCTGCTCTCATCTGCCGGCGGAGCAAGAGGAAGCCGCCACTCGCGTTCTATCATTCCCATCAGGGAAAGGGCTGTCTTCACCGGTATTGGGTTGGTTTCAATAAACAGGACCTTGAAAAGATTTAAGAGTTTGTAGTGAAGTATCCGCGCTTGTTCCCAGTTTCCATCAAGTGCTGCGTGTACCATTGCCCGGACCTCTTTCGGTACAACATTTGCAGCAACCGAAACTACGCCCCTGCCTCCAACAGACATGATGGGAAGCGTCAAAGAATCATCCCCTGAAAGTACTGTAAAGTCATTCCGGCAGAGAGAAATAATACGGCTTACCTGGTCAATTGAGCCGCTCGCTTCTTTGATGCCGACGATATTTTTGCGCTCGCTCAGCCGGGCAACGGTCTCAGGCAGGATTGAAATACCTGTGCGCGAGGGTACATTGTACAGGAGTATCGGCAGGGATGTCTCGTCTGAAATCGCGCAGTAATGAAGGTACAGCCCCTCAGGCATCGGCTTATTATAGTACGGAGTGATAATCAGCGCCCCATCAGCACCTGCCTTCTCTGCATGCCGTGTAAGTGAAATCGCCTCTCGGGTTGAGTTTGACCCAGTTCCTGCGATTACCGGGACCCGCCGGTTCACAATCTCTATGGTATAGTCAACCACTTCCTTGTGCTCCTCGTGAGAAAGCGTGGCGGCCTCTCCGGTGCATCCAACAGGAACTATCCCATCAGTGCCTGCTGCAATCTGGAATTCAATAAGGCTTCTGAATCGCTCTTTATCAAACCTGCCATTAACAAACGGGGTGACAATTGCCACAATAGATCCTGAAAACATCTCTGCCTCCTTACCGGTTCGGCACACCTTATTAAAATGCTTTCCTCGTAGCTCGTCAAGATGGCTGGTCCGCCAGGGTGCCGGTTTCCCCTAAATACCCCTACCTGATAAAACGAATATCAGAAACCGCCATACCCGAGCGTTGTTCAAGTGCTTTCTTTAAGTGAGATTTTTGTTTCTTCAGTTCCATCAACCAGCAGGAATTTGTCACACTAACTGTTAGTATTCCGCCGGTATAACCTACTGCATGGCTGAAATGGCGCGCCTCATCGCCGCAGATTTCAGACCAGAGTTTCTCCCAGTCAATTATTGCTGTTTCCTTCCGTGAAAAATCAGCAGAAGGATTTTTCAGCACGCGGCGGATGATATCTCCTATCTTTTCCATTCCTTCAGGGTTTTATGGGCATCACAACATAAATGTAGTCGTCTGCACCTGTGCCGTTGAGCCGCGCTGGTTTAAGTGGGTCTGCAAATGAAAATGTAACGGTTTCCTGCGGCACTGTTTTTAAGAACTGAATGAAATAAACAGGATTGAATATAATCGTTGCATCCGGGCCAGAATACTGAATCTTTAGTTTTTCCTCACCTGTTCCCAGCTGGGGGCTTTCAATGTTAAGCACCAGCATGTCTCTTCTAAAACTCATTTTAACTGAGTTGAATGTATCGCTTGAAAGGAGAACAAGCCGTTCCAGCGAAGAAAGGAGTTGCTTTGCCTCAATGGTTGCAGAACTCAGCTTTTCAGATGGCGGAATAACCTTCATATAATCCGGAAATTCTCCTTCAAGCAACTGGGATATCAGGGTAACGCGGTCTGTCTGGAACCGAATCTGGTTTTTTGTGAAGGAGATTGTCATTTCTCCTTCTTTTACTATAGAAGGCAGAACTTCAAGGAGTCGCTGGGGAAGTATTAGTTTCATTTTCTTCCCTGTCTGCATTGGTTTGCGTACCAGCGACAGCCGTCGCGTATCAGTCGCCACCATATTCAGGTGCCCATCCCTTAAATCTATCAGTACCCCGCGAAAGTATATCCGTGGTTCGTCTGGATTTATGCAATAAGCAGTTCTTGTAATCATCTCCTGGAACACCTCAGATGAAATGTTAAGGGTATTTTCATCACCGGCAAAATCCTTGTCAGAAGGAAGTTTGGGATAGTCATTGATATCCATTATGAGGAATTTATACTGGAAATTCTTGTCTTCTATGACAATTCCACTCTCACCTGTTGCAATTTTAACCTTTTCCTCTGGTATTTCCCTGATAAGGGAGATAATTTTTTTTCCAGGGATAAGAACATCTGTTTTATCTTTTACTGTGCATTCAAGGAACAATTTTAGAGTTAGTTGCAAATCTGTTGCTGTAAGTGTAATTCCATCTTTTTTTGCTTCCAGAAGAATTCCACCTGTACTTGCAATGGCTGGTTTTGCTGGAATAACCTTTGCTATCTTGTCCAATACATCCATCAAAATCTTCTTATCTATTATTAATTCCATATTAAAACTCCTTTCATAGTATTAAAACTAAACATTGTTAACTATTGATAAGTTCAAATCTAATAATACTTAAGTTGTGTATAAAATGTGCAAAACTAACCTTTCAGGTTGTTAATAATTTTCTCAACAACATTCTTAAGATAAACATCCTTATCTATTAAACTTTTAATTTTCTTGCACGCATGAAGAACAGTCGTATGGTCCTTTCCTCCAAATTCATCAGCAATCATGGTTAATGAATTGTCTGTAAGTGTCCTTGCAAGATACATTGCAATCTGCCTCGGCATAACCACATTTTTTAACCTGCGCTGGCTCTTAAGGTCATAGGTACTTAATTTAAAATAATCACCGACCACCTCCTGTATCCGCTCAATTGTGACAACCTTTCTCTGGGAATCCAGTAGTTCCCTGAGATATTCCCTTGCTATATCAAGGGTCAGCGCGGTATTTGAAAGTGAAGAATAAGCAACAAGCCGGTTAAGCGCACCCTCAAGGAGGCGGATGTTGTCACTGATATTTTCCGCGATATAGAAAACAACATCATCATCAAGGTTGAGTTGCCTGGTTTCACACTTTTTCTTTAGAATCGCAACACGCGTCTCAAAATCAGGCGGCTGAAGATCTACAACAAGACCCCACTCAAACCTTGAGACAAGCCGCTTTTCAAGGGCACTGATTTCTTTTGGCGGCCGGTCACTTGTAAGCACTATCTGACTCTTCTGGTCATACAAAGCATTGAATGTGTGAAAAAACTCCTCCTGTGTCTGCGTCTTTCCTGTAAGAAACTGGATGTCATCTATCAGCAGGAAATCAAGATTCCTGAGGCGGTTGCGAAACTGCTGCGATGTCTTGTTTTGAATGCTGTAAATAAAATGATTTACAAAGACCTCACATGGCAGATACGCCAGCCGGCAGTTGGAACGGTTGCGCGCAAGTTGTCCTATTGCCTGCATGAGATGGGTTTTACCAAGCCCGACGCCCCCGTAAAAGAAAAGCGGGTTGTAGGCAGTTCCTGGCGCCTGTGCAACAGCAAGTGCTGCCGCGTGTGCAAACCGGTTGCATGGACCGACCACAAAATTCTCAAAGGTATAATCAGGATGCAGGGGTTCACCAATGGTGTCCTGGGGTCTAATTGAGACATTATTAGGTTGTGTTTCCCGGCTTTCAGTAAAACTCCATTCAAAGACCGGTTCAAAACCCATAACCTTTAGCACCGAGCTCTTCAGCGTATCCAGAAATGGAAGGATTCCTTTATATGTGAGCGGATTTGGTAATTCTAAGAAAACCCGGCCATTTTCTATTCTTGCCAGTTTCAATGGCCTGAACCATGTTTCAAATGCCCTCTCATTTCCTAGTTTTTCGCGCACAAGATTTAACACTTCCTCCCAGGTTTTCCACAAGTTTTCCACAGGCGTTCCTCGCTTAACCCTTCTTGAAATCAAGAAAGTCCTGCTGCCTATTTTAATATAAAAATTCGGTTCTGTCTCATAACCTCAAAAAACAGTTCAACGGTTTCGTCCACAGCAGTGTTTATATTTTTTTCCACTTCCGCAGGGACAGGGTGCATTTCTTCCAATTTTTGGGCCGCTTCGCACCGGTTCCATCTTACCCGAGACAGGCGGCTGCAGAGGACCTGATACTGGATGCTCAGCAGCGGGGGCTTCTCGCACAGCGCTCTTAACCGTCTCAAACTGGTCTAATTCCTTATGGGAGAAAGAGGTCGGAGTGAAAATATTTTTGGGCGCCTGTGCAACCAGTTGCTCTTCAGACACCTGGACGCGGAAGGCATTGGAAAGAACCTCATGCCGCACAGAATCCATCATTTCTTCAAAGAGAAGGAACGCCTCCTGTTTATACGCAACAAGCACATCTTTCTGCCCGTAAGCCCGCAGGCCAATTCCTTCGCGCAGTTCATCTATCGCTTTCAGGTGCGACTTCCACCTGTGGTCTATCGCCTGAAGGAATATGATTTTTAGCACCTCATCAAAAATCGGCCCCAACTCTTCCTGTTTTGCTGCAAGCCGTTCCTGAATTTTGTTACGCACCTCTTCTTCAAGGGACGCCTTCCAATCATTGGCGACGCGCATGGTTTCTGGAACATTAACCTTGATATCAAGGGTGAAAACCGTTTTCAGATAAGCCATCAGCGCCTGTGTATCCCAGGCATCGGGTTTCACTCTGTCGCTAATGTACTTTTCAAACGCAGTAGCCAGCGAATCTTCAACGAAACCAGCCAGATATCTGCGTATGTCCCTTCCTTCAAGTATGTCTTGGCGCAGATTGTAAATGACCCTGCGTTGCTGGTTCATTACATCATCAAAATCCAGCAGTTGCTTTCGTATTTCAAAATTGCGCGCCTCAACCTTTCTCTGTGCGTTATTAATCATTCTCGTAATCAGGGGATGGGTAATTTTTTCGCCCTCAGGAAGCCGGCTCATAATGCCCATCATCCGCTCAGATCCAAATATCCGCAGAAGTTCGTCTTCAAGAGAAAGATAGAAGCGGGATGAGCCAGGATCACCCTGTCTGCCTGCGCGTCCCTTTAACTGGTTATCTATGCGGCGCGCCTCATGCCTTTCAGTCCCTATGATATGCAGCCCGCACCTGAGTTCTGGAGCAGTGCGGCACTCAGTTAGCGGTGACTTTTTGAAGCATGCAGAACAATCTTCTTGACAGGCGATGCAACACTTATTCAGTCCTGTTGATTTGTCTGCGCAGCGGCTATCCACCACTCCAGGACCAAGAACAATATCAGTCCCGCGGCCAGCCATATTTGTGGCAATGGTTACAGCAAATTTCTGGCCGGCTTTTGCTATTATCTGCGCCTCTTTCTCATGGAACTTGGCATTAAGAACCTGGTGTGGGATATTCTTACGTAAAAGCAGACGGCTCAAACGCTCTGATTTTTCAATGGAGGTTGTGCCGACAAGAACAGGCCTTCCAATTTTATAGAGCGATTCTATTTCAGAAACGACTGATTCAAACTTCTCCTTTTCTGTTTTGTATATCTCGTCATCAAACTCACGCCGGTTGAGCGGCTTATTTGTGGGTATTACCACGACATCCAGTTTGTATATCTCCTTGAACTCCAGCGCTTCTGTGAGGGCCGTGCCTGTCATGCCAGCAAGTTTCTTATACAGGCGGAAGTAATTCTGGAATGAAATCGTCGCAAGCGTCTGGTTTTCGCTCTCAATCTTCACGCCCTCTTTTGCCTCAACCGCCTGGTGAAGCCCGTCAGACCAGCGCCTTCCCGGCATTATGCGACCTGTAAACTCATCAACAATGACAACCTTGCCATCCTGCACAATGTACTGGTCATCCCTTTTGTAAAAATGATGTGCACGTAGCGCCTGCAGGATATGATGCACCAGTTCTGTATTTGAAATGTCATAAAGATTACGCACCCCGAGCATCTGTTCACACCGCGACACGCCTCTTTCAGTCAAACTGACGGTTTGACTTTCCTCGTCAAGGGTGAAATCGCCATCCGGCTCTGCCTTTGGATCGGATTTGTCTGCTTTTTCTCCTTTTACAAGCCGGCGCACAACCCTGTCAATATCATAATAGAGAGTGACGGATTCTTCAGCAGGCCCGCTTATAATGAGCGGGGTGCGCGCTTCGTCTATGAGGATGCTATCCACCTCGTCCACGATTGCATAATTGAGCGGCCTCTGCACCTGGTCTTCCTTGCGCCATGCCATATTGTCGCGGAGATAATCAAAACCAAACTCATTATTGGTGCCGTAGGTTATGTCGCATCCATATGCCTCGCGTCGCGGAACTGCCGGCAGGTCGTGCTGAATCAGTCCAACAGTGAGGCCAAGTGCTTCATATACAGGCCCCATCCAGAACCTGTCACGTTTTGCGAGGTAATCATTCACTGTTACAAGATGGCATCCTTCTCCTTTCAAAGCGTTCAGATAGAGAGGAAGGGTTGCTACAAGGGTTTTTCCTTCGCCTGTCGCCATCTCTGCTATCTTGCCGCGATGAAGCACCATTCCGCCGATAATCTGGCAGTCAAAATGGCGCATATTGAGAATCCTTCTGGATGCCTCCCTTACAACCGCAAACGCTTCAGGGGCAAGATTGTCCAGGGGCTCTCCTTCTGCTACGCGGCTGCGGAATTCATCGGTCTTTGCCCTCAACTGATCCATAGAAAGGCCCTGCATCTCTGGCTCGAGCGCGTTAACCTTTCTCAGGCACTCAATCAGTTCTTCCATGAAGGCATACTTATCCCTGTTAAGCACCCTGTTGAAGAAAAGTCGGGTGCCAGGATTCAGCCGCTTCAATTTTTCAAGAAGAGAATCGTAGTAATCCATAGGACAAACCTGTTAAGCCGGTCGGTAAGAGCAAACAGTATTCCTGTTGATGCCAGCCACTTTTGTTGGACCCCATCCTGCTGAAAACTCATTCATTACAATGTACGTTCAATCCTGTGATAATCCGGGTACAGAACTTAAACATTCAGAAAGTAACGATGCGGTACATGAAGTAACACTGCTTTCAACAGGCTTCATAAAGACAATTCTATATGCAGCCGATAGAGAAAGTCAACCAGAGACCAACTCCTCGGTTCTTGCTAATAACATCCGCAACAAGTTTTAATGGAAATCCATGCATTGCCGGGGGGCAGAATCGAACTGCCCACGCCAGCCTTTTCAGGGCTGCGCTCTACCACTGAGCTACCCCGGCATTTTACCCATTTTCACATCTGTGGATAAGTTGTTAATATCGCGATTCAGTTTCTCACGGTTTCATCAAAAAGTCAAGCCCACCATAGGGGGCTGGAATCTACAATGTATCAGGAATCAGATTCAGAATCACCCGATTTCCTGGAAAAGACGGCTATCTCTCGCGGGAAATCAGGACCGCTCCATAATGCCGTCTGTATCGAGTTCATTTATACCGGTTCGTGTTCCTACGATAGTTATCTGATTCTCCGCTTCGGATTTCACGACATCAGTAATGTTGAATGATGCCGGAAGACAGTTCCCCAAGGTGTAAGTCCCAAATTCCTTTACAAGGGTAATACCTCTAATTTTGCAATTTCCTACTCCGAATACCAACCCGAGACAACTTTTTCAGTGAGAAACTGCGGAGCGACTTTTGTTCTACGCCGCTCTTCATAAAATCTTCTTCCATACCTATCCCTTTCCCTTCACGAATTTTCCCTATCTCCTTGCGCATTCTTTCGCCTGGTGGTATTTTCTTCTTATACATGGGGGGCTTGTCCTCTTGGTTAAATGACCCTTTGATTATATAGGAGGCCTTCCCTTTTTTACTGGTATTTTATGACATTACCAACCCAAAGGAGGATGGAAAAATGAAAGAGAACGTGAAAACGCGGGTTCTTAATACAGACATCTGTATTGTGGGCGGCGGAATGGCAGGCATATGCGCTGCAATCAGCGCCGCAAGAAATGGAGGTAAAGTTGTCTTAGTGCACGATAGACCTGTGCTTGGCGGGAATTCTTCAAGCGAATGTCGTGTGCATATATGCGGCGCCGATAGACACAATAGCATAAAGAACATGAGGGAAACAGGTGTGCTGGAAGAATTGCGACTTGAGAACCTTTATCGTAATCCCAATAAAACTTATTCAATTTGGGACCTGATTCTGTATGAAAAAGTCACGTATGGAACAAACATCACTCTCTTATTAAATTGTTCGTGTTTTGATGCTGAAACACAGGACAATCACATCATTTCAGTATCAGGATGGCAAACAACCACCCAGACCGCCTGCAAGGTGAAAGCAAAAATTTTTGTTGATTGTTCAGGAGATGGAATACTTGCTCCACTCACAGGCGCTCAATTCAGAATGGGAAGAGAAGCAAGGCATGAGTTTAATGAATCTTTTGCCCCCGAGAAATCTGATAATAAAACAATGGGAATGAGTTGTTTGTTCATGGCGAAGCACTATGATACCCCGCAAACATTTGAACCGCCATTATACGCGTATAGATTTGATAGTTGCGATGAAATACCATACGGAAGAAACGGGCATTCATGGATTGAAATGGGGTACTGGTGGATTGAACTTGGTGGAGAATACCACCCAATTTATGATACGGAGAAACTCAGGGACCAACTGCTGAAAATTGTGCTTGGTGTGTGGGACCACATAAAAAACCGTTGTCCTGATAAGAAAAGGGCAAGAAACTGGGCGCTTGAATGGTTGCAGTTCCTGCCAGCAAAAAGGGAAAGTAGAAGATTTACCGGCAAACATATTCTCACACAAAATGATATAGAATCAGAAGGAAAATTTGAAGATATTATTGCATATGGCGGATGGCCAATGGACGACCACCACCCTGCAGGATTTTATTCAGTAAAAATGGGGTTCCCTTCAACAACATTCCATCCAGCACCATCTCCATACGGAATTCCATACCGTTGCCTTGTCTCAAAGAATATAAAAAATTTGATGTTTGCTGGTAGAAATGCAAGTTGTACGCATATTGCAATGAGTTCAACAAGAGTCATGGGCACATGTTCCAGCATGGGACAGGCAGCTGGCACAGCAGCAGCCATTGCAGCAAAAAAGGGAATATTACCAGAAGACATTTCCAACCAGATAGGACTTTTGCAGCAAACACTCCTTTATGATGACGCATATATTCCATGGGTAAAACAGGAAATGCCTGAACTCACATTAAAATCCCATCTTTTATCATCGAGTGGAAATCCAGAACCGGTAAGGGACGGCATCAATAGACCTGTGGATAATAATTTGCATTGCTGGGAATGCAAACCTGGCGATTGGATATCGTATGTGTTCAAAGAGAAAAGTTTTGTGAATAAAATTACCGTGATTGTTGATAGTGGCCTTGATAAACTCATTGCAATGAGCCATCATCAAAGGGACGACCAATTAAGTAGCCCGCCTGAAACAATGCCAGAAAATTTCAGGATTGAAGCAAAAAGTAATGGAAGGTGGCATACAATAATCAGGGTAAAAAACAACTATCAGCGCCTTTTCAGGTATGAAACAAAACGAGAAATTGAAGGAATAAAATTTGTCCTTGAAAAAACTCATGGAGCGAAAAAAACCCGTATCTATGCCTTTTATTGTGAATAATTTTATAGCCCGATTGCTGCCTTTAAGGAATGCATGGTTCAATTTAAGAAACCCCTCCTGTTGCATCATTTCACAAAAGAAAAGGAAGGCGAACTAAGGGAGGAGGTTTTTCAAAGGGGTATACCTATTAACTTCACAAGTTTCTTCAATCATAAGAAATGGATTGCGATAACCCATGGTTTACCCTACCAATTTTTTGTCAGGAGTTTTATAAATTCGGTATAATATATTGGATGCATCCCAGTTATTTCTCTAAAAATCCTGTTCTTCAAGGGAGACATGAGTCATTACGGACATTTTTCGGTTTCTTGGTTCAGGAAAAAACCGTTGCACCGGGATGCGATATACTCTAAAATAAATTGCTGGCAGAAGCAGTATTCACAGATCTGCCAGATGTCAGGAGGGTACATGAAAATAGAAGACATGAGAACAACGCTTCTTACAGGACCGTGCACCAATGACCCATTTCTGAGCCAGGCGCGAAAACGCCGCAGTGCCGCATTTATTGAGATTATCACTGACACAGAATATATTGGCATTGGAGAGACCTATGCTGGGTACTCATTTCCTGAGGCGGTTCCTGTCATTGTTGATTTTTTCAAGCCGATTCTTATAGGACAGGGCGTTGATAATATCGCACAACTGTGGAACCGAATGTATAGGTGCGGAAATTTCTGGTGCAGGGTTGGCCTGGGAACAGCGGTTCTCAGCGGCATAGAGGCCGCACTATGGGATCTGAAGGGAAAACTGCTCGGCGTGCCTGTTTACCAACTGCTCGGAGGACGCAAGCACGATGCGCTGCTCTGTTATGCTACGGGCGGTCCGAGTAATTACCCGAAAGAACAACTGGCACAGAAAATAGATTTCTATCTTTCATTAGGATTCAAGGCATTCAAACTCGGCGCAGGCCGTTACACGAAAAATGAGGGTTTTTATATTCCTGATTCTCCTGTAGAAGCAGCAGAACTGGAGGCAGACAAACTGGATTTTGTGCGCAAACATGCTGGCAGAGAAGTCATAGTCATGCTGGATGGACACATGGACAATAATGAATCCTGCGTCTGGGGGGTTGCAACAGCAAGCGCTGTGATAAAAGCCGTGGAGCCATACGGTCTATTTTTCTTTGAAGAACCGCTTCCATACACTGACCCCTGGGGTTATTCCCAACTGCGTGGTATGTCAAGTGTGCCCATCGCTGGCGGGGAATGCCTGACCTCTATGTACGAATGGCGTGTTTTTGCAGACCAGGACTGTTTTGATATCGGCCAGCCAGACGCCTCGTTTGTGGGAGGCATGCTTGAATTTATGAAGGTGGCTTCTATGTTTGAAAGCAGGGGCAGAAAAATAGCAACCCATTCATGGGGCGCAGGCGGCTCCTTTATGCAGAATATCCACTGTGGATTCGCATGTGCAAACACCTCCATCCTGGAAATTGCTCCTGCTTATGGTCCTCTTCACAGCGAAATAATCGGCGATTCTTTTGTTATGAAAAACGGGTTTGTCCTTCCACCAGAAAAACCCGGACTTGGAATAACCCTCACAGACCGGATAAAAGAAAAATATCCTTTTGTTCCTGGCAGCGGCGAATTCAACAGTGTTCCAGGCAAGATTCTTACTGATTGAGGGCCTTGCTATGAAAAAGAAAATTTTCGTGGATATGGCAACATATGAGCCGGCTCTTGCGAAACTGCGCGGGATGCCTGAGATAGAACTTGATATAGTCCCTACCTGGGATGAGGCAGGGAAATATTTTCCTAAAGAGAGAATCCAGGATGTGGATATTCTTTTCTGCACCAGGGTTCCAATCAACTTTTCTGATATGGAAAAACTTAAACTCATTCAGATTTCATCCGCAGGGTACTCCCAGTTGTTTGGGCTGGGGCTTGTTGAAAAGGGGATTCGCGCATGCAACGCGCGCGGTGTTTTTGACATCCCGATCGCCGAATGGGTCATTGCGATGATTATCAATTGCGCAAGGGATATCCGGGGAATGATTCGCAATCAGGAGCATGGTATATGGGACCCGGCCGCGCAGTACCAGCGCGAGGTAAGGGGTGCGGTTGTGGGTTTCTGGGGCTATGGAGGCATAGCGCGTGAATCGGCGCGGCTTGCTAAGGCGCTCGGCATGAAAGTCCATGTTCTTGTACCGGCCGGTATAAAGAGGAGAGATAATATCTATTGTGTCCCTGGCACAGGAGACCCTGAGGGGAAACTTCCTGATAAGGTTTTCACCCCTGCCCAGAAGATGGAATTTCTTTCAGGCCTTGACTTTCTTGTGCTGGCGATGACACTCAACAAGCAAACAGAGGGCATTATCGGGCAGCAGGAACTTGCCGTTCTTCCAAAAGGGGCATGTCTCTTGAATCCAGCGCGCGGTCCACTCGTGAAGGAAGAAGCCCTGCTGGATGCTCTTCGTAAAGGGCACCTTGGAGCAGCAGCACTTGATACACATTACTACTATCCAATGCCGGCAGACCATCCCCTCTGGCGATTTCCGAATGTTATTATGACCCCGCATATATCCGGCGGCGCTCTTACGACTCATTTCCTGGATCGGTTATGGGACATCTTTTCGCAGAATGTTGAAAGGTTTCTCAAAGGCCGAACTCTCATCAATGAATTGACCACCGAGCAACTTGCAGGCTGATTGAAAACCGCTTCTTGACATCAGGCCTTGACATAATTTTTTTTTGAAGTAGAATTAATCTTGACGAGGAAATTTCTCCTCTTTGTTTGCAAAGAAGCCCGCCGGACAATGGTGTCCAATCGCATTGCAGCAATCCCTTCAAAGAAGAAAATGTTCTGACGATTTTCCGCATAGCACGATGCCGTGCCTGAGATTTCGTTTAATTGTTATGAAGGCGCTACAGAAAAGGAGCAATGCCATGCCATACACCGCAAAAGATGTTCTTAATCTTATGAAAGAGCACAACGTAAAATTTGTCCGGCTGTGGTTTACAGACCTGCTCGGACAGGTCAAAAGTTTTTCTATCACCGGGAGGGAAATTGAAGGTGCGCTTGAAAACGGCATGGGTTTTGATGGTTCGTCCATCACAGGGTATCAGAGGATTGAAGAATCAGACATGATCGCAAAACCCGACCCTGCCACATTTACCATTCTTCCATGGAGACCAAAAGAACACCCTGTTGCGCGTATGATTTGCGATGTCCAGCAGCCGGGCGGAAAGCCCTATGAGGGAGACCCGCGTTATATCCTCAAGAAAATGCTTGAAAAAATGACAAAAGCAGGATTCAGTCATTACTATGTGGGTCCAGAACTGGAGTATTTCTATCTCAAGAGCGACAAGGCAACCGAAGTTCTGGATGTTGGGGGATATTTTGACCTTACCACGCTTGATGTAGCGTCTGATTTGCGCAGAGATACTGTGAATGCGCTTGAAGATATGGGGATCAGAATAGAATACTCCCATCATGAAGTCGGCCCATCCCAGCATGAAATAGACATGCGGTATGAGGATGCCCTTAAAATGGCGGATAATGTCATCACTTATAGAATAGTGGTAAAAGAAATCGCTCAGAAGTATGGCGTGTACGCAACGTTCATGCCGAAGCCGATTTTCGGAGTTAATGGCAGTGGCATGCATACCCACCAATCCCTTTTCACAGATGGCAAAAATGCCTTTTTTGATGCCAGGGATGAATATCATCTTTCAGACACAGCCAAAAAGTTTATTGCAGGCCAACTCGCACACGCGCCTGAAATCTGCGCAATTTTTGCGCAGTGGGTTAATTCCTATAAACGACTGGTGCCAGGATACGAGGCGCCTGTATATATCGCCTGGTCTCAGAGGAACCGTTCTGCACTTATCAGGGTGCCTTGCTATTATCCTGGCAAAGAACAGGCGACACGGGCAGAATTTCGCGCATGTGACCCAGCGTGCAATCCTTATCTTACATTTGCCTGTCTTCTCGGAGCAGGCCTTGAAGGAATCAAGAAAAACTATGCCCTTAAGAAGCCGATTGACAAAAACCTCTATCATCTTTC
>Ga0315298_1003618_pt1 | contig 24299 bp, 27 predicted proteins | sample WHS_1_MG_FD_203077 | JGI IMG/M metagenome (GOLD analysis project Ga0315298, IMG submission 203077) | Extremophilic microbial mat communities from Washburn Hot Springs, YNP, Wyoming, USA - WHS_1_MG | ecosystem: Environmental > Aquatic > Thermal springs > Hot (42-90C) | place: USA: Wyoming...
GATTAATGCTGCCAATCTAACGAGCAAGTTTGTAGGACTGGTGAGTCTTATTGTCATTCTTGCCGGCTTTATTATTGTTGGTCTCCTCTCCCTTCTTTCACTTAATAAAAGGGTTAACGAGTTGGGCACTCTAAAAGCAATTGGCTGGAGCGATATGTTGGTGGTCAGACAAGTCTTTTTAGAAAACCTGACTTTAGGTGTTTTGGGTGGGCTTTTGGGTGTTGGTCTGGGTATGCTTTTTATCTATATTATTAATCGCTTTGATATTTCTTTGACCGCTAACTTTCTTGGCGGCGAATCAATGCAAGAAATGGCAAGAAGATTTTTGGGGCAAAGCGGCACTAAAGTTGCTACTGTGAAACTAAAAATAGATTATTCCTATCTGGTAATGCTGATTGGCGGTGGTGTTGCTCTTTTGAGTTCAATTTTAGCAGGTGGGGTTTCGGCTTTTAGAACAATTAAACTAAAACCATCTGAAGCTTTACGCAGAGTGGAGTAAAGGAGGGAAAATGGCAATCATTGAGGCAAAAAATCTTTATAAGGAATATAGACAGGGTGGTAAAACAATAAAAGCGGTTGACGGCGCCAATTTAAAAATTGAAAAGGGCGAGTTTTTGGTAATTTTGGGACCATCGGGTTGCGGTAAAACTACTTTCTTGCAACTCTTGGGAGGACTCGAGTCTCCTACCTCGGGCGAGATTCTTATTGACGGCGTAGATATTACTAAAATAAAAGAAAGGCGGCTGGCAAAAATTAGACGAGATAAAATTGGCTTTATCTTTCAGAGCTTTAACCTGATACCCACGCTGACTGCCAGTCAAAATGTAGAGGCAGCAATTGCCCATCAAGGCAAAGCTCGCCAAAAAGAGGTCAAAAAGATGCTTGAGAAAGTAGGCATTGCTTCCCGCGCCAATCATCTACCTGGGCTACTTTCCGGCGGCGAGCAACAGCGAGTAGCCATTGCCCGGGCGTTGATTAATGAACCTTCTATTATTTTAGCTGACGAACCTACCGGCAATTTGGATAGCAAAACCGGCGAAGAGATTTTGTCTCTTTTGCGAGAGTTGAATAAAAAATCTCAGCAAACAATCGTGCTTGCTACTCATTCTGAATATGCCAAAAAATTTGCTGACAGGGTGATTAAAATAAGGGATGGAAAAATTATCTCTTCTTAAAAATTCTCTTGTTGAGATCGTGATATTCAATCAGTTTGTTGTCGCTTAAGCTCTCAAAAAGCGCTGAGGTCTTTTGCAAAAATGAGATTTGATTTACAACAACCCCCCAAAACCTCTCCAATTGTTTTTTCTTCATTATGAGCCAGGAATAATTAGCGAGATTATTTTAACCCCTTATTTGTTATTTGAGGAAATTTTTATAGATTTTAATGAAGGTAAAATCTTTTTTTCTTTAGACACAATTAATAAAATTGCACCAGTAATCATTAATAAAGAGATCCCCACTGGCACAAAAACTGGCGCGACCCAAGGCACGGGAATTAAGAAAAGAACGTCCAAGGTTTTTAGTGAGGTTGGCCAACCAAGAATGAGATAAAGAAAAACATAGTAAAAGATATCCCAAAGACCAAATACATAGAGGAAAAAGGCGAATTTCTCCCGTAAACTTCGTCCCGTCAGCCAACCCACTGTTATGAGCATCACGATGGTAGCGATTTCCCGGAAAAGTTCAACTCCTAAGATTTTTGAATCAGGTAGAATATTAAAAAGATAATGGGGTTGGAGAAAAGCAAAAAATGGTAGAGCAATTAAAACACTGTTTGAATCAGGTGGTGCAGGTTGAATTTCTCCGACTATTTTGAATAAAGCTCTTAAATAAACCACAACTGCTACCTCAAGATAAGCCATAGCAATAGCAAAACAGGCAGCGACAATTAAAGTAAACCAAATTGTTTTAGCAAATTCTCTTATTCTCATAAATTATTAAACACACCGAATCAATCGTTGGCTTACTTAATAATTTATAGGGGCGTTCAAAATGTTATTGCAGCTGAACGCCCCCATCACCACTTTTATTGACCGAACGGCCACTTTTTTTCCGACCAAGCCCACCAAAGATAACCGCCGATTCCTAAAATCACCACAATTCCGATCACAACTCCAATGGTCGTCGGGTTTGACCAATCAACAGTTGTTATATTCACGGTATTCCTCCTATTATTTTTTTTAACTTATTAAACCCTTCAGGCGGGTTAATCCTCGACCTTTTTTGACTTTTTATATTCCTTTTCCCAAATCGGATCCATAGCTTTGGCCAAATCTTTATCATAATTTATCATTTTTTTGGCATATTCCTTGTCTTGCAACGCTTGTTTTGCCGGCTCATCAATAGGTTGAGGCCTATACTCATCAATAAATTCTCTCATTTCTTTATAATGATCTCTGATCGGACAAGGTAGGGCCCAATTGCCCTGCTTTGAGGCATAATCGTTTTGCCATTTTCTGATTCTTTGAAAAAAGGGTTTAGTCAAAACATCGGTTAATTGCCCTCCCTTTTTATAAATTTCATTAACATTGGCCGCAGCGTAAGGGTTAAAGACGCAAGGAGTGATGTTGCCATTCCATTCAATGTATAAATAACCACCCTTTCGACCAGCCGAGATGCATCCTTCAGTCAACGCTCCGCAATTCCAAAAATCAGCCACAAAATAGCCTTTTTTAATCAAATCTCGCGTTCGATAAAACATTTCTTTTCGCTGCTCAGCTGTTACAACTAAATCAAATGAAGCCCGGCCGATTGGCATTAGTTGAAACATCCAAGCGTACAAAGCGCCTTTTGCCCAAAAATATTTAATAAATTTCTCACTTGTTAAAAGTAGACAATTCTTGCGAGTAGGTGTCACTGAAATCCCGAAAGGCACGCCAAATTCATTGAGATTATCCATTGCCCGAAGAATCTTTTTGAATATACCCTTGCCACGCCTTTCATCAGTTTCTTTTTCAAAACCTTCAACGGAAATAGCCGGCGTTATATTGCCAACTTCAGCTAATTTCCGAGCTGTTTCTTTGTTAATCAGAGTGCTATTGGTATAGACCAAGAAAAAATTATCTTGGTGCTTTTTAGCTAAATCAATAATTGTTTTTCCTTTGTCTTGCCACAAAAATGGTTCGCCTCCGGAAATGACACAAAAGAAAGAGCCCCATAAATCAGTTTTTTCACTGATAATTTTATCCACCATCTCAAAGCTTAATTTTTCCTGATTTGCCGAAGAACTATTAGCATAACAGCCAATACATTTTAAGTTACAAAATCTGGTTGGGCTAATGGTTAAAAACCAAGGCGGATTAAGACCATAGTTTTTAACGAAGGATTCACGCTTTGCTGATGATTCTTTGATTGACTTCAAAAAACAGGGTAAAAATGAATGAACTAATGTGTCTTTGTACTGGGGATGGTTCCGGGCGCGGTCTAAAACCCCATTTACTGAGTTAATAAGCGCTTTTAACGCTTGGAATTTATCAATTCGTACTTGTCGAGGAAGTCTTTTATCTTTGAGTAAGTTTCGGTATATCATTTTTTCAGCCATCTTAATAATAACTTTTCTTAAAGAAAGGTGATTGATCAAGAATTCTATTTTTTGGGGCGAGGGATCAAAGACAAAATTTGACAGACTCTCGGGATTTTTAATTTGTTTTAATTGAGCTAGAAATTGATTTTGATTCATAATTTTTCTCCATGTTTATTTATTTAATTGATTATGTTAAAAATTTATTAAGCCCTTGAGGTGGGTTGAGCCTCGATTTTTAAAATAAAACGGCGATAATTTGATCTGATATTTTTGCCGAATTTATTTTTTTATTGAGAAATGAATACTCCAAAAGCAGACCGTCCATCATGCTGGTAAGCAAAGAAGTTAATAATCCGGCATCAACTTTTTTGGGCAATTTTTTGCTGGCGAACACTTCCTCAATTATTGGTTGGATTAGCTTAGCGACCCGCTCTCTTAATTGAGTAATACGTTTTGTTATTTGATCGTCAGCCGGCGACAACTTCAACATTAAAGCTTTAATAAGATTTTTTTCTTTGAATCCGAAGTCCAAATAATTTTTAATTAATTTGTGCAGTTTTTTATCAATCGTAGCCTCATTTGATGCTTGGACAATAGACAGACTCAAATCATTAAAAACGTCATCAAGCACCTTTCCATAAATTTCTGTTTTGCCAGTAAAATGATAATAAAGCGCTGCTTTGGTAATATTAAGTTTTTTAGCAATATCATTCATAGAAACGCCTAAATAGCTATATTCAGAGAAAAGCCGGCGAGCCGTATCAATGATATATCTTTTGGTGTTTTGAATAACGTCTTCGGGTTGTTTGGCAATTGTTTTCATATTTTTCAAATTATCTTTTATTTACTTACCACTCGGTAAGTTATCCCCAGTATATCAAAGTGGATAATTATCTGTCAAGTAAAAATTTACAAAGACGACAATGTCTGCTTAACTTGTAATTAAGATGCAAGAATAGGCGGCGGGCCAATTTCATTGGCACGAAATTCGGCGGTGGCGAAAAAAGAAGCGGGTAAAAAGAAAAGGGGCCTGGGGAAAAATAATTTTTGCTCGCGAACCGAGGGCATTGGGTTTTCCCTTTAATATAGAACGGATTTCGTTCAGCGTTCGGAGCCTATTGGATGAGTTAGAACTATATTGGAAAGAAGTATTTAGACGTCCTGGGGTTGCCTAATTATCTTTCTTAAGAATTTTCTTATTTAACTTGTGATATTGGAGCAGTTCGTTGTCGCTTAAGCTCTCAAAAAGGGCGGCGACTTTTTTAATAAAAGCGGCTTTAAATTGTTTAATCTGGACTCTTGCTTTTTCGGAAAGGGTAAGTTGCACAAAGCGGTGGTCTTTGGGGTGATTTGTCCTTACAAGGTAGCCATTTCCCACCAAGTCCTCAACCATTTGCGCTACTGCGCTGGAGGGGATAGCTAATTTTTCGGCAAGCTCTTTGACGCCGTGTAAGGCATTAATTAGGTAAGCGAAAAACTTTATTTTGATCATGTAAGAAGGAGGCTTTAAGATATTGATTTCTTGAATACATATCCATCTTTTTGATTTTTCTCCCAAGAGATTTTATGATGGAAAAAGGAGTGGAAATGAGATATATCGTGATTTTTTTAGGGATGCTGGCGATTGTCTTTTTTGGGTTAGAGGCAGCCAATTTGAATAAGGAGAAGAAAAGCCAACAGAAACCCAGTTCTCCCGCCAGCACCAATCAGTTGATTCTTTATTATGGTCAAGGTTGCCCTCATTGCGCTCGGGTGGAGGAATTTATTGAACAAAACAAGGTCAAAGAGAAGGTTGCTCTTGAGGAAAAAGAGGTTTGGTATGATTCTCAAAACGCCAAAGAGATGGTCGAAAGAGCGAAATCATGTCGAATTTCAGAGAATGAATTAGGGGTACCCTTTTTGTGGGATGGTCAACATTGTTTGATTGGTGACACTGATATTATTGCTTTCTTAAAAAAGAAAATAGCAGAAAAATGAACTGGTTTACTCTCTTTGCGGTGTTGATTCTTTTTTGGTTCGAAAGAGCAAAGGCGGTCTGCCCGGTCTGCACAGTGGCAGTGGTGGCAGGAATCGGGCTCTCGCGTTGGTTGAAGGTCGACGATACCATTAGTGGCGTTTGGCTCGGCGGGCTTTTGGTTTCTTTGACTCTCTGGACAGATGGTTTTTTAGAAAAAAAGAAGGTCCGTTTTTGGGGAAGGTGGTTTTGGCTTGCTTTAGGTTATTATCTGATTACCATTCTCCCTTTGTATTTCACTGGTCTTGTAGGTCATATCTTTAACCGTCTTTGGGGTATGGATAAGTTGATTTTAGGGTTGGTGGCGGGTTCGTTTGGTTTTTTGTTTGGTGTCTGGTTTCATTTTTTTCTCAAAAGAAAAAACAATGGTCGGGTCTATTTTCCTTTTCAAAAAGTGGTTTTGCCCTTGATTCCTCTTTTGATTTTGAGTTTGTTTTTTTACCTTTTAACTTGAAAGGAGGAAAATGGCAATTGAAAATCTAAAAGAGTTGATTCAGAAAGTCAATCAATTGAAGAAAGAAAATCCGCTCGATTTATCTAAAGACGAGGACCTTTCTTTGGCGGTGATGAATTTGGTTTCGATTGAAGAGCACTTCTTCTTCACCGCGGTTAAGACCAAAAAAGAGAAATATTTTGACCTTTTGAATCAGGTGCGTCACCTGCGCAAGGAGTTGTTAAAAAAATTGATTCGTCAAGAAGAGGGGGAGTGGTGGTGTCTTGCTAAGCATTTGCTTGCTGCCTCCATGCGGCTGATGGAAGTGGGGACAAAGTGTTTGGGTGAAGGGCAAAAAGAAGAAGCAGACCAATTTTTCCAAAAAGCCTATCAACTTTATTCTCTCTTTTGGGGAGTCAATCTTGGTTTAATTTCTCTTAAAGATGTTCAAAAGATAGACGAGGAGGCCTTAAATAAGCATGATTTAAAGCGAGAAGGTCTGTTTCAAAAATTAGGCGATTTGCTCGCTAAAATTATCGACTGTTGCAAGGAATAAAATGAAATACGCCGTTTGGTTGATTGGTGGTTTGGTTTTGTTTGCTTTTGTTTTGGCTGGTTTTTTGTATCCCAGGATGCCGTTAGAGATGGCTTCTCATTGGAATATTCGGGGAGTGGTCGACGGGTATCTTCCGCGTTTTTGGGGAGTTTTTTTATTGCCATTGGTTTTAGTAGTCATTTTCCTTCTTTTTCTGCTCATTCCCAGAATTGACCCCTTAAAAGACAATCTTCAGAAATTCCGGCGATATTTTGATCTTTTTATTCTCTTTTTGGTTGGCTTTCTTTTGTATCTTTACCTTTTGACCATTTTGTGGAATCTTGGTTGGCGATTTCAATTAATGAAGGCGCTGGTTCCCGCTTTTAGTTTGCTTTACTATTTTTGCGGATTGTTGTTGGAGAAAGCCGAGCCCAATTGGTTCGTTGGAATCCGAACGCCTTGGACGCTAAGCGACCAAACTGTCTGGCAGAAGACACATCAATTGGGGGCGAGGCTTTTTAAGATGATTGCCTTGCTTGCTCTTTGTGGTTTTTTCTGGCCCTGCCTTGCTTTCTACTTTTTGCTGGTTCCTTTGCTTTTGGTTGTTCTCTTGCTCTTGGTTTATTCTTATCTCGCCTACTCTAAAAGGTCTTAAGGATAGTTTTTTGTTTTACTTTTGTTTGAATAGGAGTGATTTATTCCAACCACTGGATAGATTGGAGAATCTTGTTAGAAGATCTAAGAGATTGTTTGCCTCACGAGCGGGTTCAGGGCCTGCTTGGGGTGTATTTGGCCATAAATCGACAACTGCACTTCCGCTCAGTGTTAGATACTTGCTCATAAACAAACGCGACCACCCGACCACCCCTTAAATAAGCCAAAGGAATCACCGGTGCCCCTAAGATTTGAATCGCCTTGTCAGGAATTTGTTCGACTGTCTCCGCGTTCTGAGGTGTGGGGGATAAGGGAATAAATTCACTGGTATTTCTTTCGAAACGGAGTTTCAAGGTGTAATTTAATCCCGCAGGTTGGTTTTTGACTAAATAGACAGACGAGCCGGTGGTTTCGTCTGTTTCAGTGACTTCCTCAACCTGCCCAGAGCGCGGGTATTTGAATTGATGACCAACCTGGAATGGCGATAAATCGCCCATCCCTCTTCGCCCGAGGTCTCCTCTGAGGTAGTAGCTGGGCTGGTTGTTCTTGGTGGGGCCATTTCTTCCGAGGAAGAAATTCTTCGCGAGATAAAATAGATGACCGATGTAGTCGCCAGCATGGCAACCACCCCAATCACAATCAAAAGAATGATTGGGGCAATTCCTTTTTCGCTTCTTTTCTCTTCATTGGGAATTATTTAATAATGACCAACATTGCTCGGCGGCCTTGGGTGATTGTTTCTGGTCGGCCTGTCCAGTCATGGATGGCCCTATCAAGTGTTTGATAAGAATAACGATAACCTTCTCCTCTTTTGGTGCCGACATCGTTGGTGATCACCTCTTTTTCATTATACCCCCGGATGACCAACATATGGTAGATGGGACCTGGTTGGCGGAAATAGGGATTTTCCAAAAGACGACCCGCCGCTGGAATGATGACCGGATTATTTTGGACAATTTCTCTTTTTAATTCTTGCCAGTCAAAATCATTAATCACCCTCACTTCTTGATAGCCATAAAACTCTTGAGCCATTTCAGCTACCTCTTTTAAGGTTAAATCCTTGTGCTGGCCGTATTTTTTGATTTGCCATTGAACAAGGGCTTGGATTTCCTTTTCCATCTTTTCTTTGGTTAAAGTTAGTCCTTTTTTATAGTAATGAACCAGGACCAAGGACGCCTCTTCACAGGCATTGTTATGAAGCTCGTCCCAGACTCCAAAAGGGGCTTGGGGAACAAACCCAACAGGAAGGTCAAAGGAGGAAGGGAGTGGTATCGGTTGAGGAGTAGTTTGAGGAGATTGGTTTTTGGGCTGGGGTAAGGGTCGGTTTTGCTCTGTGTGTTTGGGGGAAGGGGTGGGTTGGTTGGACTCTTTGATTAACCAAAGAGAAAGACCCGAGAGGATGAAAAGCGCAGAAAGGATGAGAAAGAGACGTTTCATAATGGACTAAATTATACAGAATTTGATCAAAAATCACTAACGGATGACCACACCAGCATTGCCAAAAGGTGCCCAATTGCTTTGAAGGCTCTTGGTGCTCCAATAGATTTCACCATAGATGGGATCAAGGAGGAAAAAGCCTTGCGGATTGGTCACCGAGCCAGCAAAGCCAATCACTGTTCGAGCGTGTTCACCCGAAACTCCCCAGATGGGTGTTCCATCCGGTGCTCGCCAAAACCTTCTTTTCCCACTGCCCACATAACCCCAGACGACCACGGGATTGCCTCTTTGAATTTCAGAAGCAAGGCGCTGAACTGACCAATGTTCAAATGCCTCGGCCGGACGATATCTTTGAGCAATTTTGGCAATTGGCTTCCAATAAACACCATAGCCGGTTTTGAGCATTCCCCCGTTGATATCGCCCACAAAACCTTGATGAGGATTACCCCACATCGGCTGCCAAGGAAGTTGCCGAATCAGTTCTGATTCAGATGGGTTCATTCCTTTGACAGAAAGAGCCATCTTTAAAGCGGCTACCTCACAGCTGAGAGAATGTTCTTGGCGGTGGAATTGGGCTTTGAGTTTAATAGTTGGTTTTGGTTTGCGTTGAAGTTGATAGTAATAACTTTTGAGGCGTCGCTTGATGCCCGGATAATAGCTTTTGGCTGCCTGCGCCTCTGAGAAAAAAAGAAAAAAACAAGCCAAGAGAAAGAGTAACCAAAGAAAAAATTTCTTCACTTTGTCTCCTTTTAAGCTAACCAGCTCTTAAATTTTTTGATATACCAACCTTTGATTAATTGGGTAAATAACATATAACTAATCAGAATTAGCAAAAGCCAGAGAAAATACGCTTTTGGTAGACTCTGCATACCCAGAGAATGGCCAATAGGGGAGAAGGGAATAATTGCGCCAATAAGAATCACTCCGAAAGTAGAAAGCATCAGCGGCAGGGCGGCGCGGCTTTGGACAAAAGGAATCTTGATGGTGCGAATCATATGAACAATAATGGTTTGAGAGAGTAGCCCTTCAACAAACCAACCGGCCTGAAAAAGACCTTGGCAAAGAGGCGAATTGGCTTTGAAAACAAACCACAAAACCAAAAAGGTTAAAATATCAAAAAATGAACTTAGCGGTCCCAAGATGAGCATAAACCGACCTACCCCAGAAGGATCCCACTGGCGCGGTTTAAGCAAAAAGTCTTCGTCTACTGAATCCCAAGGGATGCCCAACTGGGAAATGTCATATAAAAGATTCTGAATCAGAATATGGATGGGAAGCATAGGCAAAAAAGGTAAGAAAGCGCTGGCCGCAAGCACGCTAAACATATTGCCGAAGTTAGAGCTTGTAGTCATTTTGATATATTTCATAATGTTGCCAAAGATTGTGCGGCCCTCTAAAACCCCATCGCCCAAAACCCTCAAATTATGCTCTAAAAGAATGATGTCCGCTGACTCGCGAGCAATATCCGTACTTTTATCCACCGATATCGCCACATCAGCCTTTTGCATTGCTGCGGCATCATTAATTCCGTCTCCTAGGTACCCCACCACAAAGCCGGCTTTTTTGAGCGCCTCCACAATTCTGGCTTTTTCCAGCGGTTCGGTTTTGGCAAAGACAGTGGTGGTTCTGACCACCCTCTCTAACTCCTCCTCTGACATTTTGGCAATCTCTGAACCCAAGACAATCCTTTGAGTGGGGAGTTTGACCTCCTCGCAGATTCTTTTGGTGACAATCTCATTATCGCCGGTGATAATGCGGATATTGATACCATATTTGGTGAGAAATTCCAGTGCCTCTTTAGCAGTTTTTTTCGGAGGATCCAGAAAGCCGATATAGCCAACAAAGATCAAATCTTTCTCATCTTCTTTTGTGTATTCTTGCCGTGGTTCAACCGGTAAATAACGATAAGCCACTGCCAAGACCCGCAAACCATCCTCACTTAACCTGATATATAAATCTTTGAGCTGCTTTTTGAGATTAGAAGAAAGTAATTCTTGTTTTTGCTCTTTCAATTCTAATTTTTGACAAATCTCTAAAACCTGCTCTGGCGAACCCTTACAAACAAGCAGCCTTTTGTTCTCTTTTTCCAAAACCACTGACATCCGCTTGCGCTCAAAATCAAAAGGCACTTCATCGATTTTTTGATAATCCTTCGAAAGCATGGAAGTAATTTTCTCTTTTCTTTCCAAAACTGCTTCATCCATCAAATTTTTTAAACCGGTCTGGAAAACGCTATTCAAATAGGCCAGATAAAGCACCCGTTTGTCCTCCTCACCTTGGGGATTGAGATAACGGACCAAGACAACACGGTTTTCAGTTAAAGTGCCGGTTTTGTCGGTACAAAGAATATTCATTGCCCCAAAGTTTTCAATGGCGTTGAGCCGTTTCACAATCACCTTCTTTTTCGCCATCCTGATTGCACCCTTAGCTAAATTGGCAGAAACAACCAAGGGAAACATTTCTGGAATCAAACCTACCATCACTGCTAAAGCAAAGAGAAGCGCTAAAAACCAGTCATTTTTGGTCAGCCAGTTAATCAGAAAGACAAAAGGAGTCATAATCAAAATAAAGGTTAAAAGCAGCCGGCTGATTTTGGCTATCCCTAAATCAAAGCTGGTGGATGGTCGCTCAGCCGCAATCTCTTTGGCTATTGAACCCAACACTGTCTCTTTGCCTGTTGCGATAACCAAACCAGTGGCTGTTCCGGTAACCACGCTTGTGCCCATAAAACAGAGATTAGGAATCTCCAGGGGGTTTTCTATTTTGGTTTTGAGCTTTTGCCAGTCCTTTTCTGTGGGCATTGATTCACCGGTCAAGACTGATTGAGTGACAAAAAGCTCATCAGAACGTAAAAGCCGAATGTCAGCCGGGACAATATCCCCAGCCGAAAGCAGGATAATATCTCCTGGAACCACCTCGTTGATAGGAATTTCTTTCTCTTGGGTTTCTCCCTTTAGGGTGCGGCGCAGAACCCGGGCTTTGTTTTGAACCATCTTTTCCAGTTTTTCAATCGCTTTTTGAGAACGGAATTCCTCAATAAAACGCAGAAAGCCGCTGATTAAGATGATGGTTAAAAGAACCAGCGTTTTCCCCCAACTTCTCTCATTTTCCGTTGCAAAGAGGACATCTGTAAAAAAAGAAATACCAGCAACGAAAAGCAAAATTAGATTAAAGGTAGTGGTAAAGGAACGAATGAGTTGCGCCCACCAGGAAGGCGGTTTTTGCTGAATCACCTCATTTGGACCATAACGCCTAAGACGAGAACGAACCTCTTCTAATGTTAATCCCTTTGAAGAGGAGTGAAAAAGGTGCAATAAAACATTGACTTCTTTTTCACTCAGGCTAATCAGGCGGCCGACAGATTCAGGCGGATGTACGGTTTGAGCAAGATTAATCGCTCCTTGTTTTTTTCTTAAAAAATGACCTAAAAATCCTGCCATTTTTATCTACACTCATTATACCAATTTTTATTCTTTAGGGCTTTAACAAGATTTTTCCATTCCTCAAGAAATCCAAAAAGGAAAGAGTTATGCCAATCAAAAAGGTGCTTGTATTCCTTGCGGAGAGTTTTTCAGAGGCAACGGCGGACTTAACGCCCCTTGGAGTTGGCACCAAGTTCCAGAAATTATGAAGTTTGTAGAATCCGCGCCGGAAATTTGCGATGGATTGCTTTCTGAGGTAGAAAAGCATTGAGATTACTGGTTAAATGTTGTCAAAACATACTGTCCCTGGGGTGCGGAGATAGTCAGTATTTCCCCCTTTTTTAGTTAGCCCTCATCAACCTTATCTAAGGCGAAGAAGAGAATCTGATTTTTGCAAGAATAAGGATTCCAAAGGCGTGTTATGAATCTTTTTTATTTTGGGTCCTGCTTGAGACAGCTTTGGATGATTTGAAAACCGGGGTTGAAAGAACCTGCTTGATTAATCTTCCTTTTGTTTGGAACTCAATTGGAAAAGAGGGTGATTTTGAATTTTTACCCTTCGAGGGCAAAGATAGAAGTTATCCACAGGTTGGCCCTTGACAAGGACTTTTATTAATAATAAGTTTTATTTGATAATAATTATTTTGAGATATTAAATTTTAGAAAGGAGGGAAGATGAAATAAAAAAACCAAAACATATTTGCCCCTGCCAGTTTTTCTGGCAGGGGCACCATCCCAAGGAGTAAAAGATGAAAGAAAAAAGAGAAACATTTCAAAAGGCAGTGATTCTTCGCTATTTACAAAAGACCACTACTCATCCTACCGCAGAAACCATCTATCAGGAAATCAAAAGGAAACTTCCCCAGTTGAGTCGGGCGACGGTTTATCGTAACCTAAAACGGTTAAAAGAAGAAGGTCGGATTTTGGAGCTTACCTTTGCAGATAGGGCTTCTCGTTTCGACGGCAACCCCCTCCCTCATTTCCACTTTCATTGTCAAAAATGCGGTTCGATTGTGGATCTGTTTGCCGAAGAAAAACAGTGTGCTCTTTGTTTAAAAAATATCGCCCCCGGTCCAATTTGGGACTATCGCTTGGAATTATATGGTTTATGTCCGAAGTGTCAAAAAGATATAAAGGATAAGTTTAATCAAGGAGGTAAAAATGGTTAAAATTGGTCAAAAGGTTCCTGATTTTCAGCTTGATGCCTTTGTGAACAATGAAATTAAAAAAGTCAGTCTTAAAGATTATCGTGGTCAATGGGTGATTTTACTTTTTTATCCCGCTGACTTTACCTTTGTCTGCCCCACAGAATTGGAAGAAGCGGCTGATTTTTATTCTGAATTTAAAAAAATTAATGCCGAGATTTTGAGTATCAGTACAGATACTGCCTTTGCTCATAAAGCCTGGCGCGACCATTCGCCGGCAATTCAAAAAGTTCAATATCCGATGTTGGCTGATCCTACCGGTCAGGTTTCTCGACTTTTCGGAACCTACATTGAAGAAGAAGGACTTTCTCAACGAGCCACCTTTATGATTGACCCCGACGGCATCTTAAGGTCACTCGAGATGCATGACAACAGTATTGGTCGAAACATCAAGGAAACCTTAAGAAAACTCAGGGGCAAGTCAGTTTGTCAGTGAACACAAGGGATTGGTTTGTCCGGCCAGTTGGCAGCCTGGCGAAAAGACAATCAAGGTGAAAACAGAACTGGTTGGTCAGATTTAAATTGACAAGTTCTTTAAAAAATGAGTTAATAAAAAGGATGGCACAAAGAGTGTTAGAGCAATTAGCCCATCACAATTTTGGGCTTTGGAATCAGGCGCTTTTGTCCGGTCAACCAAAAAGGGTGGCTGGTTTGTATCATTTAAAAGCCACTCTCCATCCTACTTTGATGGGCGAGATTAAAAAAGGTCCCAAAGAGATCGAAGAGTATTTTAAACATTTTTTAACCAAAAATCCCCAAAGCGAGATTGTTGAAGAAGAGATAGTTGGTTTGGATTCAGATTATTATTTGCATCTTGGGATCTACCGTTTCTATCTCAAAACAGCGAAGCAAAGAGAGGTTGTTCTGGCACGTTTTACCTTTGTTTGGCAAAAGAATCAAAAAGAAGAGTGGAAAATCCTTCATCACCACTCTTCGCTAATGCCCTAAAATAGCAAGATGAAGAGAAGGTGGTCTGGTTTATGGCAAATTTCTCCATCGGAAGTGACTGGCTTAAATTTTGGGTTAACCTCTGGCGTGATTACAACCTTAGGATTAATGGTTGGTCTTCACTCAGGTACCCATTCCAGGTTGGCGGTGATTGGTGGGGTTTTGGCGATTGCGGTGACAGATGCCTGTTCGGATGCGTTAGGGATTCATATTTCAGAAGAATCAGAAAACCAACACGATAGCGAGGGGATCTGGCGAGCCACTGTTTTTACTTTTTTAACAAAGTTTCTCGTGGCTTTGAGCTTTATTCTGCCTGTTTTGATCTTCTCGCTGAGCTGGGCAATTGTTGTCAGCCTGATTTGGGGCTTCTTCATTTTGGGGACAGCGAGCTATTATTTAGCCAAAAGAGAAAGACTTTCTCCTCAAAAGGTGATTGGGGAACATCTCGGGATTGCTTTAGTAGTGATTGTTTTAACTCATTGCCTCGGAGATTGGATTAATGCGCGTTTCGGTTATAGCTAATGGATGAAAATGGAAAAATTAGATTTGCTCGATTTATTCCGCGAGCTTCAGCAAAAATACGGCAGGCCAGAAGGTCAATGGCGACTTTGGTGCAAGAGACCAAAGACCCTTTTAGAAAGAGAAGAAGTGGTGATTGGAGCAGTGTTGACCCAACGAACCAACTGGAGGAATGTTGAAAAAGCGATTTCCCAGCTGAAAGAGAAAGGAGTCTGTCATTTAGCTGAAATCCAGAAGACTCGGCCAGAGGAGTTGGCCCCTTTGTTGAAACCAGTCGGTTTTTACCAAACGAAGACAATTTATCTTCTGAATTTAGTTAATTTTATCCTTCAAGAATACGGTTCTTTGTTAAAAACGAAAAGAGTGCCACTTGATTCTTTGCGGCACAAACTGCTTCGAGTGAAAGGAATTGGGCCAGAGACCGCTGATGATATTCTTCTTTACGCCTTAGATAAACCAGTGTTTGTGATTGATGAGTATACCCGACGGCTGATAAAGAAGAGAGGTTTAAACACTCCCCTTGATTATTTTCATCTTCAACAATTTTGCCAAACCCATCTTCCCAGGGATTATCGGCTCTATCAAGATTTTCATGCTTTGATTGTGATTGATGGTAAAATTGACAGGGGGGAGAAAGTTTGAAAGAATAAAAAAGAATCAACTAACTCAAAATCAAAACAAAAGGAGGCTACGATGCTGTCAGAAAAACCCATTTCAATGTCAAAGGTTACACAAAAGGAGTTGAACGAGCAGATTTTACGCTTGGGGATGATTGCTGAGTTGGATGCGGTTAGTCTTTACCAACAAATGGCAGAAATGACCGATGATCCTCAAATCAGAGAGATTCTTTTAGACATTGCTCGGGAAGAAAAGACCCACGTTGGAGAGTTTGAGGCCTTATTACTGAAGCATGATCAAGAGCAGGTAGAAGAATTGAAGAAAGGGGCAAGAGAGGTTGAGGAGAAAAGGTGACCCACCAAGGAGAAATCTATCGTTGTAATGTTTGCGGTAATGTCGTTGAGGTTTTCCATCCTGGTGGTGGGGTTTTGGTTTGTTGCGGTCAGAATATGACATTGGTTCAGGAGAAGGAGCATGATCTGGGTGAAGAAAAGCACCTACCTGTGATTGAAAAAACCGAAAAAGGGATTCGGGTTCAAGTCGGTTTTGTGTTGCATCCTATGGAGCCGGACCATTACATTGAGTGGATTGAGGTCATTGGAGAAGGGGCAAGGCAAATCAGAATGCTTCAGCCCAATGACCAGCCGATGGTTGAATTCGAGATTCCTTCCGAGAAAGTACAGACAGTGCGGGTTTACTGTAACCTGCATGGTTTGTGGAGGCGGTAGTGAGATGGAACTGGGTCTTTGGAATCTTGGTTACCCTTTTTGTTATTTTGACCCTCACATTAGTCGGTTTCAAAATCAACCAAAAGAAAAAAGTCTCCTCTTTTGTTCAGGATTTAAGTGGTTTAAAAACCATTCAACTCACCAGTTCTGCTTTTCAAAACAACCAAACCATTCCTCGAGAATATACCTGCAATGGGAAAAATACCAATCCTCCGCTAACGATCAAGGGAGTTCCTTCTGGTACAATCAGTCTTGTTCTGATTGTTGATGATCCGGATGCGCCGAGGAAGGTTTGGAGCCATTGGGTAGTCTGGAATCTTCCCAAAGAAACAGATTTGATCGCTCCAGGTGTTTTGCCTTCAAAAGCAGTGGTGGGACAAAATGATTTTAAAAATCAACGCTATGACGGTCCTTGTCCACCCAGTGGTACCCATCATTATCATTTTAAAATTTATGCTTTAAACAGTTGGTTGAATCTTGATTCAAGGGCAACCAGAGAGGATTTAGAAAAGGCAATCGAGGGAAAAATTTTGGGTTGGGGTGAGTTGATTGGGACATATCGCTGAGGAAGAGGCCGTCTAACATTTTGAAGACGGTCGTTTTTAAAAAATAGACAGAGGATTCATCAATGAAATATCAATTTCCGGAAGGGTTCCTTTGGGGTGCCAGCACCTCAGCTCATCAAGTGGAGGGGAATAACTTAAATGATTGGACACTTTGGGAGAAAAAAGTAGCACCGCTATTGGCCCAAAAACATCATCAGTCAGTAGAGAACTTTCTCTCTGGACTCGCTTGCAATCATTACCATCTTTTTTCTTGGGATATTTCACTTCTTCATCGACTGGGACTGAACGCTTATCGCTTTTCATTGGAATGGTCACGGATTGAACCAGAGGAGGGAGAGTTTAACCAAGAGGTGATTAGTCATTATCAGAGGGTGTTTGAATGTTTAAAAACAAAGGGGATTACCCCTTTTGTTACTCTTTGGCATTGGACCTTGCCTTGTTGGGTGGCAGAGAAGGGAGGTTGGGAGAACCAGAAGACAATTGAATTTTTCTTACGCTATGTTGACAAGGTGGTTTCTCTCTTTCAAAATGATGTTTGTTTTTGGCTTACTTTGAATGAACCAGAAATTTACGCCTTTTATTCCTATCTTAAAGGTCGCTGGCCACCCCAAAAAAGGAGTTGGTTGGCTTTTCGAAGAGTTTTACACCATCTGATTTTAGCCCATCGCAGGAGTTATGCTCTGATTAAAAAGCATCAGCCTAATGCCAAGGTTGGCGTGGCTAAAAACAATGTCTATTTTGAAACCCCTTCCTTTAACCCTTATGATCGACTTTTGTGTTATTCTGTAGATTATTTTTGGAATCATTATTTTTTGCAAAAGATTGGAAAAAGACAAGACTTCATTGGCCTAAATTACTATTTTCATAACCGGATCCGTCATCGCTTAAATCAAAATGAAAACAAGATTGTTTCTGATATTGGTTGGGAATTGTATCCCGAGGGAATCTATCCTGTTCTGATGGGATTAAAAAGATACCGTTTACCCATTTATATCACTGAAAACGGACTCGCTGATGTCCAAGATCGTTATCGTTCGTGGTACATCAAAGAGACTTTGAAGGCGATTTGGCAAGGCATTCAAAAAGGCGTAGAGGTCAAAGGCTATTTTTATTGGTCGCTTTTGGATAATTTTGAATGGGATTATGGATTTGGACCCAGGTTTGGATTAATTGCCGTAGACTACCAAACGATGAAACGACGCATCAGACCGAGTGCCTATCTTTATGGCCAAATTGCGCGTGAAAATGGTTTTGAAGAATAGAAAAATGAAGTGGTTCATTTGGGTTGGTTTAATTTTTCTTTTATTGATTGCTGTTTGGTATTCCCTCTTTTTATTAGACTTTTCCTCTTCTAACCCACCTTCCTTTGGGGTTTCTTTTGCCGCTGCTCAAGCAGAATATTTGGGTTTAAATCCCAAAGAAACCTATTTAGCCATCCTCGATGACTTAAAGGTAAGAAACATTCGGATTAGTGTTTATTGGAACCGAATCGAGCCAAGAAGCAAAGAGGAGGATGATTTTACAGAATTAGACTGGCAGGTTAAAGAAGCCGAAAAACGTGGAGTCAAATTGATTTTGGCTATTGGCCAAAGAGTGCCCCGTTGGCCTGAATGCCATACTCCCGAATGGGCCTCCAAACTTCCAGATAAACAATTTCAAGAGGCACTGCTTAATTATTTGCAAAAAATCGTTCTTCGTTATCGCGGTAGTCCCGCTTTGAAGATCTGGCAAGTTGAAAATGAGCCCTTTTTAGATTTATTTGGCGACTGTCCTAAGCATAACAAAAAATTATTGCTGCAAGAAATTTCTTTGGTCCGGTCTTTGGATGGAAGGCATCCGATTATGGTTACTGATTCAGGCGAATTTGGTAGTTGGCTCAGAACAAAAACCCTGAGTGATTATTTAGGAACATCAATTTATCGGGTGGTTGCCCAATCTTGGTTTGGCTACATCAAATATGGTGGTTTTATTCCCCCGGCCTACTATCATCTCAAAGCCCGTCTGGTAGGTAAGCCGATTGACCAGGTGATTGTTTCTGAGCTTCAAGCAGAACCGTGGACGCGCAAGGAGCTGGTTAAGACTCCTATTTCTGAGCAATATCGTTCAATGAATCTTGTTCAATTAAGGAAAAACGTGGAATTTGCCAAAAGGACGGGATTCGGCGAAATTTATCTTTGGGGCGCCGAGTGGTGGTATTGGATGAAAAAACAAGGTGACCCAGGTTTTTGGGAAGAGGCAAAAAGACTGTTTGAGGGTTGATTTTGGCAATTTGCTTTGCTAAAATTGATAATGTGGCGCCGTCGTCTAGTTGGTCTAGGACGTGGGCTTTTCAGGCCTAAAATCGCGGGTTCGAATCCCGCCGGCGCTGCCATCTTCCAAAGAGATTTTTTCTTTGAAAGAAGTTATTGACCTCAAGATCTAAATAAAAAGTCACGGTTTCATACCGTGGCAAGACCAAGATAAGTGTTTTATTGAGCGAGAAAAACCATTTCTGCCTTCGGACTATTGAAATCTCGGGGTGAGAAAATTTCGGTCGATTCCTCGGGCCGTAAGACGAGCAAACTCGAAAAAAAACCAGATTCAACCAGATTTTAGATTGACCATCTCTTTTTGACAATAGACAAGAAGAAAGTCCCGCTGCGGCGTCCCAATACATTTTTCCTTTAGATCCCATTTGCTATTTTTATCTTGGCAGAGCCGGATATAGAATGTGCCGTAATACTCATTCGAATCAGGTAAAGATATTGTTAGTCTTTTTGGTAGTTCAAGAGAAAATCGCTTTTTAGAAATCTCCGCAGAGGTAATTTCGGTAATCTTGGCATTAGGATTACCTCGTGGGTAACCAAACAGCCCGGCGCGTAAAGAGGGGTTTTTAAAAGAGCATTTTATTTCAACTCCTCTTTTTGGGTAATTTGATCATAATACCCTTGGGTCTATCTTTCAAAGAATGAAAATATCGGACGAGTAAATAGATCGCCAACCAATAAGGAAAAGTCCACCAAAAAGTGGTAGATGTGACCTTAACCACGGCAAAAGGGAGTTTCGAAAGGTGTAGGCTGACCAAGATAATGTATTTCAAAAGGATAAAGGCGAAGAAACTGAACAAAGAAGCAAAAGAAGAAGAAAGGAAAGCGAGGCAAGCGGTGAGAAAGACAAAGAGCATTGTTAATGGAACGATGGGCAAAACCAGGGCGTTGGTAAGTAAGGCAATCAGAGAGAGTTGTTTAAAACCGAATAAAAGGATGGGTAAGACAAACAATTGGGCGGAACAGGTTGTGACAATAGCATCTTTAACCCAGTCCAGGTCCTGCCAAGAGCCGAGCCATTTTTCTAAACTTGGCGTCAGATAAAAAAGAGAAGCAGTGGCTAAAAAAGAAAGTTGGAAACTGCTATCGTATTTCAAAATAAAGGGATTTGGTAAGGTCATCAGAGTGGCTACAAGAAGCAATCCTCGAAGAACATCTCGCCGCCGTCCCACCTTAGGAGCGATAAGCAACAGTGAGGCAAAAATGGCGGCTCGGACGATGGTGGTTTGGGCGCCAACCATTAAAACAAATAACCAGATCAAGGGTAAAGCACACCAGAAAGATAAAGAAGGGAAAAGTTGGTCAAAAAAGAGGGAAAGGCTTTTGGAGATGATCGAAACATTGTAGCCCGACAAGGCGGTGATATGAATGATTCCGCTATTAACGAAACTTTCTTTAAGCCAGGGAGGAAAAGTGGTTCGTTCGCCAAATAAAAGTCCATTGGCTAACGAAGCTTCTGGTTCAGGTAAGAATTGATTTAATTTCTCCTGAAAACGGTTTTTGAGGGCAAAGAGAGATTTTTTTAGTGGCGAGCCCTTAAATTGATTTAATTTTTCAATTTTGGGATTGATAAGAAGGCTATAAATGTTTGCCCCTTTGAGATAGTTGCGATAATTAAAATCATCAAAGACAGGTGGTTCTTTTAATTTCCCTTTCATTTTGAGACTATCGCCATACTGATACTGATCATAGAAAGGTAACTGAACAAGGACACGACCTTGAATCCCTTCAATCTTGAGCGTGAATTTGGTTTTCCCCTCGCTCAAAGTTGGTTCCTCATCAATCCAGCCGTAAATCGTGACCACCTGCCCATTGTAATGGCTGATGTGGTTCGGTTGGTTTTGCGGTAAAAATAGACCGATCCAAAAAAGGCCAAAGCAAAAACCAGAAAGTCCGGCGAGAATCAGTTTACTTCTCTGTGAAACAAGAAAGCTGAGTCCCAAAAGTAAGAGAGAGATAAAAAGAAGGCAAAAGAGCGGTTGTTTTTGAAAGGGTAAGTTGTCTCCCAGAAAGAGTCCAAACAAGAAGAAAATCAGAAATAGATTAATTGACATCCCTTGATTTTATTTTACAATGGAACAAAGGGGAGTAATGTACGATAAAAAAACCATCACCATCATTATTTCTATGGTGGTTTTAGTGGTATTAGTATTTAACCTTGTTCTTTTTTTAAGTAATCGAAAGAATAATCAGAATACCTCCCAAAAAGCAACCAACACAACCACCACAGTGAGCAATACCTCAAAAGAAACTTCATCTCAAACCCAATCCCAACAAGGAAGCGAGGTAAAGACCACCACGACCGAGGAGACTATTACCCAGATGAGTTCGGATCTGTTCAGTAGTGATGCTCAGGCCAATCTTCAGTTAGCCCAACAAAAGGCTGCTCAGTGGCGAGAGGATGCGGCTTTTGTTGCTCTTCAAATCAAATTAACTTCTTTAAAACCAAAACAAGGTGTGGAGACCTATGTTTTTGATTCGCCGGCTGTTTCAGGATATCATTTTTTGGTGACCATCTCGCAGCAAAGTCAAAAATACATTCGGGCATTGGTCCCTGTCGAGGATTACTTGGGAGATTCTCTTTTGCCCATTGATTTGAAATATTGGCAATTAAATTATGTGGAGGCGTTGCAGTTAGCTGAAAAACAGGGTGGGAGCGAGTTTCGAAAGCGACATTCTGATTGGATGATTGAACTAACTTTAAGACGTGAGCCGCCCAACAACTGGCTTTATTGGCGAATCGAATATAGCAGTGGAACGGGCGATAAATGGTCAATTCAGGTTAACTCTTATTCTGGTGAAGTGGTTCAGAACGAGAGTGTTTCACCGGCCCTTCCTTGACTTAAGATATTAAGATTTAATAATTTATTAGTGAGGGACAGATGATTAACTTTAGTTGGGATTTGCTTATTGGGATTTGTTTCGCGGCGATGAGTATTTATGGTTTTTTCTCGCAAAAGGAGCGGCTTTTGGTTGCTGTTGTTTCAGCCTATATCGCCCTGGCTGTGGCTAATGCCTGGGGTGATGGCGTTTATCGCTTTTTTCTTGAAAAAGGAGACTTGCTTGGTTCCTGGAGCCACCACATCTCGTTTTTTGGGGTGACCGCCGCTTTATTTGGGCTTTTTTTCATCTTAATGATTCTAAGGGGTGGTTTTGCAGTAGAAGAAAGAGCAGGATTTTACACTCCGTTTTTGGATGCGGTGTTGGGTTTTTTGACAGTTGGTTTGATTTTTAGTTCTGTTTTTTCTTTTATGCCTGATGATGCGCGATTGTCCTTGATTTATCTTTCCAGGGTCGGCGCTTTTGTTTGGCAATATCGAACGCTTTGGGTTGTAGGACCGCCGCTCGTTTTGGTCTTTGCCAGTTTTTTGAGGGGACGTCGCTAAATTCGGTTGGTCAACAAATAAACCTATTTTTAAAAAAAGACCAAGTGGTCTTTTTTTGTTTCAAGGGCCTGGAGGGGATCGAACCCTCGACACGCGGCTTAAAAGGCCGCTGCTCTACCACTGAGCTACAGGCCCCTATCTCTTGTTATTATAATAAACGCGCTTGAAGTAATCAAGTGCCTTGACAGGACAAAGAAGAATCACTATAATCAAATAAGGCAATCATGGCTCATCTGTTGTCTTTCTTGCAGATCGGTTTGGCCCTTCTTTTGATCGGGGCTATTTTGCTTCAGCAAAGAGGAACCGAACTGGGTGGTGCATTTGGGGGTGAGTCCGGTATCTATCATTCCAGAAGAGGAGTTGAGAAGTTCCTTTTTTACTTGACTATCGTGCTTGCTTTTATTTTTGTTATTATTACAGTGGTTAATACCATAAGAAAATAAAAAGACAGTGAAGCATTCTAACCTACCTCAAAGGTATTTTTTTATTTTGAAAGTTGTTTTTTCAAAAGTTGAAGAGGTTTTCAAGCAGACCAAAATCATTATTTTTATCGGCTTATTGGTTTTGATTGGGGTTTTAGTAGCACCTTCAAAGCAAAAATGGTCAGTTGTTCCTGCTTTTGGAGGAACATATACCGAAGGGGTAACCGGCGAGATTAATCACCTTTTCCCTTTACTGAAACAGACCGAGGCGGAAAAGGATGCGGCTAAGCTAATTTTTTCTTCGCTCATAAAATATAATGGACAACGGCAAGTGGTGGGCGATTTGGCTGAACGTTGGGAAATTTCACCGGATGGCAAAGAATATATTTTTTATTTAAAAAAGGCACAATGGCACGATGGTCAACCAGTCACCGCTGATGATGTTGTGTTTACTTTTACTTTGCTCCAAAACCCGGAATTGCGAAGCCCTTTTGAGGAAAGTTTCCGTGGTATCGAGGTGGCGAGGAAAGATCCACAAACTGTGCTTTTCAAATTAAAACAACCCTTTGCTCCTTTCCTGTTTTCTCTGACTGTTCCGATTGTGCCAAAGCATCTTTTGGGTTCACTTTCTCCTTCACAGATCGTTGTTTCTCAGTTTCTTCAGAAACCAGTAGGGAGCGGTCCTTTCCAATTTAAAGGAATGAAAAAAGACAAAAGCCTAACCACGGTGACCCTGCTCTATAACAAAAACTATTATGCCCAAAGGCCCTACATCAAGAAATTTGTTTTTCAAGTTTATCAAGACCCAAATGACCTGAAAAAAGCCTACCAAAAAAGAAAGATACTATCCATGCTGAGCGAAACGAAATCCTCAAGCCCTGCGGTTCGGTTGCTTTTACCTCAATATAAAGCCGTTTTTGTGAATTTATGTTCGGGGAATTTAGATCTATTTTTACGGAAGGCATTGTTTTGGGCGGTCGATAAAAATGAAATTGCTTCGGCTCTTCCCGACCAAGAGGTTTATTTGATTACTTCCCCATTGTTTGAACAATCCAACAATACCAATTCTTTTGATTTACAGAAAGCACAATCGTTTCTTTCGCGGTCTCACTCTTCAAAAGAGATTACCCTCTTAAGTAGTCCTTTCCCGGAGAATATCAAAATCGCTGAGGTTTTAAAACGGGATTGGGAAAGATTGGGTGTGAAAACCCAACTGATTACTTTGGCCAACTCTGAATTGGAGAAAAGGGTGAATAATCGAGAATACGACTTGTTTCTAACCGGTGTTAACCAAAAGGGTGATGAAGATCTTTACCCTTTTTGGCACTCATCTCAAGCAGCGGCTTCTGGTTTGAATTTTAGTTGTCTGAAAAATCCTGAAGTGGATTCTTTGCTGGAAGAAAGTCGGCAAATTTCCAATGGAACTGAGCGGGACAAGCGTTATCAAAAAGTGGCGCAGGTTATCCAAGATGAAGCAGCGGCTTTTTTTCTTTATCAGCCAGTGTATTATTATCAAACTTATGATATAGTAAAGGGTAAACAAGAGACAAAAGGAGTGACAAAGGCGGATCGTTTTTGGAATG
>Ga0315298_1003619_pt1 | contig 24296 bp, 25 predicted proteins | sample WHS_1_MG_FD_203077 | JGI IMG/M metagenome (GOLD analysis project Ga0315298, IMG submission 203077) | Extremophilic microbial mat communities from Washburn Hot Springs, YNP, Wyoming, USA - WHS_1_MG | ecosystem: Environmental > Aquatic > Thermal springs > Hot (42-90C) | place: USA: Wyoming...
AATTTACACTTCCGGGAAATTGACGGGGACAAAACACGCTGGGAGGTAGTGGCCGAAAAGGCTTTTTATCAAAAAAGTGAAGAGATGGCTTACTTAGAGAAGGTTATGGTAAAACTTGAATTGGCAAATAAGCGGTCCTTTACGATAAAAGGGGATAAGGGTTACTTCAATACCAAGACGAAGAACGTAGAGCTTAGGGGTAACGTTCAGATCAGCTCTTCCGAGGGTGAAGATTTAATGACGCGAAAACTGACATACCTACATCAAGATAAAAGTATTAAAACGGATGAACCGGTATTCTTGAAAACCACCCAGATGGAGGTTAAAGGTGTGGGAATGGAGTTTTTCCTTAAATCAAAAGACTTGATATTAAAATCCGCCGTCAAGGCGAAAATAAAGGGTCAACTTTAAAGGTGATGAAAAAATTAATAGAATATTCAATAGTTTTATGTTTTTCCATAATATTTACCGTATTACATGCGGCCGATCTGGTGAAACCATTGGATAATAAGCCAATTGAAATTACCTCCGATAGATTAGAGGCCTATGATGAGAAGAAATTAATCATTTTTATGGGAAACGCCGTGGCGACCCAAGGTGATCGGACTATAAAAGCACAGAGTATCTATCTCTACTACCAGAAGGACGAAAAAAGGGCATCAAGGGATGTAAAAAGAATAGAAGCGAAAGGAGATGTAAGTATAACCCAGGGTGACCGGGTAGTAACAGGTGATCAGGCTGTCTATGACCATGAAGCGCAAAGGATAACTGTTTTAGGTAATGCGATTATGAGACAGGGGATGAATGTCGTACGGGGAGATAAGATTGAGGTATATCTAGTTGAAAATCGTGGTGTTGTGGAATCAAAGGAGAATAAAAGGGTAAAGGCTATTATCTACCCAGAGGAAGGTTCCAAAAGGGTAAAGGAGTGAAAAAGTTATCGGCAGTGTCGTTAACTAAGGTATATAGGGGAAGGAGGGTTGTGGATTCTGTTTCGCTGGAAGTCCGACCGGGAGAGGTGGTGGGGCTTTTAGGCCCCAACGGAGCTGGCAAAACCACTACCTTTTATTTACTCGTAGGTATGGTTAGATCGGACGGCGGAAAAATTTTTTTGAACGAGGAAGATATTACCCATTATCCTATGTATCTCAGAGCTCGTAAAGGGCTTACCTATTTACCTCAGGAACCGTCGGCTTTCCGCAATCTTACCGTTGCCGAAAACATAATGGCGATTCTTGAAATCGTAGAAAAAGATAGGAAAAGAAGGGAGGAGAGACTTTGGGAACTTTTGAGTGAATTGGATATTGCCCATATTGCCCAAAGTCCAGCCTATGTTTTATCGGGTGGGGAAAGGAGGAGGGTGGAGATCACGAGGGCGCTAACCACTTCCCCTTATTATATGCTTTTGGATGAACCCTTTGCCGGTATTGATCCTTTGGCTGTGATAGATATCCAGAAAATCATTGACAAGTTGAAGAATAAGGGAATCGGCATCCTCATATCTGACCACAACGTAAGGGAAACCCTTACAGTTTGTGACCGTGCTTATATTATCCACGAAGGTTCTGTGATCGAAGAAGGGAGCCCTGAGAAAATTGTTCATAGCGATATGGTCCGAAAAATTTACTTAGGAGAAAGGTTTACTATTTGAGTTTATCATGGCTCTGGAACTGAAACAAAATCTTAAACTTACCCAACAGTTAGTAATGACGCCTCAGCTCCAGCAAGCGATCAAACTATTGCAGCTTTCCCGTCTCGAAATGTTGGATATGATTACCCAGGAATTAGAGGAAAATCCCCTTTTAGAAGAGGCTACAGATGAGGAAACTTACAATGGGGAAGAAGAAGTTGAGGAGAAGTTAGTTCTTCAAAGGGAACATACAAAAGAATTAACGGGTGAAGGGGATGGACGGGATGAATTCGATTTTGCCTCTTTCTTTGAAGACTTACAACCGGCAACACCGATTTATGAACGGAGAGAAGATGCCGAGGCTACGTGGGAAAATTTCGTTACAAAGAAACCTTCCCTTGTGGACCATTTAATATGGCAGCTACGTCTGACCCGTTTTTCGGAAAAAGAGAGACTCATAGGCCAGGAGCTTATAGGCAACATCGATCAGGAAGGATATTTGCGTATTTCTACGGAAGAAGTGGCGAAGCAGTACCAGGTAACCCTTGAGGAAGTGGAAGCAGTGCTTAGCAAAATACAAGAGTTTGATCCCCCAGGTGTGGGAGCAAGAGACCTTAAGGAATGTCTTCTTATTCAGGCGCGCCTCCTATGTCCGGAAAATACCTTAGTATCCTCCATAATTCAGGATTTCATGACGGAGCTGGAGAAAAGGGACTATTCTCGGATTGCGAAGAAGCTCAGATGTACGCAAGAAGAGGTAATGGCCGCGGTGGAGGTAATCACCAAGATGGACCCCAAACCGGGAAGTGCCTATAGTACTGAAGAGGCACAGATCATCATCCCCGATGTATTTGTTTTTAAGGTAGGGGATGAGTATAAAATTATCTTGAATGATGATGGCCTACCCCAGTTGAGAATTAACAAATACTATCGAGAACTTCTGGAAGGCAGATACGATGACTTTGAGTCGGAAAATGGCAGGCGTTATTTAAAGGAGAAAGAACAGGCGGCGCGCTGGTTACTAAAGAGCATTCAGCAAAGGCAAAGAACGATCTATCGCGTAACGGAAAGTATCCTCAAGTTTCAACGGGAATTTTTTGATAAAGGTATCGATTACTTAAAACCCCTCATCTTGAGGGATATCGCCGAGGATGTGGGGATGCATGAATCGACAATCAGTAGGGTTGTGACGAACAAATATATGCACTCCCCGAGAGGGATCTTCGAACTTAAGTATTTCTTTAGTAGCGGACTCAATACCAGAGAGGGGGAGACAATTGCTTCAAAAAGCGTTAAGGAAGAAATAAAGAAACTCATTGCCGCCGAGGACCCTTACAATCCCTTAAGTGACGATGAGATAACGAGAGCACTAAACGAAAGGGGAATAAGAATTGCCCGCCGGACGGTAGCTAAATACAGAGAACTGATGAGGATTTTACCTTCATCAAGGAGAAAAAAATATAAATAAATCTGCCATATAACAAGGAGGAAAAGGGTATGATAGTTTCGGTCACCTTGAGGAATGCCGAGGGTGAAGCCTGGCAACGGGATTATGTGGAAGAAAAGATGGGCAAGCTAAGGAAGTATTTGGAGGAGCCTATCGAGGTTAAGGTTGTCCTTTCGGTAGAAAAATTTAGAAATACGGCAGAAATAAATCTTTCTTCCAACGGTCTTAATATCAACGCCAAGGAAGAGGAAAAGGACATGCGTCTGGCGATAGATAAAACTATCGAAAAAATTGAAAGACAGATAAAAAAGACTCGGGAAAAGATGAGGGAAAGAAAAAACAGTACACCCCGCGAGGAGTCGTTGGGCTCTGAAGAAGTTTCGTCTCCAGAAGTCTATCCTGCGGCGAAAATTGCTGAGTTCAGAAAGATCGTCGTTTCACCTATGACTTTAGACGATGCCCTCTTAGAAATAGAAACAAAAAAGCAGCGGTTTCTGGTGTACCGTGATGCCACGACGATGGAAATAAACATACTCTTAAGCAAGGACGATGGCAGTTATTCCTTGCTGGAAGTTAAAACATGAAGGTCACCTCTGTATTAAAGCGGGATTATATAATTGGTGACCTTGAAGCCACCGACAAAGAGGGGGCTATAAAGGAGATACTGACGGTTTTCCCGCCAGAAGTTCTTCCTGTGGAGAGTCCTATTGCCTTCAAAGTCCTTATGGAGCGGGAAATGTTAGGTTCTACTGGTATCGGCGATGGAGTAGCGATTCCCCACGGTACCATAGGCGGCCTTGAGGAGATCTTGCTTGCCTGCGGAAGAAGTAAAAAGGGTATTTTTTTTTCGTCCTGCGATGGAAAGCCTGTCTATCTGATTTTTCTTATGTTGGCTCCGGAAAACTATGCGGGTCAACATTTAAAGCTCCTGGCCAAAATATCGAAGATGCTCAGAGACCGGAGTTTCCGTAGTAGTCTCATAGAGGCAGCGACGGTTGACGAAATGTACGATGTTATTGCAGAAAAAGATGACCAGTTCTGATAACCTAAAGGTGGTTATAATTACAGGATTGTCAGGCTCTGGCAAAAGTACGGTCTTAAGGGCGTTGGAGGACATCGGTTATTTTTGTATCGATAATTTGCCGGTAGTTCTACTTCCTCGCTTTTTGAAGATCAGACAGGCTGAAGTCTCGGAAGTTACAAAAATTGCCTTGGTGATGGATTTAAGACAGCCGCACTTTCTGGAGAAATACCCCCGAATATTCGGCCGATTAAAGGAACAAGGTTATGACCTCGAGATACTTTTCCTCGAGGCTACTGATGAAGTTTTGATTAACCGGTTTAGTGAAACAAGGCGTGTCCATCCTCTCTCACGGGAGGGGTCTCTCCTGGAAGGTATCCTTATTGAGAGAGGGAAACTAACCTCCCTGAAAGAAATGGCCACAAAAGTCATTGATACTACCTCACTCAACGTCCACCAATTAAAAGACCTCATCCAGAGGCACTTCCTTTCTTTGGAGGGAAGGGAAAAATTATTGTTCGTCCATGTTACCTCTTTTGGCTACCGTTTTGGCCTGCCTACCGATGCGGACCTCATCTTCGATGTCCGGTTTTTACCCAATCCCTTTTATATAAACGAGTTTAAAGATTTGAACGGGCATCATGAAGAGGTGAGGAGGTTTGTCCTTTCCGAGGGAAAAGGGAAGACTTTTATGGAAAAATTATTAGAGTTGATGACGTTTCTCCTCCCCCTTTACGAAAAGGAAGGAAAGGTGCGGCTAAACATAGCCTTCGGTTGTACCGCCGGCAAGCATCGGTCCGTGGTAGTGGCTAATGAGTTTCACACCTACTTGAGCAAAAAGAACTATCAGGTCACCATAAACCATCGCGATATCAACAAAAGTTAGGGATTTAATTTTGAGGTTACGTTGTCTTCAATCCAGTGAGGGTCCCACCACTCGAGGGGATTTACAAATTCACCACCGGCGAGCATACCAAAATGGAGATGGTCGCCACCGGCGAGGCCCGTCATCCCCGTTTTTCCGATAATTTCACCCTTTTTCACAGATGTCCCCTTTTTTGTTGTTATCTCCGATAAGTGACCGTATACACTGAAAAGTCCCATTCCATGATCGAGGACTACAGTATTCCCGTAAATACCCAAGTTCGCTGCATAAACGACAATGCCGTTATTACCGGCTGCTACAGGGGCATTTGCCACGGAGGCTAAATCTACCCCCATATGGATACTTTCGGCCACAGCTTTTTTCTGATAAAAATAGGTTCTCTTGTCACCGAAAAGGGCCATGGGTGATGCCTCTTTCATTCGCATAAAGGGGCCCTCCCAGAGTTGTTTCCCTACAGATTTTAGACTCATAAGCCTGAGCATCGCTTCGTTTTCTTCCCTTAATTTTCCGTTTATATAGAGGAAGATCTCGAGTGGTGATTTACCTTTGACTTCAGTCGGCAACTGTTGAAACTCGCCCATCTTTTGCTGGAGAAAATTGTCCGTAAGTTGCATCTGGTCGTGGCGAAATTTTTTCTTTCTTATATGGATAGGTAGTGCAAAGGAGGCTTCATTTTCGGCACCGTCATAAGCTATAAGACGAATTGTGGGAATTTTTTCTCCGGCATCTATTGGAAGGCCAAAAAAGACGATGGTTGCCGGTTTACCGGAAAAGGTGCCAGGATACCCGGGAGAAAAATTATCATTTACCATAATGCCCGTCTTAATAGAAGGCTCAGATGTGCCAAAAGCCACAACACAGGTCCCACCTGCATTGATATTGTTTATGGATGTATAGAGATAGATAGCCGGTGGGGTAAAATCTATATGTGTAGGTCGGGTAATAATCGTTTCATTTTTCCAAAGGGAGTTGTCCACTGCGGAAACAATTAGTGTCGCCGGTCCTTCATGGAGATTCAAACCTTTAGGGGCGATAATTATTGAATATTCTTTGCTTTTTATTTTCTCCCTCAATTCTTCCTTTAAAAGGATGTGGTCTTTGTTATCTTGGTTTAGAGTAACCATAACCCGTTTAAGTCCCGTTTTCATATCCGCGAAGGAAAGGGTGACCTTCTTTTCTCTGCCTAAAGAATTAAGATTATCCGTAAGACGGATAATCGGCTTTTCCCGTTCCCCCAAAGAGGTAGAAAACCACCATCCTAATGCGCCTGTAGAGAGAATCGCGAAAATGATTACAGCCGTTCTCTTCATTTGGTAGCCACTCCTTATGTTAGTCGCAGAGCCTTATAGCACTTATTTTTACTGCTGCAAGACAAATTTGATATTTTAAGAATAGCTTGATAATGTTTATTATTATTGTTATGTTTCCTTCAAAAAGGTGTGATATGCTTTCAGGAAAAAGGGTCCTTTTGGGAGTAGCTGCCTATAAGGCAGCAGAATTAACCAGAAGTCTCATAAAGAAAGAGGCTTCAGTTACCGTAATAATGACAAAAAATGCCACCGAATTCATCTCTCCCCTTACTTTTCAAACCTTGTCCGGTAATCCCACTTACGTGGATACGTTTGCCGCTTCAAGATATTACGATATTGCCCACATTTCCTTGACAGAAAAGACCGATCTTATGATTGTGGCGCCGGCAACGGCAAATTGTCTTGCCAAGATGGCCTTAGGCATCGCCGACGATTTGCTTGGTACAACGGTCTTGGCCCTTAAGGCACCTTTGCTCCTTTGCCCTGCCATGAATGTAAACATGTGGTTGAATCCCGCGGTGCAGGAAAATTTAGATAAATTAAAGAAACGGGGGGTTTTTGTTCTCGAACCAGCCCATGGTGAATTGGCCTGTAAAGCCGAAGGATACGGACGGCTGCCGGAAATCGAAGAGATTATAGAAGAAGCTGAGAGTATCCTGACAGAAAAAGACCTTTCTTCTGAACATATACTGGTTACGGCGGGCCCTACACGCGAACCCATTGATCCAGTACGTTTTATAACGAATTATTCCTCAGGTAAAATGGGTTATGCTTTGGCCATTATGGCACGCAGAAGGGGAGCAAAGGTTACCCTGGTTTCTGGGCCAACCAACTTGAAAATACCACGGGGGGTCGATTTTGTAAGAGTAACTACAGCAAGGGAAATGTATGAAGCGGTGCTTGAGCATTTTAATGCAGCCACAGTTGTCATCAAAGCTGCAGCTGTGGCGGATTATCGACCTCGTGAGGTTTCCCCGGAGAAAATAAAAAAAAGAACGGGAACCCTTTCATTATTGCTCACGAAAAATCCCGATATTATTAAAGAATTAGGGAAAAGGAAAGGTAATAGGTTACTGATCGGTTTTGCGATGGAGACGGAAAATTTAATAGAGAATGCTTATGCAAAACTGAAAAGGAAGAATCTCGATTTCATCGTAGCCAATGCCCTGACGGACGAGGGTGCGGGATTTGAAAAAGATACGAATATCGTGACCATAATCAGTAAAAGTGGAGAGGTGGAAAAACTACCCCAGATGGAGAAGATTGAAGTGGCAAAATGTATCCTCGATAAAGTGGTGAGGTACCGTGGAAAGTAGGGAGGCAATTAGGAAAGAATTAAAGGATGTACTTTCTGCCTTAAGGGCCCGGTTAATCTGGGATAGGGAAATGGAGATACCTCTGCCTTTTATGATTTCGGGTAAAAGGAATGCGTCAAAAAGCGAACCGGTATTAATAACCCGTACCCTGGAAGAGGTACGGGCAAAATTGGGTGATTGTAAGCGTTGTCATCTTTCCCTCCTTCGAACGAATATTGTTTTTGGCGAAGGAAACCCACGGGCTAAACTCGTTTTTGTCGGTGAGGCGCCAGGCGCAGATGAAGACAGGCAGGGGCGACCCTTTGTGGGGAAGGCTGGACAGTTGCTTACAAGAATCATTAATGCCATGGGCTTAAAACGGGATGATGTATATATCTGCAATGTGTTAAAATGTCGACCTCCGGGGAACCGCAGTCCTGATCCCAAGGAAATAGAAAAATGCGAACCCTTTTTATTTGACCAACTATCCGTCTTAAAGCCTAAAGTTATTTGCGCCTTGGGGAGTATTGCAGCCAGGACGATTCTTCGAAATGACGCACCCATTACGATCTTGCGTGGCCGATTTCACTATTTCCAGGGAATTAAAGTAATGCCCACCTTCCATCCGGCTTACCTTTTGAGAAATCAGGCAGCAAAGAAATTGGTGTGGGAGGATATGAAATTAATCATGGAAGAATTAAAGGAATGATTAAAAAGGGTTCAAAAGCGTTAATTGCTGGGATCATTATAGAATTGGTGTTTCTTCTTAGCATAGGTGAGGCGGGAGAGAAGCCTAAATTTGATTTAATTACGATAAATTCCGCCATTACACCACCTGTTGCCCAGTATGTACTGAAAAGCATCGAAGAAGCAAACAAGGGAGGAGCGGAAGGACTAATTATCCTTCTCGATACGCCGGGAGGTTTAGATTTGGCGATGCGGGACATCGCCAAGGGGCTACTTAATTCACCCTTACCCGTAATTGTTTATGTCTACCCACCGGGAGCACGGGCAGCATCGGCGGGGGTTATCATAACGGTAGCGGCCCACGTGGCCGCCATGGCCCCGGGAACCAATATCGGTGCAGCCCATCCGGTAGGTATAGGTATCGGTGGGACGATGGATAAGGTGATGGCAAAGAAGGTGGAAAATGATGCCGTGGCTTACGTGCGTAGCATTGCTATTCAGAGAGGAAAAAATGCCGATTGGGTAGAAAGGGCGGTTAGGAAAAGTGAATCAATTACTGCAGAAGAGGCACTCAAGTTAAAAGTAATCGATCTTGTGGCGACGGACGTAAGGAATCTCCTTGACCAATTGAACAACAAAACCGTAGTGCTTACGGCAAAAAAAATTAAAAGGCTTTTAAAAACCAAAGAAGCTATAATAAATGAAAAGAAGATGGGCGTAAGGGAAAAAATTCTGATAACCATAAGTGACCCCAATATTGCCTATCTGCTCCTCTTAATAGGACTGGCGGGACTTTACTTTGAATTTACCAATCCTGGTGCTATTCTGCCCGGTATTATCGGGGGTATTTCGCTGCTCCTTGCTTTTTTTGCCATGCAGACCTTGCCGGTAAATTATGCCGGTATCTTACTGATTCTTTTCGGTATCATTCTCTTCATTGCGGAGATAAAAGTTATGAGTCATGGTTTACTGACTATTGGCGGAATTGTCTCCTTGATTTTAGGTTCCCTCATGCTCTTCACAGCTCCCGATCCGGCACTAAGAATTTCCCTTAAAGTACTCCTGCCGGCCGTGGGGGTGATTTCCCTCTTTTTTGTAGCGGTGATTGCCCTAGTGGTAAAGGCACAGATGCAAAAGAGATACAGCGGTAGGGAAGGAATGGTGGGGGAAGTTGGTGAGGCCGTATCGGACGTCCATGAAAGCGGCAAGGTATTTGTAAAGGGTGAATACTGGGAAGCCGTTAGCAATAAAAGGATTGAAAAGGGGAAAAGAATAAAAGTGGTGGAAGTTGAGGGACTTAAATTGAAAGTAGAAGAAATTGATTAAAAAGGAGGTAGGTAATTATGTTTACCCAGGGGATTTATCCGTTAGTCGTGATTGTCGTTTTGGTTTTGATGTTCCTTTCAGCAGCGATAAAGGTACTCAATGAATACGAGCGTGGGGTCGTATTTCGTTTGGGTCGAGTTATTGGGGCGAAGGGACCGGGACTAATCATTCTTATTCCGATAGTCGATCGCATGGTAAGGGTCGATATGCGTACCATTACCATGGATGTGCCGCCTCAGGATGTAATCACACGCGATAACGTTTCCATTAAAGTTAATGCCGTCGTTTATTTCCGGGTTATAGATGCCAATGCGGCAGTAATTAAGGTGGAAAATTACCTCTATGCTACCTCTCAGCTTGCCCAGACTACCTTAAGAAGTGTCTGTGGGCAGGTAGAACTCGATGAGATTCTATCCGAGCGGGAAAAGATAAATATCAATCTCCAGGAAATTTTGGATAGAAATACCGATGCCTGGGGTATAAAGGTATCCCATGTGGAGGTAAAACAGATCGATTTACCGGAGGAGATGAAGCGTGCCCTGGCTAAGCAAGCGGAGGCTGAGCGTGAGAGGAGGGCGAAAGTAATCGGTGCAGAGGGTGAATTCCAGGCTGCTCAGAGGTTACTGGAGGCGGCCCGACTGATGGCAACAGAACCTATTTCCTTGCAACTCCGTTATCTTCAGACCTTGGTTCAGGTTGCCGCAGAAAACAACTCTACTACCTTATTCCCCATACCCATCGACCTGTTCAAACATTTCATGACGTCGAAGGAAAAATAAGGTCACGCACAAAAGGAGGGTAAAAGATGCTTGGTTGGCGAGCCCGGATCGGTTATATCAACCCTTCGAATGCGGAATGCAGTGTTTACGAATTCTACAAAATTGCGCCTGAAGGCGTTACTCTTGTTCTCACCTGTCTCTCTATAAAAAACCTCGTACCGGAAGAGTTGGAGACGGCCCTGGCAAAGGTCGATGCTGCCGCCGTTGACCTTGCCAGGTCCGAAGTGGACTATATTGTTTTAGGCGGTACACCGCCTGCCGTATTTAAAGGGGTGGAAGGAAACAAGAAGCTCATAGAGCGCATTGAAAATCTCACAAAAATACCTGCGGTAACGAAGGTATCGGCATCGATGGCGGCTTTTAACTACCTTGGGGCAAAGAGAATTTCCCTTGTTTCACCGATGGATGAGGATAATAACAGAAAAATCAGAAGATTCCTGGAGGAAGCGGGATTTGAGGTTGTCTGTGTCGTAGGGTTGGGAATCAAGAGTAACCTTGAAATAACGAAACTTCCACCCTATGCCTCTTACCAAGCGGCAAGACGCGCTATTATGGAAAATCCCGAAACGGATGTCATCTATATACCTTGTAGCCTCTGGGGAGCTACCTTAAATGCCCAGCATATAGAAACGGATTTTTGTATTCCTGTAGTAACTTCCAACAATGCCATGATGTGGTATGTTTTCCGTGCCCTAAATATCAGAGAGAAGATTAGAGGTTACGGGAAACTTCTTGCCGAGATATAAAAATAGTCTCATTAAGGAGGGGAAAATGGAAAAGTTTCTGCGCCCATCTTTTTTTCTCATTTTTATTTTTGTGTCTTTTGTGAGTTTTGCTGAAGCAGCCCCCGATAATTACCCCAGTAGAGATATTACCTGGATTGTCTCATCGGCTCCTGGAGGTGGCTTTGATACGTATGCCCGCGCAGTGGCACCGTACCTTATGAAATATCTGCCCCGTAGAGTGAATGTGGTGATAAAGAATGTGACGGGGGGAGGTGGTTTAAGTGGTGCCAGTATGCTTTATCGGGCTAAACCCGATGGTTACACCATTGGTTATCTCTTTTATCCTGGTATTGCAATTGTGGCTATGGAATCGGATATCGGTTTTGATCTTAACAAATTTACTCCCATTGCGCAAATAGCCATTGATGAGCAAGGATTTTTCGTTTCCGCTAAAGCGGATATAAAGACTTTATCCGATCTTCAAAAGAAAGACCCACTGCGCTTACTCACCCAACCTAAGGGTGTTACCATGTATTCCTTCTGTGTCATTGCGGAAAAACTATTTAATCTTAAAGCAAAAATGGTCACAGGGTATAAAGGGGGGAATGAAGTGGCCACGGGTATCATGAGGGGTGATGGTGATGCGGGAATATTAAATTTAAATGAATTCATCAAGTATGTGAAAAGCGGAGATTTGCGGGTAGTTCTTACATTCTCAGAAAAACGAGACCCCCTCACGCCGGATGTGCCTTGCGTGACGGAGTTAGGTTATCCCGAGGGTACGGCAGTGAGGAGCTGGAAGGTAATTTTTGGTCCTCCCAATTTACCAGCAAACATTACAAAAACTTTACAAACAGCCTTCAAGAAGGCCTTGGCAGACCCGGAACTAAAAGCCTGGGTAGAAAAGACGGAAAAACCCCTTGCCTATGCCGATGGAAAAGAGGCTTGGGGAAAATTACAGAAGGTTCTGACTGTTTTCAAGAAATACCATTGAGGTAAGCGTTAAAAGGGGGGTCGTGAGTATGATTGAGTCTGTATTATTTGCCCTCGGTAAGGCCTTTTACTGGAAGAATTTTTTGTACATCACCTTGGGTACAGGGGTGGGGCTCATATTCGGGGCCCTGCCGGGGCTCTCCAGTGTTATCAGTCTGAGTCTTTTTTTGCCTCTGACCTATGGCATGGATCCGATGTCCGCTATGTTTCTCTATGCGGGACTAATGGGGGCCAATCCCTTTGGCGGTTCCATAAGCGCTATTCTCATCAATACCCCAGGGACGGCGCAAAATATCGCCACCGTCTTTGACGGGTATCCCATGACCCAAAGGGGAGAGGCGGGAAGGGCCTTGAGTATTTCCGCCACTTCCTCCGCTTTAGGTGCTGTATTCGGTATTGTGATTTTGATTATTCTACTTCCTTTGGTGAGGAGGGTGGTATTGGCATTTGGGCCGCCGGAATTTTTTCTCATGGTCGTTTTCGGGTTAATTGCGGTGGTAGTAGCGGCACGGGGAAATATGATGAAAGGTTTATTTGCTGGTGGATTGGGTATCTTGCTTTCTCTCGTGGGTAGAAGTGCATTAACGGGGACGATACGATTCAATTTCGGTACCATCTATCTCTGGGACGGTATCCCTCTTATTCCTTTCATGATTGGACTTCTTGCCCTCTCCGAAATGATCAATTTGGGGGCAAAAAAGCAAAAGACCATTGCAACCACTCCGGTAGATAATGTCCTCAAAAATTTATGGCAAGGGGTAAAAGACGTATTTGACCATAAAATTTGCTTTTTTAGGAGTGCTGCTATAGGTACCATCATCGGGATTATCCCTGGAATTGGGGGTGCCGTAGCCAACGTTTTGGCCTATACCGTTGCTGTGCAAACATCCAAACATCCCGAAACCTTCGGCAAGGGTGACCCGGAGGGGGTGATAGCACCTGAATCGGCTAATAATGCCAAAGACGGAGGTGCCCTACTGCCCACTGTAGGATTTGGAATACCAGGTAGCGCCGAGATGGCCGTCCTTTTGGGAGCCTTTATTCTCCATGGACTTACTCCTGGGCCCCTTTTAATTAAAGATCACATGGAAATAGTCTGGGCCTTAATCTTCGGGCTTACCATCTCAAACATCCTGGCTTCCAGTTTTGGCCTTCTTTTAGCGCGTTATCTTATCAAAATAACACGGATCAACCTTTCCTTTGTCATTCCCGTAGTGACCGGTGTCTGTCTGGTTGGTGCCTTTGCCATAAGGGGGGAACTCTGGGATATTTATTTGGCTATATTGTTCGGTTTTGTGGGTTTTGGGCTGAGGACTTTTGGATTTCCCATCATCACCTTGGTTATGGGTTACGTTTTGGGCAGTATGGCCGAGGTTTCATTGAACCAGGCTCTGATGATTTCCGATGGGGGGGTAAAAGTTTTTTTCCAACGACCGATTTCTCTCTTTTTAATGATTCTTATTTTGGTCATTCTGTTCATCCCTTTTATAAAAAAAGTAGAATCTCCATAAAGAAAGGAGATTGATTTTCCATGAAGAAAGTAAGGATTTTTTTTCACTGTCTTCTTGTGGGATTCGTTCTGCTGCTTTTTTTCATTTCCTTCAATTATGATGCAAAATCGGCCTTTTTCCCTCTTCTTAGCGCCGGTGTTACCATTGTTCTGGGGGTTGCCGCCCTCATTACAGAACTTTATCCTCCCTTGCGGCCGTATTTTGAGACCCGTGTTTTCCAGATAGATTTACCGGAAAAAGAGATAGAGCTTATCCCACGTAATTTCTTAATACTAACCCTCTGGTTAGTTATGCTGGCAGTATTGATTTTCTTTTTTGGTTTCCTTTGGTCCTTGGTTATCTGGAGTTTTCTTTATGTGATTTTCTATGGGAGACATTCGTGGCAGTCAGCATTATTTGTTTCATTCCTCTTGTGGATATTCGTTTACGGTTTTTTTGTAAAAATTATGGGCCTTGATTTATTTAAGGGGGTCATCTTCGGGGGTATGACTTAAAATTTTCTTGACAGGGTGGTAAATTTTTAATACTGGTGATTTGTAAACAATTTACAATATGGGGAAAGGAGTCCGGTGATGAGAAAAGTTTTTTTATGCCTTATGGTGCTTTTCTTTAGTTTCATCGTTTCAGGTATTCCTGCAATCCATGGGGAAGATAAGTTTCCTAACAAGCCCATCACTATTTTGGTAGGGAGGTCGGCCGGGGGCAGTACCGATATGGTAGCCCGCACTCTGGAGCCCTTTTTAAACAAGGAACTGAAAGTTCCCATCGTCGTTCAGAACCAACCAGGGGCCGGTGGTGATATTGCCAACACGAATCTCTGGCGTTCGGCACCCGACGGATACACCCTAATTATGTCTGCCTTGCCTTCGGATACAATAAGACAGATAATTACCGGGCAGAAAAATTTCGACATTTTAAAAATGACGTTTATCTATGGTATCGCCGGGGGTGATTTCAATGTCATTATTGTTCCTTACGATTCCCCTATAAAAAACTTCAATGACTTAAAGAGGGTTGCATCCGAAAAGACCCTTACCGCGGGAGGAACAACCCCCGGATCCAACTCGTGGTATGCCTATACTTTATTATCGGAGCACACGGGTTTGAAGTTTAAATACGTTCCGTACAATAGTGGGACCGAAGCGGCAATGGCCACCTTAGGGGGGCATGTGGATTTAGGTGTTACTTCCGTCATCTCGGCGGCCAAGCCCGTTCAGAACAAGCAACTCCGCATAATAGCAGGATTTGCCCCCAAACACGATCCTGAATATCCGGACGTAAAGATGATGGTGGAATTGGGTTATAAAGATCTTTACTTTGCAACCCGTCAAGGCTTACTTGGACCTCCGGGCATGAAGAAAGAGATCGTAGATATTTTGGCTAAAGCCGTCGCTCGGGCCGTAAAAGACCCCAAATTCATTGATCTTGCCAAGAAACAGGGGTTCACCGTCGATCCTGTGGACAGTGAAGAGTTCCGGAAAGAAACTATAGAAGGTGCCGAAACGGCGAGGGCGATCTTACAAAAAATTGGTGCGATAAAAGCAAAGATAAAGTGAAATTACGGAGAATTTACCTATGAGGGGGAAAACTCTTCTTGACGGGGATACTTTACTTTTGGTTATTTTCCTCATTTTTTCCCTATCCATGATTGTGGCCACGGGGCGATTAGAAAATGAAGCCACAAAAACGGTACCTCGTCTCTTTGGACAGTTGGGGCTTATTTTTGCCGTGGCTGCCCTCTCGTTGAAGATTTTCTCTAAAGTGAAAGGTTATGAAAAGGAGAGGGGAGAGTTAGAACCCCAAACGAAACCGTTGACTTCGGTGGAAATTGAAGGGGCGATGAATTTATATGTAGCCATTTTGCTTGTCTTGCTCTATGTACCCCTGGTTAAAATTACGGGTTTCGTCGTTGCCTCGGTGTTAGAAATTGCTGCCTTTCTCTGGTTTGCCGGATACAGAAAGATTCTTTTCGGATTGCTTTATGCGGTGGTACTCTCGGTGGGAATTTATGTTTTGTTTCACTACTTCCTGAAGGTCGATTTTCCTCGGGGACTTTTCCTGTTAATTTGAGGTAGAATTAATGATTCTCGAAGGACTGCTCACTGTTTTTTCTGCTCAGGGTCTTTTTTTCCTCCTTTCTGGTGGGGTAATCGGCCTCATCATCGGTATCCTTCCCGGTTTGGGTCCCGCCTTCGGTGTTGCCTTGATGCTCCCCTTCACTTTTTGGATTCCTGCCCACTACACCCTTATCTTTCTTGGTTCCCTCCATTCCTGTTGTGTCTATGGTGGTTCCATTACGGCGGTGCTTTTGGGAATACCGGGAACCGTGGGTAGTATCACCACCTGTTTTGACGGCTATCCTCTCTCTCAACAAGGCAAGGCAGGTGTTGCTTTAGGTTTGTCGGCCACGTCTTCTTTGATTGGTGGATTGATCGGGGTAGCTTTTCTTGCTGGATTAACACCCTATCTCGCCAAGTTTGCCTTAAAGATTGGTCCGGCGGAGTATTTTATGCTCGCCATGCTTGGTCTTTCTATGGTTGCCGTTACGGCCAAAGGTGATACCTTGAGGGGACTTCTCATGGGTTGTGTGGGTATATTGGTATCCACAATCGGCATGAGCCCTATCACGGGGGAGAGTCGGGCTACCCTGCAAAATGTTTATCTCGAAGGCGGCATTCCCTTTGTTCCTGTAAGTGTCGGACTTTTTGCCCTTTCCCAAGCCTTGATTTTAGCTAAGCAGGGCGGGATGATTGCCAAGGCGGGCAAGGTGGCGGCCGGTTTCTGGGAAGGAGCCTGGGAAACCATAAAGAGACCTTTCGTAGTCTTAAGACATGCCATTCTGGGGACGGGGATTGGTGTTATCCCCGGGGTAGGTGTGAATATAGCGAACTTCATGGCCTATCTTATTGAAGAAAGGATAAGTGGTAAGAGGGCGAATCCTCCTTTTGGTAAGGGTCAATACAGAGGTGTAATTGCCCCCGAAACGGCAAACAACGCCTGTGTTTCCGGTGAGCTAATTCCCGCCTTTGCCTTCGGTATACCCGGTGGTTCAACGGCTGCCATATTCTTGGCAGCCCTAACGATCCATAAGTTAAGACCGGGTCTCGATTTTTTCCAGAGTGGAGGCTCGGCCGCTATGGCTCTCATATGGGGTATGTTTTTTGCCCAATTCCTCTTCTTCATCATGGGTGCCTTGGGCGTTAATCTCTTTGCCCGTGTAACGCGTCTTAAGAATTCCTTCCTTGTTCCAGCCATTGTTCTACTCTGCTATGTAGGATCCTATGCCTATAGGGGTTACACCGAAGACGTCATTGTAATGACCGTTGCGGGACTTTTGGGTTACCTCATGCATAAGTATTCTTATCCCATCGCCTGTTTTATCTTGGGTATGGTTTTAGGTCCCATGGCTGAGACGAACTTTCATCGGGCCATGATTATTTCCGATGGTTCCTATTGGATATTTATAAAGACACCAATCGCTGCAGCTCTTTTTATAATCAGTATTTTGGCTATGGCCTACGGTATCCTTCCCTGGGAAAGGCTTATAAAGCGCAAAAGTAAGGTGTAAATTTTAATGGAAAAGGATGCTCTACCTTCTCTCAATGACCTAGGTACTTTGGCGAATAAGGTCTACGCCGTGCTTGAAGGGGCTATCCTTGCCGGGAAATTGAAACAGGGGGATAGGTTAGTGGAAGAGGAATTGGCTGCCATGCTCGGGGTAAGCCGCGGTCCCGTGAGGGAGGCCTTACGGATGATGGAAAAAGATGGGTTGGTTAAGCTCATACCTCGGAAGGGAGCTGTAGTTAATTCCATTTCCCCTGAGGACCTGGCAGAGATCTATGAAGTGGCCGTCGTTCTCGAAGAATTAACCGTCAATCTCTTCTGTAGGCGGGCGACTGAAGAAGAGATAGAGGCTTTGGAGAAGATTTGTGCCGAAATGAGAGAAGAGATGCAGAGGGGAAATGTGGCCCAATACAGGGTCCTAAACAGACAGTTTCACGAAGTCCTAATCTGCGGCAGTAGAAACAAAAGGCTCATAGACCTTTATAAAAAACTAAGGAAACAGATATTCTGGTTCCAGAACGTAAGCCCCGATTTTCCCATAATGATGGAACGCTGGTTGGAAGAACACCAAAGAATCATTGATTTTTTACGAAAAAGAGACGCTGCCGCCGCGGGGAAGATGGCAAGTAACCATTTGAGAAAGGCAGCCCAGGCTTTTTTGCGAAAGGAGCAAAGTTAAAAATGGCGCACGTGATAAGGGAAATTGAGAGGGTTCCTGCCGATTTAGTAGAACAGTTTCGAAGTTTGAGTTCTGCTACTGTTCACGAGGCATCGGGTGGCAAGGGAGCCCTTTCTTCAAGGATAAAACCCATTTATCCGGAAATGAAGCTCTGTGGGCCGGCAGTCACCGTGAAAGTCAAACCTGGTGATAATCTTGTCCTTCACAAAGCAATTTACGTGGCACAGAAGGGGGACGTTATCGTTGCCGATGCCGAAGGATTTACTGAGGCCGGGCCTTGGGGTGAAATTATGGCTGTAGCTGCTCAGGTAAGGGGTATTGCGGGACTGGTCATAAGCGGCTCGGTGCGTGATGCCGAGGCGATGCAAGCGATGGGATTCCCCGTTTTCTCCCTTGGTATCTGTATCAAAGGTACGAGTAAGACAGCCTTGGGTTTAATCAATCACCCCATTAACCTCGACAATGTAACCATCAATCCGGGTGATTTAATTATCGGTGATCGCGATGGCGTCGTTGTAGTGAGTAGGAGAGAGGCGAAGGAGGTTTTGGAAAAATCCCTCGCGCGTGAAAGGAAAGAGGTGGACATTAAAGAACGGTTAAAAAAGGGGGAGACGACCCTTGATATTTACGGATTTGGAGAGATTTTGAAAAATCATGGTCTTATAGAGGAATAGAAAGGGGTAACCTATGGATGCTAAAGAATTTGATGCCAAGTATCGCCAGCGTTTAGAGAAGTTATCAACGACTAATATTGCCGATGCCATGGACAAGGTAGGTATTCGCGGGGCCGTAATCGGGATTCGGCCCATGTTTGATTGTCCTAAGATTGTGGGACGGGCGGTGACCATTAAAATTACGGCGGCCGGGGCTGTACCGTCAAAGTATCATTTAGGCGTGAGGGCAATTGCCAGTGCTTCTCCGGGAGATGTAATTATCATCGACAATCGGGGGGATTTGAACAACAATTGCTGGGGTGAGATTCTTTCTATGGCGGCTAAGATGCGTGGAGTCTCCGGTGTGGTGGTGGACGGTGCGGCTAGGGATATCGATGCCTGTAGGGAATTCGGTTTTCCCGTTTATGCCCGTGGAACAGTGCCCATTACGGCCCGGGGGCGCATCATGGAAGAGTCCTTTAACGAAATGATTAGGGTGGGGGACGTGCAGGTAAACCCCGGAGACATCGTCATGGCTGATGTAAACGGTGTAGTTATTATTCCCCAAGCCCGGATAGAGGAAGTTTTAGAGGCGGCGGAAGGTCTTTGGCAGAAAGAAATGGCCATGATTGAGGAGTTGAGGAAAGGTGCCTCTATTTTGGAGGTGGACCAAAGGTATTCTTATGAAACGATGCTGAAGAAATAGGAGGAAGCGGGCATGGATACAAAAGAATTGGTGGAAAAATTTAGGGACATGGATACAACCTGTCTCTCCGATGCTATGGACCGATTGGGAATAAAGTGCGGTTGTGCTGGGATTTTGCCTATCGTGTCTGGTGTAAAAGCGGTTGGGACGGCCTTTACAGTAAAATATCGACCCTGTGGTCACATCAAGGGTACGGTAGGTGATTTTCTCGATGATGTAGCACCGGGCCAGGTGGTCGTGCTGGACAACGGTGGCCGTACCTATGGTACAGTCTGGGGGGATATCATGACGGTTTATGCCAAGAAGCGGGGCATAGCCGGCACCGTGATTGACGGTGTCTGTCGCGACTTACCCCGGATTCTTGAGGTACGTTATCCCATCTTTACACGGGGAAGATTTATGGTCACCGGCAAGGACAGGGTAGAGGTTGATGGGATCAATGTGCCGGTAGCCATAAGCGATGTTCAGGTGAGACCCGGTGATATTGTGGTTGCCGACGATACAGGGGTTGTTATTGTACCTGCCGATCGGGCGGAAGAAGTCTGGCAAGTAGCCAAAGAGATTGATGAGGTGGAACAGTACATCCTTACCCTTCTGGAACAGGGGATGACCATGAAGGAAGCCCGGGAAAAAACAGGCTACCACAAGTTACAGTCTAAAAGATAAGGAGACTTTTATGGAACATACCAAAAAATTGGCAAAATTCTGTAGGGAAACGAGTTTTGGTGACCTACCCCGGGAGGTAATAAAGATAGCGAAACAGACCATACTGGACACCTTGGGTTGCGCCGTCGGTACCCATTTAGATGAACCGGAGAAACCCAAGGTCATTAATCAGGTTGTGCGGGAAATAGGCATGGCAAATCAAGCAGCTACGGTAATTTGTGCTAAGATGAAGGCTACTGCGGCCTTTGCAGCCTTGGCTAACGGGGTGATCTGTCACGGTATAGATTTTGATGATACCCATGGTGAGGCCCTGACCCATACCAGTGCCGTTATTGTACCTGCTGCATTGGCTACGGCCGAAGAGATGGGAAAAAGCGGTAGAGATTTCATCGTGAGCTATGTTCTGGGTTTTGAGATTGCCGTTCGGGTAGGGATGGCCGTTATGCCTTCCCATTACGAGTATTGGCACAGCACGGCTACCAACGGTACCTTCGGGGCTGCTGCGGCAGCGGGAAAAAACTACAACTTCCAGGAGGAAGATTATATCCATGCCTTTGGTTTCAGTGGAACGCAGGCGGCAGGTTTATTAACCTACTTGAAATTTGGTGATTATACGAAGAGTTTTAATCCGGGAAAAGCGGCTTTTAATGGTATCCTATCCGCCCTCATGGTAAAGGCAGGAGGAACGGCTCCTCCCAATATGATTGAGAATCCCAAGGGTTATACCGGGGCCTATTCCAAGGAGCCCGCTTTGGAAAAGCTAATCCGTGGGCTAGAGGATGGTCCAATGGTTTGGGAAATCTTGAAAAATATGTTGAAGCCCTTTCCCTCCCTTGCGGCGAGCCACACCCCGATGGACGTGACCCTGCGATTGGTTAAGGAAAACGATTTGAAGCCGGAAGACATCGTAAAAATTACAAATCGTACCTACAATACAGTAAAAACCCACTTTTCCAATTATGAGCCCAAAACGGTTATGGCTGCCCGTCTGAGCGTGCCTTACTGTATTGCCGTCTGTGCTGCCAAAAGGAAGGGGAGTCTCGATGCCTTTCATGAAGATACGATCAATGACCCCACCGTGCAGGAGATGTTGAAGAAGGTAGAAATTGTGGCCGATCCGGAGCTTACCAAACTCTACCCCGAAAAGTTTCCCTCACAGATAGAGATTATTACGAGGGACGGAAGAGTTTTTAAAGGAGAGATGTATTACGCCAAGGGGAGTCCCAAAAATCCCTTTACCGATGAAGAGGTCAATGAGAAATTCCGGACCCTTGCAGAACCCATTCTCGGTTCGGCGAAGGTGCGGGAAATCATCGCTATGGCAGCAAACTTAGAAGACGTAAAGGATATAAGGGAATTTACTCGCCTGTTTGCGTAAGGGAGGGATGATTATGGCTGATTTGACGACTAAAATTGGAAAGCTGAAATTAAAAAATCCCCTCATTTTGGGAGCCGGACCATTGAGCGGTACAGCGGGGCATATCCGAAAGTGTGTAGATGCAGGATTCGGTGCCATCTGCGCCAAAACTGTAACCTTTTCACCATATCTGCAGAGGTATCCGAGACCACTTTATCGTTTAAAAGATTACTCTATAAAACCCGATGCTCCTTTTTTTATCCCCAAGGATTATATGTGGCTCCATCGGGAGCATAATTCCATCTTTCCGGCCGATCGCTTTGTAAAAATAATCGAAGAAGTGGCACCTTATTGCCATGAGCACGAAACAGTCCTCATTGGAAGTTTTGCCGGTCGAGGTATAGAAGAATGGAAGCGCATAGTTTCGGCCTATGCCGAGGCAGGGGCTGATGCTATGGAACTGAACTTTTGCTGTCCCTTTCCACCCGAGGGGCTGGTGAGCAACCCCGCCGATGCCCATCTGGGAATCTATTTTTCTCAGCATCCTGAAGAAGGGGCCGAGATTATCCGAAAATTAAAAGAAACGGTGTCCATCCCCCTCTTTCCCAAGATAGGACCGGGGGTGGGAAACATCATAAAAATGGCGAAAATCTTCAAAGAAGCCGGTGCAGATGGTCTTTCCCTTTTTGCCAATGACCGCCTGCTGAGGATTGATATTGAGACAGGACGGCCCGTCAATTACGGCCCATGCGCCGGCACCTCCCCCCATATGATTGCTGCGACCATGCGCTGGACGGCGGAAATTGTGCAGGAAACGGGTATGAATGTTCTTGCCGGTCGGGGAGTTACGGAATGGGAAGATGTGGTAGAGATGCTTATGGCAGGTGCGGCAGGTGTAGAGATCTGCACAGCCGTTATTCTCCATGGACATAAGCATGTGAAGGCGATTCTCGACGAGTTGGCAAAATTCATGGAAAGGAAAAGATACGAACGTGTCGATGAAATACGGGGTTTGGCCTTGAAGCATATACTCGATAATCGGCAGTTAATCGAAGATACCCGTGCCCTTTACGCTGTGGTCGACTTAAAGAAGTGTATCGGTTGCCGTCGCTGCGGAGAAGTCTGTGCCTATGAGGCAATATACGAGTTGCCGAAGAAGAATAATGTTGAGCAGGAAAAATGTGCCGGTTGCACTCTATGCAGCCAGGTTTGTCCCGTAGGCGCTATAAGTATGAAGGAACGAGATAATGACGAAGACCATTTCCGAGCGTTGGCCTGGGAGCACAAGGACCTCATGCCCGAACTTTTCGGAGGAGGCAAATGAAGAAAATGAAGAAATACAGTATAGCCCTTATACCGGGTGATGGTGTAGGTTTAGAAATTATAGGAGCTACAAGACAGGTTCTCCTTGCCCTCCAGGATAAGTATCCCTATGCACAAATGGATTTTACCGAATATGCGGCAGGTAAAGTAGCCTATGAAAAGTTTGGTGATAGCCTTCCGAAGGAGACATTGGAGGGTATCGCCCAATCCGATGCAACGCTGATGGGAGCTATGGCCACGGGACTTGTTCCGCCACCCAGTCCGATGGGGAAATTGCGAAAAGAGATGGACCTCTACGCTGACGTGCGGCCTATAAGGTCCTATCCCGGTGTGTGGTGTCACCGTAGCGACTTAGATATAGTTGTTATCCGGGAGTCAACGCAGGGTTTCCTTGCGGACCGTAATCTCTATAAGGGTAGTGGAGAGTTTATGCCAGACGAAAATACGGTTCTTTCCCTGAGGGTGCTGACCCGTGCCGCCTGTGAGAGGATTGCCCAGTTTGCCTTTGATTACGCCAGGAGACTCAAGAGAAGAAAGATAACGATTGCCCATAAAGCGAATGTTTTGCGGTTAGGGGATAATTTCTTTTTAGAGATTTGCCGAAAGGTAGCGACCAATTTCCCCGAGATTACGGTAAATGATGAATATATCGATACAGTGGCAAACAAACTGATTACGAAACCTGAAGATTACGATGTTATCCTCACCACCAATATGTACGGCGACATTATCTCTGACGAGGCGGCAGCCCTCGTTAGTTCCTTAGTGCCCACGGCGAATTTTGGGAAAAGTTGCGCTATTTTCCGACCTATCCATGAGGCGCTATTAGAAATTGCGGGGAAGAATATAGTGAATCCCTTACCTACAATACTTTGTGCCGTTATGATGCTGGAATACTTAGGTGAAACAGAAATGGCCCAGAAGCTGCAGGCGGCCATAGCGAAAGTACTGGAAAAAGGAAAGGTAAGGACGAGGGATTTGGGAGGACAGGCCTCGACAGAGGATATGACGCAGGCCCTTATATCTGCCCTTTGAAGGAGTATGACCGATGGGAATGACCATTACAGAGAAGATTTTAGCCCGTGCTTCAAGTAAAGGGCAAGTTTATCCAGGGGAGATTGTAGAGGCGAAGATCGATGTGGTGATGCTCCACGACATCGGTACGCCAGGTATCCAGAGACCCCTTAAAGAGTTGGGGATTGAAAAGCTACCCAAACAGGTGGAGGTGGTCATTATCCCCGATCACTTTGTGCCGGCACCCACCGCGAAGGCGGCCGATAATCTCAAACTTACGAGGGAGTTTGCCAAAAAACACGGGATTAAATCCTACTACGAGGTAGGGAGGGGAGGTATCTGCCACCAGGTGATGCCGGAAAAAGGACATGTAAGGCCGGGCGAGGTGATTATCGGACCCGATTCCCATACGACCACTTACGGTGCCTTTGGTGCTTTCGCTGTGGGTTTAGGTGTAACCGACACAGCGATAGGCTTAGGTATGGGGAGATTATGGTTTAAGGTGCCACCCACAATAAAAATCGTCCTTTCCGGGCAACTCCGGAAGGGTACGGCGGCAAAGGACGTGGCCCTATTTCTCCTTAAGGAACTGGGAACGGAGAAGCTCTCTTATAAGGCGGCAGAGATTTCTGGTCCCATTATCGATGAAATGAGTATTGACGGACGTATGTGTCTCTGTGACATTGCTGCTGAAATGGGGGCGAAAAATTGCGTTATTCCCCCG
>Ga0315298_1003622_pt1 | contig 24282 bp, 23 predicted proteins | sample WHS_1_MG_FD_203077 | JGI IMG/M metagenome (GOLD analysis project Ga0315298, IMG submission 203077) | Extremophilic microbial mat communities from Washburn Hot Springs, YNP, Wyoming, USA - WHS_1_MG | ecosystem: Environmental > Aquatic > Thermal springs > Hot (42-90C) | place: USA: Wyoming...
GGGGGCAAGATAATCGCCGGAGCGCAGAGCCACAGCCCTCCGTCCAGCCCGCGCGATTGGGGTCTGGTTGAGCCCTTGCCTCGACCGCGTGGGTTGGTCCGAGTGCCGCGCTATCCTCGACTTGCTGGATATTGTGCCAGGCTCGCTATCCGTGGCATCGGTGCCATCCGCGGTGCACAACAAAACCAGGACCGAACCGCGGATCGCGCTGATTCCACGGATTTCCTTTCATGGATATTGTGCCAGGCTCGCTATCCGTGGCATCGGTGCCATCCGCGGTGCACAACAAAACCAGGACCGAACCGCGGATCGCGCTGATTCCACAGATTTCCTTTCATGGATAGTGTGCCAGGCTTGCTATCGGTGGCATCCCTGCCATCCGCGGTGCATAACAAAACCAGGACCGAACCGCGGATCGCGCTGATTCCACCGATTTCCTTTCATGGATATTGTGCCAGGCTCCCTATCCGGTGTCGTAGCCGGACGAGGGCAAGATCATGGGGGCAAGATAATCGCCGGAGCGGAGAGCCACAGCCCTCCGTCCAGCCCGCGCGATTGGGGTCTGGTTGAGCCCTTGCCTCGACCGCGTGGGTTGGTCCGAGTGCCGCGCTATCCTGGACTTGCCGCTTACGATGCAGCCAGGAGGTCCGTGTTCATTATCTTGCCCCCATTATCTTGCCATCCTGGAGCGTGTCACGTTCCAGGAAATGACAGGGTATGGATCGGGGGTCAAACCATAGTATTGTTCGTTTTGTTGTTGACGCTGGGTATTGACCCGTCGTGTGGTCGCGAATGCCGCGCAAGCTGAGAATGGAGTTCCCAGGTGCTGTTTGCCATCTTATGAGCCGGGGTGATCGGGGGGAAGACATCTTTCTGGACGAGGTGGATCGACATGACTTTCTAAAGACCCTCGCTGAAGCCCGTCAATAGACGGGGTGGGAGGTTCATGCCTATTGCCTGATGCGCAATCAGTTCCACCTGGTGGCCGAGACCCCGGATGCGAACCTTGTCGAGGGGATGCGGTGGCTGTTGAGCGCCTGTACGATCCGGCTGAACCATCGGCACAAGCTCTTCGGGCATTTGTTCAGCGGAGGCTACAAGGCGTTGTTGGTGGACAGGGGCAACGGGTATTTGAAGACCGTCTGTGATTAGGCTGGAGCTTGGAGGAGTTGAAGGCGCGGGGCAAAGGGGATTGGGCGAAGATAGCGCTGGCGGCGCGGCTGCGGCGGGAGACAACAGTGACGGTGGGGGCGATTGCGGATCGGTTGGGCCTGGGCACATCCAAGAGCGCCAACAAGCGGCTGCCCGAATGGATGGGGAGCGAAGCCGGGCCGAACCGGCTGCGGCAAAACGTTGGATAGCGAACAATACTATGGTTTGAGACCTGAGATGACACCTGAGAACAGGACGATCCCGAAACAATCCCCGCCAAGCTCAAGCCTCTCATCGCCATGCCCGACTTCCCGGAAAAACTCCTCGCCATAGTCGGAAAAGCGGTCGCATAGCCAGAAATCCAACCGACTTTTGCGCTAATCCGACATACCTCTCTGTTTCCTCCGTTTTCTCCTGTAAGACTGAACAGGAGACAACGGAGGAAACGGAGAGTGAGGGAATCAAAGTTGGCGCTCTTTGGGCCAATGAGAACGGCTATTGTGAGTTCGGCTGCAACAAACGCCACACGACACAACGCTGGCGGGGCGGGGGACGGGATTGCGTCGGCGGCGATGCCGGGTCCGCGGTTGCCAGAGTTCCGCGTATACGCGGCCAATTCAAACGGCGGTGCCAGGCACAAAGTCTTATCCCAGGCTGCATGCGTGGATGCAGGCTCAGATGCTAGCTAAGAGCATTGAGATGAGAGCACAAAACGAACCATACTATGGTTTGACCCCAGGTAATGCAGATCAACGGGCCCAAGCTCAACGTGCTCCTGGACCTGGAACCGATTCGTCTGGAGGAAGGCGAAGCCGAGGCGGCCCTGCGCCTACTCCGGCGGATGCGGTGGAGCCATGGTCCACGGTTCTTCGACGCGGTCACCATCGATGCTTGGCATGTGCAGGGCCCCTTTATAAAAGCCCTGGACAAGCTGGGGTGGGCCTGGGTGGTGGTGCTCAAGCAGGAGCGAATGGAGGTGTTGCAAGAGGCGCAGGCCCTCCGCGCTGGTCAAGCACCGACGCAGCAGTTCTATGACTAGGGGCAAGAGCGACCGATCAACCTCTGGGAAGTGCGCGACTTGAACTTGGCTTTGGAAGAGCCGCTGCAGTGGGAGCTGTGGTTCGATAGCAGTTGAGCGTTCCGGGGGGCCGTGCTTTCGGCTCGTTGTTCTCTGAAAATCAGTCGGTGCAAACAAGGAGTTCAGGGACCACAGAGGAGGTGTGGTCTCCTGAAGGCTTTGCCCAGCCTGCCTTCGACTCGGCAGTGCGATCCCGCAGAGAAAAAAAACGGCTTCCGGAGAAGAACGCGGGAGAGTGACCCACCTTACGGAATTGCTGATTTGGTGCTTGCCAACAAGCCTCGTTCTTTTCAGAGATCGGTTGTGGTGGCTGAGTTCAGCTTTATGAAAAGCAAGCACTGGCCAGTCTCGCCTGTTGGCCTGTTCGCGGTTTTGCCGTTTGTTGTGGGTTTGGCGGTTGCCGCGGCCGGTGGACCGGTGGCTGTTTCTGTTCGCGCGACGGCTCCGATTACGAGCAATGCCCTTGATGCCGCCCGCTCCAGTGCCATCGCGAAAGCCCGGCGGCAGTGCCTCGAAGAGATCCTTCGTGCCCGAGTGCGTTCTGCTGCTGAATTCCAGAAGCACGCGGCGGTTCTCGAAAGGGCGTTCCTGGCCGACCCGGAGCCTTACCTGGCCGACTTCGTGGTCGAGAACCACGAGATCGTGGATGGCGGCAGCAATTACGCCGTCAAAGCGACCGCGACCGTCCGTGCCGATGCGCTGACGCTGGCTTTGCTCGAAAATGGCGTCACCGACCTGTTCCGCGCGCTATCGCCACCGCCCACGGTCATGGTCTTGGTGAAGGAACGCTTTGAAACCCGCGTCACGGGCACGCGCGCGGCCGAAGCCGCGCTCAACAAGCTGCTCCAGCAAAAGGAACTTCGCGTCATTGAACCCGAACAGAAGAAACTGGTGGAACTTCGCGACCGTGTGGCCGCCGAGGCCGCGCTGGATGTCACCAACGCCGCCCGCGCCGCTCTCGGCTTGCCGGCGGACTTCCTGATTCTGGCCGATGCCGCCATCACGTCCAGCGCTCCGCTGGCTGGCACGGACCTAAAGGCTCGCATGGCCAACCTCACCCTCTGGCTCGTGGAGGCGCCGTCCGCGCGCGTGCTGGCCACCGAGACCGCCGCGGCCAGCGTAAAACACATTGACGAACTGACCGGCGGCAACTGGGCTTTGGAGGAGGCCGTGAACCGGGCCGGCGCCGCGCTCCTGGCTCGCTTCGAGTCCTTGCTGCGGGACGAACTGCTGCACGGCACGGAAATCCTGGTGGATCTCCACGGCCTGTCCTGTGCCGAACAGGCCGACGCGGCGCTCGCTGAGATCAAGAAGCTCCCCGGGGTGGCGGCCGCCCTCCAACGCTTTTACTACGCCGGCACGGCCCAGCTCGAAGTCAAGTGCCGCGCAGAAACCGCGGCGTTCGCGGGCGAAGTGAGCAAGCTTTCCCTCGACGGCCAGCAGCTTTCGGTGATCGAACAACTCCCCCGGTACCTCCGGGTGCAGCGCGGGGCTGGTTCATTGCTGCGCACGAACACTTGGGAGCTGTTCCGTCAGTTCGCCATCGAAAAGTATAAGGCGTTCGATCGCGAAAAGGCGCGGGAGCGCAACACGGAACTGGTGCGTCAAGTCAGCGCCCTGGCGGCGGACCAGCGCGTCAACGACCAGCAGCGCAAGGAACTCCACGCTGCCCGCAAAGCAGTTGAGGCGCGCGAGCAGGAACTGTTTTACCGCCAGCAGCAGCTTGAGCAGCGCGAGCGGGAGCTGGCGGCCTATACCCAGGCGCTCGACGAAGCGCGGCAGGCGCTGGCGCTCCAGCAACAGCGGATGGAAGGGGCGAATCAAGCCGCACAGGCTGCGGCTGCGGCAGCCCTGCGACAGGCCGAGGAGCGTTACGCCCAGGCCACCCAAGCCGCCTACGTCGCTCAGCAGAATTACCAAAGCGCCGTCGATGGTTCGTCGCAAAGCCTCGCCGCCGCCGCGCACGATATCGAGCACTTGATCCGCATCCGCGACGGCACGGCAAATCTGATCGGCGTTGCGCTGCGTGGTTTGATCCACTAAACGCTCCCAAACCATGACTTGCACAATCCTCCGCGCCCGTCGGCCCTGGCCCGCCCTCTCGCAATGGCTGCGGGGCGTCCTGGCCGTGACTGCCGCTGCGCTCACGTTGGCGGACGCCGGCGAGCCGGCAGACGCCACCGCCACGAACGCCCCCCCCAAACCCAAAGTCGGCGTGATGAAGTTCGACGTGTCCAAATCGTTGGACCCGACGCTCTCGAACCTCCTCTACGACGTGCTCACCGAACAGGTGGTCAAGTCCGGCAAGTTCATCGTGGTGGATTGGGAACAAATTGACCGGGTGCTGCAATACGTGGCCAAATCCCAGCCCAACCTCTCGCCGGAGGACGCGCGGCGGCAGGCGGTCAACCAGTTGGGCATCCAGCAACTGTATCTCGGCTCGGCAGCCAAACTGGGCAGCAAATACTTCCTCTCCGTCAAGGTGCTCAACCTGGACCTGAGCGTGGACAAGGTGGAAAAGGAGTCCGTGGAGAGCGAGGAGCAGATGGTGGACGCCATGGCCAGCATCACGGCCAGGTTGCTGGGCCTGCCGCCACCGGAAACGAAACCCGCCACCAGTTCAGAGTCAAAACCTGCCGCTTCCGGCTGGGCCTCAGTTACGAAAGAAAACCCTTTCATCAACACGCTGGGGATGAAGTTCGTACCGGTGCCCGGGACAAAAGTGTTGTTCTGCATTTGGGAAACGCGGGTGAAGGATTTCGAGGCGTTCGTGAACGATTCCGGCCGGTACATGGGCAACAGCATGTTTGTCTTCAAGCGCGACGGTTGGAAGGAGCGCGCCGGTTACAACTGGCAAAAGCCGGGTTTCCGGCAGACACCGGAAGACCCGGTCGTGGGTGTAAACTGGAACGATGCGGTGGCGTTCTGCGAGTGGCTGACGAAGAAGGAGCGTAAGGAAGGCCGGCTCAGCGGCAGCCAGAGCTACCGCCTGCCCACTGACGAGGAGTGGAGCGTTGCCGTGGGCTTGAAGGAGAATCCCGGCGGCTTGCCCAAGGACAAGGATGAGAAAATTCCGGGTGTGTATCCGTGGGGCCGCTCGTGGCCACCGCCGCGCGGTGCAGGCAATTATGCCGGCAGCGAATCGCGCACCGGTGGTGAACCGACTACGTTATTCATCATCGAAGGTTACAGCGACGGCTATGCGGGTACGGCGCCGGTAGGCTGCTTTGAGCCAAACGAACTTGGCCTCTATGATATGGGGGGCAACGTGTGGGAATGGTGTGAAGACCGCTACGATCTCGAGAACGACTGGCGCGTGTTGCGGGGCGGGTCATGGTTCAGTGGCGTTTCCGAGCACGCGCTCTCCTCGTCTCGCGGCCACGGCGCGCCCACGCGTCGTAGCGACGACCTCGGGTTCCGGGTGGTGTTGGTGGGTGCGTCCGCGCCAAGGTGGCGACACCGGAAAATGGGTGCGATGCCGGATGGGGGTGCTCTCTGTCTGGCCAGAGCCAAGCGGTCACCTACCCGCCCGCCCCACGCCCCGGAGCAGCCGGGGAAAAGACGCGGCGCAGGCCGTGGCCGGTAAGCGCGAGCCGAAAGTCACGGCCTGCTTTTTGATTCGAGCTGTTTGATCCACCCGCCGGCCATGCGCCCAATTTCGTCAAGGCGTCCGTTGACAAACAGAAGTTGTTGCTGGCTGATCCAGCGCTGTTCATGCACCAGCCGCCAAAGCACGCGGAGTTGTTCCAGAAGCAGATTGAGTTCCTGGAGCAGATCGGTCTTCTGCGGACGCGGCGAGTAGAGGGCGCGCACGGCCAGCATCAGCGCGTCCAGGGTGACATTGTCCAGCCGCTGGCCGAAGGTGAAGCGATGGCTCTTGGGGATGTCAGCGGTGCGATTCAACGTCCAGCCGGTGGTTTCCACCAGCGCGGTGTAGATGGGCGGTTTGTCATGCATCGGCACAGCAAATTCAAGGCGTGAACCGACGTCAACTCTCGCGGCATTGCACCCTGGAAGCGGTGGCTTCCGTGGAGAATCTATTCGTGGCAGCAGCGAAGGCGCGGCGGGGTAAAAGCCGCCGGCCGGACGTGGAGGATTGGTGGTTGCGGCGCGAAACTGAACTGCTGGCGCTGCGCAAGGAACTCCTGAGCGGGATTTATCAGCCAGCGGGTTATCGGTTTTTTGAAATTCACGAGCCGAAACGGCGACTCATCGCCGCCGCGCCGTTTCGCGACCGGGTCGTGCATCACGCGCTGTGCAACCTCATGGCCCCCGTGCTGGAGCGGCGGTTCATTGCCCGCAGCTTCTCCTGCCAGCTCGGGAAAGGCACCACGGCGGCGCGCGAGTGTTGTCGGCAACTGGTCAACCGGCATCGCTACGTGTTCAAATGCGACGTGAGCAAATTCTTCGCGAACATTGACCACGAGATTTTGTTTCGGAAGCTGGCAGAGTTGATCCATTGCCCCGGTGTGCTGGAGGTCATCCGTCGCTTGTTGGCAAGTTACCGCACCGGGGCGGACGTTCCTGCGCCCCTGTTCCCGGGCGACGATCTGGTGGCAGCCACGGTGCGCCCGCGCGGTTTGCCCATCGGCAACCTGACGAGCCAGCTTTGGGGGAATTATTACCTCGATGCGTTGGATCATTGCATCACGGAAACGCAGCGGCACGGTGATTATCTGCGTTACACGGATGATTTTCTGTTGTTCGGCAATGACAAGGCGCGGTTGTGGGAGTTGCGGGGCGGGCTCGTGGCGCAGTTGGCCCAAGCGCGGCTGCGACTGGCGGAACCGAAGTCGCGCCTGCTGGCCACGCACGAAGGCGTGCCCTTCTGCGGTTTTCGGTTTGTGCCGGGATTGCGGCCCCGCCTGCTGGGTTCCACCAAGCGCCAGTTTGAGCGCCGATGCCACGCATTGCGGTTTGGCCGGGAGTTCCGGAAACTCAGCCAGGCCGTCTTCGCGTGGTATCAATTCACCCGGGAAGGGAACACAACCGGCCTGCGGCGGGCATATTCCTTTGGTCGCGGACGGGGCAGTCGCGGCAACGAATCGCAGGGGGCGTCCAACCTGCTGAGCAGCACCACAGCCATGACAAAAAGCCGCCCCGGTTGCCCGGGGTGGCAGGGAGGCCCTGACCACGGGGGTCAACGCGCCTCCACGTGCTGAACGCCGAAGCGTCCACACCGTCGATCATAGTCGCTCATAGGATCAAACCATAGTATTGTTCGTTTTGTTGTTGACGCTGGGTATTGATCCGTCGTGTGGTCGCAAATGCCGTGCAAGCTGAGAATGGAGTTCCCGGGTGCTGTTTACCATCTTATGAGCCGGGGTGATCGGGGGGAAGACATCTTTCTGGGCGAGGTGGATCGACATGACTTTCTAAAGACCCTCGCTGAAGCCCGTCAATAGACGGGGTGGGAGGTTCATGCCTATTGCCTGATGCGCAACCATTTCCACCTGGTAATCGAGACGTCGGAGGCGAACCTGGTCGAGGGGATGCGGTGGCTATTGAGCGCCTGCACGATCCGGCTGAACCATCGGCACAAGCTGTTCGGGCATTTGTTCAGCGGAGGCTACAAGGCGTTGTTGGTGGAGAGGGGCAACGGGTATTTGAAGACCGTCTGTGATTAGGCTGGAGCTTGGAGGAGTTGAAGGCGCGGGGCAAAGGGGATTGGGCGAAGATGGCGGTGGCGGCGCGGCTGCGGTGGGAGACAACACTAACAGTGCGGGCGATTGCGGATCGGTTGCGCCTGGGCACATCCAAGAGCGCCAACAAGCGGCTGCACGAATGGATGTGGAGCGAAGCCGAGTCGAACCGGCCGCAGCAAAACGTTAGATAGCGAACAATACTATGGTTTGACACCTCAGACACTATGGTTTGACACCTCAGACAACGGGTGTACGACAAGCTCATCCGATTGACCTCGATTTCGTCGGTTGCATCCGGGCCATCGGCTCCGAGCCTGCCTGTGAGCTTTAGTTACCAGTACAACTCTGCCAATCAACGGACGAGAATGCTGTTGGCTGACGGGAGCTGGTGGGAATACAGGTATGACGCGTTGGGCCAGGTGATTTCAGGGAAACGGTACTGGGCGGATGGGACTGCGGTTGCGGGTCAACAGTTCGAATACAGCTTTGACGACATTGGCAACCGGAAGAGCACTGCTGTTGGTGGAGACAAGGACGGAGCGGGGCTCCGAGCCGCCACGTACAGTGCCAATCGTTTGAACCAGTACAGCAGTCGGAGTGTGCCGGGGTATGTGGACATTTTGGGGATTGCCAATCCGAATGCCGGAGTTACTGTCAATGGCAACAGTGCGTATCGGAAGGGCGAATACTTCCATTACGCTCTGAACGTGCCCAACAGCACCGCGCAATATCCGACCGTGAAGGTGGTGAGTCAGTACGGCGGTGGCCAGACCGAGACAGGCAAGGTCTTTGTGCCGCCGAGCACTGAAGCGTTTACACACGATGCAGACGGGAATCTGACCTCTGACGGTCGTTGGACATACAGTTGGGACGGTGAGAACCGGCTGGTGCAGATGATTCGGGACAGTGATAGTCCAACGGGTGCGCGACAGAAACTGGTGTTCGAGTACGATCATCAGGGCCGGCGAATACGGAAACAGTTTTACACGTACAACAACGGCTGGCAGGAACAGACCGACACGATCTTCCTGTACGATGGTTGGAATCTTCTGGCCGAGCTCAACGCCAACGGCAGCAACACAAGAGTGCGGACGTATGTCTGGGGCACCGATTTGAGCGGCTCAATGCAGGGTGCGGGCGGTGTGGGCGGCCTGCTGAAGCTGACATACTACGGTGCCAGCACAACCAACGCCTTTGTGGCTTACGACGGGAACGGCAACGTGATGGCTTTGATCGACCCGGCCAACGGCAATGTCTGTGCCCGATACGAATACGGTCCGTTCGCCGAACCGATCCGGTCCTCGGGCCCGTTGTCCAAACTGCACCCGATTCGTTTCTCGACCAAGTACACCGACACCGAGCCCGGGTTCCTGTACTACGGTTACAGGTACTACAATCCTGGCACAGGGAGGTGGCTAAGGCGCGATCCGGTCCTTGACGTTGTGTTCGACACGTCCCGTCAACTTCACGTGGACCGGGTCGATCATTACAACTTTGTCGAGAACTCACCGGTCGATAAGGCTGATACTTTAGGGCTGTTCTCGCACTCGCATAGGTGTGATTCCCAAAGACTCGCTGCAATCCGCGCCGCGGAGCAAGTTGCCATCGCAGGTTCGAGGTCGGCTCAACTGGTCCTGGCGAGGCAGTTCAGCTCGGACATTGTCATGCTGCGAAACGACACGTTCCGACAACGCCTACTCAACGAGCCTGACTTTGCCGGCACCTACCACGCTTGGTACATTACGACGTCGCTGACATTGTTCAGGCTCAACCACGGCTTCCAGCGCAATACATACGGAGTTGAGTGCGAGTGCGAGTGTTGGTTCCACGGAGACGCTCTGGCCTATGTCAACGCTGGCTACGTTGAGTGGGGTGTAGACGACGATATTCACTTTTGCCCAGCATTTTTCCGGGCAACGGCCAGCAAACAAGCCGAGACGTTTCTCCATGAGGCTAGTCATATTCTTGCCTTCACGGATGACTTGATGCTGAACAACCGTCCGCCTTGGCCAGACAACGGCCGAGATGCGTATTGGGTTGAGGATCTAGCTGTCCAGCCAGCATACAGCGTATTCAAGAACTTTGTGAACGCCTACACGCGATATTTCGGGAGACGATGAAACCGTGAACAAGTCAGACCATGAAGACCATAGCGTCAACTTGGACAACCAAGCTACTGGTGCTGGGCATTAGCGCTGGCGTCGGATTCGCGGTCGCGATATGGAGCTTTCGGGTGCAGTGGCTTGTTGATTACGATAGTGGCGCACGTATGCGAGTCTGTCTGATCGGACCCTTTCGTGTCAGGCAAGAAGTTATTACTGGTGGAGGGTTTGGTGAGACCGGAGGTTTCGCCTTCGTTCCGGCTGACAAAGGCACTCTTGGCTTGACTGGGACGGCCAGTTGGCATACGGCCGCGATTTTCTGGGGGAATTCGCGACGATCCCCTAAATTTGAAGGATCAGATGTAGTAAAACACATTTTGCGAATAGAGTCTATGCTGCAGGGTTCCGACACGTGGGAGGTCCGGCGGGTAAAGAGCGATTACTTGCGCGCGCTCTCCCGGGGTGGCGTCGAGGAAGCCAGGGCCTTTATCGACCGACTTGAAGTTATGAACAGACGCAGCAATGGCGCGGCAAGAGAGCGTGCACACTTGCCGTGAGCCGCTTGGAGATGCCTGGTACGTTGCGGGAAGACCGAAGGATTGCTCGGCAATACAACTCTGCCAATCAGCAGACGAGGATGCTGTTGGCTGACGGGAGCTGGTGGGAATACAGGTACGATGCGTTGGGCCAGGTGATTTCAGGGAAACGGTACTGGGCGGATGGGACTCCGGTTGCGGGTCAACAGTTCGAATACAGCTTTGACGACATTGGCAACCGGAAGAGCACTGCTGTTGGCGGAGACAAGGACGGAGCGGGGCTCCGAGCCGCCACGTACAGTGCCAATCGTTTGAACCAGTACAGCAGTCGGACTGTGCCGGGGTATGTGGACATTTTGGGGATTGCCAATCCGAATGCCGGAGTTACTGTCAATGGCAACAGTGCGTATCGGAAGGGCGAATACTTCCATTATGCTCTGAACGTGCCCAACAGCTCAGCGCGGCGCGGTTGCAACCGAACGGTCGCGGCCAGATATTGGCGCTTGTTACAAGCATGGTGCTCTGCCGCGCCGCGCTGAACGGGGCGACTTCGTTGCCCACGGGGAAGACGAGGTTTGGATCAGTTGCCAAACAGTTTGAAGATTAAATCCTTGGACGATCAGCCAGTCTGTGATTTCTACCCAGATTATAGTACTCCGGACCGACTGGCCATGCGCACGCAAACTGCGATTCCGGTGAAATCGCCGGGTTGGCATGCTTGCCGTGGTATGACGGCGAATGGAAAACTGCGGTTTTCTGTCAACAACTTCGCTCGTAGCGTCCCATCGTCCAACTCACCGCTGCTATGGACGACGGGGCTCGATGGCTTCGAGGTACTTTCGAGCAAGCAGGTTTGTGGGGGCCAGTCGAAGGACCTCCTGGAACTGTTGTACGGCCTCGTTGAACCGCTGCAGTTTGTTGAGCGCGATTCCGAGATTCAGCCGTGCTTCGACAAGGTTTGGCCTCAGTCGAACTGCTTCTGCAAAATGCTCGATCGCCTTTAAATCCTGGCCTTGCCGACCAAGTTCGATGCCCAGACCCAAGTGTGCTTCGGCCAGTTCCGGGTCCAGTCGTACAGCTTCGGCGTAATGCTCTTGGGCCTCAGCTCGTCGCCCCACAGAAGCCAACACACCTCCGAGATAAAAATGCGCTTGGGCATGGGTCGGCTTCCTCGGCTTTCATGCCGATCTGATACAGCCGGGTCCACTCTGCAAGCTGGGTCGCGGTCAAGCCCCGCCGATGCACAGATGCAAAAGGCGCGCAGTCCTTGAGATTGGCGACAACTGTGCTGACGACCACCTTGATACGGTGGTTTCGTCCGAGGGCAAGAATGTCAGCAAGGTTCCGAGCGAAATGGCCATAGACTTTTGCCATGCGTGGGTCGTCTTGAGCGACTTGATGCTGCAAAAACATCCTCATTCCACCCCAGTAACTCGAATTGGGCGTTTGGCCATGCCAACGTTGCCCAAGGTCCGCAAGAAGCTGGCCGGTCCGGAATCGCTTGGACGCCATGCTGGCGCGAATCAGTGGGATGGGCGGCACCTGAGGTCCGAACACAGTGCCACTACCAAACGGTCCCACCACCTCGTTGTTGCCCATGTAGATAACCCAAAGATCGCTTTGTTCGTCGGCGCAGTCCTGCGCAATCTCCCGCACGACGTGCGAGTTGATGCCCGTCATTGCTGCGTTGACGACCTGGAACTGCGTTCCCGGCCATCGCTCGCGCAGCAGGACTTCCAGCATCCGTGGCAGACCGAACTCCGGCTGAGGATCCCCGTATGCCGCCGATTCTCCCAATACGAAAACACGGCACGTTCCCGGAGATTTGACCGCAGGCAAGGCAAACCGGCGTGGATTGCGAGCCAGTGCAGGACCGAAAAATCGATAGCCGTACTTCTCGTTTTCGGTGATGAGATTCTGGCCGACGAAATTTCTTCGCAGAAAAAAACCGGTCGGATAACCGTATCCCGCCAGTCTCAGGCCCCCTTCAAGCAACCCAAACACAAGCAGCGGCGACAGCACCAGACTGGCCACCCTGAAAAACCACTTGAATTTCTGCTCGGTTGCCGCAGGTACCGTACCATGCTGGCGCGCCGCCGGATGATCGTTTGGCGGTGCTGTCTTTCGGCGTTTGTGCAACTTTCGTCGATTCTTCAACCGTTGGATTCCGTTGACGGCAATATACAAAAGCCACCCAAACTTGGATCATTCGGATGGATGCACTGCTGCCGTCGATCGCTGCAAGAGCTCAGCCAGCGGGCAATTGCCCTTTGGTTGTGCTCGGAGTTTACGTGATAGGGAAATACAATTCAAGGAAAGGGATGACCGTTAGCCCGGGTCTTTCTCAGCGCGGCGCAGCCGCAACCGAAGGATCGCGGCGAGAAAAACGCGTCCATTTTGTTTCTTGGCAAAGAAGGCTTGCCGTGCCGCTGAAATGCCGCAATGCTCTCCACTCGATTGCAGCTTGTTCAGCACAGCGCAGAGGCAATCGGACGCCCCGCTTGGGACAAGCGGTTTGGTTGCAGGAATATTGCTTTGTTGCGCTGAACCAATCGTGGCGGCATGGTCGCACACGGGCAGGAGCAAGTTGGGATCAGTGACTGAGCAGTTTGAAGTCAAGAGTGCTGAGCCATCTCGAAATCTGCGAATGCTCCGCAGATTCTCAAAGGTAACGGTACAGACAACCATATGGAGAGGGATAAAATGAACAACACATGGACACGCAGAGACTTCCTGGCCGCAACAGCAATTACCGGCGGTGCATTGCTTGCAACGCGGCTTTCTTCTTACACCGCGCTTGCGGCTTCAGAATCTTCGTGGCCCAAACTGCCGCCGGTAAAGGTCCACGTCGTGTTCGCAGGGCGCACTGGTGACGCTTATCTCACGCGCCCGACCGAAGAACTCGACCGGTTCAAGAACTACTTTGCAGAGCTGGAAAAGAAGCTCGGCGACATCCGGTTCGTCGGTGGCGATGAAATCCCGCCGGCCGAGCCACCCGCGGTGGCTGCGAAACTCAAGGATGCCGATGCGCTATTGATCGTGCATCTTTCGGGGCACGGGGGCGACGCACCGGTCCTTTCCCGGCTCATCGACGTTGGGCTGCCCACGGCGCTGTTTTCGCAGCCGTTCAGCGGCCATGGCTGGATGTATTTCCCGCAATGGCACAAAGCTCGCAAACCTGTCGTTCTGTTACCGTCGAGCAATTGGGATGACATCGAAAAAGTCGTGACACTTTTCCGTGCGCCTGCATGGATGAAACAGACGCGCATCCTGGCTGTTGGTGGTCCGCATGGTACCGCCTCCGCATGCTCTGCCGAGGCTGTGAAAGCAAAGTTCGGCGCTGACCTTGTTACCATCCCCAACGAACGCGTGATGGAAGCAATGAAAGCGGTTGATCCGAAGGATGCCGAAGCCGAAGCCGAGGAATACTGGATTCGACCGGCGCGAAAGATCGTTGAACCCACTCGAGAAGAAATCATCGAATCAGCGCGAATGTTCCTTGGCGTGCGAAACCTGATGATTCAGGAAAAAGCACAGGCGATCTGCAGTGTGCACTGCATGGGCAACCCGCGCGGTTGCCTCACGTTCAGCAAATTGAACGATCTCGGATTGGTTGGGGCTTGCGAGGGCGACATTGATTCGACCCTCACCATGCTGTTGTTCGGTTACGCGTTCCGTGTGCCGGGGTTTATTTCGGATCCCGTGATCGACATCGCAAGAAACGCGATGATCCATTTCCATTGCACGTCTGCGACAAAGATGGATGGTCCGAGCGGCACGCGCCTGCCGTTCACTATCCGCACTCAAACAGACACCCGCGGCGGTGTCGCACTCGAGGTCGAAAACCGGGTTGGCCAGCCCGTCACCTGTGCCAAGCTGGTTGATCTCAACACAATGCTCGTGGTGACCGGCAAGATCACCGGGACAAGCACAAGCCCACTGGCGTGTCGGACACAGTTTGCTCAGACCGTTCCGGATGCAAGGCGGTTGTTCTTGAACTGGGGCGCCGATGCAATAAAGGGCGATGTCATGACGCTGCTACATCGGGTTGTGTTCTACGGTGATTACCGGAAGCAACTCGAAGACCTCGGGGACCTTATGGGGTTCAAAGTCGTTGAAGAAAGTGCCTGACGATCCAGCGCGGCGCGACACAGCGCTGAGCTTGCAACGAGCGCATTTAACTCGCCGCGCTTGTTCGGTTGTGGCTGCGCCGCGCTCGGTTTCTACTCGCCCTGGCGCGGGCTTTCAGCCCTTATTCTGACTCCCTGACCACGCTTTACCCACGAAACGGTCACGCCCACATCACCTTACTCAATCCAAGGGCTGAAGGCCCGGCCTATTACAGCAATACTTTCGCGGGTTTCGCACAGCGACGTCACAGAATTTGACCATCGATCGCAGACTCAGTGATTGTTCGATTGTGCTGTTCTGCAACGATTCAGTCCCCCACGCGAACCCCACTGTCCTCCGTGGACGACGGGGTCGCAGCAGATACTTCCCAGCCCGGCGGCGCAGAGCTTCCTGATGAAGGGGCGCAGGCGCCGTGTCTTTGCGCGTCAGGCAACTTTGGTTCCGGCTACGCCGGGCCGGGAGATTTCCGTGTTAGAGCGGATCAAGCTTCCGGTTCGGGCAGCAACAACGCACCAAACAGCGCCAACGGAAACAGGAACCCTGCATACAGAAGCGCCAGTCGAAAATCACCAACCTGAGAAAAAAGGCCGAAAACCACCGTGCCGGCCGCCGACGCGAGCCGACCGATATTGTAGCAGAAACCGGCACCTGTGGTTCGCAACAATGTTGGGAACAGAGGGGGCAGGTACATCGTAAACAAACCAAACACGCCCGAGAAAAACCCCACCAACGGAAACCAAAACCATACAAGACTGCGGTAATCGTGCGACTCGAAAAACGCGCCTGTCATGGCGAGGAACATTCCGGCAAACATGACAACCATGCCCCGCCGGAAACCAAGTCGCCGCGCCAGCCATCCACCAAAGAAATTCCCCGCCATTGAAACGGCAATGACCAGAAAGAAAGCCTGGCTTACGAGTTGTTCGCGGGCTGTTCCCGACCACGTGGCAAGTTCCGGGAGGTTTCGCAAATGTTGGGCATGCCAAAACAAGAACGCCCACCAGCCGGTTAACGACGTTGCGCACACGAAGATCGCCTTGACCGTCGTGCCAAACACATCGCCATGGAACAGGTCGATCAACTGCGGTGTGTTTGCCCCGGCGCTTGCGCGTGCAAATTGCCATTCCTCGGGTTCGGGTACGTGCCGTCTGATCCAGAAAACCATCAACGCCGGCAAGATGCCCGCGAGGAACACAAAGCGCGGCTGGTAGCCGACCCCGAGGCGTCCGGTGATCGTGGCAAGGGTATAGACAGTCAAACAGGCGCCCAACACTCCAATGTTGACTCCGGTCTGTAGAACCGCTGCTATCCATGGGCGCCATCGGCGCGGCCATGTTTCAGCAAGCAACGAAGAGCCGATTGCCCATTCACCCCCGATCCCAAGCGCGGCGAGGAACCTGAAAATCAGCAATTGCCACCATGTTTGGGCAACAAATGACAACCCGGTGAACGCGGCGTACGTCAGAATTGTCAGGCTCAGCGCTCTGCTCCGCCCCAGCAAATCTCCAATCCGCCCGTAAAACCCGCCGCCCAGCGCCCAGCCGACAAGGAAAGCGGCTTGAATCCATGAACTTTTGCTTTTTACCGCGGGGTCTGCGGGGCTGGCGGCTTGCAACAGTTGCATTACAAAAGGCGCCGCCACCAGCGTGTAAAGATGCATGTCAAGCCCGTCAAACATCCAACCCAGCCACGCGGCAATGCCGGATTTGAGCTGTGCGGGAGCCAAATCGCGCAATCTTCGGACATCCCGGCCTTGAGCGTCAGGCTTGCATTTCGGCGCGTTACGGCTTTCAGGGGCTTTCATTGACAGCAGCGGTTGTCAATCGCTTGTGGCAGCAGTGTGCATGGTGATACCGATTCGGACAACGCTGAACATCTGGTGCGGCTTCATTTTGCCGCCAATGTTTCTTTTGGTGCATTTCGTTTTTTTCGTCCGTCACCGAAAAACCACGCTTCATTTCTTTCTGTTGGCCGAAACTCACGAAAAAGGGCGACAGAAACGAATCGCCTCTCTTGTCATTGTTTTCAGGCTCCCGCACAGCTTGCAATCGAAGCGCCAACGGCGCGGCATATCGGTAGCTGACAGTCCCGGAAATTGCATGTAACCTTTTTCGAGGTTACGGATCAAGTTCTGCGAAACCGTTAATGATACAATAGACGACATGAGCAACATCAACGAAATAACAAAAGATCAGTTCAGAACCGAAGTATTGGACGCCAAGCAGCCGGTGCTTGTGGATTTTTATGCGCCGTGGTGCGGACCCTGTCGTGCGATGGGGCCGGTGCTGGACGCGCTGGCAGCCGAATTCGCCGGTCGCGCGAAGCTTGTGAAGGTGAACGTCGATGACGCTCCGGAACTCGCTGCGGAGTACGGAATTACAGGGGTCCCCACTCTCATCTTCTTCAACAACGGGAACATAGTGGACAGCATCGTAGGAATGGCACCACAAAGGGTCTTGCGTTCCAAACTCGACGCATTAGCAACTGCATGACGGGTCGATTGTGTTCGCCCGAATTCCGGTTGAAAAACCCGCATTGAATATGAAAACAGAGTCGGCTATTCGAGTGCTCGCCGGCACTATGGTGTTAATCAGCGTTGCGCTCGGTCACTTTGTAAGCCACTGGTGGCTGCTTCTTGCAGTGTTCGTTGGCATCAACCTGATTCAGTCTGCGTTTACAGGCTTTTGTCCGGCCGAGAACATTTTGACGAAGATTGGCGTGGGCGACTCGAAGGCGAGCTGCTGTTGTAACAGGCCAAATTGATGGCAACGACCGTGAGAGCCGGACCAACTTGATTGAATGTCTTGTCTGCGCCGGGGCGTATAGGGTGACACCCGCGGGACCGATGTCCGGTCGCACGGTGAAACCTCGAAGAAACCTTATGGCAATCGTGCTGGCGATTTCAAACATTCGGAAGGCTGCTACATTCCTCGCAGTTTTTTGGGCGGTGCTTGCCAATGTCGAGGCTGAGCAGTGGACTCTGCAGCGAGCATTGTCGCATGCTCTGACGAACAGTCCCGACGCCCGGATCGCCCAGCAACGGATCACGGCAGCCAGAGCTGTAATTGACCAGGCCAACTCGGCGCTCTGGCCGCAAGTCCAGTTCAAGTCAACCTACGTTCGGACCGACAATCCTGTCATGGTGTTCGGGTCGCTCCTGAACCAGAAATCCATCGATCTCGGCACACTGGACTTCAACAATGTGCCCGATGTTGACAACCTGAACGTCCGCGGCGTTGTCAGCATGCCGGTTTACACGGGCGGTCAAATCACCGCAGCCCGAAAAGGAGCAACTGCAAATGCCGAGTCCGTCAAACAAGATGCACGCGCGGTTCGAAACGCGCTCGGATTCGAAGTGGCCCGAGCGTTTCACACGATAATGAAAGCGCGCGGGTTTGTTCGCGCTGCCGAGGCCGCTGTCACGTCCTATGAAAACAACGTGGCCATTGCACGAAAACGCCACGAGGCAGGCACAATGTTGAAGTCGGATGTGCTCGCCGTCGAGGTCCGCCTCGCCCAGGCCAGAGAAGACCTTGTGCGTGCTCGAAACGGGCTGGCTCTTGCGACAAAGGCGCTTCGCAGTCTGATTGGAGTCGAAGATGAGTCATTCGATGTTGCCGAAGACGTGCCTGCCGTTGAAGCGCCCTCGGCGTCGGATTTCTCCGGCCGTCCGGAACTGGCAAGTCTCGAACAGAAACGGCGGGCGGCCGAAGCCGCAGTCAAGGGGGCGAAATCAGGTTACCTGCCCAAGATCGGGGTTTTCGGAAGCCTCGATTACGATCATGGCTGGCGATTCAACGGGGACGGCGAGAGTTGGACAGCCGGGGCGATGTTGGAATGGAATCTCTGGGATGGCAAAGCCACACGCGCTCGCGTCAGCGAAGCCAGAGCCAACCTCGAAATGATCGAAGAACACGATCGCAAACTGCGGTTGGGTCTCGACCTCGAGGTCGAACAGGCGCGTCTGGGTCTCAAAGAAGCCAACGAACGACTTGAAGTCACTTCAACTGTAATTGCTCAGGCTGAGGAAAGCGTTCAACTCACGCGCGCCCGATTCGAGCAGGGGCTTGCTTTGGCAACGCAATTGATCGATGCAGAAACGGCCCTAACCGCCGCACGCGTGCGCCGCGCCGAGGCCGAAGCGGATCGCAACATTGCAATTGCCGCTTTGCGCAAGGCGCTCGGCCTGCCTCAACTTGACGCGCCAGACCTCAACCCATGAACACAACCGATACCACCAGTTCGCTCACCGCAGAATCGCAGGTGAAAAATCAGATTGGTTTTGTTTCAACCGTAACCGCGCATTACACGATGGCCATGAGGAAAAACAAGTCGCCCGGCAACCTCGCGACACCGGGAGCCGACAGTAAAACCCGGTTTGGCTTTGGAGCATTGCTTCTGGCTTTGGCAATTGCCGGGTGCAGCAAACACGAGCCGGTCGCCCAACGCGCTCCACTGCCGCCCGCTTCTGTCCGTGTCGCCAAAGTGGAAACCGGCAGGTCTATCGCACGCGAGGAAGTGGTCGGTACTGTTCGGGCGCGGGAGCGTGCGACTGTCGAGCCGAAAGTGAGCGGGCGAATCGCACGCCTGAATGCGACGTTGGGCCAAGCAGTTGGAGCCGGGGATGTGTTGTGCGAACTGGACGTGCGCGAAATCAAAGCCCGACTTGACCAGGCGCTCGCACAAAGCGAGCAGGCAGCCAAAGACCTCGAACGATACGCCAACCTTCTGAAACAGGAGGCCGTCACACGCGCTGAATATGATGCCATGGAAGCGCGCAGCCGGATGGCCGCAGCAGCCGTTGCAGAAGCCGAGACAATGCTCGGTTACGCGAAGGTTACGGCGCCGTTCTCGGGCGTTATCACGCGCAAGCTGGCCGATGTCGGAGAGCTTGCGTCGCCGGGCCGTCCGCTGGTTGAACTTGAGAATCCAAACGATCTGCGGGTCGAGGTGGATTTACCTGAAAGCCTGCTGAGGCAGATTCGGATGGGCGCCAAATTGCAGATTGTGCAGGAAGAATCGCCATCGGCAGTCGAAGGGACCGTTAGTGAAATCGGGCCGGCTGCTGATCCCATGAGCAGAACCTATCGTGTCAAAATCGATCTGCCCAAAGAAAGCGGTTTTCGTCCGGGACAATTTGTGCGTGTTGTTGTGCCTGCCGGCGAATCGCCAAGGTTGTTGGTGCCGTCCGGAGCGGTCATCGAAAAAGGCCAGCTCGAGTTCGTCTTCGTGGTCACGAACAACGTTGCGCAATTGCGCCTCGTCCGGACTGCAAAGCGCACCGGAGGTTCTGCTGAAATTGTCTCCGGCGTCAGTGCCGGGGAGACGGTGGTGACTGACGGTGCGGACACGCTCATCGACGGGCAGTCTGTGCAGATCAAATAATGCCCGCGGTTGTTCCGTGGGAAAGGATCATTCTCCAGCCGCCATGAGTTCGAGCAATCAACACAGTGTGCAATCAGAGGGCATCGCAGGCCGGGTAGCGGGTGCGTTCATCAACTCGAAGCTTACGCCGCTCGTCGTATTGGCGTCGATTCTACTTGGTGTGTTGGCCGTGGTGATGCTGCCGCGCGAAGAGGAACCACAAATCAAGGTTCCGATGATCGATGTGATGGTGGCCATGCCGGGCTTCACAGCCAAAGAAGTCGAAGAACGCGCCACCCGCCCGATGGAAAAGCTTCTTTGGGAGATTTCCGGGGTGGAGTACGTGTACACCACCTCACGACCGGGCGAAAGCCTTGCAATCGTCAGATTCAAGGTCGGCGAAGACCCCGAGGAAAGCCTTGTCAAGCTCACTCACAAGCTGCAGGCGAATTTCGACCGGATTCCGCACGGTGTTTCATTCCCGCTCATCAAACTCAAGTCGATAGATGATGTTCCGATTCTCGCTCTGACTTTCCACAGTCGGAATCATGACCACTACGCTTTGCGAAGATTGGCTGCACAAGTGGACGACGCGATCAAGCAGGTCCCGTTGGTGGCCGAGACGGCGATCATTGGTGGCGCACGCCGCCAGGTCCGTGTCTTGTTTGATCCGGCGCGATTGGCGGCGAGAAATCTGAGCCCCGCTGTTCTGGTGCCGGTTCTGACCCAGGCGAACCGGCAGATGGTCGCGGGCAAGCTAGCATCCAACAACCGCGAGGTTGTTGTTGAGACCGGAGCTTTTCTCACGGACGTCGAACAGGTGGCAAATGTCGTGGTTGGGGTTTTTGGCGGCAAACCTGTTTACCTGCGGGACGTGGCGGAAATCAAGGACGGCCCGGAAGAACTGTCGCAGTATGTGTTGTTTGGCCACGGCGGCGCGGCTTCCGGCGGCGGCCATGAACACGTCGAAGAACCTGCGGTAACGATCAGCGTGGCAAAACGACCGGGTGCAAACGCCATTTCGGTCGCAAACGCGGTTCTCGCCAAAGTCGAGTCTCTCAAGGGCCGGATCATACCAGCGGACGTCGAGGTGAGCATCACACGGCATTACGGGGAAACCGCCGCCGAAAAATCCAATGAATTGCTGCTTCACATGGGCATTGCTGTGGTGAGTGTTTCATTTCTTATTTTCCTTGCGCTTGGATGGCGCGAAGCCGGGGTGGTGGCAGTGGCAATTCCATCCACCCTGGCACTGACGTTGCTGGTTTTCCATCTGCTGGGTTTCACGTTGAACCGGATCACGCTTTTCGCCCTGATATTCTCGATCGGCATTTTGGTGGATGACGCAATAGTCGTGGTCGAGAACATCGTACGCCACTTTCATTTGCCCGAGAACAGGGGCCGACCGTTTGCCAGGGTTGCAGTCGAAGCTGTGGCCGAGGTTGGCAACCCGACGATACTGGCGACCTTCGCGGTTATTGCAGCAGTGCTGCCCATGGCGACAGTTGGCGGAATGATGGGACCCTACATGCGCCCGATCCCGGTCGGCGCCAGCGCTGCCATGTTGTTCTCGCTGATCATATCGTTTGTGGTCACTCCGTGGGCTGCGATCCGGATACTTCGCTGGGGCCGCAGCGGACACGGCATGGGTGGCCATCACTCCGGTGGACCGGAAGGTTCGGACGGTGGAGAGCGACTCTTCAGTCGCATTTACCGCCGCGGCATGCGGCTGTTGGTCGAGCACAGAGCCATAAGGTGGGGTTTTCTTGCGGGGCTCGCCGGTCTCTTGTTGATTGCAATGGCCACTGTGGCGATTGAATGGGTCAAGGTCAAAATGTTGCCTTTCGATAACAAGAGCGAGTTTCAGGTGATCTTGAACATGCCCGAGGGCAGCGCGCTCGAGCTGACCGCCCGGGCTGCGCGCGAGATTGCGGCAGCCGTTCGTGACGAGCCCGAGGTGACGGATTACCAGGTGTATGTCGGTACGGCGGCTCCGTTCAATTTCAACGGTCTGGTGCGGCACTATTTCATGCGCCGGGGCGCAAGTGTGGCAGACCTTCAGGTCAATCTCGTCAACAAACACAATCGCAGCGCCCAAAGCCACGACATCGCCAAGCGCGTTCGACCGCGCGTTGCTGCAATCGCCGAGAAATATGGGGCGCGAGTTGCAGTGGCTGAAGTGCCGCCCGGCCCGCCGGTCTTGCAGACCCTGGTCGCTGAAATCTATGGTCCCGACGAATCCAGTCGGAGGGCTCTCGCGCGTGAAATCACCGCCATCTTCAAAACCACAGAAGGCGTCGTTGATACTGACTGGTACATCGAAGACGACCAACCAAAGGCAACATTCATCATCGACAAGGAAAAAGCCGCGTTGCATGGTGTCTCTGCTGAGACAATATCAACCACCCTGAGGTTGGCGGCCGACGGCATGTCAATCGATCTCCTGCACAAGCCAACCGAAAAGGAAGATGTACCGATTGTTCTGCAATTGCCACTGGCAAGTCGAACCACGCCCGAAGAGTTGCTTTCAATCCGGGTTCAAGGCGATCCGCGCGCGGCAGCGGCTGCGGGCGAAATACCCCCGCTGGTGCCACTCCGTGAATTGGTGAAGATACAATACTCGATCGCTGACAAGAGCATTTATCACAAGAATCTGATGCCTGTGACCTACGTGATAGGCGATGTTGCAGGCAAGATCGAAAGCCCCGTCTATGCGATCCTGAAGATGAACAAGGAACTCAGGAAGCTTGACGCCAGAAAGTTCGGTGGCAGCAATGCAGCGATCGGAATCTACAACGCACAAATGCCGTTCACCGATATTGCCCCGGCGATCAAATGGGACGGGGAATGGCAGATCACAATCGAGGTGTTCCGTGATCTCGGGCTGTCATTTGCAGCTGTGCTCATTCTCATCTACGTCCTGATGGTCGGCTGGTTCAGATCATTTCTGACGCCGTTGATCGTCATGGTTGTCATACCATTTTCGCTGTTGGGCATTCTGCCGGCACACGGTGCTTTGGGGGCTTTCTTCACCGCAACCTCAATGATTGGATTCATGGCGGGCGCCGGCATCGTCGTCCGCAATTCAATCATCCTTGTGGACTTCATCGAGCTCCGACTTGGCGAAGGCAAGACATTGGCAGACGCCGTCATCGAGGCCGGCCTGATAAGATTCCGACCAATCATGCTTACGGCAATGGCTGTCGTCGTGGGCGCAGCAGTGATACTGTTCGACCCGATCTTCCAGGGTCTGGCGATTTCCCTGATGGCCGGGGGCATTGTATCCATGCTGATCAGCCCGGTTGTCGTTCCGATTCTTTACTACATGACTCAGTCGCCGCGTCACAAGTCGAGCCCTGACAATGCACCTGCTCAGCAATAGGCGGGTCTGATTGCCAATCCTCAACAACGGCAAATTAACCGGCTGAAAGCGCCCTGCCACGGCATATTGCTCAGCCCGGCGCGACGGAGTGCCAAGCCTGGAACAAACGCATTTATCCCAGCCCGGCGTAGCCGGAACCAAAGTTCCCTGACGCGCAAAGACGCGGTGCATTCGCCCGTTGATCAGAAATCTCTGCGCCGCCGGGCTGGGAAATATCTGCTTCGACTTCGTTCCCTGCCCCCGGCTCACGCCTCCTCAAAAAATACAGGCACTGCAGATACCGACTCCACAGTACCGTCATGAAAAGCCCAGTGATACGTATCACCGTAACTCCGTGTCTGTCCCCATATCCCGCCTGCCATGCGCCCTTTCGGTCACCCCGTTGAACGTTGAGAGTTGGACGTTGGACGTTAAACGTTCCTGATCGGTATATCGGACATCGTGTCTGTCCCCATATCCGGGCACCTCAGCCGGCCTCCACCGTCCGACCGGCGCTGGGTCAGGTCCACCGGGTCAAGAGTCCGGCCGCCCAAATTGCGTGTCTGTCCCCATATCCCGCCCACCATGCGCCCTTTCGGTCACCCCGTTAAAAGTTGAGAGTTGAACGTTTCACGTTGAACGTCCCTGACCGGTATATCGGACATCGTGTCTGTCCCCATATCGCGTCATGAAAAGCCCAGTGAGGGGGGCGTGCCCAAAAGGCACAAAACTCTCAATCGGAACTCTGTGGGTAACCAATCCCACCCGGCAAAGGCTAACCACCATCCGGAAGCGAGTTTTGCGTAGTCGTCAGTAATGGCGGCACGAAGCGTAAACAGCCAGTGTCAAAGCCGTGTGATTGAGCCTCGAAATAAAGATGTTGCTGGAGCCTTCGTTGTTATGGGAGCGGGGG
>Ga0315298_1003623_pt1 | contig 24279 bp, 20 predicted proteins | sample WHS_1_MG_FD_203077 | JGI IMG/M metagenome (GOLD analysis project Ga0315298, IMG submission 203077) | Extremophilic microbial mat communities from Washburn Hot Springs, YNP, Wyoming, USA - WHS_1_MG | ecosystem: Environmental > Aquatic > Thermal springs > Hot (42-90C) | place: USA: Wyoming...
GAAAACACCGGCGGAAATTTATTTCGGACCGACGACTCATTGACATACTTGGAAGGAGGTGGTTAAATTAACTGGGCAGGTTGAGAAAAATGAAGAAAATAAATCGCCGCGCCCTAAATACTTTTTTACACCCCTAAGACTACTACTTTTTGTCCAAACAAAGGGGGAGACCCCAGGGTTCCATCTTCTTGAGGAAGATACACGGATGATTGACCTTATTGTAAAAGAGTTTAAAATAATGGGTATTAAAAAGGTCGCACCTACACACTGTTCAGGTCCTAAAGCAGAAGAGAGATTTGCAAAAGAGTACGGAGAAGAATTTATTACGGTAAAGGTGGGTGGAGTGATAAGATTATAGTTTTTATATGGGGTTACAGATGAACTTTAAAGAAATTGATGAGGCAAGAAAAATACTGGAACTTGGAGAGAGTGCTACACTGCAAGAGATAAAAGATGATTGGGGGTTGGGGTCTCCCCCTTTGTTTGGAAAAGTTTTAAACCTTTCCACAATCATTTGGATAAATGCTTCGCATTTACCCACATTACCACAAGTCCGACTATTACTAATTTATTTAATATATCAAAAAAATTAAAATCAATTAACTTTGGAACAAAGCCCAATTTTCACATTTATCTCATCGTTTGAATAGTACTGCTGCACTTGCAAAAATCAGCACAAGCGCGAAAATTCTGCGCAATCGCTTCTGGGCCAGTTTCATGCTCAATCTTGCTCCGAGTGGCGCGCATATAACTGCGGCACATGACACTATGAAAGCGATTCTCACCCCAACCATGTCTTTTACCAGATATCCAATACTCCCAGAAAGGGAATTAAAGAAAACAGCCACCAGTGTTGTCCCGATGCATATATGCATTGGTACCTTCATAAGAAAATGCATCATGGGAACGATAATAATCGCGCCACCAATTCCACCCATACCAGATACAATTCCGCCGACAAGTCCGATTAAGCAGGCAACCCATGCATTCAATCTGTAAGGCGTCCTGTCCGTAGCAGATACAGATTTATCTTCAAGCCACATCCTCGCTGAAAGTAATGCTGTAAGAGCAATAAAGAAAACCTTCACATACAAATCAGGAAGAGCGCTGGTTATAAATACACCAATCTGCGCTCCAAGTGCCCCGGATAGGACGACGAACCCGGCGAGTTGAAAATCAACCTGTTTTCCGCGCCAGTGGGTGAGAAGCGCGGAAAGAGAAGAAAAAACAATAATCAGCAAACTGGTGCCTATCGCATCCTTGATGGGCAGTCCAAAAAAGAAAAAGAAAACCGGAACATAGATTATCCCGCCGCCCATACCTGTCAACCCGCATAGAAAACCCGCACATGCCCCGGTTATCAAACCTTTTAATATGAATAGTATTTTTACTCCCTCTTGATAATTGGCATTTTCTCTGGAATGTTTAGTATGGAATCGGTTCCCGCCACATCAGCATGTCAAGCGTATTGCCGTCAACAGGACAAGGTCCTCGTGGAGTAACCCAGGTGTGATTTGGCCAGGTCCCGCAGTCAAATTTCTGCCCCTTTCTTGCAAGTTCTATCGGGCACGCATCATAAAGAAGATGGTATCCCTCGTATGTCTGGCAGCCATCCGATGTCCTGCCGCACTTTTCACAGACGAACTTTGGAACCACAGCAGTGCCATATTTCGGAAAGTATCCTACAAATTTCACCTTTCCTCCGCAGTTAATACATGTGGAACCTTCAAGTTTTGTAAAATTGATGCGCATGAATTTGGAAACCTGCACATCCCTGCCGAACTCATCCTTATAGTATCTTGGAAGGATAACCATCTTCGGAAGCGTAAAACCCTTTCTTTCAATGCGCTCGTATGTTTTGAGAACAACATCGCGTACACGAGGTGCGAATTTACTCTGGTCAATCTCTTTGCCCGCATTGGGAGAACCGCTCATGACAATCAGTAGTCCCCCGGCAAGGATTAGCCCGTTCGCAATGCCAAGAATTCCGCCAAAGATGCGTTCTATTACCGGTTTAATCTCCACTTTTTTTCTTATTGCCTCAAAAAGAACAATCAAACCGATACTCAGGATAATCACAGAAAGGAGATAACAGATAAGGTCAACCACACTTCCAGATATGCCGAAACGGTCAAAAAGTTTTTTAGGGGCAAGATAGACAACTGCGCCTGCGGTGAGGCCAAAGAAAATCCCGACCAAATCAATCAAGGTACCAAGAAATCCCCTGGCAGCGCCTCCGCCAATGCCGCCCAGCAAAAGCATCACAACGATAAGGTCAAGGCCGCCGAACATGCAAATATATTACCATGCGCGGAAGGAAAAAAGAATACGCAGGACTGTTATTTACTCATTTGAAGGCGGGACCCGTCTCCTGTCAGGAATGGGACGCTCTGGTGGGACGCCTGGTTGTAACTTCTGAACCTCTTCCCGCATCCGTATCAAACGCACTTTAAGGTCCTGGTATTCCCTGTCATTTTGAAGTTTCGCACCCAGTTTTTCTTTAAACTGTTGCTGGAGCGCCTTGAGTTCAGGATCCTGCTCTATGATACGCCTTTCAATCCTCATCATCTGCTGGCGGATCGCAAGTACCTCCCTTATTTTTCCACCAAGATTTCCAGGAATTTTCTGCGGGGATGATGGAACTGCTGGTTCTTCTGCAATGACAGGAGCATCTGACGGAACATCCTTTTCTGCACCAACATTCCGCCAGCTCTTCGCCTGCGTCATGACCGGACAGAAAAGAAATACTACCATGAGCAATGCAAGCACAAAAACACAGATAGGATGTTTCATTTTTTCACCTCCATTATCAAGAAGTTAGACGGAATCAAATATTACTGGTTTAGGAAACTTGCAATTCCTGCCCTTTCGGTTAAAATGTGACATTTACAAAAATATTTTTCCAGTGTTTTTGCAAGAAAGGGCAACAATGGAAAAGAAACTTTTTATTTTTGACCTTGATGGAACACTTATGGATGCCTATCAGATAATATGGAAAAGCCTCACGCACACATTTAGCATGCTTGGATATCCACCTGTGGATTTTGAAACCGCAAAACGTTCTGTTGGCATGGGAGATACGCAGTTTATGATTAGATTCTTCAGGCCTGAAGATGTTGAAAGAGCAAGGGCAATCTATCGTTCTTACCATCTTTCAAACCTCCAGGGTAATGTATCCCTTATGCCTGGAGCGATTCAACTTCTTGAATATCTTAAAGATAGGGGCAGATTTATGGCGGTTGCTTCAAACCGGCCAAGAGCAACCGGCGAAGCACTGCTTAAAACGCTTGACATACAGCATTATTTTCAGAAAGTCCTGTTCGCAGATATGATATCCAGGCCAAAACCAGAGCCAGAAATTATAGAGATACTGGCACAATTTTTTCACGTAGAGAAAAATGAAATTCTGTTTGTTGGTGATATGGATATAGATGTAAACACAGGGAAAAATGCCGGGGTTGCAACCGCTGTCGTTCCAACCGGGTCTTCAACGCGCCAGGAACTTATGGCAGCAGAACCTGAATTTTTCTGCGAGTCCCTGATGGAACTACTTGAACTTCTCAAAAACGGGAAATTGTCATAGGAGGCCAGGACCGGACTTGAACCGGTGAATAACGGTTTTGCAGACCGTTGCCTTACCGCTTGGCTACCTGGCCGCAAAATGATTTTACACCAGTCACCCCTTGTTGTAAATTCTTGCCGCATTGGGAATGAAAATTTCTGCATTTCATTTCCTATCTCCTGCCACTTCTTTCGGGATCATCATGGCATCTGCATCCCATGCATAAATTTTCGGGATATTAAGAAAAATCGGAGACGCCCCATAGGACTTGTGACCGGTAAGATACCAGATTTTACCATCCTCTCCCTGAGGAACCTGTACAACAATGAGATTATTGCCCTGGTACTGCTGCTGTCTTCCCTGTGAATCAAATATCTTGAGAGGGGTTGCGCTGTTTGTGTACATGGCAAACGTTTTCAATCCGTCAGGCACATAGAAATACACCCTTGCAGTAACATCAGCAAGCACAATCCTGTCTGTGGCAACAAACGGTATGCCTTTCGGGACATCAAGATTGAAACTTGCTTTCTGGTCATATATTTCAAGATAGTACCTGCCAGGTCTTGCAAATGGGACCTTGATTTCGTGCGGTTGCGCATCAGCAGGGATTGTAAGAGTGAAAATTTTCTGTTTGCTGGCATCCCTGATTGTGAAGCGGTCTCCAGGGTATGAAGAAGGCATCTTTCCAACCTGCATTATGAATGTAAGCGATGGATTATCTTCAGGAACCATGAATACAAAATTATACTGGCCCCACATGTAATACAGATGAACATATGAATCTTTTTGCGCACCGGGCAATCCATGCCCCTCTTTTAAAGGTACAAGATTGTCTGAGTATTGCCTGCTCTCAAAATTTAGTGGCTCATATTTCTGTTTGCATGTATCCATGACTGCATTCAATTCATCGTGAGTGACAGGAGTAAGAGTTTTCCAGAAATCAACATTCTTGAAGTCAAACTCCTTCGCAAGTTCAATATCGCGGGATTCGTAACGGTTCACTACCAATTGATGCATTCTGAAGGTCTGGATCATAGGAGAATCATAGTTCCTCCATATCCAGAAAAGAAGGTCCCTTACGGCTTTTCTACGTTCGCCTGTATCCGGCTTCGCAGATGTGTACTCATACCAGAGACGCAGATACTGGACATACCTTTTGTAATCATCAATCCGCGCCATAACATCTTTGCTCTTGCATAACCTGTCTGCTTCAATCAAGTCCCTGCAAGAAAGTGCAAGTTCGTGATTGGAAAGATAAAAGCCAGATGCCCAGCGCTCAAGCATCCTTTTCATCGGCGCGGCAGATTGTCCAAATGCCTTTGTGTAGAAATCGTCAAGAAGAACCTTTACATCAACATCCGGATTCCATAACAGGCGGCTGCTTAAATACCATGCTACTCCCATTGAACCGGTGCTTGTGGTACTTTCACCGAGGAACCCATAGACATTGTTCTTGTGCCAGAACCTGATCTTTTCGGCCGGTGTTTTTATAAAATCCATATCCGGCATGTTCTGGCTCCAGTCAGGAATTGACCAGTAATCATATATTCCCATCTGTTTCACTTTTTTTCCCCACGCCTCTATCAACTCTTCTGGAGACATCCCTGTTCGCTGAAATCCATATGGAACGATGGAAACATACACATTCGGCTCCAGCGGTATAGAAGGGACAGCCGCATGTTCATTATAGGCAAAAAGAGAAACATGCCTGCCTGGATATGCAGTTGCGATAGCACGAGCAACACGGTTTGCGAGGGAAAAAACCCTGTCGCTTACAGAACCTATCTTCCTGCATTCTGCGCACTCACAATGCCCTCCTCCATCTGATGGCTCAACACTTACCGCAAAGGAAGAAGGTCCATCAGGGTCCTGTTCATACAAACCCTTGAATGCCGCAAGCCGGTCCTTAACATAAAGGTCAATCAAACCAGGGTTGGAATAACACGGCTTTGTCCCGGGGCTCCATTCCTGCCGCTTGCCGCCAATTTCCGCAAGATATTCAGGATGGGCAATCAATTCCTGCTTGTGCGCCATATTAAACGCCTCTCCAGCATGACCAAAAATTCTTATTTCTCCACCAAGCAGATTTCTTCTTTTCCATGTTTCCACTCGTTTCTGCATCGTCATTTCCGGGTCAACCGGCAGTCGCCCGCCGTACCCTCCGGTTCCAAAAAAATCACGCTGGTGAAATGCTGGAGAAGATACAAAATTTGCTTCAACCGCAATTGACTTTAGAGACGGTATTACTGTCCACTCTTCAGACGGAAAGAACCATCTGAATCCGAGCCGGTCAAGATAGGTATATACCCCATGCTCAACACCAGACGCACTGTTACCAACAATCCAGAGACGATTTTTCCCTTCTGAGCGCAAAAGAAACGCCTCTTTTCCCTTTCCTTTCAGGGCAGAAACAATTGAAGCAGGCACATTTCTGGAACCAGAGGTAAAAAGAAATATACCGCGGGACGCTGCAGAACCTATTGAAAAGGACTTCCCCGTAGCACGACTTAGATGCGCCGCGAGATCCTCTGCGGCATTTGCGATTACCCTGGGCGCTGTTTCCGGAATTACAATTTCAGAACCATAGAAATTATCCAGCGAAGATGCCTGCTCAAGTCCAGAGGAAGATGCCGCACAGGCAAGTACAGCAATCAGAATATAGACAAGTTTCACTCTAATCCCAGGCATAAACCCCCCGGATGAAAGATGTAATTGAAAAAGACATAAATTTTCTTTTTCTGGTTTATGAAAAAATTCCCATCACATGGAAATGCGTTCAAAGAATCTGGATACAAATCAGAATCACTTTGATTTATTCTCAAGCAATTCTATCAGGTGCGAAAATTTACCTTCAAGCGCATCAATTCCATAGCGAACCACGCATGCTTTTGCCTCAGAATGCCACCACGCGCAATCGCCCTCTATGCAGAAGTCAAAATCTTCCACCTGCTCCGGCACCCCGAATGCAGCAGAACCAAGTCCACGCTTCTGCCTGACAAGCCTTAGAGGACATCTCATCCGGGCTCACCCCCTTATGCGTACAAGTCAGAATTTCAACTGGTCAAGCGAAGAAAGAAGAGCCGCACGTCGTGTGAGAATGCCGAGAGAATCCGGTCTGTCCATATCTATTTTCCAGTTACCCATGAACCGGTCCACTTCTTTCCTTGTTTTGAATATACCAATGATTTCAACGTCCTTGTCTGGCATGACAACAGCAAAAAGTTCACCGGTTCTTTCAATCCATGAAACCCGATACCTCGGGAACGGTTCTACCTTAGTCCATGCGTCGCCATATGTCACCTGCCGCGACCTTGCGCGCTCGGGTTTTGACATAAAATCCTTGAGGTCCATTTTTCACCCCCTTTCTCACATTCGGCCGGAATAATTGAGTCCCATCCTATAATTGATTGTACCTTTTACTGTATTTCGGTCAAACTGATAGGAATTGAGATTGACGGGCTTGACTAAAGAAAGGCGTTTCTTATGAAATTTCATCTAACTTCAACATCACTTTTGACAATCATGCTTATCTGATTCCATTTGGATGCAAGAATCCTGTAAATGCCCATATATCTGGCTTTCATCTCATCGGCAGTAAAATCAGTCACCTGCTTTTCAATGCGACGCCTGAAACAGATACCCATCATGTCATTGAAAACAGCCCACCTCTCTGTGGGTGTAATCATGCACAGAGCCGCCTTGTTAAAACCATCCCTGCCCATTTCAACCGCAAGCGCAAATTTGATATTATCCACATAATTATTTTACCCGAATTTTTTCATGATGTTAATAGATAAAAACCAGAAATCGGTTCATGGCGGCAGGTTGCAGGTATTTATATATCCCCTGGACAGGAAATAATACTTATTATATGGAACCTTGTTCCTCAACCTTAATTCTTATTTCGTCTCCATTGCATCTGATTTCCGGCACATACATCGCATGGCCAAGAACAGGCAGCCAGTGGAACATGCCAGGTATCTCAGCGCGTAACTGGTATGAAATCTCCCATATCCCTTGAGGAAGTTTATCAATAAAGCAGACAACCTTCCTGTCCCTGAGTTCTTGATAAACAAGCCGCACCCTTCCTGTATAGTCAGATGGATCAGGTTTTCTTCCTTCTTTGAATCTGCGTTCAATTGCGCCAGATTTCAGTTCTCTTGCATAAAGCGGCTCACCGCTACGTAACTGCACTACTTCCAGACCTGCCGGCTTCAAGTCCTCAAAAACAAGGTATTCGGCGTCGTTTTTCGTCTCAATGACGAGCGATACCTCTACGCGGTCCCCGCTTGCGAGTGTTTCATTGTCTCCAAGCAGTTTCTTTTCATAGACATACCCTTTAAGAAGCGTGGGCTTTCCTGTGAGTTGATTGCATATCCTTTTAATAAACATTTCATTGCCCGCGGCTGTGACTGGCTCTTCCCTGGTGAAAAAGGAAACCTGCACAGAAAAATAAAGGGGGCTTTTCCCTTTGGACCGCAGAATGGTAATTTCATTCAAGCCATCCCTGATGAATTTCCTGTCCACTGCAAAGACGCTCTGCGCCGAAAGTATCTCTGATGGTTTTATCTTCCTTGAACCAATTCCCCGGCCATTTACAACAACGCTGTACTCTGTCTCAGGAGCAAGTTCACCACTCTTCTTCAGATAATCATTCAGCGCGAGAATCGCCATCGCGGTATCCCGGGTGTTTGACCACTGGGCTCCCCGCCTGTTCTTCACGAGCCAGTTCATCGCCGGCTCAACAAGTTTGTTCCCGGGGTCAACCGCGAGAATTGCGCGGAGAACCCATGAAGTCGCTTCAATGCATCCATCAGACCATCTCCAGGCGATTCTATCTTCTCCCCAGTGCGCGGTTGCAAGTGTAACTTCATCGTGCCGCGAATTCTTCACGAGCACGGATGTATCCGGGGTAGTGTCAAATTTGACGCCGTTTTCAAGGTTCCGCAAAAGAACTTCCGCTTTACCTGTGTATCCGAGATTTTTTGCGGCGAGGGCAAGCAGGGCGCACGTATACGCATTTCCGCGCTCCCGGTTATTCCATAGATTGTCAAATGCTTTTACAGCATACGGAGAAACCTGTCGCGACGATTTCCCTGAATAGCCGACAGAGAGCGAATGAAGCATCCATGCCTGCATATCAAAATTATTCTCTTCTTCAACTATTTCTGTTTCAAGGTATTTCATGGCGCGGTCAATAACATCCTGCTTCACGCTGATATCAGATGACTGCGCAAGCAGGAGCCCCCAGAGTACATATCCAGTCATGAAATGGTCACTCTCTCCTTCCTTCCACCAGCCCCAGCCGCCATCTGGATGCTGGAAATCGTACAGGCGCGCAAGACCTGCCTTCACCATATCTGCAATTTTACCTATTTCCTGTTTCCCTGCTGGCTGTGTTTTCCCGGCGCCCTGTTTCTCAATGCCGCCAAAAACACGGCCTTCAATATCTGCCGGTTTCAATCCCATTTCAGCGAGCGTTCTGGCGGTTATCACAGTGGGAAGAAATCTGCTCATGGTCTGCTCGGTGCATCCGTACGGATAGTTGATAAGATACGGAAGTGCATCAAGCATGGTAATCGCGATGCTCGGACTGACATAAACAGCCATTTCGGTTGATTCAGTTTTCCTTTCCTTCGGGATGTTCACAGAAATCACTGCCTCGCTGGCAGATATCTTGCCTGACTTGCCGATAAATTTCTCTATGCCATGGTCAAATACCACAAACTCCTTTTCCATCGCATCCGAATCAACAGTGGACCTGGCGCTTACCTGCAACCGCGCGTTCCCCGGTTCTTTCACCGCTGCAAGCCAGTCAATGCGAACTTCTCCATGAGCAGGAACTTTTACAGAAGATGGCTGTCCGCTTGAAACCTTGCCGTCCTTCAAGAATCCAGTAATCTCAAGCCCTGACGAAAGAAGCGCAGGAACCGCTGAAATCTCTTTGTCAGTGCTGTTGTTGATGAGCGCTGATATAATCACATTGTCTCCGACAACAAAAAATCTTGGTGCCTCCAGACGCACCATAAGCGGCTTTCGGGTTTGCGCAGAGTTGGAGGCAATCCCGAAACTATTGCCGGCGCCCACTGCGCGCGCGGTTGCCTTCCATGTCGTAAGAGAGCCCGGATACTTCACTTTTATTCTGGCAGTCCCATCCTGGTCTGTAACAATATCTGGCTGCCAGAACATTGTGGACCGGAAGTCAGTACGAACCACAACTGCTGCTTCTGCCCCGGCCGGCGCGCCCTTACCTTCACCAGTTGACACCCTCTTCATGGCGGCCTCTTCTGGCACAGGAGCACCTGCTGCAAGAGGCATGGCCATCTCAAATGCCTCTGCCTGTTCTTTCATAACACCTGATTTCTCTGCATCTCTCAGGCCAGCATAAGAGACAGAGCGGTCACCTCTCTGAGCCATGTTCGCTTCAGGAGATTCCAGTTTTTGCTTGTCCCTTTCGTCAATCAGTTTGCCATCATCTCCGACAACCAGTTTCATATATCCTTTCTGCTGGAACGAACAGAACATCTGAACTGCATGCTGTCGTTTTGTGCCGTAGTAAAATTGCCTCGGATCACCAGCATAGTCCTGTTGAATGTAAAAAACGGATTCATCCACCAGACCGAGCGACACCTCTGCAGATACGGGTTTGTTGTCATAATCCCTGGTATATAGTGTCAGAGTTCCCTCTTCGCCGGGCTGGTATGTACCCCTGTCAAATGATAGTTCAAGATTGAGAAAATGCTTAACAGGCGGCACCACCACTTCCTTGCTATCCGCAAACATCTGAAGGTCATTGACCATAACAGCGCTCAGGAATATGTTTGGCACATATCCCTCTTCAACCGGGATTTCAAGAAGTTTTGCAGTACCATCCATATGTATAAGGCGCTGGGTAAGAATGTCCTCGCTTTCAATTGTGAAAAGAATCCAATTTTCCCCTCCCTGGGTTGTGAGCATTACAGGAGCCGTCTGCCCTGCTCTGAAGGTATCCCTGTCAACGATAATTTCTACCCCGCCGTGCCTGTATCCAATGTCAGTACTCTTTCCGGTCGCAACCCAGATTGTTGTATCTGCAGTAATCGGGACTGCTTTCTTAACTACACTTGTCCAGCGCACCCGGTAATATCCCTCTCTATCCGCAGTAAATACAATTTCAGCATTACCCTGTGAATCTGTCCTCATCTTACGGACAAGAACTTCCTCCTGCGCATAGCCACGGAACTTAAGCGTGTACCCCTTTTCTGGAGGAATTACCATGTTGCGGATTCCGCCGGCGGATTTAGAACTCTCTCGTATAACTTCCTTGCCTTCCGGCGTCACCCATACTTCTCGCCAGCGCTCCCTCGTAACTTTCACAGTTCCTTCGGTCTGTACCGGCTGGTCGTTTGCATCAATCGCCTTGAAGTTTACAGAAACCCTGTCGCCGGGCCGGTAAAGACAGTGTTCCGCATACGGATGGATATAGAAACGCTGTCGTGTCACGCGGACGGTGCCAGAACCTACAATTTCTCTCCTTGAGGCGTCTGTCACACGCGCTTCAATCGTGTATTCAAAATCCTGCCCTGCATTTGCAGGCGTCTGGAATGTAAATGTGGCTTTCCCTTCTGCGTCGGTTTTCACAACATCGCGCTTTACAATTTGGCCCTGCCATCCCCTGTAATATCTTTTTTGCATCATATTTTCATAGAACCATGGGAAATCACGCTGCGGATACCACCAGTGGTAAAAAGGCCTCTGGTAGATGATAATTTCAACATTCGCATTCGCTACAGGTCCGCCGAAATAATACTCGGCTGTTACTGCCGCTTCAAGAATATCTCCGGGTGAAAACACCTTTCTCCTGCCATTTTCTTCAGGAACCTGCACATTCACTTTAAATTCAGGCAGTTTATACTCCTCAAGCCGGAAGAGCACCGCGCTTGCAACAGCTCCGGTCTGCGGGGTAGCAAACCGGATGGTGTATTCGCCGAGAGGCATCGTGGAATCAAGCGTTATTGAACCCCAGTCGCTGCCAAAAGTATTCAATTTCATGGTTCCATCTTTTATCTTGCTGCCGCGCGGGTCATATATCTCATAAGAAATATTTTCATCACCTGGAACAAAGTAATCCGCTCCATCGTATTTCCTCACGATGCACTTCCACTGGACAGTTTCACCTGGCCTGTATGCCGGCCTGTCTGTATATGCATAAAAACGCCACTGAAACGGCTGCGAACGGTAATATCCGCCGTAGCCGGCGAGAAACGCCTGCCTGTCTCCAGAACGAGCGGAAATGAAAAACTGGCTTCTACTGGGATTATCCTTCAATTTGAAAATATACATACCATTTTCATCGGTCTCGCCGTTATACTCATTCCATACCCACCCTGCACCGTTATACTCGTTCATCCAGAGTTTCATGGTTCCATCATTTATAGGAGCCCCGTCATAGGCGCTGCAGAAATATGCAAGGACCCTGGTGCCAGAGGTTTTTGTTACCAGAACCGCATCAGACACAAGTACAAGTTCGCGCCGGCTCAACTCTCCTGAGCTCGCCTCAAGAAGATATGCGCCGGGCTGCAGTTTCCCTTCAATGCGGACCAGTTCGCTTCTCGGCTTATAATCACCTGTGTCGCCTGTTTCTTTTGACCACGATTTCACCTTTTCGGCTTTTGATATAGAAATTCTGGCAAGGAAATCATAGGTTGACCTACCTGTATCTGATACGAAGTTAGCATCCCTGACAAGGTCAATTCTGTACAGTGTAAAATTGACCTTCTTTATGTTTCTGCTGGAAAGTGAAATTTGAATTTCAGAATCCGGGAGGAATATCCCGGGCGCGCTTATATTCAAATCACTGCCGGTGATTCTCTTGATTGCAGCCTGCGCCTGGTCATAGTAACGGGTTTCGCCTTTCTTGAACTCCTTTGCAATCCTCTCAAAAAACTCAAGCGCCTTTTTAAGGTCCTGCTCCTGCTTCCATGTCCCATCATCATTGATCTCGGGAATGCCCTCGTTCTCTATCATTGAAGCAAGTGCAAAAAGCGCGTCATCATACCATTGTGTACCCTTTCCTTCTTTCACAATTTCAGCAAGTTCATCCGCTGCCCTTTTTCTTGACGCAGGATCCCCTGCCCTGGAACGAAGGCATACAGCGATAACATAACGGAAATGTGCGCGGTCATCGGCCGTCCTGGCTATCTTTAGTGCGTTTTCAAATACTTCAAGTGGCACCGCTCCCATTTGATAGTAGTAGTAAGAGTAGTAATCAAAATCAACTCTGCTTTCCACCTGCGCAATCTTCCGGACGATGTTCAGATAGCGGCTGCGCGCCATTTCAATATCAGTGCTTCCAGCCCACCAGTCAAGCGCTTTCTGGTAGTACTGCCATCCCTGGGAAAGGTTTCTTGACTGCGGACGCAACCACCAGAAGTCGCCAAGAGATTCACAAACCTCAGCCCATACAATATCTTTATCTTCATCAAGCACAATGTCCCTGATAAGAATCTCCAGTTGCTTGCGCGCTGTCTCAAAATTTGTATCATCCGATGTTCTCGTGGCGGTTCCTGCTCTCCAGAGCGTATCAGCAAGACGAAACCGAACCCACCGCGCCTGAAGGGGCGAATCAGCAAGCGATTCTGCCTTTAGATAAAGATCGTGCGCGATTCTGTATGATCCTTCAGCATACGCTTTTTCTGCCTGTGTCTTAATCTCATCATATGCCGGCGAAGCACCAGCAACTGCGCATACGGCCGCTGCAATGAAAAAGATAATTAATAATTTTCTCATCCAGACCTCCAGATAAATATGGGATATTTCCTTTTGAAAAAGTAGACAGTTATTTCTGAAAAAAGTTCCATTGCAATGCTGCAGTTAACCACGGTTATAATTATAATCTAAATCTCCCGCGATTGACATTCGGATTTCATTTCATACCGGTATGGTTGACTTTGCGAAAATTTAGAATGTACAATGAGGCATGGCTTTTATCTTTTTCCTCAAAGGTCTTGTTGCCATAAGCGCCCAGTCACTGCTTCTTCGTGAATTGTTTGTTGTTGCACATGGAAATGAGTTCTCCTTCGGGCTTGTTCTCGGTATCTGGCTCATATTCGGCGGGATAGGCAGTATTACTGGCGGCAGGATAAAAAAACCACGACTTGTTCTGTACCATTTTCTTCTTCTATCCGAAAACCTCTGGCTGGTTCTTGCCCTGTTCGCAATCCGGGCTTACGCAATTCTTTTTCATTTGCAGCCAGGACAGATGATGGGCATCATGCAATTTGCCCTGCTTTCTGCCCTGGGTGCCGGGATATTCAATTTTGTTCAGGGGCTGCGTTTTGTCGCAGGAGGAACACTCTTTCGCGCTGGTATGGCAGAAAGCGAAGCGGTTGGGTTTCTTTATGGATGGGAGGGCGCAGGGGCTCTTGCCGGCGGGTTTCTGTTTGCTTTCGTACTTCAGAAGTTCTTTAATCCATTTGCCCTGGTGGGCATTCTCAGTGCCCTGAACTGGCTTGCCGGCATCTATGCACTCAGGGGAAAAATCAGGTTGGCCACTGTCATACTCTGCGTAATTGTTGGCCTTTCCTGGATTTTTTCCTTGATTTTCTCTGAACGCGCAGATTTGGCTTCTTCAGTTCGCCAGTGGGCAGGAAAGCCAGAATTGATTGCACACCGCAATACACCCTATGGCAACATAACTGTTCTGGAGCGGGAAAATGAACGTTCCTTTATGATTGACGGAGTGCTTCTTTTAACCGTGCCACATCCAGATATTGAATGGATAGAAGAAACTGTCAACTTTCCATTTCTTGCATCCTTAAATCAGGAAATTAAAGATGCCCTTGTCATCGGGGCTGATGCAAAAGGTGTTATTCCAGAGATACTCAAACACAGGGTGCTGGCGGTTGACTGTTTTGAAATCAACACTGACCTTATTGAATTACTTGATAAATACGCCGGGCGCCATTACCTCGGCCTTGACGACCCCAGGGTCAGGTTGACATTTGACGATCCCATCTCGGCGTTAAGGAAAACCAGAAAGACATGGGATATCATATTCCTTGATGCTGGATTTCCATCTTCACTTAAAACAGCCAGATACTATACGGCGGAGTTTTACAAGCAAATCAGCGCACACCTATCGCAAAACGGGATTTTTTGCTTTGTGATTGAAGGTTCTCAGGACTACATAGGCGGCTCACTTGTAAAAGTGCATGCGACCATACTTAAAACACTCAAAACAGCATTCCCGGCCATCGGAATAATACCCGGATACTCTACGATTTATATTGCCGGAAACAACAAGGATGCATTCAACCTCGTGCCGGAAAGGGTCGCCAGGCGCCTGACTGAAAGCCGGCTTAAGACATTCACTTTCACACCTGATTTGATTCAGGACAGGTTATCACGGACAAGAATAGAACTTTTCCAGAAAACAGTTGAGCGCGAACCGTCTGCAATTAACACGATATCAAAACCCTTAATTGTTTTCTTCGGAATCAACCACTGGCTTGCATTATCAGGGATACAAACATTTGCAGGCGCACAATCTAAAGAATACAGCAATATCGCCAGAGCGGCCGGACTGCTGTGCGTACTTGTTGTTTTTCTTTCTCTTGTCGGAATCCGGAAGAAAAAAATCGTCCTGCCTTTTACTGTGGGTGCGTCAGGATTTGCATGCGCCGTGTGGGAACTTATCATACTTTTTCTCTTCCAGATAAGGTACGGGTCTGTCTATTTCTGGCTCAGCATTCTTACCGGTCTCCTGATGGCAGGAATAAGCGCTGGCAGCATGATTTTTGCGTATAAAGGAAAATATATACAAAATCTGAAGAACCAGATTTTTCTATGGGAATTGCTCCAACTTTCGTTCGGGATCCTTGTAATTTTCTTCATTACCGCAACAGGAAAATCTGGCCTGCCGCCTGTCTTTTTCTTTCTCCTCGCAGTTGCAGCAGGTGGGCTGCTCGGCTGGGAATTCCCGCTCGTCAATGCGATGTGTCACGAAAAAAAGATGGAATTTGTTTCTGCGCTGGGCGGATTGTATGCGATGGACCTTCTGGGAGCATCTATCGGTTGTCTTATTGCTGGAGTTATACTCATTCCACTGCTTGGAATCATAACGCCATGCCTGCTGATTGTCGCGCTTAAGGCAGCAAACTCTATACTGGTCTGGCGCCTTTAATAATTATCGTTCGCAAGTTTCTATTTCAGGAATCTGAGATGGCTGGGCATGGGGCTGCTAATACAGGACTAAAACTGGGAATCAATGTCAATTGAGATGTTGCGAATTTTCTGCGTCTGTAGTAGTTCTGAAAGCATGTAAATGGCCCTCTGTTTGTCTGGAACCTTCCAGAGTATTGAGAGCATCCTTTTTTCGGTTTTATCCTCTTCGTATATGTCCCCGTAATTCTGCAATGACTCAATGACCCTGGACATGCAGGATTCGGCGTTTTTTCCAGACGCTGAAATCCTGATAATTGTACCGAATGGCGGAAATCCAAGGCCCTTTCTTATCTCAAGTTCATGCTGGTAATATTCCCCAGGATTTCCGGAAGCAAGAAACCTGTAGACCTGCAGCGCTGGATTGTGGGTCTGAAGAATTATCGCGGTCCCTGATTGAAATATCTTCTTCCTTATTCTCTGCACAAGGATGAAAAATCGCTCTTCGCTCTGGAAACTGCTGCGGGCTGCAAGGAAATCCGCATTCAAGAATACTACAATGGCTGGCTGAATTTCATCCAGGACTCCTTCAAGCGCCTGGGTTCCTATGATAATCCCGGCTTTTTCAAAAACCGGGAACGGGCCGGCTGTATAGGTGATAACAGGAACATCCTGGTATGCAGATTCAATCGTCGCTTTTATCTTTCCAAGGCCCGGCTTTGCAACCTTAATTTTCTTTTTCCCGCAGGAAGGACATGCTGTGGGAATCTGAAAAATTACATCATCCAGTTTACACTTCGCCTGTCTCTCTGAAACAGGTACAACAAGGTTTCCGCATCTTTCGCAGGTAAACAGCCAGCCACATTCCCTGCAGATAACAAGTTTTGCGTATTCTTTGCGATTATGAATCAGAACCACGCGCTTTCCTTCAAGCATTGTTCTCTCCACAAGATGACGGGAGACGCTGGATAGTACTTGTTTTTCCCAGCCGCGTTCAAGTTTTGTGACAATAACTGCTGGAAGAGCGCACTCTGCTATTTTCCGAAGGACAAGTGCCCCATCCTGCACCATCTTAATTTCAGCGAGGTCGGGCTGAAAGGTTGTCAGCACAAGCGGAACATTTTCACTCTCACTTATATGGGCGGCAACTTCACGGGCGTGGTAACGAGGCGATTTTTTCTCTTTGTGTGCGAAATCTTCAGGTTCATCAATTACAATAAGGGATAGGTCTGAAACCGGGGCGAAAAGCGCAAGACGGGTCCCGACAACAATAAGTTTTTCTTCCTGCAGCATCCGTATCCAGTTGGCGGTTTTTTCTGTCCTGTTCATATCCCCTGTGAAAAGAACCACCCTTCCTGGAAATTCATTTGCGATTCGTTTGTATACGCGAGCAGCATCCTTGAGCCGCGCAAAAATAAACAGGGCAGAGCCACTTGCGTATCTCGCTGCATCAACAAAAAAATCCTGTTTCCTATCTGAGCCAAATTCAACCAGGATACGCAAACTACCGTTTTCAATATCCTTCGCAACGGTATCAAAAGGACCTTCCCTGAATGTAATTGTTTCCTGCCTACTTACTGCTACTTGCGATACGGCCTCTTCTGTCTTCTTCAGGGATAAATCACCGGAAATGGTTCCAAGAACCCTGCCTGTGGAAGTAAGATGCATATCGCTAATCCATTGAGCAATACTGATAACACGTCCTGGTACCAGTGAGCCCTCGTCATAGGCCTTAATGATGTTTTTGTATTTTTGTCCCTGAACAGGACTGCCTTCACCAATAATCCATCCCCGCTTCCTCGCCTTTCCGAACGAAACAAGTACCCTTCTTCCCGGCACTATGGCAAAATCATCCGGCACAAGGTAGGAAAAAGTTTTTCTGACAGGAATATCAAGGGCAACTTCAGCAATTTTCATGCGCTCGCAATCAGTATGTCGGGTAGATTACAGAAACAGGGAATCAGTATATACTTCCTGAAATTTCGGGTACAATGAAAGTTCTATGACCTGCGTTTTTGTTAGAATCTCGTCAAGTTCCTGAGCCAGTTTCTTATTACACAGATAGAGGAGCGTTGAGGCAAGAGATGTATTGCCAAATGGCACAACTTTTGATATATCCATGCCAGGAAGAAGTCCGATCTTTCTTACATTCTCAAGATTAACAAAATTCCCGAGTGCTCCGGCAAGATATATGCGCTCAACATCATCCAGTTTGACTCCCCGCATCTCAAGCAGAATTTCAACACCTGTGCGAATTGCTGCCTTTGCGGCTTGAAATTCTCTTATGTCCTTCTGGGTAAGAACCACCTGACTGGTCGGTTCCAGTTTGAAAAATACGCGCCCATCCTTTTTTTCCAGGAGTTCATTAAACTGGGGAACCTGGTCCGGTTCCGCAAAACGCCCGGATGGGGTAATGACGCCCTGCTCACGCAGTGTTGCCACCAGATCAACAAGCCCTGTACCGCAGATACCCCGCAGGGAGTTGCCTCCGATAATCTGATATACCATTTTCTTTGCTTGCGCATCATACCGACATTTCTCCAGAGCGCCATTTTGTGCGCGCATGCCAGAAGAAATGCGGCCTCCTTCAAATGCAGGGCCGGCAGCAGTTGACGCAGCAATAATTCCATCGCGGTTGCCCACGACAATCTCACCGTTTGTACCGATGTCAATACCAATTTGAATCTTCTCGCTACGATGAATCCCGGTAGCAAGAATCAGCCCGGTTGTATCCCCGCCGACAAATCCGCCGATAACCGGAAAAACCACAAGTTTCCCCTCAGGATTGATTTTCAGTCCAACCCGCTGCGCCTCAAGCACAACCGGACCGCGCATTACAGGATTAAAGGGTATCCTGCTTAAACTGTTAAGCGGCAACTCAAGAAAAATCTGTTCCATCACAGTGTTGCCGGCAAGAACAAATTGATATATGTGGCTGCGCTCAACCCTGGTCTCTTTCAGAACCTGATCAACCATATGATTGATTCCATCTATGACAAGTTTTCGCAGTTTCATCAACCCTTCATCCCGCATGCTGAAATCAATACGGCTCACAACATCATCACCGAAAGGAATCTGCGGATTTGGATTCACAACAGTAAGAAGTTCCTTGCAGGAATTCAGGTCAAAAAGTGTGAGAACCATCGTGGTTGTGCCAAGGTCAAAACCGATGCCATAGCAAGAGCCAGTGGTATCTCCAGGTTCCACACCAATCAGTTCGTCGTGATGAAACACGGCTGTAAAATCGTTTTTGCCGGATGCAGATACTGCCCGCAAGAATCTCATTCTCACTGCCTGAGTTTTAACGCCCAGAACATGCGCAACCTGCTCCTGCAGCGGCACAGGGTCCTGGAGTGTAATTTCAGGCAGGATAAATGGTTTCTTCGTTATATGCGGGTCGTTTGCAGCGCCGCAAAGAATCTTTGAAGACAGAATCTTATGATAAGAAAGGACCGGCCTTTCTATCAGTATCCGCGAAAGGCGAGTAATCTTGCTCTGGCAGGCAAGCCGCCAGCCACCGACAACTTTTTCACCAAGTATTTTCCTCTCTGTCTCGTTTGGGGGTGAAGCGCCTTCAAGAACGCGCACTCTGCATTTGCCGCAGATACCCTTCCCGCCGCAGGGAAGTTCAAAAGCTATTCCTGATTTTTCAATTGCTGCAACAATTTTGCTTCCTTCAGGAACTTCAACTTCAAGCCGTTCTGGCTCAAATATCACCTTGATATTTTTCATAGGTTTCAATATACTTCAAAGCGCCTGTTTTGTCAACCCCCCTGTAAACGCAAAAAGCCTGTAGGGGTCGGATTTATCCGACCCGAGTAGTTAGTAGTGGGAGGTAGGCATTTGTAGGGGTCGGATTTATCCGACCCGCAAGCAGTTAGTAGTGGAGGTAGGATATTAGGGAGGAGATCCCTCCTCCCTAAAGCAGGTTGGATTTATCCGACCCGAGTAGTTAGTAGTGGGAGGTAGGCATTTGTAGGGGTCGGATTTATCCGCCTGTGCAGGCGAGCGGCACGCAGACAGGTCCGCTACAGGAGCGGTTAATCCTGGTTAACCCTTTCCCATCCGTCAAGAAAACATATGAATGAACGGCCGGTTCCTTCAGCATTGTACCCGCCTTCAAACACAAGGAAAGCCGGCGATTTCAAACTGCTTCTAATCATGCTGCCCATACGGAAAAAGTCACTTTCTCTGAGGGTAAAATGCAGAAGAGGATCCTGGGCGTGCGTGTCAAAACCCAGAGATACAGCAAGTATGTCAGGAGAAAAGTGCGAGAGGAACTCAAGCGCTTCATCAAGGACTTCAAGATATTTTGTGGGACTTATCCCTGACGCAAGTGGATAATTTCTGCAATTACCAAAATTTTCTACGCCTGTAAAGGGATACGCTCCTGCTTCATGTAATGAAGCGAATGCAACCTGCGGCTGGTCCCTGAATATATCTTCTGTGCCATTGCCATGATGCCCGTCAATGTCAAGAATGGCAACGCGCTTCCCCTGCTGCAAGACATGCGCAACAGCAATTGCCAGATTATTAAAATAACAAAATCCCCCAAGAAAGTTTTTACCTGCGTGGTGGCCCGGAGGCCTTATGAGCGCGCATCCGTCAGTTCCAGATAGGGCAAGAGTGGCCGCTTTTATTGCGCCGCCTGCAGCAAGTGAAGCATATCTGAATATGAAAGGAATGTTCGGACAGTCGGGGTCAAAAAAGGTGTTTGACCGCACGCTCTCAACGAGCCGGGATGAATGGACTGCAAGCAACTGCTCCGTAGATGCCGGTTCAAATGACAGCAATTTCCTGCCTCTCTGCTGCAGATTTTTGACGATCGCAATCAGGCGTGCAGGACTTTCTGGATGCCCGGGTTCAGCATATTCAAGAAGTTCCTGACGGAAAAAAATCTCCATGCTTTTTTGTAACATAGATTTGCGGTATTGACAATTGCCTGCATTTTGCATAGAATATAATGCCTTAACAAACACTCCTCTGGGGAAGGAAGATAGGAGGTCTATCATGAATCCCACAAAAAAGAAGGAGATTACATTTCAGGCAAAGATGCGTCAGGATACGCGCAAGAGTGCGCGCCATACCCTGCGGCGTACGGGTTATATTCCAGGAAATCTTTACGGCGCCGGGGAAGAAAACCGCACGATTGCGGTGGACAAAAAAAGCACCGAACTGGCTCTTAAACAAATCACCGGACACAATGTTCTTGCGAATCTTGTGCTTGAAGGTTCTGATGAACCCATCAAGACAATTTTAAAAGAAGTACAGCAGAATCCCATCACCGGTGAAGTTATCCATCTTGATTTCTATCATATCGGGAAAAACCGGCCTGTGGTTCTCAATGTCCCGTTGAAATTCACTGGAGAGTGCCCTGGTGTGAAAGAGGGCGGCATACTCCAGCACAATATCTGGGAAGTAGAGGTGGAAGGACTGCCGGATAGAATACCAGAAGCGATTGAGGTTGACATTTCATCTCTAACAATTGGCCACAGCATACAGGCAAATACGATAAGTTTACCCGAAGGCATTCGGCTCAGAACAACTGCTGACCAGGTTATCGTTTCTGTCCTTGCGCCAAAGGTTGAAGAGGCGGCACCAGCAGCAGAGGCAGCAGCGGTGCCAGAGGAAGCAGCGCAGCCAGAAGTCATTACCCAGGAAATTGCTGAAGAGCGAAGAAAGGAAAAAGAAAGCAAGAAAGCAGAAGAATCAACTGAATAATTGCGAAAATTTAATCCTGGGTTTTTCAGCAAAATCTAACCGGTACTCTATTGGTAATCATAGTCGGGCTTGGAAATCCTGGCAGGTCTTATTCCAGAACGCGTCATAATATTGGCTTCAGGGTGATTGACCTTCTCGTAAAAAAATATGAACCTGCCGAAAGTTGGAAACGCAAGTTTTTTCTTGCGTGGCAACTTGCAATCGGAGATCGCAGGTTTATCGCGGCAAAGGGAAGAACCTTTATGAACGAAAGCGGGCTTCCGGTTCAATCTCTTTGCACATCCTTCAGGGCAACACCGCAAGACCTGGTCATAGTATATGATGATGTTAACCTTCCGCTCGGAAAAATCAGAATCCGCAGAAAAGGTAGCAGCGGCGGTCATAAAGGGATTAAATCCATAATAGAAACGCTTGGCACAGAAGAGTTTATTCGCATTAAACTTGGTATCGGAGAGCCAGAATCTGGCGAGAATCTGGTTGAGTATGTGCTTTCTGAATTCCGCAGGGAAGAGATAAAAACTGTCTCAACAATGCTGGAACAGGCCACAGATGCTATCAGATGCATTCTAACCGAAGGAATTGACCGCGCCATGACACTTTACAACGGGTAACCCGGGCAGAAACGATGAAAAACGGCCGAATCAGGAAAATCTTGATGGCACATAGGGGAGGAAAACTTGAAATCGTGCCGCGCGTTCCTCTGAATACGCGCGAAGACCTTGCAATCGCATATACCCCGGGAGTCGGAGAGGTCTGCATGGCTGTGCACAAAAAACCATCAGATGCCTATTGTTATACAATCAAGCATAATGCCGTAGCAATTGTAACCGACGGAAGCGCAGTACTTGGACTGGGAGACATTGGACCACTTGCAGCACTGCCGGTCATGGAAGGCAAGGCAATCCTGTTTAAGAAATTCGGCGGTGTTGATGCATACCCGGTATGCCTTGCCACAAGGAATGTTGAAAAAATCGTTGAAATTGTTTGTTCCATGGCCCCGGGGTTTGGCGGAATTAATCTTGAAGATATCGCAAGCCCGCGCTGTTTCATTATTGAAGAAAAATTGAAACGACGGTTGAAAATTCCTGTTTTCCATGACGACCAGCACGGCACTGCAATTGTAGTACTTGCCGCACTCTCCAACGCGCTGAAACTGGCGGATAAACACATCTCACGGGTAAGAATCGTGTTCAATGGCGCAGGTGCAGCAGGAATTGCAGTTGCAAAAATACTCTGGAAGGCAGGAGCGCGGCACATATTTTTATGCGACCGAAATGGAGTTATCTGCAAAAAGAGAAAGCATGGCATGAACACCGCCAAGAGAAATATTCTGAAGTATCTTGACCCGGCGGCAAAACCAGGTTCGCTCGCAGACGCAATGAAAGAATCAGATGTATTCATAGGCCTTTCCGGGCCAAAACTTGTAACCCGCGAAATGGTGAAATCAATGAATGAAAAACCCATCATTTTTGCAATGGCAAATCCAGTTCCAGAGATTATGCCTGATGAAGCCAGAAAGGCAGGCGCCTTCATCATCGGTACAGGCAGAAGCGACTTCCCGAACCAGATTAACAACCTCCTTGCATTTCCAGGCGTATTCCGCGGGGCACTTGATGCCAGAGCAAAACAGATTACAGAAGAAATGAAGGTCGCTGCCGGCATGGCAATCGCTGGTATGGTTTCTGAAAACAAACTTGCACCTGACTACATCATTCCGTCCGCTCTTGATAAGGCGGTTGCAAAAAATGTTGCAAATGCAGTGCGAAGGGTTGCCCTGAAAAATCAGAAATGACGCAGGTCCAGTTTCACAATAATTTCATTTTCCCCACCAGTTTTATTTCCACGCAATCAGGACTACTGACGCGCAAGCAATAATCAAACCAATCAACTGGCGGCGCTCAAGTTTTTCTTTCCAGAAAATACGGGCAAAAACCGCGACAAGTATAAGGGAGCAACCGTTGATGATAGGAAAATAGACGATGCCGGGCAACCTGATTAACGCCTGCATTGAAAGGATTCCGCCGGTCCCGAGAGTAATGCCGATGAGAAATCCGTATCCTGCCTCAAGCATCCTTATCTTTTTCTTGCGCATGATTACCAGCAGCCCGGCGCAAACCAGCACCGCAAGATGAAACACAAAAAGATATGTATTCGCACCTGTCCCATGGGTAATCTCTGCAAAAAGTTTCCATATGGTATCTGAAATACCGCCCATCATAAATGCAAGAAGAATAAGGCGAAGCCACATTTAGTATATCTCCTCTGTCTCCTGCAAAAGTACAATCGCCACAGGCACAAGTATTAAGCCAATTGATTTTCTCAAATCGGGTATCTCCTTCCAGAAAAAAATGGAAGCAAGCACAGGTATCGCGGTGGACAAACTCAAGACGGTCCACGAAGTTGAAACCCTGCCATACTTGAAAGAATAAAGGAGTGAAATTCTTGAGACAAAGAGCAAAGCGCCTGCAATTGCTCCAAGCCCTACAACTGTCCCCGAGAAGCAGAAACGGTCATGCAAGAGGATGTATGAAAAAAGCAGAATTACCATTGCCACCCGTTCCGCTACAATAAGACCTTCTCTATCGCAGCCCTTGTGGAGCGCTAACTTGTAAAACATCGCAGTCAGCGCAAAACATACCACGGCCACTGCAAGATAAAGCATGATCCTCCTCAAAACTTATTTAACTTCTGGCTCAATTCTCGTTTCAATCCAGGCAAGCGCTTTCTTAAGATGTTCAGGAGCAACAGGGGAATCATGGTCGCCGCCGGGTATTATTTCAAACTGAAAATCTGCATTGTGCAAAACGAGTTTCCCTATAAGATTTCTGCTGTGTTCCACAGAAATCAAGGCGTCT
>Ga0315298_1003624_pt1 | contig 24265 bp, 24 predicted proteins | sample WHS_1_MG_FD_203077 | JGI IMG/M metagenome (GOLD analysis project Ga0315298, IMG submission 203077) | Extremophilic microbial mat communities from Washburn Hot Springs, YNP, Wyoming, USA - WHS_1_MG | ecosystem: Environmental > Aquatic > Thermal springs > Hot (42-90C) | place: USA: Wyoming...
GCTGATAAATGTAAACCTAAGGATTGCAATAAGGAGTGTTATAGGTTTTGCCCTAGGGTTAGGAGTGGGGATAAGACCATTGAGTTTAATGCTGAAACTGGTAAGCCCATAATTGCTGAGGCATTGTGTTCTGGTTGCGGTATATGTGTCCGTAAATGTCCATTTAAGGCTTTGAAGATAGTTAACCTCCCAGATGAGTTGGAGGAGAATTGTGTTCATAGGTATGGAGCCAATAAATTCAAATTATATAGGCTTCCAATACCAAAACCTGGGATAGTTCTAGGTTTACTTGGCCCAAATGCTGTGGGTAAATCCACTGCCATCAAGATTTTGGGTGGAGTTATTAAGCCAAATCTTGGAAGATGGGATTCACCTCCAGACTGGGATGAGATCATACGCTTCTATAGGGGTTCTGAGCTTCAAACATACTTTGAGAAGCTATCCCATGGCAACCTTAGAGTATTCCTTAAACCGCAGTATCTTGATAAGATTCCAAGTGTAGTTGATGGCTCCGTTGGGGAGGTTCTATCCAAAGTTGATGAGCGTGGAGTTCTACGTGATTTAGCTGATTCACTGGGTCTCAGGGGGATTTGGGATAGACCATTAAGCGTTCTCAGTGGTGGTGAGCTTCAGAAGGTTGCTGTTGCAGCTGTAGCCCTTAGGGATGCCGATGTATACCTATTTGATGAGCCTTCAAGCTACCTCGATGTTTATGAGAGGATGAGGGTTGCCAAAGTCATTAGGGGGCTTGCCTCCAAGGATAAATATGTGATTGTTGTGGAGCATGATATTGCAGTTTTAGATTACATTTCAGATCAAGTTTGCATATTCTATGGGAATCCAGGGGTTTATGGTGTTGTAACCCCAGTTTATGGTGTTAGAGTTGGAATAAACATTTATCTTGACGGGTACATATCCTCAGACAACGTCCTATTTAGGCGTGAACCAGTTAGATTTGATGTGGCTCCACCACATATTGAATGGGCTCCTGGAAGCCTATTCCTAGAGTGGGGTCCTATGAGGAAGAGGCTTGGGGATTTTGAGCTTAAGGTTGAGCCTGGAAGCATACATATAGGTGAAGTTATTGGAATTCTAGGTCCAAACGGTATTGGAAAGACGACATTCATAAAGCTTCTTGCAGGAGTTCTGGAAGCCGATGAGGGTTACACTCCAACATCCACTTTAAAGGTTAGCTACAAGCCTCAATATGTATCCTTTAAGGAGGATTTAACTGTTAAGGAGGTTTTGGCTGAAGCTGCTGGTGACAAGTTTAATTCCTCATGGTTTAAGAGTGAAATCCTAATGCCACTAGACCTCGTAGGCCTACTAGACTCACACCTATCTGAGCTTAGTGGTGGTGAGCTTCAGAGGGTTGCCATAGCCAAATGTCTATCCATGGATGCAAACATATACCTACTGGATGAGCCAAGCGCATATTTAGATGTTGAGCAGAGGATCTCGGTGGCTAGGATTATTAAGAGGGTTGTGGAGGCGAAATCTTCAGCTGCATTCGTTGTGGAACATGACCTAATAATTCAAAGCATAATAGCCAACAGCTTAATGGTATTCTCAGGTACTCCGGGTAAATTTGGAATAGCTCACACACCCACAGGGTTAAGGGGTGGAATGAATAGGTTCTTGAGGGATGTGGATGTAACTTTTAGGAGGGATCCCCAGACCGGTAGACCTAGAGTTAATAAGCCAGATTCATGGCTTGATAGGCATCAGAAGAGTATAGGTGAATACTACTATTATGAGGCTAAGGAGTAAGCTGGATACCTTTAAATACTCATTGAAACACAATATTTTCGGTGATAAATATTGAAGGTTACTGTAAGTTTAATTAAAGCTGATGTTGGAAGCTTGGCGGGGCATCATATAGTTCATCCAAAACAGATTGAAGCTGCCAAGGAGAATCTAAAATTGGCTGCTGAAACCGGGCTTATACTGGATTTCTACGTCTTCAATTGTGGTGACGACTTGGAGCTTTTAATGACGCATACTAAGGGTGAGGATAATTCTGAAATTCATGGATTAGCTTGGAATACCTTCAAGATGGTTACTGATAATGTTTCAAAGCCCATGAAGCTCTATGCTGCTGGTCAAGACCTATTAAGTGATGCATTCTCAGGTAATGTTAGGGGTTTAGGGCCTGGAGTTGCTGAAATGGAGTTTGAGGAGAGGCCCAGTGAGCCCATCATAGTTTTTGCAGCTGATAAGACTGAGCCTGGAGCCTTCAACCTCCCATTATTCAGAGTCTTTGCAGATCCATTCAACACTGCTGGGCTAGTAATAGATCCAAGACTTCATAAGGGGTTCAGCTTCACCATACTGGATGTTTTGGAGGGGTTAAGGGTTACATTGAATTGCCCTGAGGAAATGTATGATCTCCTAGCCCTACTTGGAACCACTGGTAGATATGTTATACATAAGATTCATAGTAGGGAGGGGTTGCTTGCAGCTTCATGCTCCACAACTAGACTATCCCTTATCGCTGGTAGATATGTTGGTAAAGATGATCCAGTATGTATTGTTAGAGCACAAAGCGGCCTCCCAGCTGTGGGTGAGGTTTTGGAGGCATTTGCCTTCCCACACTTGGTTGCTGGTTGGATGAGGGGGAGTCATTATGGCCCATTAATGCCAGTTTCATTGAGGGATGCTAAGTGCACTAGGTTTGACGGTCCGCCAAGAATTGTGGCATTGGGATTCCAACTGAATAATGGCAAGTTGATAGGTCCAGCCGACCTGTTTGATGATCCAGCCTTCGAATACACTAGGATGAAGGCTATGGAGGTTGCTGATTACATGCGTAGGCATGGCCCATTCATGCCTGCTAGGCTAGGTCCAGATGAAATGGAGTATACCACACTACCACAGGTTTTGGAGAAGCTTAAGGATAGATTTGAGAAGGTGAAGTAGGGCTGATGAGAATTCTGAAACCTCCAATAATAACCTTAAACTTCAAATGTTTTTTGGAGGCTACTGGTGATGGTGCAGTAAGGCTTTCAAAGATTGCAGAGAAGGTTTCCAATGAGACTGGTGTTAGCATAGTGGTATGTCCACAACATACAGACCTCTACAGAGTTGCAAGTTCAGTTGATATTCCAGTATTCTCACAGCACATAGACCCCATAACTCCTGGCTCTTGGACTGGCCACATCCTCCCGGAGGCAGTTAAGGTTGCAGGGGCTTCTGGCACACTTCTGAACCACTCAGAATTTAGACTTAAATTGTCAGATATAGAGTTTGCATTGTCTAGGGTTAATGAGGTTGGATTGATTGCCCTTGTATGCGCTAACAATGTTAGGGTTGCCTCATCATTGGCTCATCTTAAACCTTGGGGTGTAGCTGTAGAACCCCCTGAACTAATTGGTACTGGTATGGCTGTGAGTAAGGTTAAACCTGAAGTTGTCTCCAACACTGTCAGCGAGGTTAAGGGGGTTTCCAGGGATGTACTCGTATTTTGTGGTGCGGGGATATCCACAGCTGAAGATGCATACATAGCCTTTAAATTGGGGGTTGAAGGTATACTCCTCGCCTCAGCCTACGTTAAAGCTAAAGATCCTGAATACTTCTTAAGATCACTCTGCGAAGCCTCCCTAAAGGGAATTTAGACGTTAAGTTTTTAAGCCCCTAAAAATCCTCTACATATAATGGATAATTATGATGGGTAGAGTTATACTGCTCTTCGGGATAATGACTGGGCTCCTAATGCTTGTGGGTTACGCCATAGGCTCACTATTTGGAAGCCCATTAATTGCCGTTGAATTATCCCTAGCTATGGCTCTATTCATGAATTTAATCACATATCTATACTCAGATAAGATCGTCTTAAGCATGTCTAGGGCTAGAATAGTTAGTGAAGCGGAATATCCACGTCTGCACAGGATAGTTGAACGTGTAGCCAATGCGGCAAACATACCAAAACCAAAAGTTGCAGTAATAGATAGCAATGCCCCAAATGCCTTCGCAACTGGTAGGGGTCCTGGGAGAAGCGTTGTGGCTGTAACTAAGGGGTTAATGTCAATACTAGATGAAGATGAGATTGAGGCGGTAATAGGGCATGAGGTAACGCACATCAAGAATAGGGATATACTTGTCTCAACAATAGCTGCAACCCTTGCTGGTGCAATAAGCTACCTAGCATTCCTTGGTAGGTGGGGAGTCTTATGGGGAACTGGAGATCGTAGGAGGGATGAGGGATCCATAGTGGCTGCATTGTTGGCGGCAATATTAGCCCCAATAGCCGCAACACTAGTGCAGTTGGCAATATCCCGTGAGAGGGAGTATGGAGCCGATGAGGGTGGAGCGAAGATCACAGGTAAACCCATGAGCTTAGCCAACGCCCTAATAAAGATAAGTGGAGCTAAGAATGCTGGATTAACATTAAATGTGAATCCATCAACATCCCATATGTGGATAGTAAACCCATTGAGAGGGTCAACCCTAGAAGAACTATTCTCAACACATCCACCAGTGGAGAAGAGGGTTGAAAGATTAAAGAAGATTGCCAGGGAAATGGGAATATACTACATGTAACACATCAAATTCCACAATTAAATCATTCAAAAATCAGGCATACATTATATGCTGGGACACTTTTAAATTGTCAAAGCACCCAATATTTTATTTGGGCCCGTAGCTCAGTTTGGATAGAGCGTCGGCCTGCGGAGCCGAAGGTCCTGGGTTCAAATCCCAGCGGGCCCGCATCCAATTAACTATAGATGCTTGATTTCTGCTGGAATCCATGATCATTTTCGGGGCGTTTGGCCGTTAAGGTGATGATGTATAAATTTTACGAAACCTTTAGCATATATGACAATAGTTATATATACCCGTGATAATTAAGTTAAGACTTTGATTGTGGTATTTATGTGTGGGCATCACCATCATCATGTAATGGATTTCAAGAGGAGGTTTACGTTATCTGTTTTGCTAACAATCCCCCTCATATTCCTCTCAGAATCCATTTACAGCTTCTTCGGTATTGAATTCTCAATTCCATATGGTGCTTTCCTCTCACTAATGCTTTCCACAGTAATATTCTTTTATGGTGGGTTTCCATTCTTATCCGGGTTGGTTTATGAGGTTAGGGTTCGCCGCCCTGGTATGATGACCCTTGTGGGTTTCGCCATCACCATAGCCTTTGCATATTCTGTTTTAACTGTTTTTAGTGGTGGAGGATTCTTCCTCGAGCTTGCCACATTGATTGATGTTATGCTTTTAGGACATTGGGTTGAGGCTAGGAGTGTTATGGGTGCTTCCATGGCTTTGGAGGGGCTTGCAAAACTTATGCCTAAATATGCCCATTTAATTGTTGATGGTGATGTTAAGGATGTTTCAGTTTCAGATTTGAGGGTTGGAGATATTGTGCTGGTTAAGCCTGGTGAGAAGATTCCATGTGATGGTGTTGTGGTTGAGGGGGAGAGTCATGTTGATGAAGCTCTCTTGACAGGTGAATCTAAACCAGTTCATAAGGGGGTTGGTGATAGGGTTATTGGCGGTTCAATTAATGGTGATGGTGTTTTAAAGGTTAGGGTAGATAAGTCTGGGGATGAAACATATTTGGCTCAGGTTATAAGGCTGGTTAAGCAAGCTCAAGAAAGTAAAACAAGAATTCAAGATATCGCTGATAAAGCAGCTGCACTACTATTCTACATATCCCTTGCTGCTGGGATAATAACATTCCTATACTGGTATCCAATAAGTGGAGTTTACGCAGCTCTATCGAGAACAGTCACGGTTCTGGTGATAGCTTGTCCACATGCATTGGGCTTAGCAATCCCCCTCGTGGTAGCCCTAACAACATCCATAACTGCGAAGATGGGTATTCTAATTAGGGATAGGATGGCTCTTGAACTTGCAAGGAACATTGACACTGTAGTTTTTGATAAGACTGGAACATTAACTCTTGGTGAATTGAAGGTTACAAGAATTATTCCATACATTGATTTAGATGAACTTGTAAGTTTAACTGCAAGTTTAGAATCAAATTCTGAGCATACAGTTGCAAAGGCCATTGTCGAGTATGCTAAATCCATTGGTATAAGTTTAAGGAGGGTTGAAGAGTTTAACTCCATGCCTGGAAGGGGGGTTTACGGTAGAATTGATGGTAGGGAGGTTTACGTTGGAGGTTGGAATCTAATCAAAGAGCTCAAAATTCCCATTAAAGATGATGTGGTTAAGGAGGTTATTGGGAGGGGCGAAACATTAGTATTCACAGTAGTCAATGGGGCTTTAGCCGGTTTATTTGCATTATCAGATGTCATAAGACCTGAATCCTATGAAGCTGTTAAAGCACTCAAAGATATGGGTATACACGTTTATATGATTACAGGGGATTCCGAGGATGTGGCTAAATGGGTTGCTGAAGAGCTTGGCATAGATAAATACTTTGCAAATGTACTTCCACATGAAAAGGCTGAGAAGATTAAGGATTTAATGCGTATGGGTTATAGAGTTGCAATGGTTGGAGATGGAGTGAATGATGCCCCTGCACTGGCTTCAGCTCAAATTGGAATAGCCATTGGAGCTGGAACTGATGTGGCAATTGAGAGTGCCAATATAATATTGGTGGGTAATGATCCTAGGGGAGTTGTCAAAGTACTTGAAATAGCCAGGAAATCATATTCAAAGATGATTCAAAACCTATGGTGGGCTGCGGGATACAATGCCATCACAATACCCATGGCAGCTGGAGTTCTATCAAACTTAGGCTTAACAATTCCACCAGCCATTGGAGCAATAATAATGTCAATAAGCACAGTGATAGTGGCACTAAACAGCAGCATTCTAAAAAGATATGAGCCGAAAATTCCAGAGTATATGGAGAAGCATATCACTACAGACCCAGTATGCGGAATGGAAGTCGATCCAAGTCAAGCCTACGGGAAAATCGAGTACAAAGGTATAACCATATACTTTTGCTCACAGGAATGCCAAGAAAAGTTTAAGAGAAACCCAGAAAAATACTTCCCAAAACTATTGAAGGAATGAAAGCCAAGCTTAACTTAAAGAAAGCAATAATTACTTCACAATTTAGTTTTCAATGATAATCCACATTAAAAATGTAAATGAAATTATGGGAATTGTTGAATATGGCTTGTTACTCTGCTGGGTTCAAAACGTAATATCCATCATAATTTATTGCTTCAGAATTTTCCACAGGGTTCCCTATTCCTATACTGTACCATCCTTCATATGGTGGGTATATATGTACTTCTGCATAACCATCATAACATTTATAACAGTAAAAGTGTCCATAAGCCCAATACACTATCCCAACGTATGTCGACTGGTAGGTAGGGTTCCATCTACATGATATATCTATGCGTTGAGTTGTGTATAGATAGTGGTATCCATGACAATTTAGGTATCCTGGTTCTACAGTTCCATATATTGGATAAGTTCCTGTTTCCTGTACTGGTTTAACTTCGAACACCATTAACTCCATACCTTTAATGGTTATATAGCCTAACTCTTTAACCGTTTTTAGCGGTTGACTTATTGGAGGTTGCTTCAGCGCCATATTTTCCAATATCTTCTGGGGTATGGACGTGTACAATGTATCTCCAATATTTATTTCTGGTATGCCATGTATTTTCGTAACTTTTATGATGAGATAATTATCCTTTAAACCCACTACTGTGAATTCGAATCCAGCATAACCTTCAGGCCATTGACCGCCTTCACCAATATTTAATGCTTTAACGATGCGCTCTAAATTTTTATCTTCATTTATCATGATCTCTTTTGATGCCACCAGATTCATGTTTAGCAATTCATATGTCAGCATTGCAATTGTGAGTGTTGAAATCATTATTGTCACATATTCCTTTTTCATACACTTATTCACCTTCCAATGTAAAATTATACCGTGAAATAGCTATTAAGAATTACTTGAAATCCTTTTCAGCATAATTTTAAAAGCTTTTCAAGTAAGTTAGTATATTAGGTGAAGCTTTTGAGGAGAATAATTCTTTTACTATTCATAATTCTCACAGTATCCGCATTTTCCTTCGTATTGAACAATTTTGCTGGATTAAAGATATTCCCCTCACATTCCTTCACAATTAGTCTTAACCTTTCAAATTATACTGAGACTAGTAGAGTTGTCATTTCAATTTCTCATCCTAATTCCACATTCACCGTAATAAGGCTTGATACTTCAAAACCTGAGCATGGAAATATTATTGAGCTCACCCCTAAAGATTACAATTATAAAATATTATCTTTCAATAACTCGGTTTCCATATTTGGTGTGGTGGAGGTTGCTGGGCTTTCACCTAGATCTTGGTATTATGTTAAAGTCTGTCTTCCAATAAACTTTACAGTTAAACCATATGTCCTCTTGACTGGTGCTTTAAGGTATGGTGAAACTTATCATTTGGAGTTTCCAATGGGTTATGATTCAACATATGTTGGTAAATCATATTTTTGGGTTTCAGGGTTTACTAGTGATGATGGTGTTTTGGCCTTCAATTTCATGGTCGTCGCCCCCTCTACATGATTTTTCTCTCGGTAATTTTGTGGTGAAGGGTGTTATGAGAATTGGCTTGAAGGATTTGGCTGTAAGCATTCTCTTGCTCATATCCTCATTCGTTCTAGTTAACAAATTGCTGAATCCAACACCTATACAGATAATTGTGAGTGGTGAGGGTCAACCTATAGTGGTTAGGGAATTTGTGACTTATACTCTAATTGACGTTATTGTGGTTGTTGCATCCACGGTTATAGTTTGCATGACCTTCTTCTACATACTATTCTCAACACGTTTGGAGGGGGAAGCATTAAACCCCTCTGACTCCATAGAATCTGACATTAAATTTGCATTACGTCTCTTAGAGGGAGATCAGAAGAAGATTTTCCTCTTAATTGTTGAGTCTGGTGGTAGTATCTTGCAGAGTGAGATAGTTGAGAAAAGTGGGTTCTCCAACGCTAAAGTTACGAGAATTTTAAGTGAACTTGAATCTAAAGGGCTTATAATTAAACGTAGGTATGGTATGACGAATAAAATTGAAATTAATAGGGGGATGCGGAATGCAAAGTAGAATCATCTTGCCATTGTAAGTTGGTTTAATTCTCCTAGGAATGTTCCATCCAATAAGTATATTTCGGCTTCCCCGAGGTTTATGCTTCCAGATCTAAGTATTGGTCCAATGAAATCTTTTAGTGCTTCATCTCTTGCTATGGATATCTTGTTTACAGCTCTACCCCCGAGGAACTCATTGAATGATGGCATTATTATTAGGTTTTCAACTCTCGGTTGTGTGGAGTATTCCTCTGAAAGTATCCTCAACGCTTCCTCTTCATCCCTAAATCTGATCTTATACCTCCTCAAGATGGCTTTCGCTAGGGTTATATTGTTGCATGAGGCTTTAACCCAAACCTGGCTTGTAACCCTATATCCAGTGTGATCTCTGAAGGTTATTACTGGGTGTACATGCCCTATCACCAGTGTCTTGCAGTTTAACATTCTTATGTCTGGCCATGCATGCCCATGGAATAACCCCACATCTCCAACTATAACTCCCTGCTGTGGCTCCAATTTAACTCCATTTGGGAGTAGTATGCTTATGTCTCCATCATGATTTCCAGGTATAACCCTAATCTCCCCCACCATCTTCTTAACCTCCTCTAGGAATGATGGGACATCCCTCCACTCCTCTAGCATTATCTTCTCCACTGTGTGCTTTAGATCTCCAAGTATTATTAGGCTGCTTGGGTTTTCAGCGGTTAAAACCTCCTTAACCTTCCTAAGCATCTTCCCAGTTTGTGATGGTATATGTATTCCATCTTCAGCTAGTGATGCCTCCCACCCCAAATGTAGATCCGATATCACCATAATCTTCCCATAGCTATCCTCTATTATTAGAGCTGGGTAGGGGCTTACAGGCCTTATCAACCCAATCCTCCAAACTATTATTCAAAACCATAATGTAAATAATTATTTCAACACACTCTTTAATAATTCAATCCTCTTACAGTATGCGCATAATCCATCCTTTGATGGGAATCCACACTTCCTACATGGAATCACACTTTCCTCTTTTAATGCGTTTTCCAATAGTGGTATTAGGTTTAGGAAGCTTCCAAGAAACTGATACTTCATGTTTGGCTTATCCTTAAATAGTTCATTTAAAATCTTCATGGCCTCCAATGTTTTAGCTCCCTTGGAGTATGGGCATTCCACTTCATTTACAGGTATTTTCGTGTAGTAGCAGTATAGCATGTTTTCCTCTGATGGGAATTTTATTAGTGGCCTTATCTTCTTAGGCATTCCACTCATTACTGGTGGTACTACTGGTTTCATTTTAGCCAACTGCTTCCACTGTCTCTCCATGAAGTTTTTGATCATGTATGTCATGAAGTCATCCATGTTGTGTCCCGTGGCAATTGTGTTTGCACCAATATTCATTGCAGCTTCATCCATTATGTGCCTCTTCACAGTTCCACATACTGAGCACATTTTCCCCTTGAATTTGGTTTTCTTGAAGTCATCTATGCTTATCCCAATCCTCCTCCTAATGTCTATGATGTGCAATTCCACATCCAATTGCTTCGCCAATTCTTCAGCCTTCTCTTGGCAGTGCTTTGAGTACCCCTCTATCCCTAGGTTTATGTGTATTGCTTTAACCTCAAGTTTTGGGTTTTTCAGCAGTTTCTGAATAGTTAACTTTATATGACATCACCACTATATTTCAAGTGTGAGGATAGCACCGAATGCCCCCCTCCGGGGCGATATGTGGTGAAGCGTATACTCAGGATGAGGGGAGCTCCGTTGCCCCTGAAAGCCACCCATGAAGCCAATAAGGCTAAGGTGGAACGGATAATAATAAAATGCTAACTATCCGACAACGGTATGCATTCCTTAATGCATGTAGTAGTGCCGCGCTATCTTTGCCACCTGAAACTGCCACTGCAACAGTATCTCCACTTCTTATCATGTGGTATTCTTCAATGGTCTTCTTAAGTTTATTAACGTAGAACTTCTTGAAGCATTCTATGCATAGGTTCATTTTAGCGTATGGTATCCTGGTAACGGCTTCGTTGGATTTGCATCTGCTACATATCACCATTATTTTTCAGCCTCTACATATCCCTTTGAATATTTACTCCCATGTATCCATTTGGGATTAGGCTTGTGGCAAGCATAACTTCATTAATGTCTTGATACTCCTTCCAAAGCTTACTCCTCCTAGCATCCTCCCCCATCCAAAACTTCTCTATCTTCTCAGCTATTGGCGTATACTGTGATAGGAGTTTCATAATTGACTTCAGATCTTCAATTCCACTGAGCTTTTCATCCATTTCAATCATTTTTGATAGTTTCATGAGGCTTTTTAAACCTATGGATAAGCCGAATTCCCTAAATGCAAGTCTCTGCCATGATGGTAGATTTATGAATACAACACCTCCATAGACTTCTAGGCTTAGATATGCTGATCTCAAAACCCTTATGAGCAGCTCGGTTTCATTCCAATACCCCAAATGTATGAGTTCAGCGATTCTATATGCTGTGGATAGTAGTTCACCTATTCCCAATGGGTCTTCAGTTGCCAAATCAGCTTCCCCACCAATCATACCATAAATGTCCTTAATCTCCTGTTCAAGGCTCCCCTGAACTTCACCCCTCATTGTGGCTTGAATTTCATTGTATGTTACATATCCATCCAATGGGTCATGTTGACCCATGGATTCAACCAGTGGGCGTGTTAAGTCTATGCTCATCTTCCAATACATCCTCTTCCTACCATCTGGTAGGGTGTATGTGAATGCCCAATGAACCTTCTTTGCAAGTTCATAAGCCCACCTCCTAAACCTCCCATCACCAGTTACAATGCTAACCTTATTCAATGCATGCATCCACTTGGTTAAGTAATGATAGTATTGTCCATCCCTATCCCACTCCAAATTCCAATCCAAAGGTTCATCAAGCCTCCTCTCAGGAAGCTTCTTACCAATCCTCAATCCACCAATTGTTGGATGCTCCCTAGCTTCATCATCACTTAAACCACTTATCCATCCACTCCTCCCATCATCCTCACGATGCCTACCAAGAACATTATGAACTTGATCCACAAGCTTCAAAGCCAAATCAAGCCATCCACCATCTCCACTAAAAGTGTAGAGTGCGAGGAAATTGCATACTGCAAAGGAGTCAGTCCACAAATACCTCCTTGGAGGTAGATTTGAATTCAACCCAGTTCTCTCAGCAAATTTAAGCATCAAATCCCCAGCAATATGAACTCCACTATCCATAAAAATGCCCAACATAAATTCGAAGAAAGTACGCTTAAACTTTATTACAAAAAATAGAATAGAGTAGTTGTAGTTTTGTTCGATTAATATTCACTGCCTAGTAGAATGCTATTCGATCACTTGATAAACCCCTTCTCCTTTAAGGCGTCAACAACTTTAAGTCCAGGTTTCACAATAATCCTCGATATACCCAGCTCTTGTAGGATCATTGATGCTCCAGGTCCAAGTTCACCTGATATGACGACTTCCACGCCCATATCTGAAATCCTCTTAGCCAACACAGGTCCCCTACCATGGGTCATAGGTCCAGCGGGATTATCAATAATCTTAACATCCCTTACAACGCCATCTTCAACTTCCACGATTGTAAACGTCCTTGAGTGTCCAAACTCCCCTGAGACGTGGTCTTCAAGCCCCCCGTAGCCCACAGTGGCAATTGCAATCCTCTTAACAGTCAACCTTCATCCCTCACTTCTTCTCCAATTCCTTCTTAAGCTCATCCAATCTCTTCTTAACCTCTTCAAGCTCCCTCTCCAAATACTCCTTTTCCTCTTCAAGCATACTATACTCCTCGTTTGGATCCAGTCTACCAGTGCCCCACCAGTAAGACCAGTATGGGTGCCATCTAGCCCATGCTGGAGGCCACGGATGTCTTGGGCACCACCATCCTCTAGGCCAGTATCCCATCCAACCCCTCCACCCCATTTAAATCACCTCCATTTTCGTGATATATCACATAATAATTGAAGCAAAAAGTATATAAATTTTGTGATATATCATAAAAACCATGCATGGAGATTGTTGGCGTAGGAGATGTAGATGTGGGCGGGTTGGTAGGCAACCCATACCGCTAAAAGTTTCATTAGCGCCACTCGTGGATAGATTCACTCCAAACCCGCAATCCACAAAAGAACCAATATACCTAGATGTCGTGGAACTTGAAGCATTAAAACTAATAGACTTAGACAACCTATCCTTCGAAGAAGCTGGATTGAGGATGAATACCTCAAGGAATACCGTTTGGAGGATAGTTAAATCGGCAAGGGAGAAGCTTGTTAGAGCACTAATCGAGGGTAGAGAGATAATAATACAGAAATAAATGGCTACCCATTGGGACTCTTAATCCCCTCAACTAAACTTATGAGATTGCTCCCAGAATTCCTATCAAACAATATGCACTCCACTCCTAGAGGCTTGCAACTCAATATATTCCTCCTAGAATCATCCACAAATATTATTCTCTCAGCATCAACCTCCCTACTCATTATGTATTGAACCTGCCTAAACTTACTTCCAAAATCCTCCCTCCCCAAAACCTCCTCGAAATAACCATTAAGCCTATTCCTTTGAAGGAATATTTCTAGTGCATTCCTCGATTGGAGTGAAGCTATGTATACTTTGCCATTAAATGATTGGAGGGCCTTCTCCACATCATCATATGGCTTAACCCTCAAAACCTCCTCCAACTCATACTTCTCAACAATCCTACTAGCCAAATCAAATATTTCCGTGCCAAAATATTTATCCCAGAAATCCACAATGCTATCCACATTAAATCCAATAACCCTAGAAACCTCCCCACGAACTTTAACCCAATCAATATTCAACCTAGTTATAACTCCATCAAAATCCAATATGAGCACCAATCCACACATATACTCACATTACCTCCTCAAATTCTTCCTTCCACTACTTGGCCTTCTTCATATGCTACCCGTAGCGTTGATATTTAATCTCTCTCATGTATGAATACGTAGCCAATGTTTGCTCCACTTTGCACTACTTGTAGTCCTCCACTTGTCCCTAGGGCTTGTCCGCATGGGTATGCCCATATATACCCGTCCACTGGCATTTTAACCTCCTCCAATACGTCTCCATATAGATCGTATATTTCCGATACCTTCTCACCCTTCCTTATGAATTCCCCTGGCTTCTTGAGGAATCTTATCAATCCACCTCTATTGGCTCTTAGTATACCGTAAAACCTGTTTATTCCAGGTATTATTGTTATTCCAGTTTGGGGTTCTATAGCTCCATCCATCATTCCGAATTCCCTCATCACATTTAATACTCCCCTAACACCTACGGTTGTGGATGGTTCTGATATCCATCTCCCATCTATCAATTCGAATAATACTACTGGTATATTATTCCTGTATGCTAGGTTTTCCAGTGTTGGCGGCGCCCATTCTGGCACTGGCTCTTCTGAGACTATTGTTGTTACCCCTATGGCTTTAGCCATCCTCCAGACGGCATCTCTAGTCTTTGGGTTTGAAACGTTTATCCATTGGTATATTAGTGAGTCTGGTCTTGTATTGCAGTGTATGTTTATTATTAGGTTTGCTTTACTCCATGCTTCACTCCATAGGGCGTATGCAAGTCTCTCCGTCGTATTCCCCTTTGGATTGTCTGCTCTAACTGCTCCAACATCAAGATCATCTATCCATGATAGATACTTGTGATGCATGAATGCCAATGGATTCCCAACTGGTATACCTATCAATGCTCCCCTAAGCTTTTCCGGCTTAACAATCTCCCTCATAACTCTACGGATGACTTCAATCCCCTGAATTTCTATTCCATGTTGTGTTGACATTAATAGTAGTGTTGGTCCGTCTTCAATTCCATTCATAACCATTACAGGTATATCTATGCTGACGCAGTTGGCTAATTCAACCCCCCTAATAACCCCCTTACCAAACTTTCCTCTACCAACTTCAACATTTCCAACCCTAACCTTCTCTGGCATATAATTAACTATGCATTTATTCGAATTTAACCTTAACTCAAACCAATTTAGAATGGGATTGCAAATCTCGATAGTGAACTCAATAGGTCTCTTACAAGTTTATCCTCATACTCCTTGAAGTGTGCGGCTAACTCCCTCGTGGTGAATACACCATAAATTATCCCATCTTTAACTACAGGTATCCTTCTAACTCCATTCTTAACCATAATCTCCACAGCATCGCTGATGGTTGCATCCGGGTCTACGGTTATCAATGGTTTGCTCATGATTTCGCCAACCTTAACGTTTGTTGGATCCTTCCCCAAAGCTACAACTTTAAACACTACATCCCTCTCACTAATCATTCCAACTGGTTGTCCACCATCCAATACTATTAGGTAGCCGACATTCTTCTCCAACATGATCTTTGAAGCTTCAGCCACTGTGGCATTGCAGTCAACGGTGTATATGGTTTTGGTCATGAAATCCTTAACCGTATACACCATTAAAATCAACCCTCAAAGAAAGATATTTACAATGGTTACATATAAGGATTGCCCATTCAAAAGGGTTATTAAACCGTATTGGCCTTTTGAAGTATGTGTTTAAGCGAAGCTCAATATGGATCTACGCCTCAATACTACACTTCATAAACGACTTCATAACAACACTCATACCAGCAATCATACTAATCTTGAGGAGTGAATTTTCATTAAGCTATGCTGATCAAGGTTTGCTGATGACCATACCCACATTGATCTCCATAATACCACAAACCTTCACTGGGCATCTTGCTGATAGGGTTCATGTGTCAAGGGTAATGTTGGTTTGTGCAATGCTTTTAGGCTTTGGAACAGCCCTTATGGGTTTATCGCAAAACTTCAATCAACTCCTAATATCAGCATGCATAGTTGGTTTAGGGGCATCCTTCACCCATCCCACAATATACTCAATAACCAGCAGCCATTATGCTGGTTTGGAGGGGAGGTATCTAAGCTTTGTAAGTGCAGCTGGGGATATCTCACTCCCAATGGTCTTCGCAGTTACTGAGGCATTGACTGGGATGATTAGCTGGAGGATTATAATGATCTGCTACGGCTTAACAGCAATCTCCATAAGCATAATCCTATACAAGGCATCATCAAACATCAACATTAACAGGAGGGTTAGCGGCAAAACCATCTCAAGCTACAAACTAATAAAACAATTAATAAAGCCACTAATAGTTCTAGGAATAATAACATCATGCTACAGGATAATCCTAACATTCACAACAACATACCTAAACCACATGGGCTTAAGCATTGAATGGTCAAACTACATCTTCGCATTAATACTAGCCATAAGCATAATGGGGCCTGTGATGACTGGAATACTATTGAAGGGTGGAGGTGGAATGAGGATTGTGGCATTGGAGATGACAATAATTTCAATACTATCCATAACGTTAACAGCATCATCAAACACAGCATTAACCACAATAATACTAGTCCCAATTGGAATACTAATCCTAAGTGTATGGCCACCAGTATACTCCACAATATCGAGAAGCTCACCACAAGAGCATATGGGCCTAACATATGGTGCTTCACTAACATTCACATGGGCATTTGGATCCATATGGCCATACATAACTGGAATAATAGCAGACAATTACGGTATAAACATGATATACCCACTAGTAGCAGCATTATCATTAGTGGCAGTTGCAATAGCCATCACATATGGTGATAGAACCCCCTCAGAAACCTCTTCCACGCAATAAATCCATATACAACTTCACATACTTCTCTGAAACCACATCCCAATTAAACTCCATCTTCACCCTCTCATATGCATTTGAAATGTATTCCTCCGGGTATCCACTTAAACAGTTATTTATTGCTTCAGCAAGAGCTTTTGGGTTGTCTGGTTGAATTAGGATTGCACATGAATCGTCAACCACATCCAAGACTCCAGGTATCCTTGTGGCTATTATTGGGATTTTTAGGGCCATAGCCTCCAATAGAACTGTTGGCATACCCTCAAATCTTGATGGCAAAACCAATGCATCACTTCCAGCTAAAATCTTCAAGCATTCACTTCTAGGCTTGTAGCCTAGGAAATGTAGGTTTGGACGTCTACTTGCATGTGAATTTATCAGGCTTTCCATATCCCTAGTTCCAGAACCAATTATCAATACATGAACATCCCTACCAAGATATTCTAGGGATTTAAGTAGTGTGTCAACCCCCTTCTCCAAGCTAACCCTACCAATAAAAACCACTTGTCTATCATAAAACCTAACACGGTCGCTTGGGAGGTCATTGAAGTCTATGGCATTAGGTATATAGAATGCGTTGACTCCAATCCCCCTATAATACTCGTAAACTGATTTGGATATGCATGTAACTGCATCAACCCTCTTCAAAGCATACCTCTCAAGTCTTCCACCAATATAGCCGAAGAATCCGCCATGAAGGAATGATATCTGCTGAGAGTAAACTCCATGTTGAGTTAAAACCTTAACCCTCCCCCTAGAAGCCTTAAGACAGAACCAAGATGGAACATTATGTGCATGGACAACATCATACTCAACACCCAAAACCCTCCTATACAACCCCTTCCAGAAAGATGAGAATGAAAAGCTTGGATTATACAACCCCTTAACAGGTATATGAATAGTATTCTCAGTGGAAATGTAATCCACATCAAAACCCATCCCCCTCAACCTACCAATCAAACTGGAAACATGCTGAGCCACACCACCAATACCTGAAACCCTTGGCGAAATCATCAAAACCCTCATATGAAACCCCACATGAACAATTGAACTTACAAAACCCCTAAAGAAAAAGATTTCATTTAAATCCTCATAACGGCTCTGCGGAGAATTGGATCTGTGATCATGTATTCGCCATCAACCTTAACTATCAATCCATAATCCATCAAACTTCTAAGCATATTTGCTAGTGTAGTGTCTGGTATGCGTCCAAGTTTAGCTTCCAGCCTCCTCTTAACTTCACTCCATGAGCATCTCCCCATAACTGAAATTGTCTTCAAAGCTTCACTATACCTACCCCTACCAACACCCCTAGTTTCAAGGAAATGTTCAACTTCAGCTAAAATCATGTTGATTGCAGCATCAATTATTGAATTCATGGATCTCAAACCCCTCGCATAATTATATCCAAAGTATGTTAGCCAACCTATAATTCCATTGAAATTCTCCACAGCTTCACTGATCAATTCATCATCCACATCTAACCCCTCCTGTTCAAACCCCTTCTTGAGGAAGTCTATTGCGGCATCCCTAGTTAATGGTTTAAGCTCTATGAGTTTATATGGCCTATCGTAGAGTGGTGCTTCAGGATCCTCAACCCTCAAGAATTTATTTAGCAAACCAGCCTCCGAACTTGAAACCACAATTCTAACGTCCAAATGATCCAATGCATATGCTAGGAATCCATCAAACCTAAACTTCAAATTCCTCAATTCCTGAACTTCATCAAAAACCACAATGGTATCCCCCAAATTCTCAAAGATGTCAAGTAAAACATCAGGTCTCCTGAACTTAAACCTGATAACTCCACCAACCTCAAAATAGTCCATACCCTTAATAAGCTTCTTAGCCCAACTATTCCTACTAACCTCAACTTCAATCATACTTAAAAGGTTATCAAAGGATGCTTTGGCAGAGCTCAGCAATCTACAATCCAAGAACAAATACCTAACATTAGCCACATTCAATCCAGTCAGTATTAGTGAAGTCTTACCATACCTCCTCAACCCCTCAACAATTATAAACCTAAACCTACCCAACGAATTCACGAAATCGTTAAGCTCATCCTCCATGTTGTAGAAATCCTCCCTCCTCCTCTTAGGTTCTAGGGTGAAGTAGACCATTACTAACCCCCCTAAACAACTATCCCCCCTTAGTTATCAAAAAGCCAATGCTTAAACTTAACCTTTATTAAACACCTACCCCAAAATTTCCATGAAACCCCATGACATATAGACCAATAATAACCCTGCTTACAGATTTCGGTTTAAGAGATTCATATGTTGCTGAGATGAAGGCTGTAATACTATCCATATGCCCAGAAGCCAACATAATTGACATATCCCATGAAGTGCGGAAATATGATGTGAGGATGGGTGCATACCTACTTGCAAGAGCATCAAGATACTTCCCAAAGGGGACAATACACATAGCAATAGTAGATCCAGGAGTTGGAAGTGAGAGACGTGCAATAATAGTTGAATCAGAAAGAGCATTCTACATTGGACCGGACAATGGAATACTAATGATGGCAGCAGAAATGAATGGAATAAAACACGTATACCAAATAACCAACAAGAAATACATGCTACAAACAACCTCAAGAACATTCCATGGAAGAGACATATTCAGCCCAACAGCAGCACACCTAGCAAGAGGGGTACCGCCAAGCGAATTCGGACCAGAAATAAAAGACCCAATAAAACCAAGCTACACAAAACCAAAAACATTCAATAAAACCATAGAGGGAGAAGTAATACACATAGACGACTTCGGAAACATAATAACAAACATAACAACAAAAAACCTACAAGAAATAGGAATAACCGAAGGAGACACAATAAACGTGAAAATAGGCGAAAAAACCATGAAACTAAAACTATGCACGTCATATGCTGAAGTGCCACCAAAACAACCACTAACAATAATTGGAAGCGGAGAAACACTAGAAATATCAATAAACCAAGGAAACGCAGCAAAAACACTACAAATAAGTGTAGGGGACAAAGTAATTTTTTGGAAACGGTAATAAACGTCCATGCATTATCATTCATTGTTTAATTATTACATGAAAAGTCTTTTATGATAAAAATATTATGAAACTATTGGTGCGACGGAGTTTCATATGCGCTACCCTAAAGTTACAATAATATGGGTGAACTATAACAGCTTTCATATAATGGATATTATTAAAGAATCGCTTAAAGCTTTAATGATGCTTAATTACCCAAATTATGAGGTTATTATAGTTGACAATGGATCTACAGACGGGAGTAAAAAGATTATTGAAGATTACGTAAAACAAGTAAATACAAGAGGTATTAAAGTAAAATTTCTAAAGCTAAGCAAAAATTTTGGATTTACAGGGGGAGTTAACGTAGCTTATAGAGCGAGAGATAAAGAGTCGAAATATGTAGCTATAGTCAATAATGACGCTATTCCATCACCAGATTACCTAAATAATATAGTTACATTCTTAGAAGAGCATAGTGGTATAGGAGCAATTCAAGGTGTCGTACTTAAACGTAATAAACCAGTTATTGATAGTGCTGCCATGTACGTAGATGAAGCTTTAGGTCTTTTTGCTCCCTTTAATGGCAAACCAGCATCTGCTGTTTCTAAGCTTTTGTACGTGTCTTATGTAGAAGGAACTATGCCAGTGTATAGAGTAGATGCAGTAAAGAGAGCTCTTAAAGGAAATGAAAATGATCTATACATATCTTCAGCCTTTGCATATTATTTGGAAGATATCTTCATTTCGTTAATGCTGTGGAATGCTGGTTACAAATGTGTATTACTTCCCATAGTAGTGGGCAAACATAATAGAGGCTCAACTATAGACCGTTATCGTAAAATCATTGGTATAAGATACTACTCCATAAGGAATGTGATAGCTTTACTCTATATGACAAATAGTTTAGAAAAAAGAAAGGTCATATTACGTTTTTTAAGGAGAGCGATAATATCTAAGAGGGGTTTAGTTTTTCAGAGAATTTTTATTGACTGTTTGGTTGATGGTTTACGACTAGGCAAATTTTTATTGAGGAAATATGGCATGATAGATATCTACAAAGCCCCGTTGATGCGGAGACCGCTTTTACGTAGGATCATCATTTGATGGAAAAATATGAAAAAGCATGTTTAAAATTCTTCAACAATCCGTATATGAATGCATATCTTCTAACTATCCAATATGGGAATGCTTCTATTTCACGAAGTTTAAATGTTAGATTTAATGCTCCAATGGGTGCAGATATAAGACGTAAAATTATGTAGAACCATGTGTATTTGCCAAAGATCTTGTAAATAATCTTAGAGTAATTGTAACATTTCCATACACATGCATCCCCTCTATATTTCCCTATAAAGTATGCGTATCCACTTCCCCAACCTTTCTGTTGCTTTAATAGATCTCTTAATGCAACTCTGGGTAGCATTAAGCTTTTTTCAACGTTTACTTTCCTTACCTTATAACCTAGTTTCGAGGCTCTATAGCTGAAATCTAAGTCATCTGCACCATAAGGGGGGAAATCCCAAAAACCTCCAACTTTTAAAAAAACCTCCCTTCTAAATGAGATGAAAGCACCTCCAGCGAAGCACATATTTTTCCAATTTCTTTCCTCACCAACTCTTCCAACTCTCCATATTGAAAGTTCAATTTTCGACAATTTGGGTAATTTGAGTTGCTTTATGTAATTGAGAGGGAAGCGGCTATTTACGTCTAATACGTCTCCTCCCTCATTGAATGCCTGTAGTATCTTTTTGAAATGATCTCGTGAAACTATGCAATCTGCATCTACAAAACAAATATACTTACCCTTAGAAGACAGTACTCCTATATTTCTAGCTATACCTATACCTCGCCCTTCATCATATACCACCTTTATTTTATCCTTAAATTTAGCTAAAATCTTTGGTGTGTTGTCAGTGCTACGGGCATCTACAACTATTACTTCTATCTTGCACTTATCTGGGACTTCAGCTTTAAGAATACTTTTAAGAGTGGCTTCGATGGTATATCCATTATTTTTAGATAAGACTATTACACTTAAGACATCTTCTTTATCGTTACATTTCATCTAAACTTCACCACTAATTTTTCCGATTACTTCTTTAATGTGCAAATCCCATGAGAAATTTCTAGAAATATTTTTTGCTTCATTCAGAATATCACGATAATTTTCATCATCAGTTAATAGCGTATTTACTTTTGAAGCGTAGTCGTCGATATCATATGGTTTGGCAAGTAAAAATTCTTTATGATTTTGAATTATCTCCTCTATTCCTCCTCCATCATTCCAGATTACTGGAATACATCCGGTAGCCATGCCTTCTAATGGACTTAATCCAAAGTCTTCCTTTATTGCTGGAAATATCAAGACTTTGCATTGACCATAAAGTTTTATTAGCTCCTGGTCACTCACATTAACCTTTAATATTACCCTATCATTTAAATTAAGCCTCCTAAATTCATCGAGAACCTTTTTTGTTAAATTTGTAGGTTTGCCAGCTATTATGAGTTTGGCTCTATTATTAATCTTTGAAAGTATTTCTGGGAGCATATGAAAACCTTTTTGCTCTACATGCCTAGATGCATATAAAACATAATTTCCTTTATCTTCTAACTTTGGGGTAAATTTGTGAAAGTCATCGTTAATTGCTGGGTAACATACGCTAGCTTTAATATTTCCATAAATTTTAAACATAAAATCAAGTGTTCTTTTACTATTAACGAAATTATGATCAGCATTTTTAATACTTTCTATATCTTTTTCTGCTAACTTACGCTTATTCCACAATAATTTAAATGGATATATTGATAATGGCCCTAGGATATTATGTTCTTCATGTTCATGTATGGGTTCTCCATGTAGAAAGCTGTTTGGATGATGAATATAGTTAACGTATCTTACTCCATACTTTCTTTTAATTCTTAAAGACAATATAGATGATATTCCATGAGCAACTATTAAGTCTACATCCACATTTTTAATACTCATTCCCCACATTATGTTAACAAGTACTGGTATCGAAGTCTTCATTATTGGTAAGGTTTTATTCAAACCAATATTTTCACATTCTACCTCCTCGAGTTTTAATGGTGTTAATGTTAAAAGTTTTGCCTTATGTCCATTTTTGTTAAAATACTTAACTTGATTCAATGCGACTCTACCAGCTCCCCCTAAACTTATGCTAGGTATTAGTACTCCAATCTTAATATTCCCCCCTCCCTAAATGATAAACATATGAAAGCACATTTTAATTTAAATAGAATAATTTATGGCTAATTTTATCTTAAACTTCAATTCTTAAATTTATCTAATCCTTAACATTTCTATTCATATCTGCATCTTTTCCTCCCAGTAACTTAAAACTCCCTTAATTGAATCAAATTCTTCCTTCGCGGCTGAGTCCCAATTATATTTAGATGCAAAAGTTAGAGCATCATTTGATAATCTTTTACGCAATTCCTCATCTTCAAGGATATTTATAATACACTCAGCAAACTTTGATTTCTCTTGACTTCTCACCTTTATCACAGATTTAGTTCTAAACGATAACCTAATTGGGACAATATTGTATGCCACAACTGGGATTCCACATGCAAGAGCTTCTATAACTGTTAGAGGGAATGCATCAAGATATGATGGGTACACGAGTAATTTAGCTGATTTTACATAACTATATAATGTTCTCTTCGGGAGAAATCCTACATATTCGATATTTTTGCATATATCCAATTTTTTACACAAGTTATAAAATTCATACTTGTACTCCATACTTTGCCAACTTCCAGCTACTATCAGTTTTGCATCAGGCTTATTTTCCACAACTTTTTTCCATATAAAGGGGATATCAAGTAAACCTTTTAATGGATGTAATCTAGCAAAATAAATTGCATCAAAATCAGCATTTATTGGCTTTGCACTACTTATTTCTTCATCTACTCCAACTGATGGATTTAAAACCTTTATTTTCAGTTCTGGGCAGAAGAAACTTAATTCATATGGAATGGAGAAGCTCACAGCTAGTGACAAAGTTTCTTTTAAGTTTTTAATTATGCTTACCATTTTAGAATATCTAACGAGAATCTTTAAAAAGTTTCCACCTGCTCCACTCTCTTTAATAGCGTCCAAAGGTCCTCGAACTTCACATTTTAAAGTACCAATTATTGGAGTCAACTGTAAAATGGTGCTCCAAGGAATTGAAGTCTCTTTAGATGCTAATCTAACTATATGAATCAGATCAAAAGATTCATGAGCAGAAAGTATTAAATCCACCTTTTCATTTCTTGCTATTTCTGCTATCTTTGAAGAAACACTAGGTATATTCATATATAAACTTAAAGGGAATTTACTATTTGGCCTTAAATTAATAGCGTATCCACCTATCTCCCTTATTACATTCCCCAACTCCGGGAAGGATTTTAACGCGAAAGGATAATTCCTCTCCTCTAATACAGGGACATAATCTACGTTGAACTTTCTTGCCCTTTTAAGTATTTCAAAAACTCT
>Ga0315298_1003625_pt1 | contig 24254 bp, 21 predicted proteins | sample WHS_1_MG_FD_203077 | JGI IMG/M metagenome (GOLD analysis project Ga0315298, IMG submission 203077) | Extremophilic microbial mat communities from Washburn Hot Springs, YNP, Wyoming, USA - WHS_1_MG | ecosystem: Environmental > Aquatic > Thermal springs > Hot (42-90C) | place: USA: Wyoming...
CTTGATGGGATATGAATTTTTTGACGAGGAGAAGAACGCCCATGCCGGTTAAACAGATCTCCGTCAGCTTGGAGAACGTGCCTGGAAAGCTTTCCGAAGTGAGCGACTACCTGGGTGAAAACGGGATCAATATTATCGCCCTTAGCGTCGCCGACACGGCCGACATCAGCGCCGTCCGTTTCGTAGCAAGTAACCCCGAGAAGGCTGCCAATGTCCTCAAAAGCCGAGGTTACTCGGTCCGTATGACCGAGGTCTTGGCCGTAGAGACTCCCAACCATCCCGGCGGACTCAATGCCGTTTTGAAACCCCTCAAGGACGCCAACATCAACGTCAACTATCTCTACACGTGTTTGGGGACGGGGGAGCGGACGGTTCTGATCGTAGGTGTCGACAAGATGGAAGAAGCGAGGGAGGTCCTGGGAAAAAACTGGGTCCACATGTTCGATGAGGAGCTCTACACCTTTTGATCAGTAGGGATATGCTGAATGAACGGCCCGGAAGGGTTGGAGAGCCTTTATAGATAGCTGTGAAGGCCTGAAAGAAGATAGTTCACGCCGAAATAGGTGAAGAGCACGGCCGTAAAGCCGACGATCGAAAGAATGGCCGCTTTCTTTCCCCTCCAATCCCTCGTAAAGCGTGCGTGAAGAAAGGCCGCATAGACGAACCAAGTGATCAAGGACCACGTTTCCTTCGGATCCCAGCTCCAATAGGTCCCCCAGGCATGATTAGCCCACGCTGCTCCGGTGACGATCCCGAGGGTCAACATGGGAAAACCGATAATGATGGCCTTGTAGTTGATTTCGTCAAGGAGCGCTGCCGAAGGAAGCCACCTGGAAACCGAAGCCTCCTCAGAGCCCCATTTCTCCCGGATCAGATAAAGGATGCTGATCCCAAAAGAGACCGCAAAGGAAGCGTATCCGAAAAAGCATGTGATCACATGAATCGCCAGCCAGTTGCTCTGGAGCGCCGGCACAAGGGGTGTGATCTTGGCATCCACCCCGGGGATGATGGACGTCAGGGCTATGGAGAGGAAAGCAAAGGGCGTCACGAAAACGCCGATGATCCTTTGCTGGTATCGCCATTCGATCAGAAGGTAGACGAACGTGATCGTCCACGAGAAGAAAATCAACGATTCATACATGTTGGAGAGAGGAACGTATCCGTACCCTGTCTGGTGGGTTTCGAGCCAGCGAAGGACGAGACCTATGGAGTGCAACAACAAGCCCCCTCGGAGCAGGTATCCTGAAAAGGCTCCCAAGGTTTTATTCTGTGAGGTTGTAAAAAGCAGGTAACCTAAGAATGTAAAGACGTATACACCCATCGAAAGGTTGAATAGGGTGTGACTTGAAACGGGCAATCCCATGTTGTTCTCCCCATGGCAGATATTGATCCTTAACAAAAAAGTTAACCTGCCACGAAGCGGATGTCAAATTTCCCGTTTCTTCTCCAGGGCCTTCTTTAAAAGGGCAGGGGAGGGGACTTCTTTTGCCTTGCCCACCGCTTTCTCGCTCAGCTCGATCCTGAACCGACCCTTCACGAGCAAGACGCCGTCGTCTTTGTGGCGATGGATGAAGGCTTCGACCTCTGGGTAGGTTTCTTTGAAGATATGGCGAGCGTTTCTTAGAAGATACATCAAGCTCACGTCGTCAAGACGGTAAGCGATCTCAAGGGGGTGGGCCGAATCCTCGGCTACTCTCTCCAACGTTTCAAGCTTCAGGGTCGATGTGATCTGTTTGCAAAGCTTGAGGAAGGCCGCAATCTTCTCTTCCAAAAGGGGGATCTCCGACAATTCGGTACGCATCTGCTTGAGGAGATCCTCCCAGTCCATTTCGAGGGCCGTGCAGGTCAGGGAATAATCTCCCGAGACCAGCTCGTACTTGAGGGGTTCGTCGATCCGCTCTCTAAATTTTCGGATCACGAATTTCTCTTTGCCATTGGTGGCCCTAAAGTAGGAGACCTTCACGGGTTCCCAATAGGGTTTTTCGCTCCCGAAAGAATCTTCGATGATCCTCAGATCCTCGAGCCGATGCCCTCGATGGTGTGCCAGAAACCCCTCGAAGTCGTCCCGTTCCACGGTCTTTAGGGCTTCTGGAGATTCGGACGGAGCCTGCTCGTATTCGGGCGCCTGATCAAAGGGGGTTTTGAAGAATACTTCGTCGCAATTGACACATCGTACCAGCCGGTTCATGACCCGCTCCTTCGCATTTTCGCTCTCAACCGATCGACTCCAAATCCAATCCTATGGTTCGCTCGCTTTCGGTGATCCTCTCATTGGGAAAGGGCCATACCCCTGAGTTGGTTCCTGATCTGAAAGCGCCCTTCTGTTTCCTTCAGCACATCGATGAAGATGGAGACAAGATGGGGGTCAAATTGTTTCCCTGCGCACTTGATCAACTCGGCCCTGGCCTCCTCGCTGGGGATCGGTTTTCGATAGGGGCGATCGGAGGTCATGCTGTCGTAGGAGTCGGAGATGGCGATGATCCGCGCTCCAAGGGGGATCGCCTCGCCTGAGAGGCCATCCGGATATCCGCGGCCATCGAAGTGTTCATGGTGGTGCTCGATGGACGAGAGGATATTGGGAGAGAGCTTGAGGGGGGCAAGCAACTCAATCGATTTCCTCGTATGCTGTTTGATGATGGCCCAATCCGCAGGGGTCAGACTCCCCCGTTTATTGATGTAACGACTGCTGATACCAACTTTCCCGATATCGTGAAGATAGGACGCGATCTGCAGTTCGCATCGATCCTTTTCTCCCATCGGAAGCCTTTTTGAAATAAAGTCCGAATAGTAACAGACCCGCTCCGAGTGACCCGAGGTATAGGGGTCTTTTTCCTCGAGGGTCGTGGCAAGGACCCGGGCGAATTCAAGACAGTTTTCGTTTTCGGACAGGCCGATCTCCTCCCATTGGGTTTCCGCTAGGTCTCTAAATCCCTTGCCCAGAGGGAATTCTGCCGAAAAGCCTGGATCCTCTCTCAAGCTCCCGTCAAGGGAACCTCGAAAAAAGGCCTTGATCTTTCGGCTAATCCTTCTTCGCTCGATCGAGCGGTCGATGATGGAAATGATCTCTGGGACGTTGAACGGTTTGGGTACGAAATCGAAGACGTCGTAGCGGATGGCTTCGATGGCACTCTCCAGGGTTCCGTATCCCGTGATGATGACGACCATGACATCGGGATCGATTGAGCGAATCTCTTTGAGCGTTTCGATTCCCGACATGCCCGGCATCCGAAGGTCGAGCGTAATCACGTCGAACTCGACCTGACGAACCATCTCGAGGGCCGATCGGCCATTGTCCACGCAGAAGACATTGTAGTTTGGCTTTAAAATCATTCGGAGGGATTCACGGGGGCCGATCTCATCGTCCACGATTAACACGTTTGGAAGGCCAACTTTTGTCTCCATCTCCACCTCTGCAAAATGAAGGATTTGACACGAATTCGTCATGGTAGCATGAAGAAGAAGCAAAAATTTTGCCACCCTATCGAGTTGCCCGCCTGAGGAACGATAACTCGTTGAGATCCCTGCTAAAGTTGCAACGGCCCCCCTTTTTCCGATGCCCTCCGCAGAAGGAGGCTTTGTGGATGAGGTCGGACAAGGAAACGGCTTTTTTTAAGATAAGCCATTGAAATTAAATAGAAATCTCGTAGTGCCAAAATTGTACGGGGTTTGACAATTTTGTTTTAACCACCTCCTCTGGAGCACGCCTTGCCCGAATCGATTCATTCGGAGAGAGGTTTCATGCCGTTTGGAGAGATGCCCAGCTTATCCATCTTGTATTTGAGGATCCGTCTGCTGATCCCGAGGAGCTCGGCAGCCCGTGATTGAACAAAATTGGTCCTCCTTAAGGCATCTTCAATGATCTCCCTCTCGAAATCCTTCTCGGCCTTGACAAAAGTCACATCTCCCCGAAGAATGGATTCTTTCAGGCCGTCGATCTTCGATGGATTGAGAAATGAAAGAGGCAGCTCTTCGGGCTGGATCCACTCGTTCGAAGTCAGTGCGATGGCCCGCTCAATCAGGTTCTCGAGTTCCCGGACGTTTCCGGGCCACTCATAATGCATCATCAACTGAAGGGCCTCCTTACTCAGGCCCAAAACCTTCTTGTTGTTTTCTTCGCTATACTTCTTGACGAAGTGGTCGATCAGAAGGGGAATATCCTCTTTTCTGTCCCGTAGCGGGGGGAGGACGATCGGGACCACATTGATCCGGTAAAAAAGATCCTCTCGAAAGGTTCCGCTTCGAATCAACCGGGTCAGATCCTTGTTCGTGGCGCAGATCAATCTCACATCGACCTTAATCGTCTTCGAGCCGCCAACGCGGGTGAATTCCTTCTCTTCGAGGAACCGAAGGATCTTGGCTTGGGTGACGAGGCTGAGCTCTCCGATCTCGTCGAGAAAGAGAGTTCCTTCATGGGCGAGTTCGAAGCGGCCCATCTTTCTCTCGACCGCGTTCGTAAAAGCTCCCTTCTCGTGGCCGAAAAGCTCGCTTTCAATGAGGGTTTCGGGAATCGCGGCACAGTTGATGGTGACAAAAGGGAAGTTACGGCGGTTTCCATTGTAGTGAATGGCCCGGGAAACCAGTTCCTTTCCCGTCCCGCTTTCGCCCATGATCAAGACCGTGGACTTCGAGTTAGCGATCTGTTTGATCACCTTAAAGATCTCTTTCATGGCCTTGCTTTTTCCGATGATGTTATCGAAGCCGAAGCTTCGGTCGATCTCCTGACGCAGATAGGTCACTTCTTTTTGAAGGGCTCGGGTGGAGAGGGCCCGGCTGACGGTCAGCCGAAGTTCATCGACATCGAAGGGTTTCGTGATATAGTCGTAGGCTCCCAGCCTCATTGCCTCCACGGCCGTCTTGACGGTCTTCGTGGCCGTGATCATGATGACGATCAGATCGGGGTCTCTCTTTTTCATCTGCTCAAGGACCCTCAAACCATCGAGATCGGGGAGAATGATGTCAAGAAGGACCACTTCCGGCATATGTTCCTTCAACTGGGCAAAGGCTTCTTCGGCATTTTTCGCCAAGAAAACCTCGTAGTCGGTCTTGAGAATCATTCGAAGGGATTCTCGGGCTCCAACCTCGTCATCAACGATCAAGATTCTGTGCATCGCTTTCCTCTCCACTCGGACCGCGTCCATTCGAGACATCAGAAATGGGACGGGTAGTAGACCTTTTTTCTCCTTTCAACGGGGAATTTCAACGAGATCAAGGTTCTGGGCTTCCTTTCGTTGACCTCCAGCTTCATCTGCCCATGGTTCTTCTGAATGATTTCTTTTGCCAAACGCAATTCGAGCTCCAAGGGATCCTCCCTACCCAAACCCGGTATGCCCAAAAGCGTTTCGAGGGACTCCGTGGCCTTTCGGCATCCCGTATACGCGATGAGAATCTCGATATAACGACCATTCTTCTCTATCAGGCCCTTCCGTTCCGTCTCGGCCGTGGAGGGCTTCGTCAGAAGGCCGATGCTTCCGTTTGGAGGGATAGAAGGAAAGGCATACTGGACGATCGAATCGAGAATATACTTCAGATGTTCCTCGTGAACGATTGTTTCCGGCAGCTTTTCATCGAGCTTCTTAAAGACCCGGATCCGTTTGGCCTCGAATTGGGCTTGATGTTTCTTCAGAACCTCCTCGACAATAGCGTTGACCGTGTTGCTCTTGCTCAGGGGCGTGTTGATCTTGACGAAGCTCAGGAGGTCGTTGAGGACCATGTCGATTTTTTCGATATCATCCGTCACGATACGGTAAAAGGTCTCCCGAAATTCCGCATCCACGAACTTTTCCGGAAGGAGTTGGGTGAAGGCCTTGATGGAAACGAGAGGGTTCTTAATTCGGTGGACAAGCTCCATGAAAAAGACAGGAAGAGAAGAACCATCCTCTCTGGCCGGAAAGATAGCCTTTTCGATCCCGTCGGGCGTGAACCCCGACCTTTTGAGAAAGGCGCCAAAGGAATTTCTCTCGGGTCCTATCTCGAAAAAGAGGTCCTTTTCCAAGAGTTGATCTCCCTCGGAAAAGAGGGCACTTCGCAGGAGAATTTGCTCAAGCTCTCTCAGGTTTTCCGGCCACCAGTAGCTCTGGAGAAGGCGAAGCACCTGGTCCGATACGGTGACCTTTCGGATTTTCATTTTCTTCGCGTGGTCATCCAGAATCGCCTGAGCAATGGCCCCGATCTCCTTTGTCCTCTCCCTAAGGGGTGGGATGATGATGGTGATGGTTCGGAAACGGTGACAAAGATCTTCGAGAAACTCTCCTTGATCCACCTTTTCGTTCAGGTTTTCGGAGGACGAAGCGAGAAGACGAAACCGAACGGGTTCTCCCCTCTTTTCCCCCTTCCAACTGAAAAGACCTTCTTCCAGAAGCTCCAAGATTGCCGATTGACCCGCGAGGCTTAAGAGTCCTATTTCTTTGAGGAAGAGGGTAGGGATGGACCCTTCGCTTCGCGTTTCCTTCAAGATGCGTGACAGGTGATCCTCGAAGATCTCTTCCCCCAGCATCCGACAGTCGACCCGATGGAACCGTCCAGGCTTCGGATGGCTCAAAGAATGGATCATTTTTGCAACCAACTCTTTCCCCGTTCCCTTTTCGCCCAGAATCAGGACAGGGAAGAGGTGCTGGCTTGCCTTTCGAATCAGCGTCACGACCTCAGGTGGAAAGATGGGTGAATAAAGAAGTTCTTCGTAGTCCATCGCCCCTCACGCAAAACCGGGAAGGTCTTCCCGTTTTTCCAGATCCGTTGCTCTCCGCATCGGATGGTCCTGCTTCAGCGGCAGATTGACGAAGAACGATGTGCCCTTTCCGGGCTCGCTCTCCACATCAATATAGCCTTTGTGATCCTGGACGATCTGGTTGGAGATCGGCAGGCCCAGTCCGCTTCCCTTCGACTTGGTTGTAAAGAAGGGGGTGAAGATCTCTTCGAGGTTCTCTTTTGGGATGCCACAACCGTTGTCCTTGAACTCGATTTGGATGAAGCGTTCTCCGTTGGGCTTCGTGAAGGATCGGGTTCGGACGATAATCATTCCCTCTTCAGGGGTGGCATCAATGGCGTTCAGAAGGATGTTGAGAAAAACCTGTTTCATCTGCTCGCGATCGATCTGGATTTGGGGAAGGTCGGCCCCATACTCCTTGACCACCTGAATATGTTTCTTCTTACTCTCCGTAGAGACCAAAAGGATCATTCCGTCCAGGATCGCGTTCAAATCTTCAGGCTCGAAATTGGGTTTCGAGGGGCGGGCAAACTCCAAAAGCTCATTGATCAAGGACGAGATCCGATTCACCTCATCAGAGGCGATCTGAAGGAAATGGTTTCGGAATTCCTCATCGTCGATCCGCTCGGGAAGGAGTTGGGTGAAGGTCTTAATCGCCACGAGGGGATTTCGGATCTCATGGGCGAGCCCTGCCGTAAGAGTTCCCAGGGAGGCCAGCCGATCAGCCCTTCGGATGTAGGATTTGGATCGCTTCAGGTCTTCGTAGAGTCGCGCGTTCTCGATGGCAACCGCCGCCTGGTTGGCCAGGGTCGTCAGGAGTTCAATGTCTTCGTGTGAATAGATGTCCTTGTTGAATTTATGACTGAGATTGATCATGCCGATGAGCCGCCCTTTGGAGCTCAAGGGGATGCTGACCTCTGCACCTAAGAAGGCCATTCGGTCGACAACCGCTTCCAATTCAGGAAGATGAGCCCCTTTGGCCAGCTCTTCCCGGACGACGATCTCGCCGATCTTTTGAAGGTAGTTGGAGAGAGGATCGCCCTTTGGAAGGGTAGGTTGCGAAAAATCGATGTTCTTCGACTCGATCAGGAAATACCCCCCCTTCTCCTCGTTGAGCAGAAAGAGAGATGCCTTTTCGACCCCCATCGCCTCCGTCACGGTTTCAAGGATTCTCCGGCAAAGGGAGCGAAGGTCAAGAATCGTCACCAGCGCTTTGCTGAACTTGCTCAAGGTCTCCTTGTAATCGTAGCGACTTTTGAAAAGGATCTGCTCCACCGCCCGTTCCGCAGGCGGTTTGAGCCTGCTGAAAAGGATCGTTGCAATCAGCACGACCAGTGAGCTCACCGTGGTAAACCAAACATCGATTCGGTGAAAAAATGCTGCCTGACTCACGATGATCAGACCGACCGAGGGAAAAATGACGAAGAGAACAAGAAAGGAGTAGGTGGTTCCTTTCTTCAAAACGAAGCTAATATCCAAGAGGCGATGTCTCACGATAGAATAAGTCAAAAAGGCGACCATGATGACGGTGAAAGCGGGCCCCACCGTGCTGAACCTTGAGCTGCCGAGGAGCGGGAGGATCAGATTGGTCGAAATTGTGAACAGGGCGGTTATGAAGACCCCGAGAAAGCAATATTTGATCTGGAGTCTGCCAATTCCCGTCGCGGCTCTAAAGTTCCGGATCAAGTACCCAAAGGCGGTGATAAAATAGGCAAGGAAGTAGAGGGAAAAGAGAGGATGAAGAGGGCCATAGCGGGTCACCAGCTTCCAGCCGTTCAGGGTGGCATCCTGAAGGAGCAGGCCGGTGAAGGAAAGTCCCCCGAATATAAGGCTGGGCAAGAAAATCGCCGCCGTGGCTCGTGAGGTTAACCGCGTTTGCCACGCAGGAAAAGTCATCGCAAAACACAAGAAACTCGCTGGAATTATACTTGATGCAGCGAAGCTCATTCTTCCCCAAAAAAGGGTTGCGCTTGGGGTCCGGAAATGATTGATCATCAAGACACTGAGAATCCATAAGCCCGACGCCCAAGCGAAGATGGTAAAGACAAGGTTGATCCTTCTATGAGCCGTTCTTCGGGTGACGACAATCGTCCCCAGGGCGGTCGTCGCCAAGAATGAGAACAACAGAAGAATTTTCATCGCTAGCAATTGAGTACCCTCATGGGTCCAAAAACTCTACTCTGTCTTTTCGAACCGTTATGACTGTGTGGCTTCCGCCAAATCCGTGAGCATTCATGAGCGCTGTGGTAACGTCTTTTTGTCTTGCATTCCTTGGCACGTAATCGAGATCGCACCCTGGTGCAGGAATATGATGATTCAAGGTGGGAGGGATGATCTTCCTGTTTAACACAAGAAGACATGTGATCATTTGGAGGATCCCTGTGACTGAAAAAGACTGACCGGTGACGGGCTTGATGGAGGTGACCGGAATGTTATAAGCCAGTTCTCCAAAGGCTTCCTTAATCGCTTTCGTTTCATTGGCATCATAGGCGGGTAAGCCGTTTCCGTGGGCGTTGATATAGTCAATGTCCTGGCTGCTCAATTGGCTTTTCCCCAAACATTTCTGAATGGCTTTGGCCAAGGTTTTTCCACTCGTTTCGGTTTCGAAAAAACTGTAGGCTTCATTGGCTGAGGCGAAGCCTAAGATCTCCCCGTAGATTTTGGCTTTCCTTTGCAGGGCGTGCTTACGTTCTTCCAGGATAAGGAGAGCACCTCCCTCGCCGATAACCGTACCATCCCCATGAATGTCATACGGTTTGACCGCTGTCGACGGCTCTCCATTGGCTCTTGAGAGGAATCCTCCAATCGAGAATGCTCCGTAGATATAGGGGGTGATCGGAGCCTCGCCAGCCCCTACGAGCATCAAATCGGCATCTCCCGTGAATATGGTGTTAAAAGCCAGGGTCAAGGCATCCAGACCCGAATTACATCCTGCAGCGATGGTCGTGTTCGGTCCCTTCAATCCATATTCGTAACTAATCACACCAACAGCAGAGTGGGTACAACTGGAAACGCTCGTGTACGGGCTCATTCTCTTTAGCCCCTTTTCAAGGAAAATGGTGTGCTGCGTTTCGATCACTTCACCCCCGCCAATCCCTGTGGCGATGATGACGCCGGTACGATAGGGATCCTCGGCAGAAAAATCGCAGGCCGCATCCTCGATCGCTTCCCTGCTGGCCGCAAGAACAAACTGGGCGAATCGAGCCAATCGCTTCACGTTCTTTGAATCCATATGGTCCTTAGGTTCAAAGTCGATCACCTCTGCTGCAACCTGAGTAGGGTAGGTCGACGCGTCAAAATGGGTGATCCGCCTCACCCCTGATCGTCCGTGAACGAGGGAATCCCAAAAAGCCTCCACACCGATGCCGTTCGGGGCAATCACGCCCATCCCGGTAACCACGACCCTTCTGTTTTCCATTCGTTTGTTGCCCTTCCTTCCTTGGAATTAGCTTTCCTTGCCTCGCTCCGCCCATTCACAGATCAAGGGGTTGATCCTTTGTTGGGGCGATCGGTTATGCTATTAATATTAGATTTTTTTAACCTTGTCAACAATTTTGTACAGACCGGCTCGAAATTGTTCCAGGGGGCTGGAAAAATGGGAAAAGAAGAATTATCTTTTAGTTACCACGCATTACAAAACATCTTGAAATGATTATGAAATTATGCTATCCATAACCGATACGGCCAAAGGGTCTTTTCGGGCTATGCCCCGTGATTGCGTCATACGAAGTGGGAGGAACGATCGGTGCCCATCTACGAATATCGGTGCGATCACTGCAAACGGGAGTTCAGCGTCCTGATTCTGAGCGTGAAGGAAGCGGACGCGATTCGTTGCAAATATTGCAACGGGACGGATCTCACACGACTTCTTTCTTCGTTTCGTGTACACCAGAGCGAGGAGTCGAGGTTGGCCGATTTTGATACCTCGAAGCCTCGTGGAGAGGATTTCTACCGCGATTCGAGAAACGTCGGGCTCTGGGCAAAGAAGAGGCTCCGCGAAATGGGGGTGGATCTCGGGCCTAAATTGGACGAGATCGTCGAAAAGGGAAGGACAGGGAAAATCCTTGAGGATTATGAAAAGTAGCTATTGGGCCGTAGGGGCACATTGCAACGTGCCCCTACGGCGACTTCATTGATCAAACCGGTGCCGTGGTCATGGAAGAACGTGATTATTACGAAATCCTCGGCGTCTCGAGGAATGCAACAGATGAGGAGATCAAGAAGGCCTATCGAAGGATCGCTATGGAGTGCCATCCTGACCGTAACCCCGGCAACAAAGAGGCGGAGGAGAGGTTTAAGATCGCTTCGGAGGCCTATGAGGTCTTACGGGATCCGGAAAAGCGCCGGGTCTACGACCGCTACGGGATCGAAGGCCTGAAAGGGACGGGTTTCACAGGCTTTAGGGGATTTGAGGATATCTTCACCTCCTTCGGCGATCTTTTCGAGGATTTTTTCGGTTTCGGCAGCACAAGGAGCCGCCGCAGTGCCGCCCGACAGGGTGCAGACCTTCGTTACGACATAAAGATCTCTTTCGAAGAGGCGGCCTTTGGAAAGGAAACGGATGTCGAGATCCCGAAGCGTGCGGTGTGTGACGTTTGCGGGGGGAGCGGTGCGCAGCCTGGAACCCATCCCTCCGTCTGTCCAACGTGCCGGGGCACGGGGCAGGTTTCTCGATCCCAGGGGTTTTTCACGATCAGCACCCCCTGTTCCCGATGCCGGGGAGAAGGTCGGGTGATTGCCTTTCCCTGCACAGAATGTCGAGGTGCGGGAACCGTAAGACGGACGAAGAAGCTTCACATCACGATTCCTGCCGGGGTCGATAACGGTTCAAAGCTTCGGCTTCGGGGCGAGGGAGAACCTGGAGAACGGGGAGGACCGCCGGGCGATCTATTCATCTTCGTCCACGTGGAACCTCACGAGTTTTTTACCCGTGATGGGGATCACATCGTCTGCCAGATTCCTATCAGCTTTCCGCAAGCTGCACTGGGAGCCGAGATCGAGGTGCCCACGCTCAATGGCAAACGGAAGCTGACCATTCCAAAAGGGACGGAAACGGGCGAGGTTTTCAAGATCCGAGGCGAAGGATTTCCTCGACTGGGTTCCTCAGGCCGAGGGGACCTGCTGGTTCAAGTGGTGGTCAAGACGCCTAAGAACCTGACGAAGCAACAGGAGGAGCTTCTCCGGCAGTTCGAGAAGCTCAGTTCGAAAAAGGAAAAAGAGGGGGAAGGCTGGCAGAGCCTTTTCAGCCGGCGAAGGTGAAATTTAACATAATATATCTTATCAGACATTGATCACCCATTGACATCGCGACTCATGACCCATCCAATCACAGGCGTGATCCTCGCAGGCGGAAAGAGCCTTCGCATGGGAAGGAACAAGGCCTTCATCGAAATCGACGGAATCCCCATCATCAACAGAATCCATGCTGTCTTCAAAGACCTCTTCCAAGAGATCTTCATCATCACCGACCAAAAGGAGCTCTTCGATCATCTCGAAGCCCGGTCGTGGAGGGACCTCTATCCGAACCGGGGGGCGCTCGCCGGCCTCTACACAGGCCTCTATTTCTCCTCGTTCCAATATTCGTTCTGCGTGGCTTGCGACATGCCCTTCTTGAACCCCCGCTTGATCCACTTCTTGGCCCAAAAGCTGGACGGCGAGGATGTCTTGGTCCCGAAGACGGAGGATGGTCTCCAGCCCCTTCACGCTTTCTACTCAAAGAACTGCCTCCAATCCATCCGAGAACTCCTCGATCGAGGCGGAGATCGTATCATCGATTTCTACGATTCCGTGAAAGTCAGGTTGGTCGAGGAGAAGGAGTTTCTCTTTCTCGATCCAAGGAGAGAATCCTTCATCAACATCAATACGCCTGAGGAACTATCCCTTCTGGCCACGACAAGAAGAGAGGTGTCTTTCAAGCCAGGAGAGCACGGACGCTTTTGAGGTAACTTTGAAACGGCCGAAAAAATCGAAGGTTTTCATCTTTTTATCGGCTTTTCTGATCTCAGGCGGTCTTTGGGTCGAGGCCACCGAAGGACGACCAGCCCGGGCAGACGCGCTGATTCAGGTCGGCAGTGGAGCCTTAAACGATGGGTTCTACGACGTGGCAGAAAAGCAGTTCAGCCTCTTTCTGAAAGACTATTCAACCCATGAGAGGGTCCTGGACGTCGTCTATCTGTTGGGAAGAACCTTCTTTCTTCAAGGGAAGTTTAAAGAGGCAAAGGCCCAATTCACAAGAATCCTCACGTCGGGTAAGCCATTCGAACAGACCGATTTCGCTCTCTTTTGGAATGCCGTCACTGCAACGAGACTCGATGACACGGATTCGGCTCGAAGATATTTGGTCGAGCTCATTCGCAGGTTCCCAAGGTTTGAATGGATCGATTATGCCCATTACCTTCTCGGCCTCATCGAACTCGAAAAGGAGAACCTCTCTTCTGCCGAATCCTCTCTCCGGGCGATCGCTCAGCTTGCGAAAAGAAAGGAAGTGACCCATGCCTCCGCCTTTTGGCTGGGTCTTTTGGCTTATCGCCGCGGCGATTACGCGACCGCCGCGGGTTATCTTCGTCCCTTGACGGAAGAGGCGATTCCTTCCCCTCGAGAAAGGGAAAAGGAGGCCCTTTTCTGGCTCGCAGAAACCGAGGTGAAACGGAAGCGATACAAAGAGGCGATGCCTCGTTACAAATCTTATGCCGAGCGATTTAAGGGCGACCCGTTAAACGTAGCGGCCCTCTGGCGAATGAGTTTCTGTGCCTATCGGCTCGGAGATCTGAAGGAGGCCCGGGAAATTCTCGATTCCATCCATGCGCGGTTCAAAAACTGGAAGGGCTCTCCCTATGTGCACTATCTCCTCTCACTCCTTTACCTCGAGCAGGGTGATTTCTCTTCCTCGGTGAAGGAGCTCCCACTCGCCCTGGGGAGGCCTTCAAACCCCTTATGGGGCGGGGCCCTTCTTTGCCTCTACTGGAACTGCCTCCAACTGGGTGCCACGGAAGAGGCGGACAAAGCCTTCCAGCGGCTCCTTAAGTTTGCGGACGAGGATGAGAAACTCCAGGCGCAATGGTTAAACGCGGAAATCACCTTCCTTGAAGGAAGAATCGCCGACGCCCTGCCCTACTATTTTAACCTCGTGAACTCCCGCTTCCGAGAAAGGGCGCTCTATCGGATTGGAAAGGGATATTTCCTGGAGAACCAACCCCGGGACGCGGTGACCAACCTTGACATCCTCTTCCTCGAATTTCCAGCCTCGAAATACATCGAAGAAGGACTTCTCATCAAAGGAGAGGCCCTCTGGAGCTCAGGGAATTTCAAGGAAGCCATAACGACCCTCTCCTCGTTGGTTCAACGTCAGAAGAGTGATCCGTGGTCTCTTTTGGGAGCCCTGCAATTGGGATCGCTTTACCTTGCCAGGAAAGATGAAAAGGAGGCTGAAAAGATTTTTCAGACCACCGCAGAACGAGCGAAGGATCATCCCCTTGCGGGCTACGCCTTCTTCCAGCTCGGCAACATCGCCTTCAACCGAAAGAAAACGACGGAGGCCCTTCAGCACTATTCCGAAGCCTTGAAACGAAAGCCCTCCAACCTGATGGGTGAGATTTCCCTCAGGATGGGCGAAGCGTTTTACGAAGAAGGGATGTTCGAGAAAGCCCTCCTTCACTTTCAAAAGGCCATCGAGGAACTTCCAGAGGGTTCCTCCTCCTCTTTTTTGGCCTACCTCGAGGTGGGAAGCCTTCAGAAACGGAAAGGGAAATGGGAGGAGGCTCGCAAGGCCTATCGCACCGTTACGGAACGTTCGAAAGACGAGACCCTTGTGAAGGCGGCCAGGGAGCTGTTACGCTCCGTGGAGTCGAGATGATCGGTCAGGGTTCCTTTTTCGACCCCTCTGAGATTAAAGCAGGGAGCAACGAGACGACCCTTCGCAAGATGAGGCCTGAGGATCTCCCAAAAGTTCTTGCCATCGAGGCGGTTTCTTCCTCGACTCCCTGGTCGGAACAGATGTTTCTTGACGAGATTTCGCACCCTTTTTCCTCTTGCTATGTCCTGGAAGAGAGTTCTTCGCCCGGAGAGGTCTTAGGGTACATCTGTTTCCGCATCCTTGGGAAGGAATCCGAAGTTCTGAATCTCTCTGTTTCACCCTCCTTTCGGAGGTGCGGTTTGGGTCGGAAGCTCATGGAATTCTATCTCGGCTACTCCGTTGCCCAAGGGGTCGAACGATCCTACCTGGAGGTTTGTTCGTCCAACGAGGGAGCCCTTCAACTTTACCGCTCCCTTTCCTACGAGGTTACGGGAAGAAGGAAGGGGTTTTACCTGGGGCGTTTTGACGCTTTTACAATGGTGAAGAGGCTTTGCAAAACGGGAGATATTTTCGAAAGGATGGGATGAGGTGCTATGGCTTTCCAAACGACGGCCCCTGTTCTTCAAAACCGTCAAATCGGCCCTGACTCTTATGCCTTGGAGATGGATTGTCCACCCATTGCCGGGGCGGCAAAGGCGGGCCAATTCGTCATGGTTCGTGTCTCGCCAAAGGGCCATCCCCTCTTAAGACGGCCTTTCAGTATCGCCGAAAGCTACAGCCCAGCCTCTCCAAATCCCGAGAACCGGGGCCACCTGTTGATCCTCTACAAGAAAGTTGGAAAAGGAACGGAGCTGATGACCCATTGGGAAGAGGGAGTCGAAGTCGATTTGATCGGTCCTCTCGGAAGAGGCTACACCTTACCCCCCTCGCCTTCTCCGGGACCGATCGTTCTCCTGGGAGGAGGTGTGGGCGTGGCTTCTCTTTATGCCCTCTGGAGCCGGCTCAAAGACCGTAACGTTTCGATCCTTGTGGGCGCGAAAACAAAGGACCACATCCTCTGGCCCTTCCATGACCCTTCGATCAAAGAGGCCCTTCGCATCGCTACCGAAGACGGGAGCCTGGGATGGAAGGGCACGGTTCTGGATCTTTTCCTGACCTTTGTCAGGGAGAATCGAAAGGAAAGGCCTCTTCACATCTACGCCTGTGGCCCCATGGGGATGCTTAAAGGATTGTCGGATCTGACCCGTTCGGAGTCCATGGTGGTCGAGGCCTCCCTCGAGGCGAGGATGGGCTGTGGTCTTGGTGCCTGCTGGGGATGCGTTGTGAAGACCACCGATCCGGTCATGCCCTATCATCGGGTCTGTAAGGAGGGCCCTGTTTTCGATCTGAAAAAGATTGTCTGGGAGGAATAATGCGCCATCAGGGATCGCCTGATCTGTCGGTTAGGATTGGAAGGATCACCCTGAAAAACCCGGTGATCACCGCTTCAGGAACCTTCGGTTTTGGAAGGGAGTTTGAGGACTTCATCGACCTCTCTCAGTTAGGTGCCATCATCCCGAAGGGCATCTCCCTTCGACCCATGCCTGGAAATCGTCCTCCCCGTCTTTTCGAAACCGATTGCGGGCTCATCAACTCCATTGGCCTTCAGAATCCCGGCTTCGAGGCCTTTGTGAAGCATCATCTTCCCTATCTTCAGGCCATCGACACCCATGTCATCGTCAACTTTTTTGGCAGCACGATCGAGGAGTATGTGGAACTGGCCAGGCGGTTCGATGAGATCCCCTATCTCTCCGGTCTCGAAATGAACATCTCCTGCCCCAACGTGAGCTGCGGGGGCATCTCGTTCTGCTCCGATCTGAATATGACCTATGAGCTCGTTCGAGAGGTTCGAAAAGCGACACGCCTGACGCTCCTCGTTAAGCTCTCTCCCCATGTGACCGACATGGGAGCATGGGCTCGGTGTTGCGAAGAGGCTGGCGCAGACGGGGTTTCCCTGGTCAATACCTTCAAGGCCTTGGCCCTCAACGTTCAGACGAGAAAAGCCGAGCTTGGAAACCTTTTCGGAGGGCTCTCAGGCCCGGCCATTAAGCCCATCGCCTTGAGGATGGTCTGGGAGGCGAGCCAAGCAGTCAAGATCCCCGTGGTGGGGATCGGCGGGATCATGAACGCAGAGGACGCCATCGCCTTTCTCTTGGTCGGTGCCACAGCCGTGGAGATCGGGACAGCCAACCTGGTGAACCCCCGAAGCAGCGTCGAAATCGTCCAGGGAATTCGGGACTATCTCGACCGAAACGGGATACCCTCGGTCAGCGCCTTGACGGGCCTTTTCTTTAGGTCTTTTCCGTAAGGGCACGTTGCACGTGCCCCCAGAGGAGCATTCTCGAGATCCGTATCAGGCCTGCTGGTCTCGAATGATCTTCGGCGAAATGAAGATGAGGAGGTCCTTTCGCTTGTCTTCTTTCGCTTCTCTCTTGAATAACCATCCTAATAAGGGGATCTTGCTAAAGAGAGGGACCCCTTCCGTCGTATCGGTCTTCTCAATGGTGTAGATCCCCGCGATCACCACCACACCATTGTCCTTGATCAAGACCTCGGTAATCGCCTCCTTCTTGTCGATACTTGGAACACCTTGGACTTCGATGGTCCGATCGGGAGCGTCCTTCTTCGCCTTGATGTTCAGTTTAATATTTCCGTCGTTGGTGACATGGGGCGTCACCGTCAGCTTGAGGTTCGCGTCGATGAAGTCCGTCGTCACCGTTCCTTCTGTCGTCAGTTTGAGGTAGGGAATCCTCAGACCCTGCTCAATCGAGGCCTCTTTATTGTCGAGGGTGGCGATCTTTGGGCTGGAGATGATGCGAACGTCTCCCTTCATCTCGTGAGCCGAGATGGCCACATCAAGCTCCCGTAGCCCCTTATTCGAATTGAAAAGGAATTCCAAAACCCCTGCCGTTCCAGTCTTGGGAAGGGCAGGCAGATCGACGACCTTCCCGCCCGGGAGTCCTCCACTCACGGTCCCGATGTTGCCTGTCGGCTTTCCCGCAACGGTTTCAAAGCCCCAGGACACTCCGAGCTCACGCTGAAAGGTCAAATTGGCCTCCACGATCCTCGCCTCAATGAGCACCTGAGGCGTCTTCGTGTCGAGGGCCTTGATCAGATTCTTCACGTTTCCCATGTTTCGTGGAAGATCTTTGACAATGAGAACGTTTGTCCGATCATCCACTTTCACATCGCCCCGGTCGCTCAAAACGCTCTTCACCTGAGTCACAAGCTCTTTGGCAGTGGCATAATTGACGGGAATCAGTTCCGTGACAAGGTCCTCCAGCCTCTCCTTGGCTCGTTTGGCCTCGAGTTCGGCCTGGGTCTCTTTCTTCAGGGTTTCGAGGGGAGCCACACGAATCACGTTTCCCACCCGAGCCATGCCAAGAGCGCGGGCCTGAAGGACCACATCAAGGGCCTGATCCCAAGGCACGTCGACGAGCCGCATGGTAATTTTGCCCGTCACATCTTCGCCCGCGATGATGTTGAGATTGCTGACCTCCGCGATCAATCGAAGAATGTTCTTGATGTCCGCGTCCTTGAAATCGAGGGAGACTTTCCTTCCCGTGTAGACCTTTTCAACCCCCTTCTCCTCGGAGACCTTCTTCACCTCCTCCGCCTTGGCCGGTTCAGCCTGAGGAGGAAGCGGTTTCTGGGCCACAGCAGGAGCAGAAGGTTCCGCCTTCGGTTCAACCGGGACGACAGGAGGTTTCACCTCCTCGCGCTTCGGTTCCTCTTTGGGCGGTTCCTCCTTCTTCACTTCTTCTTTTTTCGGCTCCTCCCCTCTCACGGCCACCACGGGTGCTGCCTTAACCTCAACCGTTTTTGGCCTTTCAAAATCGACGACCAAGGTTTGGCCTTCTTTCGTGGTCTCGAAGCTTACCTCCTGCCTCAACTTGATGAGAATGCGGACGTCGTTACCTTTGGTTGTCTTCACATTGTTGATATGAACAGCCGTCACAGGACCTTCGAAGGCGCTCGTATCGAGCATGCGCGAAAGCCGGGGGGGCACATAAGCATTTCGGATATCGATGGCGACGTTCTTAGCGTCGATCTTCTGGGATTCGAAGGTCGATTCGCCCGTCAGTCCCACGAGGATACGGGACTTGTCCTCGAGCTGTTTGAAATCGAGGCTTGTGACCTGGATGGTCTTAGCAAGCTTGGCCGGAGCAGGACTCTTCGGTTTTGAGGAGCTCTGGGACTGGGCCACTTGGGCAGGCGCCCCGGCTCCCTTTGGAGATTTCTCCTCGATTCGGGAGGTCTTCTCGAGCATGAGGATCTGGGGACCCGTCAAAGGAGGAACGTTTCCGAAAGAAACGACCAATCGATCTTCCAAACGGGTGATTTGATAAGGAGGGAGTTGAGAGTGGAGGGAATCGAACACAAACCTCGTTTTATCCGGATGTCGCCCCACCCGGATCTCTCGAACAAAGGGGTTGGAGATTCGGATCGACTGTCGGAGCGACCGGGAATCAACGCCCCAAAAATCGACCACCAGTCGCGGGGGGGATTCCATCTTGAAAAAGTTGTAATTCCCCGGCCTTCCATCGGCAACAAGGGCGAATTGAACCCAGTCGTCCTTCTGATCCGCGACCACCTTGATCACCTCTCGGGCGGGTCCAAGAGCTTTCACGAACGCCGCCGCAACCTCCTTCTCTTTACCCTCCTTTTCACCGGGCAGGGCCTGAGGCTCCAAAACGGGCTCTTCTTTCTTCGAGGAAGAGGATGTAGCCTCGGGCTCTGATTGGACCTTATCGGCCGCCCTCTTCGGCTTCTCGATATCGACGATCCACGTCTTTCCATCAGACGAAAGACGATAATCCGTTACCTGAATCAAGCCGATCTCGATCCTTGCCTTATCATCGTACTGGGTGGCCCAGATCCGGTCGACCGTCCCATTTCCAACGGTGATGGGCTCTTTGAACCCGGCGACGTTCGCTTTCGGAAAGTCGATGATGAGCCGGGGCGGAAGAGAGGCCATTTTCGCTGGAGGCAAATCAAGGGCCTCCGTGGCCACGATCTTTATCCGAGTCCGATCCCCTTCTTCTTCGAAAGAGAGGGCCTCAAGGGAAGGACCGGACTGGGCCTGTGTCAAAGACATTTGTCCTCCCTGGAGGACCGCCTCCCCTTGGGGAGGGGAAGCGATACCTGCCTGTTCCGCCATGGTGGCACAAACGATGCCCAAGAAGCAGAAAAGGGCAAAACTGAAGCCTAAGCACTTTCCCAATCGATCCGGTCTCATGATCCTCCCCCTTCCTCCGTTCGATGGAGGAATAACGGAATCTCGTTCACCTTGGTTTGTCCTGAAATGTCTTGATAGATTTCCTCGATCAACACCCGATCTTTCAAGATTTTTGTCACCTTGCCATCGTTCTTCCCGATCTCCGTTCCCTTCTTGAGGAAGTATCCTTTACCTGCAGCGTCTTCGACCAACGCCATGTTCGTTCCGTCAGCCGTAGAGATAATGGCCACCAACTTCAGCTGGCTGATCTCATACTTTTGAAGAGGCGTTAAGGGTACATTTCGGGCCTCTCTTACAGGGGTCAACTGGATGAAAGGTTTAAAGGGATCCGGTTTCCCGGCAGGATTATAGGTATATTCGGGTTCCTCTTTCTTCTCGACCTTCTCCGACGTCTTCGTTGCCGGAGCCTCGGCCTTCTTTTGCTCTCCCAGAACAGGTGGGGCCTTTTTGGCCACCGTCACAGGAGCCTTCGGCTCCTCGCCGCATCCGCTCCAGAGGAAAAGAAAGAACAGGACGAACACGCTCCAAAGGATTTCACTTCCGGGGCGTCTTTTCCTCTTCCTTGGGTGAAGTCTCTTTCTTTCCACCTTTTTTCTCCTCGGCTTTCTTTTCAATGAACCGATAAGTATTCAAGACACAGGAGGTCTTGATCGATACTTCCTCCCGGGCCTCAGGTCGGCTTTTGACATCCTTCAGCCGGGTCATCGTGAAATCGACCACATTGATGATCCGGGGAAGCTTACTGATCCGGTCGAAGAAGACGCCCGTGTTGTGGTAGCCACCCACGAAGGCGATCTCCACGGGCACTCGGGCATAGAACTGCTGGGGGACTTCAGGCCTCGGCTTGAAGAGAACGAACTCAAGGTTGGCCTCTTTGCCGAGGCTCGAAACGTTTCGAAGGACCTCCGGGATTTCCTTCTCGTTGGGAAGCTGGGTCAGGGCCCGATCCAGCTCCTCCGTCAGGTTTTTCACCTGACGTTTGAAGGTTTCCAATTCGCGGCTGATCGCCTCGCTCTCCTGGAGTTCCCGCGTGGCCTTGTGGTCTTCGGCTACCAATCGCTCCAGCTCTTCCCTCAGAGGCAGAAAAAGGGTGTAGCCGTAGAGCCCTGTGATGACGACAAGAATGCCCACAAGAATGAGGATCTTCTTTTGGGAAGGAAGCCTTAAAATGGAATCCATCGTTAAAGCCATAGGGCCGACTCCTTCATAGAGGCGATATCTCGCAGGAGAGCGTGAATCGTTTCACCTTGATCTTGCTCAGCTCAATCTGTTCGCTGACGATGAGATCGATGTTCCTGAAGAGCTTCGATTTTCGAAGATTCGTCATGAAGTTAGCGATCGTCTCATCATCGAGGGCCAATCCATCGATGCCAAGCTTGAGCCCCTCCTTCTTGACGGTCTCAAGATGAAGCTTCTCCGGCTTGTAGACGCTCAGCTCGTCAAGGATTCGCGCGGGGCTGCTCTTTTCCTTTCTCAACGTGTTAATGACATCCAGTTTCTCCTGGAGGCTCTTTTGGGTTTCTTTCGCCTTGGCCACCTCCGATGTGAGGGCCTTGTAGCGGGCGATCTGGTTTCGCTTGTTCGCTATCCGCGTCATCAGCTCCGACCGATCGGAGCTCATCTTATAGTGAACCGCCCCAAGAAGCACGGCAAGGAGACCGACGGAGACGCCCAGGACGATGAGCTCCCTTCTCGCCCCGCCCTTCTTCTTCTCCTTTTTTGCCCAAAGTAGGTTGACTCGAATCATCGGTCGCCCACCTTTCTCGTTGCAAGACCCACCGCTACGGCCATCATCGGTCCGACCTCCCTGAGGTACCCGACATCGAATTGCTTTTCGCTATATTGAATCTTCTTAAAAGGATTAATGAGCTCTACGGGCAAATCGATCTGGTCCTGGAGAAGGGTGTCGAGGTATTTCAATTTGGCCCCTCCCCCGCTCAGATAAATCTTCGCGACCTTCTCCGATCCCGAGGTGGACTGGAAATAGTCAATGGAGCTCCCGATCTCTGCGGCCAAGGCCTCGGAACCCGCTCGGAGAAGACGTTCCAAGACCTCCTCGGGGACCCCGTCGACTTTCAGTCCCGCCTTGATCTTTTCAGCCTCTTCGTGATCCACATGGAACTGCCTCTGGATGTCCTCCGTGATCTGGTTCCCTCCTTTAAAGACATCCCGCGTAAAGGCGGTTACGTTCTTTCTCAGAATGCTGATGTTGGTGACGCTTGCCCCAACATTGGCGATCACCACCATCGACTCTTCCTCGCTTCTCTCGTAGTTTACTTCCAACATGTTTTCCAGGGCAAAGGCATCCACGTCCACGATGACGGGATTGAGCCCCGCCTCCATCACAACGGAAACGTAGTCGTGGACAATGTCTTTCTTGGCGGCTACCAGAATCACGTCCATCTGCTCCGCGTTCTCCGAACCATAGCCAAGAATCTGAAAGTCGAGGTTCACGTCGTTGATGTCGAAAGGGATGTAGCGCTCGGCCTCCCACTGAATCGACTCCTCCAGCTCGGCCTCGGTCATGAGAGGAAGGGTGATCTTCTTGACGATCACCGAGTGTCCGGAGACGCCGATGACCGTGTTCTTCGTCTTCACCTTGCCCGTGTCGACGACCTCTTTGATCGCCTCCACGACGGTCACCGAGTCCATGAGGGCTCCATCGACGATCGCCTCAGGAGGAAGAGGAGTCATTCCCAGGCTTTGAAGCCTGAATCCGCCTTTGCCCTCCTTCAGTTCGACCATCTTGATCGAACTGGAACCAATGTCGAGACCGATCACATCCTTCTTTCCACCCCAGATCATTTTCCCCTCGCTTCGATTTTTTCGGACGGTATGCGAGAATCATGCCAAATATGCCATTCATGTCCAATGCTGTCAATTCCTGCCAACACAGCAATACATTATCCTGATTTTTTTTAAAATGTCAAGAAAAAAATTCGTTAATGGGTCAAATCCCGAAGAGATAGTTTTTAAAATCTCATCAAGACCTTAGAAAATATTTGCAACTTATTAATTTTACAATCAGTTTCTCGAAAGCCTGTAGCGCTTCACTTTTTCTCTCAATGTGGCACGGGAGATCCCCAAGGCCTTTGCCGCCTTCGACTTGTTCCACTCGAGCTTCTTCAGAACACGGGCGATATGTCTTCGTTCAGCTCCCTCAAGGGTCAGGTCGTCTTCTGTTTGGATAACGTCACCTTCGCTCTCAGCCTTGATCGCGCCTCGCCCCTGTCTGATCTCCAAAGGAAGCTGATCCGGTGTAAGCATTTCCTGATCCGTCAGAATCATGGCCCTTTCGATCACGTTCCTCAGTTCCCTCACGTTGCCCGGCCAAGGATGAAGGGTCATCAGGCGTTTCGCCTCTGGGGTGAGCCCTTTCACGTTCTTTCCCAACTCCCTGTTGTTCTCCTCGATGAAAAGGTTCGTCAAAAGAACGATATCCTCGGGTCTTTCACGAAGCGGGGGCATTTCGATGACCATCACCTTGAGGCGGTAGTAAAGGTCCCTCCGGAAGACCCCTTCTCGAACCAGGCTCTCAAGGTCCTTGTTCGTTGCGGCAATGATGCGAACATCCACCTTGATCTCTCTCTCTCCTCCCACCCTCATGAAGGTTTGGGTCTCGAGAAACCGAAGGATCTTCGCCTGGAGATAGGGTTTCATGTCACCGATCTCATCGAGAAAGACGGTGCCACCGTCAGCCAGCTCAAAAAGGCCTTTCTTCGTGCTCTTTGCGTCGGTGAAGGCCCCCCGTTCATAGCCGAAAAGCTCGGATTCGAGCAGAGCGTCCGGTATGGCGCTGCAATTGATCTTCATGAGGGGTTTGGTCGCTCTTCGGCTTCCGTAGTGGATCGCATTGGCCGCCAGCTCTTTACCCGTTCCACTCTCTCCCTGGATGAGGACGGAGGTCTTGGATGTGTTGCTGATCATTTTGATCAGCTCTCTCACGTAGTTCATCTGGGGGCTCTCGCCATAAAGATGGCAGTTGCCATACTTGCCCTGCTGCTGCCACCGCAGCCTCCGCACCTCATTGATGAGGCGCTTCGTCTCAAGACCTTTTTCTATGAGAAGCCTGAGCTCTTCGAGCTCAAAGGGCTTGTTGATGTAATGATAGGCTCCCGCCTTCATGGCCGAAACGGCGCTCTCGACATCGGAATATGCCGTCATCATGATGACGAGGATCTCCGTATCGAGCTCCTTGATCTTCGAAAGAACCTCCAGCCCGTCCACATCAGGCAACCGCATATCGAGAAGGACCAGGTCGACCAGTTCTTTGCGAAGTAGCTCCAGGGCCTCGTTCCCCGACGCAGCGCAAAACAGTTCGTACCCCTTCTTCCTCAGGACGTTCCGGAGCGTCTCAACCATCACCTCGTCATCGTCAACGATCAATAGGGAAGGCTTCATGATCACTCCACTCCTGCGGCTAAGGTGATGACAAAGGAAGTTCCCTGGCCCCACTGGCTTTCCACCTTGATCGTCCCTCC
>Ga0315298_1003628_pt1 | contig 24243 bp, 18 predicted proteins | sample WHS_1_MG_FD_203077 | JGI IMG/M metagenome (GOLD analysis project Ga0315298, IMG submission 203077) | Extremophilic microbial mat communities from Washburn Hot Springs, YNP, Wyoming, USA - WHS_1_MG | ecosystem: Environmental > Aquatic > Thermal springs > Hot (42-90C) | place: USA: Wyoming...
GCCGACTCACCCATCATACCCAGTCTCGTCCGCGGATCCACGATGACATAGGCAATGTCAATCGCGAAGTTGGCCAGCAGCACGCCGATAATGATGAACAGGAAGCACCCCTGAATCAGGAAGTAGTCCTGATTCTGTATAGCCTGAAGGATCAGATAGCCGATGCCGGGATACGAGAACACCACCTCGGTTACCAGAGCGCCCGCGACGATTACCCCCAGATCCAGCGACAGGCCCGTGATCTGGGGGAGAATCGCATTCCGGAACGCGTACTTGCGGATGAGTCCGCGCGGCGCGCCCAGAGCCTCCAGATAGTGGGAATAGTCGGCCTCCAGTTCATAGATGATCATGTTCCTCATGCCGATGGCCCACCCCCCAAACTTCACGAGGAAAATGGAGGCAAACGGCAAGAACCAATGTTTCAGGACGCTGCCGATGAATGTCCAGGACAGATGAGGCCTCAAGGAAAAACCGTACGCGCCTGCAATGGGGAAGATGCCCCAGACCACCCCAAAGGCCCAAGCCAACACAATGCCCAGCCACATGTAGGGCGTAGCCGTGAGGATGTACCCCAGCGGCAGGAGGGTGTTGTCCAGCCACTTGTTGCGCGCCGCGAAGGCCCCAAACCAGTTCCCCGCGAACCAACTCAACAGAACTGCCGGCAACAACAGGAAAACATCGTAGGGTACGGCGCGCAGGATAATCTTGATGACGGGCTGCGGGAACAGGTACACGCTGGTCCCCAGGTCGCCGTGAAAGATCGCATTCCAGAAGTTCAGGTACTGCTGCCATACAGGGACATCCAGACCGAAGGCCCGGGTGTAGTAGCCGTACATAACCTCAACGGCCTCCGCATGGAGCGAGGCCCGCGACAGCATGGTCTGCACAGGATCGCCTGGCATGAACCGGGGAATCAGCCAATCAATGGTTACCGCCAGGAAAAACGTCAGCACATAGATCAGCAGTTTGCGGCCCAAATACCGTCTCACGTCCGAATCCTCCCCAACAGACCTGCAAGAACACCGCCCCTCCCGCAAGTGGCAAGAGGGGCGGTGTTGGGCAGGTCTACCGGAGCCGCTCCAGCCACTAGGGTTACTTTGCTGGCTTCAACTCGGTGAGCATGATGAGCCCGCCCATCTGCCAGTACCCGGACCAGGTGCACGGCAGCCGGCTCGGAGTATTGGAAGACTCCGTCGGCCAGTTCGTCCAGACCGCGTCGCTGTACTGAGCCCAGAGGCCGTTGTACCAGAGCGGGATGACAGGCATCTCTGTGAGCATCAGCTCCTGAATCTGCGAGCAGACTGCCTTCATCCCGGCCTCGTCGCTGGACGGCGTCGCAGCCAATTTGTCCACCAGGTCAAACATCTTCTGGTTGTTCCACCGGCCGAAGTTGCCGCTGCCCATGACATCCTGGATGGGATGCCGGAACAACAGGTTGTACAACGTCCAGGGCGTGTTGCTCATCCCGGCCCAGTTATTGAGGGTCATGTCAAAGGTGCCCGTCGTCAGGGCCGTATTCCAGGCTCCGTAGTCCGGCGTGGCATCCTTGACATTGATCCCCGCTGCCTGGGCGCTCTTGGCGATGATCTTAATCGCCTCCATCCAGTCTGTCCAACCGAACGGGCAGGTAACCTCCAGTTCAATCTTGGAGCCATCCGGCGCTTCCACAAACCCATCACCGTTGACATCCTTGTATCCGGCGGAAGCCAGAATCTGCTTGGCCTTGGCGGTGTCAAAGGTGAAGCCCAGTTTCGCCACCACGTTCTTGTCCACGTACTTCTCCAGCGATGGGAGAAGCCCAGTGGGGTTCGCTGCCTTGACAAGCCCCGCGTAGGCAACGTTGACGATGTCCCCCGTGTTGATGGAGAAGGCCAGGGCTTTCCGGAAGGCCGGATCATCCATGGGTTTCTTCGTCGTGTTCAGAAACAGGACAGCCGTGTTGGCCGAGAGCATGTACGGAGGCCCGGCGAAGTACGTTTTGACATAGCCCTTCTCCGACAGCGTCGCGATGCCCGGCAGGAAGTTGTTGCTCAGGTCCACTTCGCCCTTGACCACAGCCCCCAGCGCCACGTTGTTGCTGGAGAACCGCATGTCCACGATTCGTTTGGGCGCCGGCTTCATGCCAAGCAGTTTCGTGGCCCACCAGTTCTCATTGCGCAGCCACACGTTGCGGTCTTCGCTGTGCGTCTCATACAGATACGCGCCCGAGCCAACGGGTTTCTCATTCGCACCGGCGGTAATCTGTTCCTCTGTGCGACCCTCCCATAGATGCTTGGGCACGATGGCGATGTTGTAGAGGTTGTTGTCCCATTCCTGGTAGAGCGGGTTTGTGAACTCAAACGTGATGTCGTAGTCGCTGGTCGCGGTGGCACTCTTCAGGTACTTCCACGTGGGGCTGAACCAGATGGCCGCGTACTTCTTGCCGAGTTCGTAGGTGAAGACAACGTCGGCCGCGGTCATCGGCTTGCCATCGCTCCAGGTGATGCCCTGTCTGAGTTTCAGTTCGTAGGTGTCGGCATCCACCCGCTTCCCGCTCTCGGCGAGCCAGGGGATCATCTTGTCGGACAGCGGATCGTACAGGAACAGGGTCTCGTACACAAGCCCGATAGTCCCCGTTGTGTTTGCCTTGCTCCATGTAATGAAGGGGTTCCAGTCTGACGGCGGCCCCCACGCTGCGCCGCTCACGTAGAGAGTCTCATTGCGGGGATAGACGACCTCGGTGGGTTTCTCGGGGACTGCGGTAACGACGACCGGAACCGTCTCCTTCACGGTTACCGTTTGAATCACGGGCACCGTCTCCTTGACGACAACCTTCTCCGGCGTCGGCGTAGGCCCGCATGCGGCGAGCATGCTCAGGACGACCACCAGCACCGAAAGGGTAGATAGCACGCGCTTCATTGTGCACTCCTCCTCGCTTTTCGGTAGGGGATCACGAGGTGATCCTGCGAATACCCTCACACAGATCGTGGATCGGTCATACCTGTTGTTTCCCTTTTTCTCCTCCTTCTGCAGTAACTGGTGTCCGCCGTTCTACCGGCGCGCGCCACACGATCCCCGCACAACCAACTCTGTCGGGAGCACGAGCCTCTGCGGAACGCTCGTTGAATCCGGCGGACGGTTGATCAAATCCAGCAACAACTGAACCGCTGTCCGTCCCAGGTCGTCAATGGGCTGTCGAACCGTGGTGAGAGCCGGTTGCACCGCCGTCGCCACGGGCAAATCGTCAAAACTGGTCAGCGCGATATCTCCGGGCACTTCCACCCCTTCCTGGCGCAGTGCCTTGAGCACCCCCACTGCCATCACATCGCTGGCAACAAAGATGGCCGTGGGCGAGACCCCGAGAAGCCGATGTGCCGCGGCCATCCCCCCACCCTCGCGGTAGTCGCCTTCCACGATGAGCGAAGGATCCACCGGAAGCCCGTGGGCTTCCAACGCCCGCTTGTACCCCGCGAGGCGGTCTTGCGCGCTCAGCATCCCCAGCGGCCCTGTAACCGTCGCAATACGCTTGTGGCCCAGGCGAATCAGGTGCTCCGTGGCCATGCGCGCGCCGCCGAGATTGTCCACATCCACATAGGTTACCCGCGCGTCCAAATGCCTCCCGACGAGCACAAAGGGGATGCTGTCGTGCAGCAGGCGGGGAATCAGTGGGTCGTCGCTGGTCGCCGAGGCCACGATCACGCCGTCCAGGTAGGCCGAGCGCAGCACGCGCTGGTAGATGGCATCGGAACCCTCCGGGCTGTTGAACAGCGACAACATGAGATGATAGCGGTTCTCGTTACACGCCGCCGTGATCCCGGCCAGCAACAGAGAGAAGAAAGGATCCGTGAAGAGGGTCGTTACCGATTCGGGGATGATGACTCCAATGATTTGGGTGCGGCGGGTAACGAGACTGCGGGCAGCCGCATGGGGCTGGTAGCCGGTTTCACGGATGACCTGCCAGACGCGCCGCCTCACTTCGTCGCGCACATTGGGTTCATCATTCACCACGCGCGAAACGGTGGAGCGCGAAACACCGGCCAGTTTGGCGATTTGCTCAAGAGTCAGCGCCATCGGGTCTCCTGGGAGCGCTCCCAGCCCTGCCCACCGAAAAGCCCCAAGAAACTGGGGTAATGGCACCTTCGCTGTCGGAGTAGTGGGAGCGCTCTCAATACCAATATACCCCACTTTTCTCCATTTGTCAAGGGGGTTTAGTTTAAAAATTCGCGAAACAAGAGGTACATCCGCGGCCGGCATCCAGACCAGGACACCGTCAGTATCGGAAGAACACCCCGACGTTTGCACCCTCAGGAAAGTCAGAAGGCACCGCACCGCCGAGCCGGTCGGCCCGCCGCCCGGCGCCAACAAACCCTACGGCTCCACCATCGCCTTCGCCACCGTGCCCCGCCCCTGCGGATGCTGCACGGTGGTGTTTTCCACGATGATGAAGCCGGTGCCGCTGCGTGCGCCCGGCATAGTGGCGGATCATCCGCTCCGTAACGCCGCCAGTGTCCGAAGCGTAGTCGGTCCCCATGGGCGACATCACGATGCGGTTGCGAATCTCCATGCGCCCGATGCGCCCCGGGCGGAAGAGATGTGGATACGGACTCTGCATCTGCGCCTCCCGGATAATAGGACATGGGCGATGCATGCCGAGACATACGAGGCACAGCCGGACCTGCTTGCCATTATCCTGCCCCCTATGCCACCCTCCGCGGCTTGACCGGCCCGTCGTTTTCGCCCATCACAACCGGAATTCGCCGCGCAAGCCACGCTGACTATCGGGAACAATCCAGACATGAAACGCGCCCGGCTCCACCCCGAACGTGCCGTCGGCGCGAGTGAATGCCCAATCAACCTCATGCAGGGTGAACGTAACGCGGCGCGTCTCGCGCTGCGGAGAGGAGCGCGGCGGCCAACCGGATCAGGGGCGGGACGCGCGTGTGTTGGCATGCCCGCCCGGCTTTGCCCCCTGTCCGTCGCCTCCGGTCTGACCGATGGTCTCTTGTTCCGTGTGATACCCTACACCGGAAGGAGCGGCATGTCGGGTAGGCGTTCGCCGCGCTTCTGGATGCGCACCATTCCAGCCGCGATGAAGTTTAGCGCGGCAATGACAACCCCCACCAGAAACACGTATTGGAAACCAAATGAACTCCAAATGACCCCGCCCAGCAAGGCCACACCGATTGAGAAGATATGGTCAATCGTTACGCCGGCCGTCAAGGCCGGTTGCACTTGCGACTCGTCCAACGCGATCTTTTTCAAGTACATGGAGCGCGCCATGTTGACAGACATCAACATCTGGTCAAGAAGATAGAACCCGCAGGTCAACAGAAGCGCCGCGTTTTCAGGGAACAGGAATTTGGAAAACCCGTAGCCCAGGCAGACGATGACGAGCACCACTGCCTCAATTTGCAGAATGGGCCGTTCGCCGAAGCGGTCAATCGCTCTGCCCAGCAGCGGCTGGAACAGGATCCCGATCACGCCACCGATGGTCATCAGCGTGGCAATAGTCTGGATTGGCTGTTTGAAGATGGTTACGATCACCCACGGAGCAAAGGTGGTGAAGAGCTGCTTCCGCGAACCTGAAAGAGCGGTGAGCGCGTAGTACAGCCGGTATTCCCTGTGCAGGCTGAGAAAACTGCTCGGCTTCTTGACCGTACCCGGTCTCATTGAGCACATGAGCAGAGCAGCCACCCCCATCCCGATCGCGGTCAGGACGAACGTGTGCGTGAATGTAAACCCCAAGAAACGGAACCCCAGGAAGACCAGAAAACTGCCCAGGATAGCAGCAAAATTGCGGATGGCGTTCAGCTGCCCCAGGCGCCGTCCGGTGTGACCTTCGTGCGCCAATTCCATTCCTATACTGGAAGACAGCGGCATGAACAGGTGCTGCCCCATGCTGTACAGGAACAGGCATAAGGTCATACCGGCGTAACCGTACGGGAGGAAACCGATCAGCAAGGCGCCTGCCACGCAAAGCATCAGCGCAAATCCCCCCAACCTGCGGCTGGGGAGGAACCACAGCAGCGCCGAGACAAGAACCACCAAGAAGCCCGGAAGTTCGCGCGGCAACTCCAAGAAGGAGCGCTGGAACCCGCTCAACAAGAACCTTTCGCTGACGAAGTTGTTAAACGTTGACTCAAAAATGCTGCCAGAGATACCCATAGCCAGGGATGTCGCCGCAAAGAGTTTGAGATCACGCGGCACGCTCAGAATACGTGTGGAGACCTTCATCATTCCCCCGGGAATCGGAAAGGATATCTCTGCTCGTAAGGCACGGACAGGTCGGGCCACCACTCCTTTGGGATGGGCACTTTGATAAGCCTCATCCTGCCGTGCTCTTCTCGTATCTTCGTCCACGCCAACCAGCCAGGGTCCTCCCTACGGGGATAGTCCTCGCGATAGTGGTTGCCGCGGCTTTCCGTCCGGAACAGCGCAGAGCGCAGCCTCATTTCCGCGCTGAGCACCATGTTCTTGGTCTCGTGAGCCAGGCGCAGTTCGTGGGGGTCTCTGGCGAAAAGTTTGGGGACAAGGTGCTCTTGCATGAATTCCACGAGCGTCAGAGCCGCCTGCAACCGGTCCGCTCTCTTGATATAGGAGATGAAATAGGGCATCATGGTGTTCTGGAGCAGTTGTGTTACCCACCTTGGGCTGAACCCACCCTTGCGTTGGATAGGGGCAAGCACAGCCTGTTTTGCTCTGGCGATCTCTTGCGCATCTACCGACAGTCTCCGCATCCGTAAGGCCTGTTTGGCCGCGGCCGCTCCGGCGATTGCGCCAGTAACCGCACTGCCGGCTATGGCGGAACCAGCCAGGGCATAGGCAGCGCCGTTCTGCATGTTACCCAAGGCATCACCGGCCGCGTAGAGACCTGGGAGGCTTGAGGCACCGTTGGCGTCGGCGGGCCAGATTCCATCTGCCTTACGGAGAGACATGCCCAGACATGCGCCGCCAACGACCTCTTTGCTGCCGGCCGGGGTGGGCGTGTAGATCGGCGCACGCCCGGCATGCGCTTCAAACTCCCGCTCAAGGTAGGTATACATGTACAGCGATGCCCCCGCAGGGCGGTCGGGGATTGGCTTCCCTTCCGCGTTCGTCTCAGGCTTGCCCCTGCCAGGGCCTACGAGCACTTTGAGATGCTCCGGGACATCCCTGCCTCGGCCCAGCATATTCGGAATGCCCATGGGCGTGTCCATCCTGGTGGAGTGCGTGTCCACGAATTCCTTGCCCAGAATCTCGGCGCCGGCGCGGTAAGCCATGGCCTCGCCGTCGCAAGTCAGTTGGACGATCGGGGGATATGCAGCCGGTTTGAACCCGCAAGCCCCCACGCACAGGACAGTAGCCTTGGCGATGAAAACGTAAACGTCGTAACTGTCCGTAGAGAAACCGACGGCGCCCACAATGGCTCCATCCTGCTTCAGCAACTCAGCAATCGTGATTCGGTCCAGGATCTTGACCCCACTCTTCAAGGCCTGCTTTCTGAGGATGTGGGCATAGTTGCCCGTGGACGTTTCATCAAACCGCACCACATCGGTTATCCCCGGAGGTACGGGGTACCGAATCGGTTGGCCATCCTCGCCTTTCTGGAATTGCACTCCCCAGGAAACCAGGTCCTGGTACCGAGCATACGACTCCCTGATTGTAATCTCGGTCCAGTAGCCATTGTTGACATACTCGCTGGTCTTATTGATGTAGTCCATCCAATCGTCCAGTTTGTGCCCCCAAGCGGGGTTGAAGGCCATGAAACTGTTCGCATAGGGAGTTTGCCCCGATTTGCCGACATGGCCTTTGTCCGCCAGGATCACCTTTGCGCCCTGCTCGCTGGCTTTGATGGCAGCGAAACAACCGGCGATGCCCCCACCGACAACCAGGACATCGGCTTCCAATCTGTTCTCTGCGCTTGATTGGTTCATTGTTTTTCTACCCCCAACTGGTGAAGAGTGGCGCCACCTTGGTCGGCGTGAAGACGATTGCATCCCGTGGGCATTCCACCAGGCACCAGCAACAGACCACGCAATCCTGGGGGTATTTCACAACAGCCTGCTTGGTGTCCGCATCCATTCTGATGACGTCTGCGGGACAACTGTGGACGCAGGCCCCGCAGCCATTGCATCGAATCGTGTCTATTCCCTCAATAGCCATTGTGTACTCCTCATGAGACTCTGGAGACATTGCGGAGTCGGAGTTTGGTGTTGTTGGCACGCGCTTCTCGTCGCGGGGGCCGCGATTGGCGATAGACACTCATGTCGTCTTCACCTGCGCAAACAACCAATCTCTCAAACCTTCAATCGCGTAGGCGACGGCCCACGTATAGACATGATTGTTGCGGGGGTCGTCTGGCAATCCCTCGGGTACGACGGTGCCTTTGGCGAAGACTGTGTACTTGATGTTGTTGCCCTCCGCGATCATGCTGCGTACCTGAGAGGCGAGTTCCTCTGCACTTGCCCGGCCATTCCAGGTCGCACGGCTGATTTTCGCGCCCGCAGCTTCCAGTGCGGCCATGCCGGCGTTCATGCCAGGGAAGGCTTTTCGGTCGCCCTCGGAGACGACGACCCACATATTCGCCCGCGTCAGTACCGACATCTTCTCGGCGTCCCATTGGCCTGCCACGAGGAGTGCTGCGGCAAACAGGTCCGGGTATCTGATGAGCATCTCAATGGAAGCCATACACCCCATGGACTGGCCAGTCGTGTATATGCGGTTCTTGTCTATGCTGTACCGCTTCATCACAGCCCTGACCAATGCCACCGTTGCATCCACTTCGGGAGACGCTTCGGAGTTGTCGTTGACGATCACTCTGGAGTATTGAGGCGCAAGAACGAAGCACTCATGCTTGGCCTGCTCCGAAGGAGTTGCCCAGACGACAGCCCCCAGGCACTGGACGAGCGTCCTGCGCACATCGGTGCTAACGGCGCCCGCGTCGTGGATGAATAGTACAAGGGGATAGGATTTGTTTACATCGTAGTTCTTGGGAATGAATAGATTGTATTTCAGCGTGATCCCTGTGTCGGGATCGGTGAACGTGAACGGCTTGAAGGCGGCAACGGCGCGGGCTATGGCCGCGTCGTTTTCGTCGGCGGGAAGACGCATCGCCGTCCTCATGAACCAACGGGCCTTGATGCGTAGTTCCGCGATGCGTTGCCTGACCTTGGCTCGCCACGAGGCCGGGCCTGTTCCGGGAATTGCGGCGTTGTGCATGGTCGCGGGTTGCATTGGCGTGGCTCCATCGTGTATGGCAAGCGGCTAGAGGCTGTTGAGTTCCCTGACCCTGCAGCAGGCAACGTAGTGGTTGGGCAATACCTCTTCCAGATGCTGCGGTTCATGGCATTTCTTACACTCGTGGATACATCTTCTCGCAAAGCGGCACCCGGGTTTCGGGTTGATGGGAGACGTAACCTCGCCCTGAAGGATGATGCGCTCCTTTTTGCGGTGAATATCAATCGTGGGCACCGCCGAGATCAGCGCTTGTGTGTAGGGGTGCAATGGGAGCGCGAACAGTTCCTTGGTGGGGCTTTTCTCAACGATTTGGCCTAGGTACATCACGCAGATGTCGTCTGAAATGTGTCGCACGACGGACAAATCATGGGTTACGAACATGTAGGTCAGGCCGAACTGATCCTGGAGGTCCTGCAGCAAGTTCAGGACCTGCGCCGAAATGGAAACGTCCAATGCGGAAACCGGCTCGTCGCAGAAGATAAATTTCGGGTTCAGCGCCAGTGCACGTGCGATGCCCACTCTCTGTCTTCTTCCACCGTCCAGTTCGTGCGGGTAGGATAGCCGGAGGCGCTGGTCTATGCCAACCATGGCCATCAGACGTTCCGCTTCTCTTTGCCTCTCTTTCTTAGAAAAGCGACCGGAGATGACGAGAGGCTCCATGATGGTCTGTTCCACAGTCATCCGGGGATTCAGAGAGGAATATGGGTCCTGGAAAATAATCTGCATATCTTCGCGGAGTTTGCGCAGTTTTCTGGGGCTAGGGTTGGTTATATCCTCGCCTTCAAAGTAGATGGATCCGCCGGTGCTGTCCAACAGATGGATGATGACGCGGCCCAGGGTAGACTTTCCGCAACCCGACTCACCGACGATCCCCAGCGTCTTGCCTTTCTCAATGGAAAAGGATACATCATCTACCGCGTGCAGCATACCCCTAGGAGTTTCAAAGTATTTCTTGAGGTTTCTCACTTCAAGCAACGTAGGCATGTTATCCCTCTGGCCTGATTACTTGTATGCAGCGGGAGAAATGGCCGGGCTCAATCTCTCGCAAGGGAATCTTGTCGTTTCTACATGGGTCTGTCGCATACGGACAGCGGGGACTGAAGTGGCAGCCCTGCGGCAGATTGGAGGGGTCAGGCGGCAGCCCCAAGATCGGACTGAGCCTTTCTCTATCGTCATATAACTTGGGCACCGCACCGAACAGGCCCCGCGTGTACGGGTGCGCCGGGCGGTCAAAAACAGCCTCCTTGCTGCCGAGTTCAACAATCTCGCCCGCATACACCACCGCCAGGTCATCGCAGACCTCGGCGACCACGCCCAGGTTGTGCGAAATCATGATCATGGAGGTATTGAAATCGCTCTTGAGTTTGTTGATCATCTCCAGGACTTGTGCCTGAATGGTTACATCCAGAGCAGTGGTCGGTTCATCCGCGATCAACAGTTCCGGGTTGCAGGCCAGAGCCATCGCGATTACCACGCGCTGCTTCATGCCGCCGGAAAACTGGTGAGGATAGTCGTCAGCACGGTCGCCCGGGATGCCGACCCTCTCCAGCATCAGGACCGTTCGCTCTCGTGCCTCGCGCCCGGTTACTTTGTTGTGGAGTCTTATGACTTCAGAAATCTGGGCTCCCACCTTCATGATGGGATTCAACGCGGTCATTGGGTCTTGAAAGATCATGGAGACTTTGCGACCGCGGATTTTGCGCATTTCTTTCTCGCTGAGTTTTAGCAGGTCTTCACCATCAAGGTATATCTCCCCGCTTCGGATCCTTGCGGGAGGGTCGGGGAGGATGCGCATGATCGCCTTGGCAATGGAAGTCTTCCCTGCGCCGGTCTCGCCGACAAGTCCCAAGGTCTTGCCCCGCTCAAGGTCAAATGAGACCCCATTGACCGCGTGAATGACCTGGTCTTCTGCCGTGTATTCAACCACCAGGTCTCTTACGGATAGAAAAGCACTGTTGGTAAGCGCCATGGCCTATTTGTCCTCATTTCTTCAGCTTCGGGTCCAGTGCGTCGCGCAAGCCGTCGCCAAACATGTTGAGGGCCAGGACGGCGAGCATGATGAATATACCCGGGAAGGTAACCATCCAGGGGCAACTGCGAATCAGGCTCCGTCCCCCCGCGATCATGGAGCCCCATTCCGGTGTGGGTGGCTGTACACCAAGGCCGATAAAACTGAGCATGGCCGCCCCAAGGATGATGTGGCCGATCATCATGGTCGCGGAAACCAACACGGGGGCGAAAGCATTCGGCAGTACGTGCCTGATGATGATCCGCAGTGTGCTGGCGTTGATGGCGGTTGCGGCCTCCAAGTACTCCTGTTTTCGGATGCCCAGGATTCCGGCCCGCATCAGGCGACAGGCCATCGGAATGCCTCCGACGCTAAGAGCGAGTAGCGTATTGAAAAAGCCCGGTCCTAGTGCAACAGAGATCGTGATCGCCAGTAAGATGTCGGGAATGGATTGGAGGATGTCCATCAGACGCATGACCAGGTCATCAATCAGCCCGCCAAAGTAGCCGGCCAGAGCGCCAAAAATGACGCCGACCCCCGATCCCAAGAGAACGGCAAGGACCCCGACCGTGAGGGAAAAGCGACTGCCCCAGATGACTCTGCTGAAAACATCACGCCCCAGTTCATCCGTGCCAAAAATGTGCTGTGGAGAGGGCGGCTTTCGGGAATTCATCAGGTCCTGTTTGTCGTAGGGGTATGGGGCGATCAGGGGAGCGAAGATCGCGATCAGCACCAGGAATACTGCCACAACAAAGCCGATAATGGCAGACGGGTTCTTGGACAGGCGTCGGGCAACGGCGGCCAGTTCGCTTTGCCTCTTGACACGAGATGGAATTACTTCTGCAGTTGTCGCATTAAGCATGGCGTTTTCTCCTCTTCTTGGCAGCGAACTGTGCTTTGATGCGTGGGTCAATCACAGCATACATCAAGTCCACGAGCAGCATGATCAGGGTAAAAGCGATGGCAAGGAAGATCACAGAACTTTGGACGACGTTGTAGTCGCGGGTGTTGATCCCGCCCACCAGGTACATGCCAACGCCGGGGATAGAGAAGATGGACTCTATGACAACCGTGCCGGCGAGAAGCCTACCCATGCCGTTCCCGATCACGGTGATGACCGGAAGCAGCGCATTGGGGAGAGCATGCTTGAAGATAACCTGGAATTCGGACATGCCCTTGGCCCGTGCGGTCGTGATGTAATCGGAGCGGATGACTTCCAGCATGCTGGAGCGCGTCTGCCGGGCTTGGGTCGCGATGCCCGGAAAGGCATTCGCGATGCACGGGAGGATGTAGTACTGTATCCCGCCGATGCCATACGGGGGCAACCAGCCAAGTTGCACAGAGAAAAAGAGAACTAACATCAAAGCAATCCAGAAGTTGGGCATGGATATCCCAAACAGGGCGACGAACATGGCGACGCGGTCGCCCCAGCGATTGTGGTTGATGGCTGCGACAATGCCCAGGGGGATGCCCACAAGGATCTGCAGCAGGATACAGACGACCGCGATGATCAACGTGCGCGGCAAGCGGTGGAGAAGTTCTGTGGTAACCGGCACATTATAGACCCACGACTTGCCGAAGTCAAAGCGCAGAAAGACATCTCGCAGGAATTTGCCGAGGCGCATGAAGTAGGGATCGTTCAACCCCAGTTGTTGCCGCTTGGCCTCAATGTCTGCGAGGGTTGCCTCCGGACCCAGCATCAGTCTCACGGGGTCGCCTGGGATGAAATACATGATTGTGAAGATGAGAATGGTAACACCCAGGACCACCGGAATCAGTTGCACCAGCCTTCTGAGGACGTATCTACTCATCGGCGAGGACCTCTCTCCTTGCTAGGACCCACTATAGTTGTACGGGCGCTTCCCATGCCGTTTCGCCCAGACACGGGAGCCCAAATCCCATGGCTCTCGCGCACAAACTTAACAGGCAATGTTGTTTCGCGCAAGTTGCAATGCGGCACTGCCATCCCGTACAGACCTCTGCAAGTTCAGGCAGTGCCGCATTGGCTCCATGTCTCACTGCATCCGGCGGTCAGGCAATCAGGATACCACGGCTACTTGAAATCCGGGGCATACTCGCAAGCGCCCGGGATGATCTGGCCTCTGGTATCCCGGACAACCTTGGTGATGCCCTTCACGGCCACAACGTTGTTGTAGAAGGAAACCATGCCGTAGGCGTACAGTTGTTCCTTCTGATACTGATGGAAGGCATCCACGTTCTCGGCCGTGAAGCCATCCTGGCTGCTTACCTTCATCAGGAGCGCTTGTAGTTGGTCATCCTTGAAGAAGTTGGCAGTAGTGCCTTTGTTGCGATTTTGGTCGTAGATAAGCAGCCATGGGCTGAAGATGAAATCCCCGCCCGCAGCTCTATCCAGCACCAAGTCAAACGCCGCCGGGTCGTACTTCTGCTGGTTGAAGACAGGCGTTTCCACCAGGCTGACGTCCACCTTGATTCCCAGTTCTCCCAGTTGGGCCTGGATGATCTGGGCCATGAGCACGGTGGAAGCGTCGTTCAGGCCCAGCAACTTGACGGTCAGGTCGCCAGGCTTGTACCCTGCAGCAGCAAAGAGTTCCTTCGCCTTGGTCAGGTCGTACTCATAGTAGGGCTCCTTGTCCCATTTGGTCAGGTAGCCGCCGAAGTTGGCGTTCCCAATGGTGTGCAGCGGTTCACAGGCACCTGGCGCCACAGCCTGGCACATGCCGGCAGTGTCAATCGCGTAAGCAACAGCCTGCCTAAGTTCCTTCTTGGTGAACGGGTTCCCAGCACTGCCGTTGAACGAAAGTACCTGGGACAGGTTATCCCGGAACTTGAACACCGTGTACTTGGGGTTGGATTCAAAGCGGGCTACATCGGTGCCGGGAACACTAGCAGAAATGTCGGCGGAACCGGTCTCCAGGGCAATCGCATGCTGCGCGGGTTCGGTGATGATCTGGAAGATGATCTTTTGCACGTTGGCTTGGCTGAACAGAGTCCGATATTTGGGGTCGTTCTGCCAATAGTCGGCGCGCCTTTCAAAGACCAGCCTAGACCCAGGAACATACTCTGTCAGCACGTAGGGGCCAGTAGTAATGGGCTTGGTCGCGAACTTGTCCGGGCTGCTTTCGTAGGCCTTCTGGCTGACGATGGGGCACTCTGTGAGTACCTTGTCCAGGTCGCCAACGCCGAAATCCCTCTTGAAGACAAATTCCACCGTGTAGTCGCTTGTGGCTGTAACTGATTGAATGTCTCCCAAGGGGCGCAAGTTGCCGGCTGCCATACCGGAGTTGTATGACCAGGCAACGTCGGCGGCAGTGATGTGGTTGCCAGCGCTGTCGTAAACGTTGTCAAAAATCGTTACCTTGTAGGTCTTGTCGCCGACCTTCTCCACACTCTTGGCGATCATGGGAACGGCTGCGGTGCCCATCTGGTCCGTCTCAAGCAGGTACTCGTAGATGATCTTGAGGACGGCGATGCGGCCCATGCTCATGCCGACAAACGGCGACAGATCCGAAGGATCGGCGCCGATGGCCACGGTCACCTCAGGGGCGATTTGAGGACCTGCGGCAGTGGGTTGTGCCGGTGCGGTTGTGGGCTGCGCAGGCGCGGCAGTGGGTTGTGCCGGTGCAGTCGTGGGCTGGGCGGGCGCGGCCGTCGGTGTCGGCGTAGTTTTCGCTGCGCAACCCGCCAGCAGTGAGATAACCATCAGGGCCGAAATAGCGAACAGTACAGTCTTCTTCATCTCCATTCTCCTCTTCTAATTCTTGAGTGTCTTTTTACCGCTCCTCCGGGCTTTCCAGACATGTGTGGTTGGCATCACCTCCTATCGTGAACATATCGGATATCGTAGCCAATCGTGGTTCCTTTGAAGGTTGAAATGCGTTTGTATTCAATCTGATACCAGACGAGGTCCTCGGGAGGCGGTTCTTTGGGGCTTCTCTCGCGGAGCGCGAAAGGTGTGCCCTCGTTCCCGGCCATAATCCAGCGATCGTGCTCCAGAAGAATCTCCACCAGAGATGCGTCATCTAATCCGTCCCCATGACCGCTGCAGACGGAATCAAACTCTCCGCGGCGCTTGAGAAGTTTCTCCATGTTCCTGGCATGTTGCTCAACGGTGGGCTGTGGTTCCGGCTGCTGCCAGTAAAGCATGACGCCTCTGGCCACTTCATCGCCGCCGAACAGGATTCGGCGTTTGCTATCCAGCAAGGCGATGCTGCTCGGCGCGTGCGCAGGGATTTCTATGACCTCCAGTTCTCGGTTGCCCAGGTCAATCTTGTCTCCATCGCCCACGATGGTAACCGGATAATCCAGGGGGTAGTGGAGTGCCCGCTTGCTCGGGTAAGGTATCTTCGCGATTTCGGCAGCCTTGGCGCTCATGTAAGCGCGGGTGAACCACCCGTTGCCTCCGGTATGGTCAAAGTGTCCGTGGGTGTTGGCAGCCAGGGTTACGGGTTTATCCGTTAGCGTTTGGGCATACGCCTGGATGTTTTCGGTTGCGAACCCTGTGTCAATGACGACGCCACATTCGTCCCCAACAACGAGGTACGAGGTACACCCATCGCCATGGATGGCCCACGTGTTCGCGCAAAGTAGCCGAGACCGAAAGATAGTAACACCCATCACCGCGCACCCTCCATGATGTGCTCTCAACAGTCTCCTGCTCAGTGCTAGACCCAGGTGAAGAGTCTGGACGCAAAATCGTACAGGCTCTTGCGCCAGGTTTGCCATTCGTGCGATGTGCCAGGGAACTCAACGAAGACGTACTTGATCCCCATCTTCTCCAGTTCCGCCAGATCCTTCTTGGTCGCGTTGTAAATGCCTTCCTCGGCGGTGCCTGCGCCCCACCAAAAAAGCCGCACCTTTTTGTTGAAGGCTCCTGCGTCAGCAAACACGCCGCGAAAATTCTCGAATTCCTCAGTGGACATGGGGCGACGACTGAAGATTCCGAGAGCCGAGAAGTGGTCCAGGTTGTTCAGGCCGATGTACAGCGTCTGCACGCTGCCCATGGACAGACCTGCCATCGCACGGTGTTCCCGGTCAGGGATAGTGCGGAAAGAGGCATCCACCATGGGGATCAGTTCTTTGATAGTTACTTGTGTGATTTCCGGCGGAGGCGGGGTGGACGGGATGTGGATGGGTTGGGTGGGTGTGGGAGCCTGGCCCCAGTCCATGACCACGATCATCGGCTGGGCTTTGCCTTCGGCGATCAGGTTATCCATGATGAAGTTGGCGCGCCCTTGTTCTACCCAACCCGTTTCGTCTTCGCCGCCGCCGTGTCGCAGAATGAGCACCGGGTAGCGCTTCTCGGGATGAGTGTCGTAGTCCGGCGGCGTGTAGATGTAGGCTCGCCTCCATGCATTGGTTACGTTGGAGTAGTACCATTGCATGCGCACTTGGCCGTGAGGCACATGCTTGATATGGTAGAAATCAACGCCCGGTTCCGGGATTTCCACGCCGCAGGTTTGCATTTTCGTGCTGCCGTAGGTCTTGCAGCAGGTGTCGTTGACGCGGACACCGTCCACCACAAGCCAGTAGCCATGCAGTCCGGGCACAGCCGGCGGTGTGGTTACGGTCCACACGCCGTTCTCATCCTTGGTCATATCGTACGGGGCTTTCCCCAGACCGTTGTAGCCGTTGTTCTCGGGCTGGCCATTGATCGGCTCAATCTGTACCTTGTGCGCCAAGGGGGCCCGCAACCGAAACGTAACGCGCCCGTCCGGGTGTACCTCTGGCGGATACTTCACATCCTGGAAGTGGGCTTGCACGCTAGAGGATGCCGGCTTTGGGTCCTCTGTCTTTGTGCACATAGACGTTCTCCTTCTATCGTCATCCCTCGGGATGGAACTCTATCATTTCCTCGTACCAGCCATCGTGATACTCTAGAACGACGTGCCTCAGGCCGGGATGGATGGTTACAAACATTCGGTTCATGGCTCGCGCGTAGACCTTGTTGTTGACCTCAATCACGTCAAGACCCAGAACGTTGCAGGCGTGGGCGATGGCATTCACGAAGTCCCTTCGTCGGAATACAACCCTGTTCTCTGTCTGCTGCAGGATTCGGAAATCATCCTCTGCTAGCCTAAAGTACGCGAGGTAGAGGCCAAGGGCTTTTTCAATATCTGTCCCGGTGAGATGCAATTCGGGCATTGCCTGGCCCAGCCATCGGAGCCTCTTTTCGGCGACCGTATCGCTCATGATCTCATAGGCGGTGTCCATGCCGTACCGCTTCCCCACGGCCATGACCAGCCGGTACATGTCCACCTCGTAGTCGTGCATAATGGCTCTGGCATCCTGCACGACCGTCTGACCGTAGGCGTTTGCGCGTCGCTCTATGTCTCGCAGGACTTCGTCTCTGCCGTGGACCTTTTGCGATTGCCATTTTGCGGCGATCACTTACGCTTCTCCCTGCCGGGAGTGCCCCCGGGGCTGTGCGACCCTGCCGATTGCTGGCTGCTGCTGAGCCCCCCTTGGGGGCGCTCCCTCAAAAGACTGTAGCCTGGGCACCCGGTGATGTTGCTTCGCTATATCACCTTCTGATTGAAGAAACCCGTCAGGCCCGCGTCGGCGATGCGCTTCTTGGCTTTCTCCGGATTGTCGGGGAAGAAGCCGATATCTTTCAGCCTGCGCAGATAGGGACCAGCGTGCGCGCTGACAAACGTGGTCGGGCCGCCATATTCCGAGTTGAGCGAATCCCTGAGGAACTTCTGGGTGTACGCGATGATGTCTCCGGTAACCGTCGTCTGGGGAAGTTCCACCGGCTCCTTGCCCACGGCCACCCGCACGGCATTGAACCCCGCCAGATATCCCGTATTGATGCCCGGCTGAACATCCACAATGTGCGCCTTGCTGCCGGCCGTGAACAGGTTGTCCAAAGGCGGCACCCGCAGACTGTTCTCGCACAGGACCAGATCGTGCCCCAATGACCAGAGGTTCTTGCCGCCAACCGGAGCGGCCACGACGACGTTCTCAAATCCGGGTATCTTCCGCAGTTTCTCAAGCGGGATTGGGCTGGGACCTGCCCCGCCCGCGAAGATGCCCCTGTCCAGGAGACGAAATCGGCCAGTGTCCGGCGAGACCCGCCAACTGGTCTCCGGATCGGCCGGGCGACCCATCCCATCGTTGCCGTCCTGGCCGCGCGTGGCCCAACTCCACTCGGGATCCGTTTCCCAGTCAATCACGCCCCTGAACGGGACGAAAATCTGATGGCACTCGGCCAACTGCCGCTGCAGTTCCTCGGAGAGCGACCCCTTGTACACATACAGCCCGTTGTACTTGACGCCGGGCCTCCCATCCTTCTGGCGCATGCTCACCGTCGTGGCGCCGGCTTTGCCGGAGATGTCCACCCGATTGCCAAAGGTAGGGCACTGCATCCAGGGGCACATCACGCACCCGCCAACGTTGGGCACGCACTGATCCATTCCTCCTGCGGACCCGCACGTGTCAATGAAGGCATCTCCCTCTATCCATTCGCCGCTCGCGAGTTTGACCTTGGTGATGTGGTTGCCTTCTTTCGCCACATCCACCGCGCGGCTTCGCCACCGAATCTCAACCCCCATGTTCTCCAGTAGCCTGCGCAGTGCGGGTTCCGCCGTCAGTACATTGTAGATCCACGAATGCTTGGTCATTTCCTCCGAGCCGGGGAGGCTGTGCCACGGATAGTGAGATTTTCGGTAGTTTTCAGTGTTGGGCAGCGCAACCGAATCCAGAACCTCGTTGACCTCGCCGGCCCCCAATTCCACCGCTTCCAGGTGCAGGGGATACCTGCCGCCGACGTCCATACTTCCGGCGATGCGCCCGATGCCCAGAAGTTGGTCTTGCCTTTCCAGCAGTATGACCTCGGCGCCCGCTTTCCGCGCGCCCACCGCAGCCGAGATGCCTGCTATGCCACCACCGATTACAACGATTCTTGCCATGGGATGGACCTCCATTTTGGTATGATGTCTGAAAGTGAGGCACGAAGAACCCTTTTCACCTCCCATTCTACAGCAGGATACATTCCGCGACTATCGGCCTTTTGGCGGATTTTTGCCCGCAGCCGAGGCCTTCGGGCAAGGGTGCGCGGGGGATAAGACGGTTTGCGAAGTTACCCAAAATGGTGTAAAATGCCGTTTGTTGGGCAACTCCCCAGAGAGGAGGGCAAATGCGGAAATCCCGCAAACCTGTGGTGAGAGACGGCCTCCTGTTCGTGGACGCCGCGTCGCCCGTGGCCGTTGGGACGCCACGCTGGCATGAGTGGCTGGCGGACAACGTAAGTTTCATGTTTGAGGGGCGCGCAGGGCACTTGACCGCACGACGCGAATTCCGACGAGGCGTCGCGTATTGGTATGCCTATCGGCGGCGGGATGGGAAACTCCTCAAAACCTATCTGGGCAAATCGCAAGAACTGACGCAAGAATGCCTGGAGGAGGCGAGCGCACGCCTGGCAGGGCAGACCCCACTGACCCACGTGGCGAATCGCGCCGAACCCCTCGGTCTCATGGCTTTGCCGAGAAATGGGCAGAACGGCGCAGGGGCCGAGGTCGGCCTGTCCGTCTTGCCCCTCACCAAGGTGAAGCCGCCCGCCCTGCCGGACAAACTCATCGCGCGCCCACATCTCGTCCGGCGGATCGCCATGCCGGTAACCCTGATTTGCGCTCCCAGCGGGTTCGGAAAGAGCACACTGCTGAACGAATGGCGGCAAACCTGCGGGATGCCGGTGGCATGGGTTACACTGGACGCGGAGGACAACCGCCCGCTCCGTTTCTGGTCGGCGGTGGTAACAGCGTTGCAGAGGATCAATCCCACCCTGGGCCAGGCCTGGCTTTCGCAGATGCGTACTTCTGCTTCCGCCCTCTCCAAGATTGTCATCCACCTCACGAACGACATCGTCCGTGTGACGGAGCCGCCGGATGCGTCGCATGGGATCGGCTTGGTTCTGGACGATTATCATCACATCCAGAATGCGGAGATTCACACTTCCCTCCAGACTTGGCTGGAGCACATCCCGCCGACATTGAGGTTGGTGATTGCAAGCCGTACCAAGCCACCCCTGGCCCTGGGCTATCTGAGAGCCAGAGGTGTTGTGGCCGAGTTGGGGCCAGGCGATTTGCGCTTCACTCCGGAGGAGGGGATTGAGTTCTTGCGGCAGCACATGCCCGCACAGCGCCTGGCGTACAACGATATGGAGACGCTGGCGAAACGGACAGAGGGCTGGATCACAGGGCTCGTGCTGGCCACCTATGCGCTGTCCCAGCAGGAAGAGCGCACCCGGTTCGCGCAAGCGTTCACCGGGGCTCACCCATTGCTGCGCGAATTCTTCAGGGAACATGTGCTACGCGGGCAACCCTCGGAAGTGGAGGCGTTCCTGTTGAAGACGTCCATCCTGAAGCACCTCACCGGGCCGCTGTGCGATGCGGTTACCGGGCAAAGCGACGGCGCCGAGATGTTGGCTCGGCTGTCGGGCGAGAACCTTTTCCTTGAGCGATTGGAGGCGCCAGGGTGGTATCGCTACCATGGGTTGTTTGCCGAGATGCTGAGCGCCCAGTTGCAGGAACAATTCCCGGCTGACATTCCGCACCTTCATCGCAGAGCAGCGGAGTGGTACCGCTCACAGAACACCCCCACGGATGCGATTGACCACTTGCTGGCTGCCCAGGCGTGGGAAGAGGCGGCGGACATCATTGAGAATGAGGGGTTGCGCGAGTTGGAGGAGTCCGGCGAGGATTCGCGCTTGTTGCGTTGGCTGCGTCGCCTGCCGGAGACGGTAGTGCAGCAACGTAGAACCTTGCTGGCGATGTACGCGCGGCTGGCGGGCATCACATCGCCGCAAGCCGAAGTGGATGGTTTCTTGACGCGCGCGGATGCGAGGCTTGCGTCTGTGCCGTGCTGGCAGAAGACCCACGCCGGGCCAGACCTGGCAGAGGAAATCCAGCGGGCTCGGCGCTTGTGGGCACAGGGCGGCCGCGCAGGCCCGGAAGTGCTCGCGCCTGACGAGCGCGACGCTGCATGGGGAATGCTGGACGGGATGGTGGAATCGTACCGCGACTACCGGCGGGATCTGGTTCAAGCAGAAGCGAGGGCCGCCGCGGTGTACGAGGCCGCAAAGGCAAGGCATCACCTGTACGGGATCCTGCTGGCCGGGGGAGGTCTCGCAAATCTGGCGCTGTCGCAAGGCCACCTGCGGCGCAGCGAGCAGATCGCGGACGAGGTTCTGCGACAGGCGTTTGCATTGAGTGGCAGGCTACCTGGACCGGCAAGCATTGCCCTGACCGCGTTGAGCAATGTCTGCTTCTTGCGCAATCAACTGGCGCAGGCGCTTCAACTCCTGATGCGCGCTACCGAGGTGGAACCTGATCCTGCCAGCACAAATGAAGCGGTGTCGGTCGCGATTCTGCGCGCGAAAATTCAGTCGGCCCAGGGAGATAACGAGGCGGCCTTCGCGACCATTCAGGCGGCGCGGGAATTGTATGCAGAACGCCCTGCCGCCCTCTGGTACGAGCACGATTTGATCGCATACCAGGCGTTGTTTCGCCTGAGGCAAGGTCAATTGGCTTCGGCGGAGCGGTTGTTGGGCGAGGGGGGACAGATAGAGAGCAATCCCTTCGCGGCGCTTGTTCGGGCTGAAATCCTGATAGAACAGGAGAGAAACGTAGCCGTGGAGGAAATCCTCAGATATCTGCTCAGAAAACACCCGCACGGCGCGTACCTGTTGCCGATCATGAGGGCTCGGGTGATACTGGCCATTGCCTTATTCAACCAGGGCAAGGTCAATCAAGCGCGTCGGGTGATGGCGGAAGCAGCGCGTCTTGCGGCGCCCGAGTTCTTCATTCGCCCGTTTCTGGACTACGGTACTCGTGTGGTGCCTCTGCTTTCGTTGGTCTTGCACACAGCGAGTCTCAACGCGGGGACGCGGTCTTTCCTCAAGGGGACCCTCGCGATGATGGGATATCCCGACGGGGGACAGAAGATACCGCCTGCCAGCGAACCTTCGGCGCTGGCCGTCGCCGCGTCCATCAGCCCCCGCGAGCAAGAGGTGCTGCAACTGGCGAGCGCCGGCTTGTCCAATCGCGAGATCGCGGCCAGGCTTTTCATCTCCGTGAGCACCGTGAAGACCCATCTGGAGAACATCTACCTCAAGTTGGGCGTGAGTAGCCGGACGCAGGCCATCGCCCAGGCGCGGGCGCTCAAACTGGCATAGGGAATGGAAGATGAGATCGCGCCAGCGGAAGGCGGCGCAGCCTCCGCGCGCGTCTGAGAGATTCTCCAAGATGTGCGGGTGAGAAATCTGCGCGTCGTTCACCGACACGAGACGGAACCGAACGCCACCTCAAGTGCGCGTGTGGTTACGGCCTCGTACGTGTCGGCCACGTGAGACCAGACGTCTTTCGTCCCAAGGGACTCCGGCATCCCGAGGCGCTTCAACAATGCGGCATCCACCTCCGGGCGCGACACATCCAGGGCCAGGCCCTCCGCCGCCTCACCCAACTCCCAGTACCGCTCCAGACACTCCTCCAACGCAGGGACATCCGCAGCCTCTGTCCCAGCCCGCCCATATTGAGGCGGCTCCTCCCTCAACTCCAGGCCGTTGGCCCTACGCTCACGGAGCGCGGCGGCAATCTGCTCTTTGCTCCGGCCACGCAACTCAAGCAGCAGAAACGGATCCTCGTCAAACCGCTCCCCCAGGAGATAGTACACCGCCGCGATGTGCTTGCACGGGTTGGCCCAGTCGGGGCACGAGCACTCGGTCTCCAGGTCGCCGCTGCTGGATGGAAACAGCGGAACTCCCTCCGCGTCAAACACCTGCTCTATATCCGCAGGCATCTCGCCTGCCAGCAACTGCGCGGCGAAAACGGCCTGTTCCGACAAAGCGTCCAGCACCTTGTTCCACGCGGCCTCGTCCAGCGGCTTCAGGCGGATGCTGACTTTGTACGGCTGGGGCCGCGAGCCCTGCACCCGTGCCAGAACCTGGCCAGGCTTTATGTCAATCTCCATGACCTGCCCCCGCCTGGCATACGCGCGCCCGCGGCTCAGCCGTCCCTCATCCATCAGCGATGACAATGCCCGGATCCACCGCGTGGCCCACCAGTTCTTGACGAACTCGCCCCGCGCGCTCTTGGCCTTGATGCCATTCTTGACCAGCCTGGGGCCCGTGGATCCCCACCGCGGCCAGTAGTCGTCGTGGGTTTTCCTCCGCCTAGCCACCCTACTCCCCCCGCAACGTCAGGATGTCGCGCAGTTCGTCTGTGCTGAGTTCCGTCAGCCAGCCCTCTCCCCCGCCAACGATGCTTTCGGCCAGGGCCTTCTTGCTCTCAATCATGTCGTCAATCCGCTCCTCCAAAGTCCCGGCACAGATCAACTTGTGCACCTGCACGTCTCGCGTCTGGCCAATGCGGAATGCGCGGTCGGTGGCCTGGTTCTCCACCGCCGGATTCCACCAACGGTCAAAGTGAAACACCCGGTTGGCCGCCGTGAGATTCAGGCCCGTGCCCCCAGCCTTGAGCGACAGGATGAAAATCGGCGGGCCGTTCCGCGCGTCTTGAAACCACGCCACCATCCGGTCCCGCTGTTTCTGCGGCGTGCCGCCGTGCAAGAAAAGCACCTCCAGCCCGAACAACCCTTGCAGGTGCGCCTTCAGCATGTGTCCCATTTCGGCAAACTGCGTGAACACCAGCACCCGATCCCCCACAGACAGCGCTTCCTCCAGCATCTCGGCCAGCCGATCCAACTTGCCCGAGCGCCCCTCCAGCGCCGACCCATCCCCCAGGAACTGGGCCGGATGGTTGCACACCTGCTTCAGCCGCGTCAGCGCGCTCAGCACCACCCCTCGCCGCTCCATTCCCTCCGCCGACTCAATCCGCTCCAGCGACTCCCGCACCATAGCCTCATACAAGGTGGCCTGCTCGGCGCTCAGGTTGCAGTACACCTTCATCTCCATCTTCTCCGGCAGGTCCTGGATAATCGTGGGGTCTGTCTTCACGCGGCGCAGGATGAACGGCCCCACCAGTCTCTTCAGCCGCTCGGCTGCTTCCTTATCCTGGTAGCGCTCAATCGGCAGCGCATATGTCCGGCGAAAACCCTCTTCAGAG
>Ga0315298_1003631_pt1 | contig 24235 bp, 19 predicted proteins | sample WHS_1_MG_FD_203077 | JGI IMG/M metagenome (GOLD analysis project Ga0315298, IMG submission 203077) | Extremophilic microbial mat communities from Washburn Hot Springs, YNP, Wyoming, USA - WHS_1_MG | ecosystem: Environmental > Aquatic > Thermal springs > Hot (42-90C) | place: USA: Wyoming...
CGGATGAGGATTTGGCGAAACTGCCAGAAATGATGAAAAAGCATGTTATTTCGCATAAGCATCCCCGAGTAAACTCAATGATTGAGGCAGACATCTGGTTCGAACCAAAAATAGTCATTGAAGTTTTGGGCGCAGAAATAACCCTAAGCCCAATCCACACATGCGCCATGGACGCAATCCGAAAGGGAAGCGGCCTAGCAATACGCTTTCCGAGGTTTACGGGCAATTATAGGCTTGACAAGGCAGCGGAAGACGCAACAACATCAAACGAGATAGTGGAAGTGTACCAGAAACAGCTAAAGAAAATAACTGAAAGTTAAGCTAGAACAGAGTTTCACAAAATTTATAAACTTTTTCTGGAATTTATTTATTGTACCTAGAGGATAACTCTAGGTATTTAAGAGTAAAGGAGGAGAAAGGAAATGAAAAAGCGTTTGGTTATACTAACTCTTCTAGCGTTTCTGTTGAGTTCCTTCAATAACGGCAGCATATATTTGGCCTGCAGCTTCAAATCCATTGTATAAGTCGGATTATAAGAATGCTTTGAAAAAGGTTGCAGATAGACTTGTAGCGTTACAATCACCAACAGACTTTGGTTGGGACTGGGTTGTGACTGAATTAACAGAGCACAGCCCTAACCCAAGTGCACCAAATCTTTATGGTGTAACAGCGTTGGGGCTCCTGGACGCATACATACTAACTGGAAATACAACATACCTTAATACTGCCAAAAAAGTTGCAGACTATTTAGTATCCCTAGGTAGTAACAGATATCATTATCAATTTGACCTTGAATTTCTAGTTAGATATGCAGAAATATCAGGTAAGGCTGACTATAAGAACTTTGCCTCTGATGTATGGAATTGGATGAAATCAAATTTGGATAGATTTGCAGATGGGCATCAAGTAGACTTATACAACTATTACTATGAAAGATACGGAAATAGTCGTGGTGGTGCAACATGGGCAACTGGTGATTGGGCAATAGCAGCCCTCGTCTTGGGTGATGAAGAATGGGCGAAAAGCATGACTGATGTTATTAAGGCAAACTATACAAAAATGGAACCAGATCCTCAAGAATACCAATATGTTGGATGGGGCAAAGCCCTAAAAGCCTTTCATGCAGTTGACCCGGAAAACTATGCTTCTGAAATTGCAGATATTGTCAGCATATTAGAGGCAAGGCAGCAAGCAGATGGCCATTTCACGGGTTGGGTTCAAGATGAAGCATATGTGATAATGGGATTAGTCACCGTTGGTACTGCGAAAACGTTAGGTATTGCCGAGAAGGCTGCAGAGTGGCTTGTAGAAGTTCAAGGATATAATTCGATAGAGGGAGGATGGATACTCCCCGATGGAAATGAATACTCTGAAGTAACCTCTGAAGCGGGTCAGGCCATCTACTGCGTTGCATCCACAATAGTCCATGATGTTGCTGTGTCACAGTTAGTTGCAACCCCGACAATGGTTGAAATTGGTGGAATAGTAGAGATTAGGGTGACTGTGAAAAACTTTGGAAATGTATATGAGACATTTAATTTGACAACAAACTATGGAAGCATAGCGCAAGTAGAGCACATAGTTGACCTAGAGCCTGGAGGTGAAAGAACCTTCACTTACCATTGGGATACTACCGGCGAAAGCACATGTTTCCACACAATAAGCGCTTTAGCCCACCCTGTGGAAGGAGAAACCTACATATACAACAACTTCAGAAGTGTGGGTGTCGCTATAGTAAGTTTTATACCAGAGCCTGCCACGCTTAAAGTGGAACCTTCACCAGCGAAAGGCCTACGGGAATTTAAAGTCAACGCAACAATAAACGATTTGGACGCTTACTGGGACATGGCCGGCTTCGATATAATACTTCACTACAACACTACAATGCTGGACGTTGTAAATGTTGAACTGGGGCCATTCGCTCTGAACTATAACCTAACATTCCAGATAATAAAAGAAGTGAATGACGAAGAAGGCTACATACAAATGGCTTACGTTTGGGACTTTGTGAATGTACCGCCTGAAGAACGTCCAACTCCTAGTGGAAGCGGAGTCTTGTTCACGGTAACATTCAAAGTGACTGCTGAGGGCGAAGACCAAATAACCTTTGCCAACGTTAACCTTGCCACGTTTTCAAACGCCACAAAATGGTGTACTGAATCACCAATACCCATAAAATATGAAGTTGTACACGGAACAGTCAAAACACTATTCCCATGGAAAGAGGACGTTAATGCCGATGGAAGAATCAATATTTACGACCTTGTACAAGCAGCAAGCGCCTACGCGTCATATCCAGGACATCCAAGATGGAACCCATACGCTGACCTCGACGGTGACGGCCGGATAACAATCTACGATCTTGTCACAATAACAAGAATCTACGGAACCATATACGACCCATAAAACAATTCACACCCTCATCCTTTTTCTGTCAAAATTCAAATCAAAATTTATTGGATAAGTAAAATTGATGGCGTGACTAATGAGAGGCTAAGTTATCTTATAAGTTATACTTAAAGCTTAAATATTGTCAAAATCAAAAATTAAAAATTAAAATCAAAAAATTAAACGAGGTTTAAATTATGGTTCGTTTGAAGCAAATAGTTACAACCTTTTTTATAATTCTATCTATATCTGGATTAATTTTCAGCCTTTGTATTGCAGCGGAACCTCGAGACAATTGTCCAGCGGTTTATGTTTTTCCAGATAATGTTAACGGTAGGCAATTAGGAGAAGTTTTTAACGTTACTGTAGGTATCAATGAACTAGTTAATTACGAGTTATATGGCTTCGATATAATGTTGAGGTGGGATGTTTCTTCTCTTGAATATATTAAACATGAAGTTAAGGTGCCAGTAGAAGTGTACTCTGACGGAGTTTTACATGAACCATTCTTGGAAGTGAGAAATGAGATAGATGAAATTAATGGAACATGCTGGATTGCTTACGCATCTATGTGGCCAGCCAAAGCTTTTAAAGGAGAAGGCATATTCTTTACCATAACCTTTAAGATAATAAAAGAGTCTGATTCCAAACTCGTCCTAGACCATGTTTTCCTTGCTGATTGTAATGGAGAGGCTATTCCAATCAATCAATGTTCACGTTTGGAATCGCATAATGTTAGCGGTTCGTTGATAAACAATCATAGAAAGCTGAGGGCTGATATTTGGCTAAAATGGTGGATTAAGGTAACCTGGAATATGGGTAAGAGCTGACTGTGTTACTGTACAGCTACATTCAAACACGCACGATGGATGGAGCAATAAAAACCATTCGCAAGCTTGTGTAGTGTTAAATAAGTTAGTTTCAGTGGTATTTCTACCATTTTCTTTAAAAGTTAACAGTTAAGTTTAGGGAAGTGGAAAAATATTTTAAGGGTTCAGAATGCACTTAACAAGGATGCTTGGTTCACTAATGATTATGCTTTCTTTATCCTTACTTTTTCTTGTTTTTGCTAAATTTCCAAATGTAAAGAATAAAAGTTTTTCAATAGAGAATCCGTTAGAAGTTCCTCACGGAGCTAACAATCTTTTTAACATTACTTTGCAGCCTAGCGGTAAAAACGACTATCATGTGGAGGTGTTAATCTCTCCTACGAAAGGGCCCATTTGCATTGATTTCTGGGTTGTGAATTCTACATGGATTGGCCCTTTTCTGAGCTTTATGGAGTGGGTTTTCTTTGAATATGGAAAGCCATTTCGCGAGGCTTATCCCGATGAATATCCATTTAATATTACTCCAGCTTATGCTAAAGAAATCAACGTCACTAAACAAAAACTTATTGAGTTAAAGGTGGATCGTGACGGCGTTTACTGTTTTGTTTTTATAAACTTTTTTGAAGAAGCACAATATATTTCTGTGAATGTTGAAGAGCGATATTTGGATCCAAAAGCTCCTTATCGTCCTATTCTCGAACCGAATTTAACAAACCTTTCAATCACTTTTGCAGTTGCCTCTTTCGGGGCGTATTTTTTAGTTAAAGATCAAGGGAAAAGGCGTAGAAGAAAATGGTGAAAGTTGTAAAAACTTATTAGTTATTTATTTAATTAAAATTTTAGGGGGTTGTAGTTTGAATTTTCTGAAAAAATATTTTCCGTGGGGGCGGAAAGATTTCCTGGTTGTTCTTATATGGGGGGTCATACTAGGAATCATTATATGCGAGGTCTACTGGGTTGGATACCAGGAGATTAAATGGCTTTCGGTCTATAAAGTGCCTTACGGATGGTATGAGACACCAAACCCAAAACCCCTCGATCTTATGTTAGTATTGTTTGTTAGTATTATTTTTGGGGGGCTCATTTCCAGCATGAAAGGTGTCTTCTATGGATACCTTATCGGAATGATTTTAGCTTTTTCTGTAGGTTTTATTTTTGTTATTTTTTATATGTGGAGGGTGCTTCAATTGGAGTATCTGTTCACGATGAGCGATTTTAATTGGGAATGGGCTGTGTTTTTTGCGCTATTAAACGTTGGTAGAATTTTGTTTCCGTATATTATCCTGATAAGCCTTCTCGGGGTTATTATTGGGATGCTTATTCGTGAACGCCTTAACTATTAATGTGACGTAGCGTTGAGGCAAAGCTTAAATTAAGGCGGGTAATCAATATCAGTATCACTAATGTTGGTGGGAAAATGAAATTACGGAGAACCTTTATCATGTTTTTACTGTTCTCTTTAATATTTACTTTTGTGCATGTTGGTTTAACTAAACGATCTTTACTTACTAAAGTAACTAGCGCATCATCTAATGTATACCCGGTTGTACAAGTTTATCCCAATTTCGTAGACGTAGGGGTGAATGAAACTTTTACTGTGGCTGTTGTGGGCTTCAACTTTACGAATGTTAAGGTTAAACCTCCAGGCTACACGTATCCTGTTTGGCTCGGCAACCTTTACGGGTTTGAAATTGAATTTACATGGGACCCCACAGTTTTAAGGTATGTAAGCCACAAGGTAACGGTTCCCGTTGAAAATTATCCTGCACCTAACCCTCCAAGCCCCTATGGAGGAGCTCTCCACCAACCAACAATAGGAGTGAAGAACGTTATAAATGAGGCTGGGAACATACCTGACGCCCAATATCCAGAGACAAGGGCATGGATATCATATGCCTCAATGTATCCAGCCCAACCACAAAATGGAAACGTAACCTTCTTCACAATAACATTCAAAGTACTAAAAACAGGTGAAAGCCCACTAAAAATACTTAGATGCGCCTTGTCAGCTGAAGATGGAACACCCATATACCACATTGTTGGAGATGGAGTTTACAGAACAAGTGGCGTTCCTATCGCTGATTTCAGTTTTTGGCCTAGCATAGGCGTGGTAAACAAGCCAATTAACTTCACAGCTCATGTTAGTGGCAACACGTCAAAAATATCAACTTACATGTGGGACTTTGGAGATGGAAAACAAAACACTACACAGCCTACAGTGTCCCACATTTACACTGAAAAGGGCACAAAGAACGTTGGGCTTAAAGTCATAGACGAAACCGGCGCCGAAAGCACTTGGACGTATAAGGAGGTTCAAATAGTATCTTTAAGGGACCTCGAGGTCAAAGATATCATTTTACCTGCAAACAAAATAAAAGTCAATATCACGACTCCATTAACCTTCAACGTTATTATAAGGAATAATGGCGAAGCGGATGAAAACTGCACAGCCTTCGCATACTACAACACCACAACAATTGAACCACAAAACCCAAACGTAGGTAAATGGCACCTTATAGGCTCCAAAAGTCTAAACATAACGAAGGGTTCCGACAAACCTTTATCCTTTAATGTTAACACAACAACGTTAGCTATTAACAGTTCATACTACTTCCTAATAAACATCACGACTAACATTCCCACAGGATACGAGGAAAACGTTGAGAACAACTTTAAAATTTCAAGCGAAGCTATTTTTGTAACCAACGTGGATATACACGAAGTTAAGATAGTAAAGCTTGAATGTATCTGGCAATCCGGCAACGCTAAAGCAAGTCCGCCACTAATTGAAGGTGAAGAAGTCACAGCACTCTTAACAATCACAAATGCTGGGACAGGTGAAGACACGGTTAGAATTGATGTGTATCTTAACGGAACATTTGTCTCCAACAGCACAGTCGCATTGAAATGGGGCGAAACAAAAAAAGACGTGCAGATACTAAAACAATCGGTCTCTGCTGGAAAATACAACTTGTCGGTAACCATTAAGGCCGAAGACTATAAGACAAGCAATAACACAATGTTTAAGGTTGTTAAGCCCCCAAAAATAAACTTCGCCTACATACCTCAACCAGTCGTTGTAAACCAAACTGTCACATTTGACGCTTCCACCACAATTCACCAAGACCCTGAAGGAACAATAAAAGCCTACAGATGGGAATTCTATGCTCCAGGACTAGACTGGACATCGGCTAGTCCTACATCCAGAGTAGAAGGCCAAAAGGTGACATACAATTTTACACTTCAAGGAAACTGGACAGTGGTTCTAAAAATTGAGGATAACTTTGGAATACAATATGACACACGAAGACCGGCCACGTCAGCTTATGTAAAGCAAATGACGATAAACGTTGCCGCTGCATCGGAAGAAGGCGAAGAGGGTCCGGAAAGTTTTCCAATAGAATATCTCGCCGCGATAATAATTGTGATGATAATCGTATTAACAATTATTGTAGCGTTTGTTGCTTATGTAAGAAAGCGTAGAGCTGCAAAGGTTATAGAAGAATTAGAATCTGAAGAATAGTACACTAACCTCTTTATTCTAAAAACAGTCGACATGCCTATTGGGCATCTGCATTAACCCAATGGAAAGATAGTCTACGGCCAGCAATGCGACATAAGTTATCGTCCTTACCATTTCTGCAAAGTTGCTGTTTGACTTTTCCATTTAACCTGGAAACAAAGTTTTCCGCTTTCTGACTTGCTATTTAGGTTAGCAGAGAAATGTAGTTAGATTCAAAAAAGCCTTTAAGGGATGGATCCTTCCATAAATGTTCAATCGTTAAACACAAAAAAAGGGGAGTTTACTTTAAAATTCGCTTTTGAACTACCAAAACGGTAAGCAAAGCGGCGACAAACGCCAAGAGCATTATAGTAATAACGTTGTCGAATTCTGCGACAATATCTGTTCCTTCTATTGTTATTTCATGTTCGCTATGCTGGTAAGTTATGTGCACATACGTGTTTTCCGCATCTTCGGTGATGCTGAAAGTTGCAGGTTGACCGTCCACTAGAACTGTCCAACTGTCAGTGGTCCATATCAAACTTTTTGGTATCGTTACGTTGCAGAAGCCTGCTGATCCTGCTGGTCCTGTTACATTGAAAGTTATTTTTGGTTCTGGTGCATGAAGTTGGAAGTTTTTAACTGTGGAGTTGCTCAAAGTTTTTATTATAAAATCTGTTTCGTCAACTGTTACTGTATGCTCTATCTCAACTGGGATTGTCAAATCAAAGGCCTCATATGGTATTGGTTGTCCTGTCGAGTTAGACAGGTCCACTCTTACAAAGTGGAATACAACGGGTTCAGATACTGGAGGGCTTGTTACATTGAATGTGAAGACGACTATTGTGGCGCTTCCTGTCTGACCTGACGGTGCCCCTAAAGAGGCGTATGCAAACCATGCCATTGTTCCGGGCTCAGCATCTGGAATGTTGTCAGTTTCATTCACAATGTCTTTTATAGGTAATGTTGGCGTGTTTAGGGCTCCTTCGTATGGGCTTGGCGGGTTTGGTGCGGGATAACTTGTTCTTGGAACAGTTGTTGTGTGAGTAACATATCTAATCAAGCTTGTTGTCCAGTTAAGTTGTATGTCAAAGCCATAGAAATCCTCGACATTCTCCACCACAACAGCTAGTTTAAACGTGGATCCTACATCGTTGGGACCAATTTTACTCTTTTCCGTTATCATTCTTACAACCGTGCTTGATGACTGAGCTTTCACTGTCATGATTGAAAAGACTAGTCCAACCGCCAGAGCTATTATTAGTATAGATAGTTTGGCTCTCAATTTTTCACCTGAACTTCTTTTATTTCTGGTGTTAATATTTGAATTTTACTGTTTACTAATTTAAATTTTGGAAACCTAACAAGTGGGGGAATGGGCTTTTATGGACAGTGTTTCCCATATTTAGCCGCTATTGTTACGACATCGTATATATCGATGTATCCCCATGGAGGAACGAGATCTGCGTCAGGGTTCCAGTCTGGGTAATTTTCGTTGTGGTGATATATGCTTGTAACCATTACAACATCGTGAATGTCGATTACACCGTCTCCGTTTATGTCGCCCAACATTTTAATTTTTACCCATCCATCAGACATGAAATTGTTTGCAGGGTTCAGCTCGTATGGAACTTCGCTGGCTCTTGCCGATATTGTAAAGTTGCTGCATGGCGTTAGTCCACTTGTGTTCCAGTAAAATGTTAATGTTACATTTGACCATGGCGGAACTATAACTGTTTGGGTTCCGATAACGTTGTTGTTGTAGTAAACCGTCACGTTGAAAGTTTCAGTTGTCATGTTACCTCTGTTCATGGCAATAACCTCTACACTCACGATCCTTCCTGGATAAACTTTATTGGATGATGTTACCTTCACAGAGACTATGGCAACATCCCTGAGAAGAGTTGCGAAGAACCCGTCTTCAGCCACGTGGGTCATGGGTTCAGCTCTCACATTGCTTATCCTTGTGTCGCACAAGTCAAGAACTGTTTGGCCATAATTTTGTACCTGGAAAATTATGGTTGCTACGGTCTTTGCCTCATATATGGAGAATGGTTCAGCTGGTGGATAATATTGAACATAAACCCATATCATTCCTGCTGTATCGTTAATTTGAATTTCAACCGTGAAGTGTGTATCGTTTGTTGGTGGGACTATGTAAGCGCCTAGACATGTTAAAACGTTTGTGTCGTAGCCTAATTTGAATTCGAAGTCGTACATGTCTATGGCGTTCTCGATTTTGATGTTTATGTTAAATATGTCTCCAATTTTCATTGTCGGGTCAATGAGTTCTGGCGGATATACAAGCATTCTTGTTATTAAGAGGTTGTTAAAGTAGCCATCCAAAGGTTCCTTTGTGGGTATAGCTTCGCCGAAGGAGTCTTTCAATGCGACGTTATGGAGGTCTAATGGTGTTTCACCTGTTGATGTTATATGGAATTCTATAACGGCTAATACTACATTGCCGCTTAACGAGTTTGCGGGTTGCGTTAGCCATCCTTTAACATGAAGTTTCCCCTCAGATTCCAGGATTTCAACTAGAGTTTGTGTTGGTGGAAAGGCCGGATTAACTTGAACGCTGCTCGTGTCCAGCATTGTTGTGTTGTAGTCTAGCCAAAACTCGAAAGTGTATAGGTCTACAACGTTTATTACGGTGATGTTAATGTTGAAGTTTTGGCATGGTGTCTTTGTTGAATCAACAATTGAACGTGGTGACACCATTATGTCAACGGGTGAAGGCGAATAATTACTAAAGTAGCCATTTCTAATGTCTCGCGGTATTGGTACACCATTGATGTCTGAAAGGTCGCAGGCGGATATTGCGAGAACGCTTCTTCCAGTGCTTTTAACATGGAAGGTCATTTCGAAGATTGTTCCAGTGCCGTTAAATGTTGGGGCAGGATAAATTGATGCGTATGCAACCCAGTAGGTTCCAGCTGTTGAGTTAACCTCGTTTTTTATGGATAGAATAGGATTGTATAATACGCCATCTGGATAGGTGTTTTTCGGAACCTTAACAGTGTGACTTACATACTCCAGAATTGCTGGGTTCCATGAAAATTGAATGTCAAACCCGTAGAGGAGGGAAACATTTGCTATTTTAACTGCGATGGTAAATGATTGGGATGGACTAAGATTCCTGACGCTTGGAGGATCTACATAAACAACGGCTGTCTGCTGTATGATAGCGTTTACACGTGAATTGTTAACTGTAAAGACTGTGCCGATTAGTGAAACGCAAAGCAAGAGGAAAATTGCCTTTAGCTTTTTTAATCTTTTATCCATATCCCTTTCTCCTTCACAGTACTTACTATTTTCGAGAGCACTTAAAGATTTTGGAACAAACTTCTAGAAGCGTTAAAGATGTAGAACTTCTAGAAACTTAAATCTGTATTTTAAAATTTACAGTATCATTCAGTATATTTTTTTGCAAATTTGGATGTTACTAAAACTACATCGTTGACACCAATTCTTCCATCAGGGAGAAAATCAAGCTGTGGGTTCCATCCGGGTTGTCCGCTTTTTTTTGCGTAAATTGATGTTACTTTAACCACGTCGTATATGTTTATCTCAAAATTATAGTCGTAATCCTCTGGGTACTTATATTTGGCTTGAAAGGTTGTAGATTGAAACGCGGTCCATCCATTGTAGTATGCGCCTACATGAACGGAGAAATTGGCGTTGTATGGCGCTGCTCTAGGGGGAAGTCTGAACGAGGCGCGGTATTCTGTTGGGCTTTGGATACCTTCCTGGGAGGTTGTCGAACTTTCCGAAGAGCTTGATGTTGATGATATTATGTTAAAGTTTGCAGTTCTCTCAGGGCAGTAAGGATATCCATTGTTTTCAGGCCATTCTGTTAGTAAGTTAACCCATACTTTGCCAGTTCCTGTGGAGCTCCAATCTGGAAGCCAAATGTTAAAAATAACTCCCAAAACACTATTTGCAGCGACGTTTGCCTTAACCCAGTTTATACCTAGTGGAGTTGAATCCACATCTGCGGCAATAGCTATAAGCAGGATGCTTCTATCGACTATCATTTTATTTTGTACTGTTACGTTTACGAAAAAGTCTCCATTTCTATAAAAGTTTGTTTTGGGCTTTCCGTTCTGATCGCATGGAATTATCGAAATTATATCTAAGCTCCAATCTTCGGATATGTTGCCTGTAGGCGCAGTTCGCAGCACTTTAAGTGTTCCTCCAATTTCTTTCACCTCTACAGCAACTAATGCTCCTTCAACTGGCTCGCCATTAAAATAAAAACTTCCTGTCACATTAACAATTTCTCGATAACGATAATGAGGCCGGTTCGGTTTGGCTGCAGCGTCTACTGTAACAAAATATGTTGGTTGGGCGGTAACTGTGTATAAAATGTTGTAAGAGATTAATAATGTGACAAACGCGAATAATATTGGTTTCCTCATCTTTATCTCCTCTTCCCCTCAGAATATTATTTTAGTGGTTTTTATTAAATGTTCCTAGTGTTGAAATATGCCTTAAATTTTAATTCAAAAAAAGTGGGGGGATTGTTTTGGTTTTAGGTTGTTAGTCCTATTGGTATTACGTTCTGTGGGCAGTATTGTAGGAAGTATCCGTCTTTGAGGTATAGTATGTTTGTGTAGACGTGGCCCATGCCTACGAATGTGTGTTTTGGCACGGTCTTGCATTCGATTATTATGCTGTCTGTTCCGTAGTGGACTGTTATTGGACCTACTAGGAACCATGCGATTGGTACTTGCAGCTCGTCGTATACTACTATTGAGAAGTAGGCTTCGCGGTCTTGGTGGCTTATGCTGTTGAAGGTTACTTTGAAGCTTAGGTGTTCGCCTATTGCGAATACGTCGTCTGGTTGTGGTTCAACGCTTACTATGTTTATCAGGTAGCCGACTTCCCATGTTATTGTGTCTGTAACTCTTACTTCTCTGATGTCTACTGAGGCGTTAGCGTACCATGTTCCGAAAACCCTTCCTTCTGGGTTGTCGCATGGCCATGGTATGCCGAATTCAACCCATGCTATGCCGTTTTCGTCTGTTATGTTGCATAGTATCCAGTGGAATTCTCCGTGGCTGATTTCGAAGGTTACCATTTTCTGTTGTACTGGGTTGAAGTTGTATGTAACTTCGGCTATGAGCCTAACTGTTGCTTGGGGACCGAAGGCGTCTGATGGTTGATTTGGTCCTTTGCCGTTGAAGCCGTCTGGATATTGTGTGTAGACGTCGATCCATCTGCCTGGGGGCTTGAATTTGGCGGTGTAGGTTGCGTTTTCAATTACGTGTGGTATTGGTGGGGCGGTGTCGCGGCCGTTCCATGGTGGCATGGGGCGTTCTGGGTGTGGGAACCCAGCTATGTCTGTCATGAAGTATTCTTTTGGCCAGTTGGTTGGGTCTGGCATAGGCCTTGGCTCCGGGTTTCTTAGGCCTATGACGCATGATGGTGGTGGGTATGTTTCAGACTCGAATATTGATGTGAACTGCACGGTGAATAGTCTTCCAGTGCCGTAGGCTGGTGTGTGATATTCGCCGTAGCCCAAGAAGGCCACGTGGACTGTGCCTTCAGTGTTGTTTATGTCTGCTACAATTACGAATATCGGGTTGGGCCAGAACCCTGCGAACCAGCCGTCTGGGTCAACTGTTACGCTTTCGGCCCTTATTAGGGTTGGGTCGAAGTGTAGTACTATGTCGAAGCCGCCTATATCCCAGAATGGTGAAAGGTCGCCGTCATACTGGTTCATTATCCAGACGTCAATGTTGAATGTTCCTCCTAAGGGTATGTCCTTTGTCAAGTCTGGGTTAACATCCAATTTTGGAAGAGGCGGATACTGGAATAGTCTAGGCCACAGTTTTATGCACAGATTTATCCGTTCATGCTGAATTGGTGTACCCGCACTGTTTGCTAGGTCTGTTTTTACGAATGTTAGCCAAACATCTGTTGCAACCACGTCTCCGCCATAATAGAATGGCTGGTCGTAAACTCTGAATGTGAAGACGACTATTGTGGCGTTTCCCGTCTGGCCTTGTGCAGGTGCCATTGCGGCATAGGCGAACCAGCCTAAGGTTCCAGGTTCAGCATCTGGAATGTTGTCAGCCTCATCAACAATATCTTTAACTGGCATTATTGGCGTGTTTAGTGCTCCTTCGTATGGGCTTGGCGGGTTTGGTGCTGGATAACTTGTTCTTGGAACGGTGGTTGTGTGGGTTACGTAGCGTATCCAGTTTGTATCCCATTTAACTTGAATGTCGAAACCGTACAGGTCCACAACTTCTTCAACGACGATGGCTACTTTGAAGGTTGTTCCAACCACGTCCGGCAAGGTTGTAGGGTTGCCTAGCTCTGTCTTTTCAGAGATGAAGCGAAGAACTGTTGATCCTCCAGCACTAGCCATCGGCACAATCGATGCTAAACCTAGGATGAGCATTGCCACGAGGAAAATAGACACAGCTTTATCCAATTTCATTTCCACTTTCTCCTTTCTCTCTTCTGCAATAATTTTTATGACAAGTTCTAGATTAAAAAGTTTCTGGAGAAATCTTCTATCGAGGCCGACAATATTATGAAGCTCGTTCATGCTGGTTGCCTTTAATAGGCTTGCTCGTAGGCGTAGAATTCTCCTCTAAAAGAATTTAACATTATCATTATTAAAGAGGGACAAAACATGGCAGCCATGAAAATTGAGAAAAGCCCGGTGAGGCCTCCAATTTAAAGAGCTTGTAAGTTTTCATGGTGGACATTTTGTTAACTCTTTTCCTCCTTCTCCTTTTTGGCTAAGGTCTTTTTTAGGGTTTTCTGGTAGTTTTCCACAGCCTTTTCCACATCCCACTGGTATCCTGAAACTTCTGTTGGCCTTGAGAACATGGGGTCTGAAGCCTTTTTCTTTTTCGCGGTTTCAAGTCCGTACATGGCTTTAAACCGTTTATCCTCTTGGATTATTAAGTATATGATTAGTATTGTTGGTACTATGAGGAGGGCTAGGGGGTGGATGAAGAACATTATCCAGAGTTGTAGTATCATGTAGAGGGCGAAGAGGGCTGGAACCCAAAACCATATGGTGGTGAAGCAGACTTTTATTATGTGGAATATCTCCTTTATGCTTTCTTTGATGTTTTTAAGTTTCTGTGCTGTGCCCATCTGTATGCCGCCATTAATATAAGAGCCTTTTGTTATTTAACCTTTAACGTGTCATTTTTGACTATTGAATTTTGGACTAGAACTTTTTTCCGTAAGGCTTAATTATCCCGTTGTTTCAAATATTAAATCGCGGAAGGAGAGGAGATAATTGAAAAAGGCAAATGTGTTATCGTTAGCATTGCTTTTGGCTTTCCTAATAATGATTCCGATGGTTGCTGCGCCGGCGAAGGCTGAGGCTCGCTCAGACCTTGAGATAACGTTCTATGCGGACGATTCATCGGGTTGGACTGCGTTGGTGAATGGCGAAATCGATTTTCTACAGTGGGCTTTAACTGAGGAGCAGAAGGAGGCGGCTGAGGATGATCCAAACATACAGCTTGCCCGTGTAGACGAAAACGGCATGTGGGAATTTGACATAAATAACAACTACACAATTAAAACCTATCCGGGCATACGTTCAATAACTAATGAGCTTAAGGTTAGGCAGGCCATAGCCTACCTGGTTGACAAAGACGCTATTATCAGAGACATACTCCACTACTATGGGGTTAGAATAGACCAGCCCATATGTGCACCGCAAACAGAGGGATGGTGCAACTCATCAGTCATAGGGCCCAACTACCCATACAAGTACAACCCGGAGATGGCGGCACAACTGCTAAGAGAGGCTGGATTCACAGACGAGGACGGCGACGGATGGGTTGAATACCCGCCGGACTGGGATGGGCTGGCAGGCCTACCGGCAGGCCAAAGGGGAACAGACGACTATCCGCTTGTACTCTGTGTTAGAAGCGACCACGGCCATAGGCGTTCTGCAGGATATTACATACTAGACCAGCTTGAAACAACATTGAAGGCTACAAGCCTACATGCCGGCATTAAAACAACGGGAACCCAATGGTTCCAGGAACGCGCGGTGCTATCACCCAAGGTTATGGGAGACAGAGACTACCACATTTACACTGGCGGATGGAGCCTTGGCAGATACCCAACATACCTGTTCTTCCTGTTCCACAGCATGTTCTGGTATCCATACGGACCCAACTATGTGACCGGAATGAACAAAACTAACCAGCCTAACTATCCAGACGTGGACGAGGCTGTAGCCGCCATATGGTACACAGCAAGCATAGAAAACGCCCAAGTGGCAAGCCAAAAGTTCTGCTACCTCCACGCAAAATACTGTATAAACATTCCGTTATGGAGCTACAGCAGCTACTGGGCCTACAGAAAGACTCTTGTAGGCGTTGTTAACATGAACGGCTACGGAATAGAAAACGCCTACACGTTCCTGAACGCTTACCGCGTTGACGGCGGCCCAATAAGGATGGGAACAGTAAGCGGTCCATCAAGGCTTAACATACTCTACAGCCAATGGTACTTCGAATACGCCTTCCTAGACCGAGTATACACAGGCGCAATGAGCGTGCAGCCATACAACCTAGCCATAGACCAGCCATGGGTTGTCCAAGACTGGGAAACAGGAACATGGGTTGATGCGGATGGAAAAGAAAAGTCAAAATGCACATACTACATTAGGAAGGATGTTGGTATAGTAGCCCCAGCAACAGGAAGCAAATACACACGCAATTTTAACGCTGAAGACTTCGAATTCACAGTATGGTACAACTACGCCTTCGACGACAGCTGGCAATGGGGAAGCTTCATGGACATAAAATACACAGAAATCAAAGATGTTAACGGCGACAACTGGCCAGAATTCATAGTATACTTCGACGACTACAGCTACTGGTTCTACTCGTCACCAACATACCCACTACTCGCACCAAAAGAAGTACTAATTCAGAAACTATGCGGTCAAACAACTGAAGAGTGGGACCAAGTCGGAATGGACATGCATCTACTAACCAACCAAGTAGTGCAGGTGGTAAGCTGCACCTTAGACGGACAATCACTAGAAGAGGGTGTAGACTACATTATAGTCGCCGGCTACGACCTATCAAAGCACATAGGGTTCCAGCCGCTCCGCGACCTAACAGGCCACATCGTAATAACATACTGGTATCCAGACAAGCCTGCAACAGGCTACTACCTGGCAGGCTTGCCATGGCAAGAAACAATGTACAGCCTCGGAACCCACTACCCAGTATCCATGACAACAGACCCGCCGGGCATAGGCGACACAATAGCCCTAAAGAAGAACCCAGCCTTCTTCCTAGAAGTTCCGCCACTAGGCGAGGTTGACTGGGCCTGGGAGTGGATAGGAACAACCAAACCACGCAGCGGACAATACGCCATAAGAATCTATGACGTTGTCAAGGCAACAGCAGCCTACTGCACAAGAGGAGACGGCGAATACAACCCAAGATGGTTCCCAGGGGCAGACCTAGACTCTTCAGACCTATGCCACATAGGCATCTACGACGTAGTCCTCATAGTAGGCAAATTCGGACGCACATTTGGAAAACCACCAACGTAAAACTTAAACATATTCCCCCTATTTTTTTGTGCCAAAACTTAAATACAAAACAGTTCTCCTTCTAAAATGCGGAGAAACCTTCATGGGATTACGAGCCTACATAGCCAAACGAATCGTTTACATGCTTATCCTCATATGGGCCGTAGTAACCATTGAATTCATAATATTCAACCTAATGCCCGGAAACCCCCTAGAACAATACGTAGCAGGCATGAGGGGAATAATAACTGAGGAAAGGATGAAAGAGCTTCGCAGAGCCTTCGGCCTAGACCAACCCCTCCACGTCCAATATATTAACACCCTAATACGCCTTTTCACCTTCAACTTTGGACTCTCAGCCCACAGCACACTCCCAGTAAGCCAGGAAATCATGAGGAGACTTCCAAACACCCTATTCCTTCTAGGAGTTTCAACAGTACTCTCCATTATTATTGGAACGTTAATAGGCGTAATAACCGCCTACAAAAGGGGAGGAATTCTCGACACAGGAATAGTCACAGCTTCCCTATTCACCTACTCCGTCCCAATATTCTTCATAGGATACATACTAATCACAATTTTCTCCATACAACTGAAATGGCTCCCATCAGGCTTAGCCCAGCCTAGAGAGTGGATCTACAATCCCCCATCAAATATATTCGAATATATTTCTGGAAGACTATATCATGCAGCCCTTCCAATACTCCAACTCTTCCTCTTCTCAGTTGGAGGCTGGATACTACTCGCAAGGGCCTGCGTTCTAGAAACGATAACAGAAGACTACGTAGTCACCGCAAGAGCTAAAGGGCTAAGCGAACGAACAGTACTCTACAAACACGTTTTAAAAAATGCATCACTGCCCATAATAACCAACGTAGCCCTATCCTTCGCCTTCATAGTTAGCGGAGCCATAATAACAGAAACCCTATACTCATATGAGGGCATGGGATTATTAATTTACAGATCCCTACAACCTCCAGACATACCAGTCCTCCAAGGAATATTCTTTATAATTGCATTATGCGTAATCCTTGCAAACTTTATAGCCGACCTATTATATGGAATAATCGACCCAAGAGTTCGTTACGGGTAGGTGGAAAAATGGCAACAAGGAAAGAAAAACTATCCTTCGCAGCTAAAAGGTTTCAAGGCTTCTGGAACCAATTCAAAAAAAGCAAAAAAGGAATCGTCGGCTTAATAATAATAATATTCTTTTCAATAATCGCCATATTTGCTCCATTAATCGCCGCAAACCACCCCATAAGACCCATGGCTGAGGTTGGACAATGGCCAGCTTTTGGTCCTGGGGTGGGTCGAAGAGTAGCTCTAGGTCTCTGCTACCCAGCCTGGTATAGACTTCTCCCAAACATACCTAAAGGAGAAGTTAACATTACCGAAGAATTCTACAATCAGGTCGTCCATGTACCAGAGCTAAATAAAACCTTCCAACTATTCGGAAAGCTAACAGAAAAAGGAGAAAAAAATGCAACAGACAACGCCCTAATCCTAACCAGCAGAATTTCAAAACTCTACAGCATAACAGCAAACCTGCCTAATGGAACAACAAAAACACTCTCCGCGTCAGAATATGAAATATCACCGAAAACTCCAAGAGAAATAATGATTAAAGAATTATACGATAACGACACAACGTTTACAGTAAAATATTCCACAGGCGCTGACATTGTCGAAAACATTAAGGTGGTTAAAGACTCCACGTTCGCTTCTGCATCAAGCCTACAAGAATGGACATGGAAAGGCAACCAAGTTAAGGTTGAATACGACTCTGAAAACGGGTATGATGATGGAACAGGCATATATGGATGCTTGGCAGTTGAATATACGGGTGAATCCACCCAAACCGCATCAGTCAACATTTCCAAAGTTTTCAGTTATCCATACTGGCAACCGCCAAGATGGATTCTAGCCCACTTCTCCTACAAGGGGACCGCAAATGCATCAATAACATTCTCATTAATTAGGAATGAAAAGGATGGAAATCAAACTTACTTTAAGCTGATGACTTATAATCTCACGTCGTCGGAGAATTACCGCCATGAAGTATACGATACATGGAATCCAAAAGTAAAGGCCAACATTGGTACAGAGTACCCACACGACGTCCTTTTCCCCTACCCTTCCAACTTTACATTCAACATACAAATAACTTTCACACAGCCAAGCAAAAATGCAAAACTGTACTTGGACAATATTCACTTCTTCATATACGGCAACGCCTACGGTCTCCTTGGAACAGATAACGACCCCTACTTCCCAAGAGACTTGTTCTCAACACTAATTTATGGCTCTCAAGTATCGCTTATCGTAGGTTTGCTGTCAGCTATATTTTCCACTCTCATAGGGCTTTTCCTCGGGTTAATCTCAGGATATGTTGGTGGAATAGTAGACGAAGTGATCATGAGATTTGCCGACTTACTACTTGTTTTGCCGACGTTACCTCTCTTTATCGTGTTAATAGTAGCTATGGCGGCTGTGAAAGTACAAATGGGCTTATGGAACATTATAATACTGCTGACCCTTTTCGGTTGGATGAGCTTTGCAAGAAGTGTACGCTCTATGGTTGTAAGCCTTCGTGAAAGAGCCTTTGTTGAGGCAGCCAAAGCAGCAGGAGCAGGAACAATGCACATTATAAACAGGCATATTCTTCCAAACGTTTTCGCCTTAGTCTACATAACATTGGCTACATCTGTCCCTGGGGCAATAATAACAGAGGCCTCGCTAAGCTGGCTTGGACTTGGAAATCCATTGATACCCTCATGGGGAAAAATACTTTACGACTTTCAATCTTCAGGTATCGCTATGACCAAAGGACTAGGTGAATACTGGTTCTGGGTGTTCCCACCATGTATTGCAATAGCGGTTCTTGCAACAGCCTTCATACTAATAGGATACGCCCTCGACGAAATACTGAACCCACGTCTAAGGGAAAGACGATAAAAACAAAACCGTCACTTTTCTCCACTAACTTCCCAAACTTTGTATACAATAAAATCTTTAAATTCTTTCTCTAATTCTGCAAGTTTCTCCTCGGATTTATGTCCTTTAACCGCCAAATAACCAAAACCCAAAAAACCAAACAATCGTCCCAGGAATATTAGGTTGCGAGTAAGACCAGTTGGAGTCATTCTAACACAGAAGTCGTTGGGTTCTCCCTCAACCGAAACTAAAATATTGCCGAGAATTCCATGAAACTTCCCAGGCTTGGCAATTATTCTAAAGTTTCCATTAAATTTGACAACGCTAACATTAAACTCCTTTTTCTGGAAAAATTCGTAGATAAATTCGCTTAACTTAGATAAATCAGCATTCATACCCTTCCAGCGCATCTCCAACACGTTCACCTCAGCATGCATAAGATGATTATGTGAACTTAAAGCTTATATAAACCGTTCAAACTCCTTTTTAAAAAGCAAGGAGACCATTAAATGTCACTACTTGAAGTCCAAAACCTAACAACTTATTATACCACATTGAGGGGGCCAGTCCACGCAGTAGAAGATGTCAGCTTTAACCTCGACGAGGGAAAAGCGTTAGGGTTAGCAGGCGAGTCAGGATGCGGAAAAACCACAGTTGCCCTGTCGATCCTACGTATTTTACCATTTAATGGCAAGATATTACGGGGGAAAATAATCTTTCAGGGACAAGACATTGTGAAACTAAGTGAAAGTGAACTTAGAAAAAATATTAGATGGAAAGGGATATCTCTCATTTTTCAAGGAGCAATGAACGCATTAAACCCACTTTATAAAATTGAAGATCAAATAATCGAGGCAATAAGATTACATGAGCCTAAAATAAGTAAGAAAAACGCCCGTGAAAGGGTCAAACAACTATTCGAGCTAGTTGGCCTAGACCCATCCAGAAGTAAGAACTATCCCCATGAGTTCAGCGGTGGCATGAGACAAAGAGCCATGATCGCAATGGCGTTGGCATGCAATCCAAAAATTCTAATTGCAGATGAGCCGGGAACAGCGCTTGACGTTATTGTTCAGGCGCAAGTACTAAAATTGATGACCGAACTGCAAAGGAAGTTAAATTTGGCGATAATTATGATATCCCACGACCTTTCCATAATATCAGAAACCTGCAATGACTTAGCAATAATGTACGCCGGAAAAATCGTTGAATTGGGAGATGTTTACTCCATGTTTAAGAAACCACTACACCCTTACACACAGGGGTTAATTGATGCTTTCCCAAACATAAAGGAAGAACGAAGGAAAATGTATTCTATACCCGGATATCCTCCAAACCTCTTAAAGCCTCCACCTGGATGCAGGTTTCATCCAAGATGCAAATACGCAATGGACATATGCACACAGAAGGAGCCTCCGTATTCTGAAATATCAAAAGGTCATTATGTAGCATGTCACCTCTATTCATAAGGAGGTTAAACATGAGCGAACCAGTTGTTAGAGTTGAAAAATTAAGAAAATGGTTTCCAGTTAGAATGGGATTTTTCACAACACTATTTACAGGAAAACAACTATTTGTCAAAGCAGTTGATGGAATAAGCTTTTCCATTAAAAAAGGAGAAATTTTCGGTTTAGCCGGCGAAAGTGGAAGCGGCAAAACCACGACGGGAAGGCTTATTCTACGTCTGCTTGAACCCACCAGTGGGAAAATCTTCTTTAAAGGCAAAGATATAACACATGCCTCTGAAGAGGAGTTAAAACCCCTAAGGAGGGAAATGCAGATAGTTTTTCAGGATCCTTACGAATCTTTGAATCCAAGGATGACTGTTGGGGACATCATTGCCGAGCCAATTCGCCTATTACACGCGATATCAGACGAAAAAGAGGTTGAGGAAAGAGTTAAGCAAGTTTTAGAGGATGCTGAACTTACCCCGCCTGAAGAGTTCATTTTTAGGTATCCTCATGAACTTAGTGGTGGTCAGAGACAGAGGGTTGCAACAGCAAGGGCCTTCGTTCTACGCCCAGAATTCGTCGTTGCAGATGAACCGGTGTCAATGCTTGATGTTTCAACAAGGGCTGAAATTCTTAACCTAATGGTTTCTTTTGTTGAGAAATATCAAACATCATTTCTCTACATCACTCATGACCTAGCCTTATCCAGACACATGTGTGATAGAATAGCTATCATGTACCTTGGAAAAATCGTAGAAATGGGAACAACAGATCAGATTGTTTACGAGGCCCTTCACCCCTACACAAAAGCATTAATTGCCGCCGTCCCTGTTTTAGATCCAACGAGTAAACGTAGTGAAGTTGTAATAAAAGGCGAAATCCCAAGCCCAATAAGTCCGCCACCAGGCTGTCGTTTCCACACTAGATGTCCATCAATAATTGGCGACATCTGCCGGCAAAAACCACCACCATTAATTGACGTTGGCGATAATCACTTAGTCGCCTGCCACCTATACGGAGGAAAGGAAGTTAAATCCTAATGTTTCAATTTCTTTAACACAAACAGGACAGCGCTAATGACTATCAAAATAAATATCAACGATATTGGCATATACATATCTGGTACCGCATTTGTGCCAACCATCTTAACAATCCAAAATCCTTGAGTATATGTTAAATAAATAAATGTACATTCTGAATTTTCTCTAATATTTGTTTCTCCGCACAATGTTTCGTTTAAATATATTTTCCAAAGTTGGTCCTCTTCAACCCAGAGCAACGATTTTGGAATAATAACCCTTGAAAAGCCTTTTTGAGACTTTTTATTCACTGCAAATTGCAAATAAGCCAAACTTTCGTTGAATTTAAAGTTTGAAATTTCAGAATCCGTGGAAATGGATACATAATATTCTTGATTACCCCATTTTCCCGCTTTAAATGAATAAATTGGACCCATTAAAGGATATTGGTCATTATTGTAGCTTTTATCACAGATACCATCACTTCCATCCTCAATTTGTTGAACGCCGCTTTTCAAGTCTTCTCCGCTGTTTTTATCCCAATAGTTACCCCCTGAAGGATAGCCATTATGCCAGCGATTATTTGCTCCAGAAGCGGGTCCACCCACGTCTAAAAAGTTGTTCATGAAGTTATTGTGGTAAATAGTGTTATTTGTGGCAGTCCTTTCGACTTGTATTCCTACATCATTAAAGGAAATATAGTTGCTCGTGATTTCATTGTACTTACTATTTTCATCCAGGTGAACCCCATATCCATTTGTTAAAGCATGCGTTATCATATTTCGTAAAATCCTAGAGAATGATGAACCACCTAACCTCAAATTTGTCGCACAATTTTTTATTATACAGTCGGAGATTTCAACGTTTTTTACAGCTGTTATTTGTATCCCTTTCTGAGCTGGTGGATAAGCTCCGCCACCGGTGTTTTGGATTGTCAAGTTGCTTATTTTTACATTATCTGCCATGATGTTAATTATTAAATCCGCCAATTCTTCTCCATCAATAATAGTCTCTTCACGGCTTTCGCCGATAATAGTCAACGATTTATTAACGAATATTGGGTATTCCTTGTAAACGCCTCTCTTAATCAGTAGGATGTCGCCTGGGTTTGCTCTGTTTATCGCCGTTTGAATGCTATCTCCCGGCTCAACATAATAAATTATGTTTGAAGCTGCAACAAAATTGGCGAACCTTGACAAATTAAGCATCAAAATGAAAAGACTAAAAACATATACAATTTTCATCTGTTTATTCAATGTTTTAATCACCTCAAAAGCTGCCGTTTAGGATAAAAACTTTGAGGTTGCTGCTTTTTATAAAATTTAATTCGCGCTTTCTTTCTAATACCTCTTCCTCTTATTAGCATAAACCCCCCTGACACTATTAATATCAATCCTACAGGGATCAAATACCAGCAATCCATAACTTTCTCGACATTGTAAATATAAAGGATAATATTGTTAGGAGGGGAGGGAGGAGGCTTAATATAATTCACAGCTATAATTTCTATTTGATAATCTCCCTCATATTGAACTGTCCCTATGCCTAACTGCGGTTTTCTTTCATTAAGATATTCACTTGTATTAATAGTACCATTCCAAGAAGTCCAACTTTCAATGGATGTTTCCATTTTTAATATGTCACTTTTGCTTAAAACTTTAATAATGAAAACATCGAGCAGGATTTTAAGTCCTTGACTTCCCACATCAGAGTACTCAACTTCTAATGTTACATTTTTGTCAGGAGCAGCGCTTGTTCTGATTAAAACGGTGACTGGTACAGTCTTGATGTATTGTCCACCAACTTTGAACTCATCTGATGTATCTAAAAAATATTCCCACCCTTCACCTGGCGATAAGCCAAAACCGAGCTTTTGCCCTTTCTTGTAGTAAGCTGATAAAGTTAAAGCAGGTCTTCCAGACTCTTCAGAACCAACAAAATTCACCTTCTCCTTACTCATACTTCCATAAATGGCAATAGCCAATCCCAACATCACGGTGAAAACGGCAAGATATATACGCCACCTCATAGTTAAACATCACCACACAATCTGATTTTAATAGCGCTTGTAATAAGCTTTCTTCCGGAAAAACAGCTATTATAGAAGATAATTCTAGCAAGGCTTATATGTTCTAAACGCGTATTGTTTCTTGCTGAAGGGGAGAGGGCAACGAATTCCAAGCTTAAGCGTTTAGCGTTATCGTTGTTTTTGCTTAGTTTTCTTACGGCTTGTGCTGTCTTTATATATCCTGTTAATGCCGATCCAGCCGCTATTTTAAAGGTTTCCTTGCCTGAAGGCACTTATCACGGGTATGATGTGGATCCTTGGCTTTGTGAATGCTGGTTTTTAAATTTAACAGGAGCCACTCAAACCTTCACTGTTAGAATAAACAATACAAGTAGCAGTCTGAAGTCCTATGATACTCGTTTGGTTATAGCTCTTAACGATGCTGGCTATAATAAGGTTGTTTCTTTAATTGTTAATAGTGTAAGCATTCCAAAATCTGCTTTCAAATGGGGTACTCCCAAGCCTTACAACATTTGGACATGGCCTTCCGGCGATGTCT
>Ga0315298_1003632_pt1 | contig 24231 bp, 15 predicted proteins | sample WHS_1_MG_FD_203077 | JGI IMG/M metagenome (GOLD analysis project Ga0315298, IMG submission 203077) | Extremophilic microbial mat communities from Washburn Hot Springs, YNP, Wyoming, USA - WHS_1_MG | ecosystem: Environmental > Aquatic > Thermal springs > Hot (42-90C) | place: USA: Wyoming...
GAAATCGTTGGCGCCCTTCTGCAGTGTGCCGGAACCAGCGGTCAGTTCCCAGTAGGGCGAGTACGTGATCTTGATGAGGTAGGTCCCGGGATGCGGCACAGTGAGGTAGATCGCCTGATGCTGCAGGCTAATGATGTTAGCCTTCCCGTACGAAGGCGAGAGCGGCACAGCCATCGGTTGCGGATCGCTTAAGCGGTAGACAGTCCACTGCGCGTCGGAGAAGACCCGCACGAAGCTCGGCGTGGTCTCCAGCAGGTGCGTCTCTCGCGGTCCGGAGAAATCGAGCGGTGCGTGCGGCAGAAAGATGTACTTGACGCCCATGTCGCGCAACCAAGCCACGTACTGCGCGGCGGTGAATTGATTCGTGTCGAAGATCGTATTGTGCAAGGCGTCGTCTTGGCGGAACCAACCGCGCGTGATCGGGTAACCGTTCACCGAGAAGTAGTAGGCCTCCCAGTGCGTATCGAGAGCCACGACGTGGAAGCGATAGTTTGGATCGTAGTGCGTTGCCGCGAAGCGCAGCGCTGGCGTGAAGAAGGCGGCCCGCGTCGAGGGAAGGTCGGCCACGTGAGTGTAGTGCAGGCCGGGCATGATGAGTTGACCGATGATCACTCCGGCTACAACCGGGATCGTCACGTACTTAGGCAGAAAGACCCGTCGCACGTTGAGCAACAGCGGCGCCCCGAAGAGGAAGAACACGCGGCCGATGTTGCTGCCTACCGGGTTCTGCGGCACCAGCGCCGTTGCCACGGCTACAACGGCAAAGGTGAGAAAGAGGATCTCCATGGCTCGTCTCTGGGGGTCGTGGGAGACGCGCGCCAGCACGAAGCCAGCCAAGGAGAAGCCCACAAACAGCAGCACTTGCGCAGTTGAGTAGATGTAGCTGCTCTGTTCGTAGAAGAGGAACATGATCGCCACGCGGGCAACGAAGAAGGGCGTCACGTAGAGAGCGAAACGCAAGTAATCCCGACGCACCTCGCGCTTGGCGGTGAAGTCGGCGACCAGGAAGACGGCGCCGATGACGAGCGCCATAGGGTTCGCGAAGAGTGCCACCGCCACCGGCAAAGCGGCCAGCAGCGGCCGCTTGTACGCCAGCAGCACCATGCCCAAGAACATGAACGACATGGCAAACAGGAACGGGTCTTGGCCGTTAGCGAGGTAGAAGGCGAGGACGATGGCGAGGACGATGGAGGGCCAATAGCTCCGCACGCCGTACATCTTGCGACTGTACAGGTAGAAGAACAGCGGCAAGAAGCCCGTCGAGACGACGACAACGACGTTGTAACTGATGTACTGAGCGAGGTAGTAGAAGATGAACCCGTAGCTGATGATCTGGTAGGCGCCGCCGTACCAGTTGTTGTCCCAGAAGATCGACTGGTGCTCGCGCAGCAGAGCGATCTTGTAGAGGTGGGCCGGCGCGTCCCAGCCGACGATGCCGAAAACCTGCATGATGAGGGTGATGACGGCGAGCAACGCAAGCGGCAGGACGATCAGCCAGACGAGACTTAAGCGCCGCAGGCGCGCGCGCAGACGGCGTGCGGCCGGCGTGACCGAGAGGCGCGCTAACCGCCCGCGCACGCCTCTCGTGGTCGCGCCGGCCGCGCGCCACACGCGCGCGCCCTCCGCGTACACCTCGTTCTCAACCACCTGCTTGCTCAGCGCGTTCTCCTCGTCGAGATTTGCCCCATTCTACCGTGACTGCTCGGGGCTCCGCATTCTACCGTGACCGCACGAGCCTACTGTACCCGCGAGAGGACCGGAAGCCACCAGAGGCCCTTCAGTCCTCACGATGACGGCCGGTGTGTTTCATCCACCAAGTCGTCCGCCTCATAGAGAACACGCGCCTCGTTTACCATCAGCAGCTCACGCCGGCAGCGCCGCGCCGACGCAGGGACATCCGCGTCGCTCTGCCCCTCCGTCTGCGGCGCGAGGCCTTCAACTACCCGCCACACCCGATTGGCCCGATACACGACGCCGTCGCGGCGAAAGAACCGCTGATCAGTCTCGACCACGCGCACGCGAAAGGGTAGCGCTTGACGAGCTCGCACCTCACAGACCAGGAGCGGCGGCTCGACCCGCACTCCTAGCCGCACGGGAAAAGGGAGCGTCGTCCGGAAGCGCAGGTCGAGGTAGTTGTAGAACACGGTCGCACCGAGACCAAACGGTACGGTGCGCTCGACATCGCGGAAGAGATCGACGCTGTGGTGGTGGCGCTCGACGATCTCGGCGTCGACGTCGAGCGCCACGAGGTACAGCAAGTTCGCCAGCTGGCAGAGACCGCCGCCGACGGCGGCCACCAGCTTGTCGTGGCGTAGTTCCAGAGCACGGCGGTAGCCGCGCCACCGGGTCGTCTTGCCGACCGTGCGGCAGAAGGAGAAGACCTCGCCGGGAGCGATGACGAGCCCGTCGAGGCGACGTGCCGCCAGACGCAGGTTGTGCTCCTTCTCGTCACTGAACGCCGCTATGGCGCCGTCCGGCGCGCGCTTGAGCGGCGACGTGCGCCGGGCAACGATCACCGGGAAGTCGTCGGTCCCCGCGACCTGCCGCGCCAAGACCTGCGGGTGCAGCGCCTCGCAGACGTGCCGTCGCACGCGCAGCCCAGCAACTCGCACGGCGAAAGGTAGCCGAGGCGCGACCATCGAGCGCCCTCCCCTGGAAGCGGCGTCTCAGCGCTACTTGCTCCAGTACTCGACCGGGTCGAAATCGTACACGGGATGCAGGTAGAAGCCACCCACGTTCTTCGAGCACATCGTCGTCATGATCGGCGAGTACAGCGTCACGTAGGGCGCCTGGCTCATGATGTAGGCCTGCATCTGGTCGTAGAGCGCCAGGCGCGCTTGCGGGTCGGTCATCGCCTGCGCGGTGACGATCATCTTCTCCAGCTGCGGGTCCCACCAGTGGCTTGAGTTCATGCCACCCGAAACGGCGTTGCTCTTCGAGAAGATCGGGATGATCCAGTCTGACGGATCCGGGTAGTCCATCGACCAGAGGAAGTCCCCTGCTGGCGTCTTATCGAGCATCGACTGCAACGTGTAGAAGGTCTCGTTGCTCGTGGTCTTGATCGTCGCCTGCACACCAATGGCCGCCAAGTCGGCCTGGATCGACTGCATGATCTTAGGGTCAGGATCGACGTTGTCGGTGTACAGCGTGGTCGAGAAGCCGTTCGGAAAACCGGCCTGCGCCAAGAGCTGCTTGGCTTTGGCGGGATCGTAGCCGTACCACTTCTTGTCGGGCTGGTAGCCCGGCATGCCGGGCGGATAGACCTGGTAGAGCGGGCGGGCTTGACCGCCGAGGAGCTTGATGAGCTTGTCGCGGTTGATCGCCCAGGAGAGCGCCTGACGCACCCGCAGGTTGTCGAACGGCTTGAAGTGCACGTTCATGTAGAGGTAGTGGATCGAGACTTTGTCCTGCGTAGAGACGTACTTCTTCCAAGTCGGATCGGCCAGCACGCGCGGGATATCCGAGGGCGGCACGCGGTCGCCAAGCACATCAACCTCGCCGCGCTGGAGCTGGAGGAGCGCCGTCTGAGGGCTCAGCGAGAGGGCGAAGTTCAGCCCGTCGAGGTAGGGCTTGCCCGGTTCACGGTAGTTGGGGTTACGCTTGAGGACGATCTCTTGACCCGGTGTCCAGTGGTCGAACATGAAAGGCCCTGTGCCGAGAGGGTGACGACCGAAGTTCTTCGGCCCCCACTTCTCGGCCCACTCCTTAGGCACCACGTCGCAGAACTCCATCGTCAAGATGTTGAGGAAGGCAAGGTTAGGAGTCTTGAGGTCAATCTCGATCGTGTACGGATCGAGAACTTTGAAGCCGGCGATGTGAGCCGCTTTACCAGCCTGGTAGGCGTCGGCGCCCACGACATCGGTGTAGAAGTACGTGGCCGGGGCCAGCGGGAGTTTCATCATGCGCTCGAAGCTGTACTTGAAGTCGGTCGCGGTCACCTCGCGGTTCACCGGCGGCTGGAACTTCACCCCGTGCTTGAGCTTGATGATGTAGGTCCTGCCGCCGTTCGTGATCTCCGGCATAGCCGCCGCAAGAGCCGGCTCCAACTGCTCCCCCGCTGCGCCGGACTTAGGCGCGTAGCGGTAGAGCCCTTCGTAGACGCAGTGCTCGATCTCCCAGTCGACGATGTTGTAGGCGATCGCCGGGTCGAGAGTGGTGGGCTCCGACTGATAGGCGAGAGTGAGCGAGCCGCCCGCTTTCGGCTTCTCCGCACTCGCCGTGGGGCTCGTGCTGCTCGAACCGCAACCGGCTGCCACACTAGCGACGAGCAGCGCCAGAGTGACAAGCACGGTCAAGACCAGGGTAATAAGGAACGTCGACGACGCGCGCTGCTTCATGTGGCCCCCTCTTGCTCGACTCCTGCCCGCGCGACACGAAGTGCCTACGCGGTCAACAGCACACCGCGTACACCCAACTAGTATCTGGCGCACCTGCTTTCGTCAAGCACCAGGTCTGGATGGGCCCGCGTCAGCGAACCCTGACGTCCGCCGCGACACGCGTAACGCTCGGGACCACGCCAGCGCGCACCAGCACCCGCGCAAGCGCCCGCGCGAACGGCGGCGTCCATTTGTCACGCCCGGAGTTCACGAGGTGGAAGAGGTCGGCAAAGTCGCTAATGCGCAGGTGCGCCGGCTGGCTGACGTTCAGATACGGCACACCGAGACGTCGCGCCAGCGCCGTGATGTCGGCGTGATAGCGAGCCAGGTAGCTCTCCCATGCGCGGCCACTGGCCTCAGGACCGAGCGGCTGCTCGAAGAGGGCGACAGCGTAGCCGCGAGCCCGCCCTTGACGCACGATCTCAGCCAGCACCGCTTGGTTGTAGGCCGCGTTGGCGCGGTAGAGCGGCTCCTCTCGCTTGAGCTCCTCGCGGCTGCCGGCAACTTTCGTCGCCACCGAGGCGACAGGGCCGTCAGCGTAGTAGTGGTGCGCGTACGGCAAAGCGGAGAGCCACGGGTCGGCCAGTGAGGCGCGCGCACGGAGGTAGGAGATGACGAAGTCGAACACACCCGGCAAGAGCCCAGGAAGGCGCTCGTGAGGGCTGAGGCCGCGAGCTTGCAGCAAGTGAGCGAGGTCCGGGCTCGTCAAAGCGAGCGTTCGGCCGCCCAGTTCGGCAAGGTCTTCGGTAGGCGACTTGGTGAAACGGTTCGGCGAGACACCGACGGCGAGCAGCCCTTTGCCAGAGGGCAAGTTGTCAATGATGGTGAGTGTCTGCCCCATACTCTGGGAGTGGGCCGCCAGATCGACCACCTGGACGGGACTTCCCGCGCAGCGCGTAATGGCCTGAGAGAGGGTCGCCTCACTACGCAGTAACTCGAGCGTGCCCGAACCGCCGAAGAGGTAGACAACGGGAGCTGTTGGCGGCCGACGGCGCAGTTGGGCCACGCGGTACGACACGTGCGCGTAGTCGTCGTTGGCAATACGCGTGACGCGGTCTTCCGGGATAACGGTGAAGGCGCCGCTGGCGACAAACTCCTCAATGCCGGCCAGGGCGCCAACGACCGCCAGAAGCGCGACGACAACGACGAGCGGGGTGCGGCTGCGCAGCCCGCGACGAAACTCACCCCATGCGTTCCTCATGTTCCGCGAAACCCTCTCATCACTGGCTGCTCTCGCAGATGAAGATACGCTCTGCAGTCGAGCAACGCATCCCGGTCACACCTCGGCGGCCTTCCAGCGATACTCGAGCAGCCCTCACCCGTGAGCTCCCCCGACACGACCCTCGCCCGCAGCTCGCGCCAGACGTGCCAACGTGCGTGCCCGACGCAGCGGCTCAGGCGTACGCCGAGCTCCGTCCGTGAGAGCGAGCACCAGGCTGGCCGCCGTCGACGCACTCGTCCGCCAAGCCGCGTGCGCGAGAAGTGGGTTACTCCCCACGCGCACGCGTAGGCAAGCGCCAACCACCTCCTCACCAACGAGCAAGGGGGCCGCATCGCCGCGTCGTGGACCCGGTGCCTCGCAGTGCGCAACGAGGGCGCGATTCGTCACGCCGACGCTCGGCAGATCGAGGATCGCCCCGAGGTGAAGGGCAAGCCCGGCGCCGCGGGGATGATCACGTCCCGTGGCGTCGACGAGGAGCGCGTCGGGGCGCTGCTCGAGCGCGCCCACGGCGCGCTCGAGCAGCGCCCCGACGCGTAGAGCGAGCAACCCGGCGACGTAGGGAGCCCCAGCTTCACCCTCGACCAGCGCCTGGGCCAGCGCCTGGCCGGTGCTCGCCGCACCCACTCGCATCGCGGTCGCAGCCACCCAGACGTGGTCGCCGGCGGCGCCGGGACCGTGCAGACCGCTCGGAAAGGCTGCGAAGACGGCGGCCACGACCACCTCAGCGAGGTTGGTCGGGGCCCAGGGCTGTGCAGCGCGCGCTCGCTGCGCGAGCGCGCGCTGCACAGCCTCAAGCTCCTCCGCCGTCGTCGGCCAGCGAGGCATCGCAGATGCGAGACTGTCTGGGCGATCGTCGCGCATGTCAGCCCTCACGCTAGTCCGCTGCCGCGGTCCTGGGCAACTGTTGGCCGGCTTGTTCGCCCGTCGGGCGGGCCATATGATGGCCGCACGGGAGGTTGCGCGATGGAGAAGATCCGCTTTGAAAGTTGGACCGAGAAGGCGACGTTCCACAGCCCCTTGAACGGCATGGAGCTCACCAACTCGGAGGTGCAGGTGCGCCGCGATCCCTTGACCGGCCAGACCGCGGTCGCCTCCGAAGACCTTGCCAAGAAGGCCGAACTCTTCTTCGGCGTCACCGACTGGGAGCACGCCGAGGAGATTGCCCAGCGTACGCGAGCCGACTGCTTCTTCTGCCGAGAGGCGATCGCCAAGGGAACGCCGCGCTACCCTGATGAGCTCGTCCCCGGCGGACGTCTCGAGCGCGGCGCCGCACTCGTGTTTCCCAACCTCTTTCCCTTGGCGGCCCTGCACGCCATCGCCTGTTGGCCGGATTACCACTTCTTGCGTCCCGCTCAATTCACACCCGAACTGCTCGAGATGGGCCTCGGCGCGGCGATCGAGTTCGCCGGCCGCGCCGAGGCCCATCTCGCCGATCTGCGCCACGTCTCCATCTGCTGCAACAACCTGCCGCCGGCGGGCGCCAGCGTGGTTCACCCGCACCTGCAGATTTACGGCGGCCACACGGTGCCTTGGCTGGTGGAGACGTTCTGGTCGGCCTCGCAGCGCTTCCTGGAGCGCACCGGCGTCTCCTACTGGAAGGCCCTCGTTGAGGAGGAGGCCGAGCGCGGCGAGCGCTTCGTCGCCGCCGATAGCGGCGTAGCCTGGCTGGTTCCTTTCGCCCCGACCGGCGGACGCGAGGTGCTCGCGGTCCTGCCGGACCGCGAGCACCTCGCGCAGCTCGACCCGGACCACGTCACCGCCCTCGCACGAGGCCTCTCCACAGTGCTCGCGTGGTATGAAGCAAACGGCCTGTCGTCCTTCAACTTCACGCTCTACAGCGCGCCGCTCGACGGACGGCAAGCCGGCTTCCCCATCGTGCTGCGCATCGTCGCGCGAGCTGCTTTCCGGGCCGACTACCGCTGCGACGACTACTTCCTCCAGCGTCAGCTCGGCAGCGAGCTCGTCCTCGACCCACCGGAACGGATGGCCGCCGAGCTGCGCCCGCTGTTCGCCGCGCACTAAGGAGACTGGCGCCGCGCCGGCTGCCCGCGGAGACGCCAGGCGAAGCCGGCGAGGCGCTCCTCGTCGATCGGATCGCCATCGTTGTACACGAACAGGACCGGGAAATCGGCCTGCCGCCGCAACTCAGCCTCGGCGATGAGGGCTGGCCCACAGCCACGCGGGCTGACCACGACAACGCCGTCCACCGGCTGCCCACGCCACGCGAGCAGAGCACTCCCGATGGTCGGGATGGTCTCGCCGAACGGGTAACCGTCAAAGAGGCGCCGGCTGGCGCGCTCGATGGCACGCACGTCCTGCCAGAACATCCACGGTTGTTGGACCCGGCAGGCGTTCAGCAAGCGCTCCACGATGAAGCGCATGAAGCGTAAGGTAGCGGCGCGCTTGGCGCCCATCTTGCTCGTCAGGCCATGCTGCTGCACGTCGTGCAGGGCCAGAAGCTCGAAGAACTCGGCGAAGGGCTCGAAGATTGGGCGGAGACCCTGATCGGCTAGCTTGCGCTGCAGATCCCCATTGCCCCACTCGTCGACGCGTAAGTAGAGGTCGCCGCAGAGGAACACGTCGCGCAGGTGGGCGGCGCGCGCCGCGGGCGGCGTGAGCCGCCCGAAGGCGCGCGCCGCCTCACTCAACAGTTCGCCAACCTCGTCCAGCACACCCAGCGTCTCAGCCCACCGGGCGCGACTGCCCACCGCCGTGCGGGGCCGCTCGAGGAGGCTCGTGAGGCGGTCGGCGTAGCGTCCGAACGTCGCGTCGGCCTGGCCACGCTCGGTCTCGCTGGCCAGGTGGTAGAAGCGCATCATGTTGAGCAGGTCGACAGCCACAAGCCCCATCCACACCACGCTGGTGAGGGCCCAGTCTTCGAAGAGCAGCGTGAAATCTGCGACCTCGACGAAGCCGCCGAGACCGAGGCGTTCCAAACTCAGTTGCTCGGCCAGCGGAAACACGTTCGCCCGACAGGCCTCAAAACCACGCCCGACGCTGACGAAGATGGGTCGCTGCCCGTCTTGCTCGGGTGGATGGTCCTCCAGAAAGGCCGCCAGCGTTCCCCAGATGAGCTGGTAGGGCAGACACTCTTTCCCGGAGCAGCCTTCGTGCGCCTTGGCCAACGCTCGCGGCCCTGTGGCGCCGACGAAAGTCACTTCGAGGCCGGCACCACGCATGGCGGCGGCCACTTGCCGCCCAGTACGCCCGCCAATGTTGCCGAAGTACATCGGGCGTCCCCGGTTGCCGTTCAGCGACCGTGGCACGGGCGTGTCGTAGCGCTGCAGACGCGCCGCCAGCGTCGCCGGCGTGGGACCGACCGCTTGCGCGGGGGAGCCCTCCAGTCGCCCGCCCTGCCGAGGCGCCTCACGAGGCTCGCCAGCACCGCGCTCGCGAGCTGCCTCTCGATACCCGCGCACGGAGTGCAAGAACGCCTGCACACGTGTCACGTAACCGGCCTTGCCGCCATGGCCGTCGCTCTCCAACACTGCGTGGGGATAGTCCTCGAGGAGGTCGTTGAAGAGGTGCTCGACGAACGAGTTGGGCCCGCAGCCGTATGCGCCGAGCAGCAGAGGGAAGACATCGCCCCGTTGCTGAGCAGCGACCGCGGCCCGCAACGTGGCACCGGCACCGCTCCAATGCACCCGCTGCAGGGGCGGCACCTCATCGGGCACCGCGAAACAGTCGAGCGGCAGGGCAAGCGCGCCGTTCGCAGCCACGATCTCGTGGATGCCTGAGTTCAGCAGGGGATCGTGGACGACGTGCGTCTCACCGACCATGAGCACAACCGGATAATCGTGCTGACGGGCAAAGTGCAGCGCCCGCGCGCCGATAGCGCGCAACCCTTCGCGGTAGCGCCGCTGCGCGGCAAGCCCAGCGCGGCGCGCGGCGATCAGTCTCGCCATGTCGGCTGGCGACGCGCCGTAGCCAGCGCTCTGCGCCAAGCGACGCAGGGTGGCCAGCGAGGCGACGTCCTCATCGCGACGCGGCGAGAGGACCGGGCGCAAGACGCGCGTCGCTCGCCCCGCGGCACGCAGGGCTTGCTCGACCATGCCCGGCGCGCCCTGGGCCATGGGGCAGGTGTAGGTACCCGCCTGCTTACGGTCGGGCGGCATATTGACGATCTTCGGCAGGAAGACGAAGTCGAGGTCCTCGCGCGCGGCGAGCCCATGCAGAATCTTCACCGGCGTGCACGAGGCCGCGGCGGCACAGAGACGGTCGCCATCGGCGAGCGCCCGCGCATCTGGCCAGAGGACTTCGACGCGGGCGCCCAGGCGAGCGAAGAAAGTAGCGAAGAACGGCAGCAAGTCGACCAGGTAGTGCGTGTAGGGCAGACCGAGGCGCGGCCCAGGTGGGGCGGCAGCCGTTGCCGCGCGCGGATCAGACTGTGACGGCGCCGCGGGTGACGGCGCTGGCGCCGTCACCCGCGGCGCCGTCACACCGACCTCCGCCAGCAGCTGCGCCAGCAGGTCCTGCCTCTCCCGATACGGGTCGGGCGCCTCCTTAGGCAGTTTGCGACCGCCGGCGGAGACCGCCTCGTACTTCGGACAGTTGCCGCCGCTCACGACCTTGTAGCGAGCCCCGTCGACGACGACCGTCGCCGCTTCCAGACGGCAGAACGCTCGGCAGCTCGCGTCGTGACAGCGGAACTGGCGCCGCGACTCGATCTGCGCCGACAGGACCCGCTCAAGTTCGAGCACGGCACGCTCGTCGACGACCCGCTGCGCGGCCGGCTGAGCGGCCGGCTGAGCAGGCGCGGCCGCGAGTAAGGCGATGCCGATCGCTCCCATCGCGCCTGGGTTGGCCGGCACGATCACTTCACGCCCAGTGACAGCGGCTAGCGTGCGCGCCAGAGAGGGGTTCTCGGCTGGCTTCCCCTGGAAGAAGACCTTCTCCAAGAAGCGCCGGTTGCCCATGACGCGGTTCTTATAGTTGCGAATGACGGAGTACTGGAGGCCAGCGAAGACGTCTTCCCGGCGGTAGCCGTCACTGAGGGCCTCATCAACCAGGTCGCCGACGAAGACGGTGCACATCTGTCCCAGGTCAGGCGGCCGTTGCGCGGCAGCGGCTAGCTCCCCAAAGCGGCTGATGTCGTCGAGACCATGCGCCACGGCTTGCTCTTCCAGAAACGAGCCCGTCCCGGCGCTACAGACGCGGTTCATATCGGACTCGACGATGTGGCCGCCCTTCACGTTGATGAACTTGGCGTCCTGGCCACCGATCTCCACGATCGAGAGGCTGCGACCCCGATCGGGGTCGAGACGCATGGCCGCCGTCGCGTGGGCGACGATCTCGTTCTCGACGACGAGGCGAGAGCCGATGTCGGGATAAGCGCCACGAAACACGGTCGCCACAGCGTCACGGCCGGAACCGGTCAGCCCAACGGCGACAACCGGGTTCGTCGCCAAGCTGCGCAGACGCGCGATAAGCGCTTTGGCCGCCTCAATCGGGTTGCCATCCGTGCGCCGGTACACGTCGGCGATCGACGTGCCAGTTGCGAGGTCGAGGAGCACTCCTTTGGCACCCGTCGAACCGAGGTCAAGGCCGAGGACGGCCGCGCCACCTGGCGCGGCCGTGACACCCGGCGTAGTTGGCGTAGATGCTCGGCCTCCGCCCTCCTCGCGCAGGTGAACGACACTACCTGGCTGCTCCTCGACAGGCGGAAGCACAGTGATACGGGTGCGTGCTGGTTGAAGGAGAGCCGCCGCCTCGGCAGGCCAGTCGTTCTCCGCTGGCCAGTCCGTCTGCCCAGCGAAGTACAGGGCGCCCAGAGCCTCGAACACCCCCGCCTGCGGCGCAACTGTGAGTGGCACGCCGACGCCGACGAGCCGCGCGAGTTCCTCGCGCAGCGGTTCGATCAGCGCCCCGTTGCCGATGAGGATCACCGGGCCCGCAACCTTCACCCGGTCGTAGAGCCCAAAGACGTTGTGCGCCACGCTGGCGAAATAGCCGCGCAGCAGAGCGCCGTGCGGCTCGCCTTGGTTGGCGAAATGCGTCAGTTCGCTCTTGGCAAACACCGAGCAGCGGCTCGTCACGGGGACGGCGGTTGGGCTGGCCTTGGCCAGCCCAACCGCCTCCTCCAAAGTGTGCCCGAGCCGCTCGCACAGCGCCTCGATCGCGGCGCCCGTACCCGCCGAACAACGGTCGTTGCTCTCGAAGGAGATACGCCCGTGCGCATCGCGGGTGAGCACCGAGTAGCCACTGCCGCCGATGCGCACCACGTTGACGGGCCCGTCATTGGGGTAGAGATGCCGCAGCGCGTGTTCTTGCGCGATCTCGGTCGGCAGCCCAGCGAGCACCGGCGAACCGAAGCGCTCACTGAAGGCGCCTGTCGCAACCACCCCGCCAATGGCGTCTCTGGCTAAGCTTTGGTACAGGTCGACGAAGGCGCGCAGCGGTTCGCCGCGATGCCGTTCCGAGGTAGCCCGCAGGATATGCACATCCCCGTTGCCGTCGACTTCCCCGAGGGCGATCGCCGTCGTCACCTTGCCCAGGTCGACACCGATGAGCAGACGGCGACGCGCACGTGTGGCCGCACGGCGCGGCCGACGATCTTGAACGCACATGCCCTCTAGTGTACTTCAGGTGTGCGCGACAACGCCGCTGCGAGGCTGAGGCTCACCCAAGCCCCCGAACGGAGTTCCCCGGCAGAGCCTGGAAGTCTTGGGCTCCCCATCCGCGAGGGTAAACCGAGTGCCTTGGGGGTGAAGCCCGAGGAACGCCCGGTGATCTGTTTGCGTACTTCAGGTGAACCGAGCGCCTCGAGGGTAGGCGGCAAGGCGTATGCTGTCTCAAATGGATGAGAACGTGGAAAGGGAGCTTGAGCGCCAGCTGGAACGTGTCTGGCAGCTCATGGACGAAAACGATTTGGGGGCTGCGGCGCGGGCGCTGGCTAGCGCCCGCGCCGCAGCCCCCGACGACCCCCGCGTCCTCGAGGCCACAGCCGAGCTTGCCCTGGCGCGTAATCAGCCGAAAGCAGCCTTGCAGGCCTTCGAGCGCTGGATGGTCCTCGACCCACTCGAACCCGATCCCTGGCTGGGTGCGGCGGAGATCTACCTCGAACGCCTCGGCGACGCCCAGTCCGCCGCCCGCCTCCTGCGCGGCTTCCTCGTGCACAGCGACTTGGACCTTCTCGAAGAAGCCGACGCTCGCCACCTGCTCGGACACGCCCTAGATGCGCTCGGTGACCGCCAGGGCAGGACGCGAGAGTGGCTGCGCACGCTGCACCTCGACAGGGCCGCCGACGAACAGGGCGAGGAGCTCTTGACCACCGAGGAGTTCGAGCGCATCGCCGCCGCGGCGCTCGACGAGCTGCCGCGAGAGCTGCTCGAGCGATTAGGGAACGTGCCCGTGCTGGTCGCTGAGCGACCTTCGGAGGAGGACGTGCGGGCCGGCCTCGACCCGCGCACGCTGGGGCTCTTCACGGGCCTGCCGATGCCCGATCAGTCATTCCTCGGTGGCCCACCGCACACAGGGATCATCCACCTCTTCCGCCGCAACCTCGAAGCCCAGGCGGAGGACGAAGAGGACCTTGCCGAACAAATCCGCATCACAGTCATCCACGAGACGGCGCACTACTTCGGTTTGAGCGACGATGATCTCGCGCGGCTCGGGCTGGACTAAGGCCTCCGCTGCGCTCGCCTACACGCGCGAGTCCCCATGCGGTGCTGAACGTACGTTCTATTATTGACTGAACGTACAGTTCACGTTACTCTTCGGAGCGCACGTATAAGAGCAAGCCATGCGCCCCGCGAGGGCGAGGAGGCACAGCATGTCAGGAGTTACTTATGCGCCCTGCAGGCCAGAATCATCCATCGACCGCAGCCACCTTGCGGCGCTGATCGAGCGCGAGCGCGCCCGGTACGCCGGCGAGCACCCGCGCTCGCGCGCGCTTGCCGAGCAAGCGCGCGCGAGCCTGCTCGCCGGCGTACCCATGAGCTGGATGGCGATCTACGCTGGCGGCTTTCCCTTGTTCTTCGAGAGCGCTCAGGGTAACCGCATCACCGACGCTGACGGACATACCTACATCGACTTCTGCTTGGGCGACACCGGAGCGATGACCGGTCACTCGCCCGCCCCCGTCATGCACGCGCTCCGCGAACGCCTGGAGCAGAAGGGCGGCCTCACCACCATGCTCCCCAGCGAGGACGCGATCGTGGTCGGCGCCGAGCTCCAACGCCGCTTCGGCTTGCCCTTCTGGCAGTTCTCCCTGTCGGCAACCGACGCCAACCGCTGGGTGCTGCGCATGGCCCGGGAAATCCAGCGACGGCCGTACGTGCTCGTGTTCTCGCACTGCTATCACGGCACTGTCGATGAGACCGTGATCATCGTTGGGCCGGACGGCCGCCCGATGGCTAAACCGGGCAACGTCGGCCCGCAAGTCGATCCCACGCTCACGACCAAGGTGGTCGAATTCAACGACGGGGAGGCCCTTCGCCAGGCGCTCGCGCCCCGTGATGTCGCCTGCGTCCTCATGGAGCCGGCCATGACCAACATCGGCATCGTGCCGCCCGCTGAGGGATTTCTGGAGCAGGTACGCGAGCTCTGCGACGAGACCGACACGCTCCTCGTGATCGACGAGACACACACGATCAGCGCCGGGCCAGGTGGGTGCACGCGCGCCTGGAACCTCAAACCCGACGTCGTCACCCTCGGCAAGGCCCTCGCGTCGGGCGTGCCAATCGGCGCCTACGGAGTGAGTGCCTCCTTCGCGGAGCGCATCCTGGCCGACAAGGAGGCCGACCTGGTTGACCAGGGCGGCGTCGGCGGCACGCTGGCCGGTAACGCGTTGTCGATGGCCGCCGCGCGCGCGACGTTGCAACACGTCCTCACCGACGAGGCGTTCGCGCACATGATTGACTTAGCGACGCGTTATACCGAAGGTGTGCGCACGGTCCTGGCCGAGCGCGACGTGCCGTGGACGATCGTGCAGCTCGGCGCCCGCGCCGAGTACCGCTATTGCCGGCGCACGCCACGCAACGGCGGTGAGTCAGCTGCCGTCGGCGATCCTCAGCTGGACGAGTACTTGCACCTCTACATGGCCAACCGCGGCATCCTGATGACGCCTTTCCACAACATGGCGCTCATGTGCCCGGCAACCAGCGAGGCCGACGTCGACCGCCACACGGAGGTTTTCGCCGAGGCCATCGGCGAGCTGTACGGCTAGACGCTCCCGGAAACACCACTCCGAGGGCGGTCTGGCATCCCAAGCGCCCTCACGCAGGGAGGCCAAGCTGGCGCCGGAGGCGACCCTTCAGGAGGTCGCCCAGGGCGCGCTTGGCCTCCATGTCGGGGTTACCGCCAATTAAGAACGCGTAGCCTTCTTCCAAGGCCTTCACCATAACCGCCGCCCCATGCACGTCGTCGCACTCGACGAGTCCACCCTCCACGCAGGCGCGCAGGGCTGTCTCGACCAGTTGCAACGAGGCTTCGTACAGGGTCGCGTACCGCTGCCGCACGCGTTCGTGCCGCAGACTGAGGTAGAAGCAGGCGTAGAAGGCGCTGTCGTCGAGGAGCTGGTGGTACTCGGGGCTGAAGAAAGTATCGATGATCGCGTTGAGCCGCTCGAGTGGGTCGGGAATCGCGGCGAGCTTGTCCCCGTACGCCTCGCGGTACTCTTCCAGCAGGTAGTCGACCAGCTCCATGGTCATCTCTTCCTTGGTATGGAAGTAGTGGATGAGGAGGCTGGGTGGCACATCGAGGCGGCGGGCGATCTTGGCGATCGAGGCGCCCTGCAGGCCCTCCTCAACGAGGACCTCGTAGTAGGCGGCGAGCATCTCCCGCCGCCGCAGCCGTGACATCTCTGCCCGCCGCACGTCTCCCTCCGATCACTCGCCAGGACCCCCGACCTCGACTGCCGCGGTCGGCAAACGCACGAGTCGCCGGCCTCTCAGCCCCGCAGCCGACAGGGTCACGAGTCGGCGGCCCTGCTCTCGCGCGGTCGGCGGACACTTGACTAAACGTTCAACTACGATCCTCATGTTAGCGTGTTGCGCAGCTCTTTCCAAGACAACCCCTGCCGCACCGAGCGCTGCGATTGGTACACTGCCACCCGGCGTGGGCACCGAGCGCTGCGATCGGTACACTGTCACCCGGCGCGGGCGCCGTCCGCTTCGTTGCCGCCGCCCTCTGCCGTAGGCAGGCGCTGCGGTTGGTACACTGTCACCCGAGGCGCGGCCGAAACGCGCCGCAAGAGTGACGCAGGAAGGGAAACGGGGTAGACATGCGCGCCTTTCACGTCGAGGGAGTCTTGTTTGATTTCGACGGCACGCTCACCAAGCCGTCGGCGATCGACTTCGGCGCCATTCGGGCGATGATCGGCTGCCCCGCCGACTCGTTCATCTTGGAGCACATCGCTAGCCTTCCGCCGGGTCCCGAGCGCAAGCGGGCGTTGGCGGCCCTGGAGCAGTTCGAGATCGAGGGGGCACGGCGCTCGCAACCCAATGAAGCTGCAGAGGCAACCGTGAGGCGCCTCCGTGAGCTCGGCCTGCGCGTTGGCGTCCTCACACGCAACAGTCGCGCCGCCCTGGAGGTTGCCTTCGCCCAGTTTCCTGCGCTGCGCCCCGACGACTTCGACGTCATCATCACGCGTGACGACCCCGTGCCTCCGAAGCCCTCGCCGGATGGCGTGCTCCTCGCCGCGCAGCGCATGGGCGTCTTGCCGCAACGCCTGCTGGTCGTCGGCGATTTCTCCCTTGACATCCTCGCTGGGGCGGCGGCCCAATCGGTCACGGTCCTGCTCACGAACGGTGCTCCTGCCCTGGACCACGACGCCAGCCCTGGGCCCGACACACGAGAACCCATCGAGGCCGATTTCACCATTCATCGCCTCGACGAACTGGAGGCCGTGGTAGGCCTCGGACTCCCCTTGCCGGCTGGGAAGCTGCCCAACGAGCTGCTGGTCTCCTTCCTCAGCGAGGCGGCCAGCGACGACGCGGCGGTTATCGTCGGGGCGGCCATCGGCGAAGACGTGGCCGCCCTGGACGTCGCTGGCGAGGAAGTCATCGTCGTCCACGGCGATCCCATCACGCTCGCATCTACCGACGTGGGACGGTGGACCGTCCTGGTGAACGCCAACGACATCCTCACTTCCGGTGGCGAGCCCCGCTGGTTGCTCACCACCGTGCTGCTCCCCGTCGGCACGACGGGATCGCACGCCCTCACACTGCTGGCTGAGACCGCAGCCGCCGCCAAGGCACAGGGCGTCAGCCTCATCGGCGGTCACACGGAGATCACGGCGATCGTGAGCCAGCCTCTCGTGGCCGCCGCGATGGCCGGCACGGTCAAGCGCGCCGACCTGCGCGACAAGCGAAGCGTGCGTACGGGCGACCACGTCGTGCTTACGAAACGCTTAGCCATCGAGGGCACGGCCCTGCTCGCGCAGGAGCTTGGCGCGCGTCTCCTCGAGCTCGGCATGAGTGAGGCCGAACTCGCCGCCTGCCGCGCCCTGACCGAGAACCTCAGTATCGCCGCGGAGGCCCGCATCGCTCGCCAGTTTGCCGCCGTCACCGCCCTCCACGATGTGACGGAAGGCGGTCTGGCCACGGCCCTGGAGGAGCTGAGCACCGCGTGCGGCCACCACATCAGCGTGAGACCCGACAGCATCCCCGTCTATGCCGAGACGCAGCGTGTCTGCTCACTGCTTGGCGCTGACCCTCTGGGGCTCATCGCCTCGGGTAGTTTGCTGATCTGCTGTCACCCGCAGGAGGGTGCAGCACTGCTCGATGCCCTCGCCGACGCCGGTATCGAGGCCACCAGGATCGGTACGGTCGAGGGTCCGGGACGGGGCGTGATCGGGGAGGCGAGCAGGCGGGCGGCCTGGCCGCGCTTCGCGCGCGACGAGGCCGCCCGCCTGCTCGCCTCCCCCGCCCCGTAAGCGTTTGCCTAGACGGCCAGCGTCTTGCCCGCCTGGCCAGCGATCAACACACATACTATGCCTTCTTTGGTGCTAAGATACGCCCCAATATCAATCCTCATTGACCGCGACCAGCAGAGGCTGGCGCCGAAAGAAGGTGCGTTGATGTGAGATTTCCGTTCTTCACTGGCGTCGGGCGGGGAGGGCGGCATTCTAGCCGCCGGGCACCGAACCACGGGCGTCGTCGCTCCGCCTGGTTGATCGTGGGCGTGGCGCTCACGGTAACCGTGCTGTTCGCTGCCCTGGTCACTGGTTGCGGCTCCAGTACTTCGTCGACCACGAGCCCGAGTCCCTCGGCAAGCTCCACGGTGATCGACGGCGCCACGATCACAAGCGACGCCAGCCTCCACGCCCTGCTGCCGCAGAGTATCCTCAGCGCCGGTGAGATCCGCGTCGCCAGCGACATCCCCTACCCACCGTGGGAGATGTACGTGGGCAACACGACGCAGCCGGCAGGCTTCGACTACGACCTCTCGCAGGCTCTCGGAGCCAAGCTCGGTATCAAAGCGGCCTTCATCAACACGCCCTTCGACAGCATTATCCTGGCGGTTCAGGGCGGCAAACGCGACATGATCATGTCGGACATGTACGACAACGCCGAACGGGAGAAGGTGCTCACGTTCGTTGACTACGCATACGACGGCACCTCGATTCTCGTTCCCAAGGGCAACCCGAACGGTGTGACCAACCTCGACAGCTTGGCTGGCAAGACAGTTGCCTGCGAGAGCGGCACGACGCAGCAGGCGCTCCTGCAGAAGCTGAACTCACAGTTCAAGAGCGCCGGCAAGCCGCAGATGACCATCCTCGCCCTGCCCAACCAGCCGGCAGCGCTGCTCGCTGTGAAGAGCGGCCGTGCCATCGGCGACCTCACCGACCACTCAACGGCTGAGTACATCGCCAAGACGACTAACAACGGTGCCACTTACGAGGTTGTGGCCGACCCGGCGGCACCGAATGGGTACGATCCGCAGGTTGTCGGCGCCGGTATCCTGAAGTCCAACACGCAGCTCATTGAGGCTGTGCAGAAGGCCCTGCAAGCGTTGATTGACGACGGGGCTTATCAGAAGATCATCGATAAGTACGGCTTGTTGCCGGTGAAGTCCGCCTTGGTCAACCAAGGCCCAGGTTTCGCAGCAAGCGCAACCGCGACTCCGTGAGCGTATGGCTAGCGTAGAACCAGCCCTACAAGGCAGTGGGCGGGAAGCGGCCGGGGTTCCCCCGGCCGCTTCCCGCCCCGAAGCCATCAAGGCCATCCCCATTCGCCACTGGGGGCGGTGGATCAGCGCCGCAATCGTCATCTACCTGGTCGCCGCGCTCATCGTCTCCTTCATCAAGAACCCCAACGTCGATTTCCCGGTCATCCGAGACTACCTGTTCAAGGGGCTCACGCTACGTGCCCTCTGGGTGACGATCTACCTGACCTTCGTCACCATGGCGGTTGGTGCCGCGGGCGGAACCCTTCTCGCCGTGATGCGCTTATCGAAGAACTACGTGCTAACCAGCATCGCGTGGGCCTACATCTGGTTCTTCCGCGGTACACCGGTGTACGTGCAGATCATCCTGTGGGGCAATATCGGCATCCTCTACAACAAGTTCGTCGTCGGCTTGCCCTTCACCGGTATCGCCCTCACCTCCGCCGATAGTGGCGTGCTCGTCAATCACCTCATCGTCGTGGCCATCCTCGCCTTGGGTCTAAACGAGGCTGCCTACGCCGCCGAGCTGGTGCGGGCCGGTATCATCTCCGTCGATCCTGGCCAAACTGAGGCCGCGCTCTCGCTGGGCATGTCACCAACGCTCATCATGCGCCGCATCGTGCTGCCCCAGGCCATGCGGGTGATCATCCCAACGATGGGCAACGAGACGATCAGCATGCTCAAGACAACCTCGCTGCTCGCCGTGCTCGGCGGCCTGGAACTCTTCGGACGCCTCCAGGTCATCTACGCGCAGAACCTGCAAGTGATGCCGCTGCTCATGGTGGCTTGCTTCTGGTACCTCGTGGTCACTACGGCGCTGACGATTGGCCAACGCTACCTGGAGGCTTACTTCGGCCGGGGCTTCGGCGCTCAGGAAGCTGAGGCAGCCGAGAAGCGGGCCCTGCGAAGGGCGGCGAGAGCCAATGCCTAGCGAGACCGCTACCCACATCGTCACCGACGCGTCGGTCGGCCTGGCCAAGGGCGAGCCGATGGTGAAGGCGGAGCAGGTGTGGAAGAGCTTCGGCAAGCTCGATGTCCTGAAGGGCATCGACCTGGTCGTCTACCCCCAGCAGACTTTCGTGCTTCTCGGCCCCTCGGGGGGCGGCAAATCGACCCTCCTGCGCTGCATCAACCACCTGGAGAAGATCGACGCTGGCCGGCTTTGGGTCGCCGGCGAGCTCATGGGCTACCGCCAAAAGGGCGACGTTCTGCACGAGATGCGACCGAAGGATATCGCCCGCCAGCGGGCGCACATCGGCATGGTCTTCCAGCGCTTCAATCTCTTCCCGCACATGACCGCCCTGGAGAACGTCATGGAAGCGCCCGTGCACGTGCAGCACGTGCCGCACAAGCAGGCTGAGGCCGAGGCCGAAGAGCTGCTGCGCCGCGTGGGCCTGGGAGACAAGCTCGATACCTATCCCGCGCAGCTCTCCGGCGGGCAGCAGCAACGAGTCGCCATCGCCCGCGCCTTGGCTATGAAGCCTAAGCTCATGCTCTTTGACGAGCCGACTAGCGCCCTCGACCCCGAGCTCGTGGGCGAGGTGCTCGACGTGATGAAGCAGCTCGCCCGCGACGGCATGACCATGGTTGTCGTCACGCACGAGATCGGCTTCGCGCGTGAGGTGGCCGACGGCGTGGCCCTCATGGACGGCGGTGTCATCGTCGAGGAGGGACCGCCGAACGAGGTGCTCGTCAACCCCAAGGAGGAACGCACCAAGGTGTTCCTCTCCAAGGTGCTGGCCTAAGCCCGGCCGCAGCGAAAGTGCTGGCCTAAGCCCGGCCGCGGGGCAGCCCTTACGCACGGAAGCGGGCAGCCTATACGCAGCCGTTACGCACGGAAGCGAGCGACGAGCGGGCGGCGGAAAGCCGTAAAACGGCTTTCCGCCGCCCGCTCGTCGCACCTTGACGCAGTCTCGCCACAGTGCTAGCACATGCCGGTGGAGGAACCACCCACCCGGGAAGGGGGCACCATGGAGCACTTGCGGCGTCCGGGACGCGCACAGCGGCTGTTCACCTCGTCGAGTTCACTCCTCTCCCGAGCGCGACGCTGGAGCATCCTCGTCGCCTGTGGAGCACTCGCTCTCGGCTTCACGGCCGCGATGGCCAACGCCTTCGGTGCTTCGACCTCACCGTCGCCGGCAGCCGGCAAGATCGTCTTGCGCGTTGGCTGGACGAACGACCCTGACAACCTGAACCCCTTCATCGGTTACGAGTCGTCGAGCTACGAGATCATGCACTTGAACTACGACTTGCTCGTCGGGTTCAGTGCTACCGACATGGGGCCACGCCCCGAGCTAGCGACCAGTTGGACCCACTCGGCCGACGGCAAGGTCTGGACGTTCCAGATCCGTCAAGGCGTAAAGTGGCAGGATGGTGTCCCCTTCACCGCCCACGACGTGGCCTTCACCTACAACTACATCCTGAAGAACCAACTCTCGGCCTATTACAGCTACTTGAACAACGTGAAGAGCGTGACCGCGCCCAACGACAGCACGGTAGTGATCACGTGCAGCAAGCCGAAGGCCAATATCCTGGCGCTATTCATCCCCATCGTCCCGGAGCACATCTGGGGCAAGATCCCGCCCAAGGTGGCAGAGAACACCTACGTCAACAAGCCGCCCATCATTGGCACCGGCCCCTTCCAGACCACCGAGGTCGTCAAAGGCCGCTACGTCATCATGCAAGCCAACAAGGACTACTGGCGGGGCGCTCCCAAGATCGATGAGATCATCTTCAACACCTATCAGAACGCCGACAACATGGTCGCCGACCTGCGCACCGGCGCCCTCGACGTCGCTTGGGACATCCCCAAGGCGCAGTTCCAGGCGCTCAGCTCAACGCCGGGCATCAAGACGCTCGCCGGCATGGGCATGCCGGCCGAGGATGAGCTGTGCTTCAATGCCTACAAGGGTGCCAGCTCGCTGGCCAACCCGGCAGTCAAAGACCCGGCCTTCCGTCGCGCGCTCAACTGGGCCGTCGACCGCAACAAGATCGTGCAACTCGCTTACGATGGCTACGCGACGCCGGGCTCGTCGATCATCCCCTCGGGCTACTACAGCCCCGCGCTCGATTGGCACTGGCAACCGCCGGCCGACGAGGCGTACGGCTTCGACTTGAACAAGGCACGCCAGCTGCTCGCTCAAGCCGGCTACAAAGACACCGACGGAGATGGCATCGTCAACGACCCGCATACCGGCAAGGACGTGGTCCTGCGCCTCTGGGCGCGTTCGGAGAGTACCTCCAGCCAAATCTCCGCCAGGCTCATCGCCGGCTGGTTCCGGCAAGTCGGCGTCAAGATCAACTTGTCGGTCATGGACGACGGAGCGATCAGCGACAAGAACTACAACACGGTCAACGGAAAGTACGCGCCCGACTTCGATATGTACGTTTGGGGTTGGGGCTGGGACGTGGATCCCGATTTCGCCCTGTCAGTGTTCACGACCAGCCAGATCAACGGCTGGTCGGACTGCGGCTGGGCCGACCCCGCCTACGACAAGCTCTACACCCTGCAGCAGACGACCATCGATCCCCAGCAACGCAAGCAGGTCGTGTGGCAGATGGAGGAGATGCTCTACCGCGAGAGCCCCTACATCGTGCTGGCCTACCCGAAGGAGCTCGAGGCCTACAACGTCTCCCGCTGGGCTGGTTGGGTGCAGGCGCCGGCGAAGGTCGGTCTGGTGATCTACACCAACATGAACGTCGACACCTACTGGTCGGTACATCCCAAGACCGGCACTGTCACGACGGGTAGCTCGCACTCCTGGCTGATCGTCCTGATCGTCGTTGCCGCCATCGTCGTCGCGCTCGTCGTCTGGCTTCTCGTCCGGCGTCGGCGGCCCTTGGCGGAGGAGTGACGCTCTGACGCTTGGCGAAGAGCAAGAGTAGGCAGAAGCGACGAGGCGGGCGCCCGGGTACCCGGGCGCCCGCCTCGTCGCTTCACCCGAGCGCTCTTTGCAGGCGGCGCAAGCCCTCTTCGAGCTGCGCACGCGGGCAGGCGAAGTTCAACCTGAGGAAACCCGGCGCACCGAATTCGGCACCATCGGACAGGGCCACGCCCGCCTCCAGACACGCACGCGCCGGGTCCTCGCGACCACAGGCGCGCACGTCGAGCCAGGCCAGGTAGGTTGCCTCCACGTGAGTCATCGACACGGCGGGCAAGGAGTCGGCGATGAAACGCTCCACGAGGACGCGGTTGCCGCGCAGGTAGGCAAGCAGCTCGTCGAGCCACTCTTGACCCTCGCGGTAGGCAGCCTCAGCTGCCGCCAGGGCGAAGCAGCCGGGCATGGGCAAGAGCCCCTCGCCGGCGGCCACGAAGCGGTGCCGCAACTCCTCGTTGGGGATGATGGCGAAGGCGAAGTTAAGCCCCGGCAAGTTGAACGTCTTGCTCGGCGACATGAGGGTCACCGTGCGCTCGCCAGCCTCCGGGTGTGCCAGGACGGCCGGAACGTGCTCCAAGGGATCGAGCAAGAGGTCGCAGTGGATCTCGTCCGAGACGAGCGTCAACCCGTGACGGGCGCAGAAGTCGACCACGGCGGCAACCTCCGCGCGGCTCCACACCCGCCCCAGAGGGTTGTGCGGGTGACAGAAGAGCACCACGCGCGTGTCTGGCGTGACGGCTGCCTCCATTTCGGCCAGGGGCAGGTTCCAGCGCAGGAGCGAGTGTCCGCCGTGTGCGCGCGCGGGCTGCGGCCCAGAAGGCCGAATCTCCTCCGCACGTGCTGCCACCGTTTGCAAGCGACGCCCTTGGGCCGGGGGCGCTTCCAGGAAGGGAGGGTACACCGGCGTGATCGTCAGGACCGCCTCGCCTGGCTCGGCAAAGGCACGGCAGGCCAGGTTCAAGCCGGGCACGACGCTGGGCAGCCAGACGAGCCAGTCGGACTCGACGCGCCACCCGTAGTGTCGCGCGGCATACTCTTGGAACGCGACGATGAGCGAATCCGGCACGCGGGCGTATCCGTACACCCCGTGCGCCGCGCGGTGCTCGAGCGCCGCGATGACGGCCGGCGGAGAGGCGAAGTCCATGTCGGCCACCCAGAGAGGCACGACGTCCTCAGGGAAGGAATCCCACTTGAAGCTGTCCGTGTGTCGCCGTTCAATCACGCGATCGAAGTCCACCACTCTGCCTCCTCATGACCGGGCCGTTAGCGCGCCCAGCGCAAGCCGCCTCGCGCAGCGCGGTACGATGAAACTCCCCGGCGCAGCGCCAGCCATCCCCCTCGATGCGGCGCGCACCATTTCCTACGCGTCGTAGCGCCCCCTGCGGCCTGTTACGCGTCGCCGCACCCCTGCGGCCTATTACTCGTTGTGGCGCCCCCTACGACCTGTCTCGCGATTGGCTCCGGCCGCGGCGATCACGACGGCGGCGATGGCGGCCAGTTCCACCGCACTCAGCCGCTGCCGAAGGATCACGAAACCCGAGAGGGCTGCCACGGCCGGTTCGAGGCTAAGCAACACGCCGTACGTCGAGGCGCGCACGAGCCGTAGGGCAAACAGTTCGAGAAAGTACGGCAACGCCGACGAGAGCAC